>Ga0209187_1001175_pt1 | contig 33127 bp, 31 predicted proteins | sample BantaG_FD_187430 | JGI IMG/M metagenome (GOLD analysis project Ga0209187, IMG submission 187430) | Marine algal microbial communities from Bantry Bay, Ireland - BantryBay_4 metaG (SPAdes) (version 2) | ecosystem: Host-associated > Algae > Red algae > Unclassified | place: Bantry Bay, Ireland...
TTGGTTCTTAGCCGAATTTAGTGGGTTTGGAGATATACTGAAAAATTCAATTAGAGCCTTTGTTAGGTAAAGACCTTGTTTTTAACAAGAAAATAGAGATTGTACTATTGTAATTGATTGACATTAAGCCTCTTATTTTGAATTACCCACTATATTTGACCAAGAGCCTTTTATTTTCATTTTAACATTCCTGCCGGCCGACAAGCGGGCATTTTAATTTGACTATCTACTTAACAATGAGCAACATCTTTTCTAAAATAGTAAAAGGAGAAATTCCTTGCCACAAAATAGCAGAATCAGAAGACTACCTGGCTTTTTTGGATATCAATCCGCTGGCCAAAGGACATACCTTAGTGATTCCAAAAGAAGAAACAGATTATATCTTTGACCTGGATGATGAGGCGCTGGCGGGACTAATGATTTTCTCTAAAAAAGTAGCGAAAGCAATCAAAGCCAGAATTGCCTGCAATCGTGTAGGAGTGACCGTCATTGGTTTGGAAGTGCCACACGCACATGTTCACCTGGTGCCGATCAATATGCTCAACGACATGAATTTTTCAAAAAAGAAATTGGAATATACACAAGAAGAACTGGCCGCAATAGCTGCTGATATTGGCGCCTTCTTTCGCGAATAAAATTAACCAATCTTTCCCGGATTGTCTTTTAGATAACTATCCCAGCCACTATACTTTTTCTTCCCACCCAAGGCAGAGCCTGATTGGTAAAAATGACAAACGGCTGCGCCTAGCGCATCTGTCGCATCCATCGTTTCACCATCTAGCTTTTCATGGAGAATGTTCTCCAGCATCGCTGCAACCTGTTCCTTTGAAGCATTTCCATTTCCAGTTACGGACTTCTTGATCGACTTAGGAGAGTACTCACACATCTCCAATCCCTTGGTCATCGCGGCGGCAATAGCAACGCCCTGCGCCCTTCCCAGTTTGAGCATGGATTGTACATTCTTCCCAAAGAAGGGGGCCTCAATCGCCATCTCCTTGGGTTGGTGCCGATCAATAATGGCTTGCAGGCGTTCAAATATTTGCTTTAACTTCAATTGATGGCTGTCAAATTTCCCCATCTTTACTACCCCCATTTCTACCAGCTTCATTTTCTTACCTGCTACTTCAATGACCGCATACCCCATTATATTGGTGCCAGGGTCTACACCCAAAATGCTATATTTTTCTTTTGCTGTCAATATGTTTACTTTTGTTGCAAGATACGGAATATCACTGAAGGGGATAAGGTTTGAAGAGGGTAAGGTTTGAAGAGGATAAGGTTTGAAGGTTTGAAGGGTTGAAGGTTTGAAGGACACTTATAACGCGGAGCCCGCGATCGAGTGTCCTTCAAACCTTATCGCCTTCAAACCTTATCGCTTTCAAACCTTATCGCCTTCAAACCTTGTAACCGTTAAAGAAAATAACATTTCCATAAGCAACAAATCCCTCAAAAAGCAGTCTTAACAGTAACTTGTACAACATATTTTGAAAAACGAACCACATAGACTGAACGCTATCGCAACGAATAAACCATCAACAAAAAAGCCACGATCCAGAAAATGGATAGAATGGTTAATCAAACTATTGGTCGTAGCTGGCCTGAGCTGGGTTATTTATAAGCAAATTTTCAGTCGCGAAAATATTGACGAACTTTGGACCACATTTCTGGGGAGTTTGCGGTGGGATGCCATCGGTTGGCTCGTAGGAGCCATTCTGCTAATTCCGTTCAACTGGGCATTTGAAACCTTAAAATGGCAGGTCTTGATTCGCGAAATTGAAAAGCTATCCTTTTGGAAAATGTATAAAGCAATTTTAGCCGGTGTTACTTTCTCTGTTTTTACACCGAACAGGGTAGGCGAATACGCAGGCCGCGTTTTATTCGTCAAACCAGAGAACAACTGGAAGGCAGTAGTGGCCACTCTGGTTGGAAGTTTCAGTCAGTTGTTGGTTTTGTTATCAGTAGGATTAATTGGCTTGATCTACTTTATTTATACGTTTCTTGAGTTAGAAAGCTATGTTTTACAAGGAATACTGTTTTTGGGCTTAGCGCTGGTTGGATTGATGACTTTTTGTTTTTATAACATTGATTTGGTCGTTCCCATAGCAAAGCGATTACCAATGGCGGACTACTTCAGGCGCTATGTGAAGCATGTCAATGTTCTGAGAAATTACAATTCAAAGGAATTGTCCAGAGTAATTATTTTTGCTTTAGCTCGTTATACAGTTTATTCGATGCAGTATTATTTGATGCTGCGATTCTTTGGAATAGAAGTGGCTTTGTTGACAGGTTTGGCTTGCATTGCAACCATATTTTTGTTGCAAACATCTGTGCCACTGCCACCATTAATGGGTTTGTTTATGAGAGGAGAGGTGGCGCTTTTTGTTTGGGGATCATTTTGTTCAAATGAGTTGAGTATACTAGCTTCAACATTTAGCCTTTGGGTGATCAATATGATTTTCCCGGCTATGTTAGGCGCGATTTTTATCGTCAATATTAATGTATTAAAATCTCTTGGTTATGAAAATAAAGATGCATAGTATCGCTTTTCTTGCCATCATTTTATTGATGTCAACAACAGCGGGTGTAAATGACAATTCACATTCACATTCAAATTCAGACCCTTGTTTTTCAGAAAACAATGCATTTACAGCAGGCGAAGAAATTACCTATAAAATTTATTACAACTGGGGCGTCATGTGGATCCCGGCTGGTGAAGTGGTTTTCAAAACAGAAGATCACGGCGACCTGTTTCACATTTCTGCAACAGGCAGAACCTATAGTACCTACGAGTGGTTTTTTAAAGTACGCGATAAGTACGAAGTCTTTGTTGACAAAGCAACCCTGTTGCCAGTGACCTCTATTCGAAACGTAAGAGAAGGCGGATACAAGCTGTACGATAAAATCGAATTCAATCAGCAGGAAAATAAGTTGACCTCACTTCGTGGCAAGACGAAAGAGACCGCTGTGCTCCGTCCCTTTGAGGTAGATGCTTGTATGCATGATGTGCTTTCCATCGTATACCATGCCCGAAATATTAAGTTCGACAACTATGATTCAGGCGATGAATTCCCGATCAAAATATTTATGGATAAGGAAGTGTGGCCACTCAAGGTAAAATACAAAGGAAAAGAATCGAAGAAAAAAATAAAAGGAAGTGGTCGTTTCAACACCATCAAATTTAGTCCGGAAGTAATTGTCGGAGATGTTTTTACAAAAGATGCCAAAATGAATATTTGGGTAACCGATGATGCCAACAAAATTCCATTATTAATTGAATCACCCGTGTCTGTTGGTTCCATAAAAGTGGTTTTGAAAGACTACAAAAACCTGCGTCATGAAATGACCTCAAAGTCAAAGTAAGAAGGCACCTTGATCAATGACGACTACCAAAAAATATCCAGCCAAACTTTTACTCTTCGGAGAGTATACCATCGTCCAGGGTTCCAGGGCACTTGCGATTCCACTGCACCAATACGGAGGGCAATGGAAGCAATCGCCCAATAAAATAGCGGACCAAAGTTTGCAGTTGGGTTTGCCAATTTTACTTTCCTACATCCAGTCCACAAAAGAAAAAAATCAACTACAGGAAGTCGATACCACCGCTTTTGCAAAAGCACTTAATAATGGTGATTTTTTCGACTCTAATATTCCTCAGGGGTACGGACTCGGAAGCTCTGGTTCTTTAACTGCCGCCGTTTATGATCGTTTTGCCAATGCAGGTCAGACTGAAAATTTAAATCAGCTCAAACAAACACTGGCCACTATTGAGTCTTGTTTTCACGGGTCAAGCTCAGGAGCTGACGCACTGGTTTGCTACCTCAATCAATCTGTTCTTTTTCATTCTAAAACAGAACTGGAAGTGGTTGGTGTAGATGAAAAACAGCAGGAGCACCTCTTTCTGGTAGATACCGGCAGGGCCCGACAAACAGCACCTCTGGTGCAATTATTTCTGGAAAAATGCAAAGACGATATCTATCAAAATCGCTTACTCGCAGAATTGATTCCCCTGGTAGACGATGCCATCATTGCCTTTTTGAAAAATAATCCAACACGGCTATTCGAACTCGTCCATCAAATCAGCTATTTCCAGTTTAAGTACTTTTCAGAAATGATCCCATCCACCTTTAAAACGATCTGGTTAGACTGCCTCAGCAGCGACCACAGCAAGCTAAAACTATGCGGCGCTGGAGGAGGAGGCTGCATCCTCGGATTCACCACCAACCCATCCAAAACGAAAGCCTTGCTGAAAGATCAAAATTTGATCTTTATAAATGAACCGAATGCGCCAGGTTTCCGTTGAAGCGAAAGGCCGAAGATGGAATAGTTGACCTCTAATACAGCTTTCTGTAAGTATTGCTTTCGTACTATAAGCAGCTTTTGTAAAATGTAAAACCGCGAAGCGATAAGTGTAAAATGTAAAAGTACCCGCAGGTCTATGCCTTCAGCAGACAAGGGCGGGTTCTGCGTTAGTGGGAAAACTTTTACATTTTATATTTCGCGGTTTTACATTTTACATTTAAATCCGTCCTCGATCTCGAAAAAAGTAACTGTTGAGTTACTTTTTTCAATTTCATTAATCAAACAACTCAGATTTAACTATTTTTGCCACATGGATACACAGTTGAAAGTACAGAACAGCCTTACCCGCAAGAAAGAAGTTTTCAAACCGATAAACGAAGGCCACATCGGCATGTATGTTTGCGGACCTACCGTATATAGCGATGTCCATTTGGGGAATGTTCGAACCTTCGTGGCATTTGATGTCATCTATCGCTACCTTTTACACTTAGGTTATAAAGTGCGCTATGTTCGAAATATCACAGATGTTGGCCACCTCGAAGGAGATGTTGATACGGGAGCGGAAGACAAGTTGGCTAAAAAAGCAAGATTGGAACAGATCGAACCAATGGAAGTGGCTCAGAAATATACCGTAGGTTTTCATGAGATGATGAATATCTTCAACACCCTCTCTCCAAATATTGAACCACGGGCAACGGGGCACATCATTGAGCAAATAGAAATGGTACAAGCCATTCTTGACAATGGTTATGCGTATGTTAAAAACGGCTCTGTTTATTTTGATACACTGAAGCTTTCAGAAGAAAAGGGGGTGTATGGTAAACTCTCAGGTCGTGTAATAGAAGATTTGCTTTCAGAGACTCGTGAACTGAAAAATCAAAGTGAAAAAAATCATCCTGCGGACTTCGCCATTTGGATTAAAGCAGATGAGAATCATATTCTTCGATGGAACTCTCCATGGTCAGAAGGTTTTCCAGGATGGCACCTGGAGTGTTCAGCCATGAGTACCAAGTATCTTGGAAAAACATTTGACATACATGGAGGTGGTAACGACCTTAAGTTTCCGCACCATGAGAATGAAGTGGCGCAGAATTTTGGAGCGTGTAATTGTCATCCTGCTCAATACTGGTTGCATACAAATATGCTTTTGATGAATGGCAAAAAAATGTCAAAGTCTGTCGACCCGGAAACAGGTATTAGCAATTCTATTACACCGCACGAATTATTTACCGGAGACAACCCAAATATTACCAAAGGCTACAGCCCAATGGTGATTCGCTTCTTCATGTTGCAGTCGCACTATAGTAGTACCCTTGACCTGACAAATGAGGCACTACTCGCAGCAGAAAAAGGTTACCGCCGTTTGATGGATGCGAATAAAGTGTTAACTGGTATGACCGCTGCTAGTGATGGAAAAGATGCGGACTTAGGCAATGAAATAAATACCTTGCTAGACGCTGCGAACGAACAAATGAACGACGACTTCAATACACCAATGGCCATGGCGCGTCTGTTCGAATTGGTGTCAAAAATAAACGGACTAAAAGATGGTCACCTCTCTATGTCTGATTTGTCAACAACAACATTAGAGCGACTACAAAAAACATTCAAAGATTTTATCTACGAAATATTTGGCTTGCAAGATGAATTGGAAGCCAGTGGAGCTGACGGTACAATGGACGGATTGATGCAACTAATCATCGACATCCGCCAATCTTCCCGGGAGAAAAAAGACTGGGGAACTTCCGACAAAATTCGCGACGTACTTAAAGATTTGAGCATCGTAGTAAAAGACGGAAAAGACGGCACCGTTTGGGGCAAAGAATAAGTTCTTAAAAACGCTGCTGCCCGAACGACGTCCTCCAGGGAACGTCGTTCGGGTTCTTAAAAGCGGTCGTTCTAATCAGACGAACAATGTTCCTTCGAGGAATCTCGTTCGCGCAATTACAAACCATCAAGATCATAATCATGAGCAAACGAATTCTTTACGCCATAATCTGCATACTCGTCATCTCAATTCTCGGAGCCTGTAAGTCAGATCCACCAGTAGTAAAAGACGATGATAAAAAAGTAGAAACCCCAGGACAGAAAAAACCATTCGCAAAAGTTCCTCGTTTCAATCGGGACTCTGCCTACGCTTATATTGAAAAACAAGTAGCCTTCGGTCCTCGCGTCCCTAACACAGCAGCACATACTGCCTGCAAAAACTGGTTGGTAAGTAAATTCAAATCTTTCGGCGCCACCGTTATTGCGGATGACTTTGAAGCGAAAGGCTATACGGGTACCACTTATAAAGCCACCAACATAATTGCACAGTACAATCCCGGTCATGCCAAAAGAATTTTATTGGCAGCGCATTGGGATACTCGTTTTATCGGTGACTATGATAAAGATGAAGCGAAGCAAAAAGATCCGATTCCAGGAGCAGATGACGGAGGTAGTGGAGTAGGTGTACTGTTAGAAATTGCCCGGCTGCTAGGTGAAAACAGTATTGACATGGGCGTTGACATCATCCTGTTTGATGTGGAAGATCAGGGAGAAGGAAAAGGCTTAGAAACAACCTGGTGCCTGGGCGCACAACATTGGGCAAAGAACCCACACGTAAGTGGTTATAGAGCTGAATTCGGAATATTGCTGGATATGGTTGGTTCAAAAGGAGCCCGCTTTACCCGTGAAGGAATCTCCATGCAAGTAGCCCCGGATGTGGTCAATAAAATGTGGAAGCTGGCGCAAAACATGGGCTATGGTAATTTCTTCGTCATGGATCAAACCCGTGAAATCATTGACGATCACTACTTCGTCAACAAATACAGCAAAACCAGAATGATTGATGTCATTAACCGCCCTGCCAGCACTCAAACCGGATTCGGACACTACTGGCATACCCACGATGACGATATGGATGTAATCAATAAATCAACGCTCCGCGCTGTTGGTCAAACGGTACTTGCTGTGCTTTACCGTTCTTCTGATGGTAGCTTTTAGTTCCGCGTATAGGCGGGATCATTGAGCCCCCAGCTTGTCTGTCGGGATCGGTGAGCCTGAGGGAATTTACAGGTATAAGCTCCTTTCCCTTCCAATAAAATGCGTAATTTTAAGCTTATCCCTAACAGACCAACTTTAAAATTAGACGAATCTACATGGCGACCGATAAATACATCAAAAATTATATCAACGGAGCACTATTGCCTCCTGATTCAGGAAACTACTTCGACAATTACAACCCGGCCACCGGTAAAGTATACGCTCAAATTCCGGATAGTGCTGCCAAAGACGTTCAACTGGCGGTGGAAGCTGCCGAGCGCGCCTTTCCAGCCTGGGCCAACACGGACGTCAATACCCGATATAGGATTTTAGCCCGAATTGCAGATATCATCGAACAGAACCTGGAGGAGTTTGCGAAAGCAGAAACGATGGATTCAGGTAAACCTCTCAAAACGTCTAAGACCATTGACATTCCCCGGGCTCATCAAAACATTCGTTTTTTTGCAACAGCAGTATTGCACTTTGCATCAGAGTCGCATCATATGTCAGGCAAAGCTATTAATTATACTTTGCGTCAACCTATCGGAGTAGTTGGATGCATCTCTCCCTGGAATTTACCACTGTATTTATTTACCTGGAAAATTGCACCAGCGCTGGCCACTGGAAATTGCGTGATCGCAAAACCATCAGAAATGACACCAATGACGGCTTTCCTTTTGGCGAAAGCTTGCATGGAAGCTGGTTTGCCGGAAGGCGTCTTAAATATAATCCATGGCTATGGGCCAAAAGCCGGACAGGCAATTGTAGCACATCCAAAAATAAAAGCGATCTCTTTTACCGGAGGTACAGAAACCGGAAAGAAGATTATTCAAACGGCCGGGCCAATGTTCAAAAAATTGTCATTGGAGCTCGGAGGCAAAAATCCCAATATTATTTTTGCTGATTGTGATTTTGATGAAATGATGATCGGAACCCTGCGTTCTTCTTTTACCAATAATGGTCAAATTTGTTTGTGTGGCTCGCGTATTTATGTGGAGCGATCCATTTATGATAAATTCAAAACAGAATTTGTTAAGCGAACCCGATTTTTAAAAGTAGGGGATCCCTTTTCTTCTGTGACCGATATGGGAGCGATCGTCTCAAAAGCACACATGGAAAAAGTAATGGGCTATTTGGCATTGGCTGAAGTGGAAGGTGGGACAATACTTTGTGGTGGCAAACCCGTTAAAGTAAAAGGGGAATACGAAGCAGGCTATTTTCTACAGCCTGCCGTGATAGAAGGTTTGCCAATAGAATGTAGAACCAATCAGGAAGAAATATTCGGACCTGTAGTTACCATCACTCCATTTGATAAAGAAGAAGAAGCGCTGGCCATGGCGAATGGTACGAATTTCGGCCTGTCGGCCACGGTATGGACTAAAGATATAAGTCGGGCGAATCGACTTTCTGAGCAACTGCATGCAGGCATCGTTTGGATCAACTGTTGGCTACTGAGAGATTTGAGAACACCATTTGGTGGGGTAAAGAGGTCAGGTGTCGGTAGGGAAGGAGGCCTTGAGGCCCTGCGGTTTTTTACAGAAACGAAGAATGTTTGTATTAAGTACTAGCAAGGAATTAGAGTTAGAATTATGAGTTCGTAGCCGCGCTACGGGCGAATAAAAAGCTGAAAAACTGGGCAAAAAAATCATTTGAAGACATACAAATTATTTTAGAATAAAGTCTAATACAACCATCAAGAACCAATAATAATTTAAAAAAAATAAAATTTTGAGAATTAGATTAAGTATATCCTTCTTGTTCATATTGTTTTCTTTGACAGCAACAGAGGTGACTGACCCGCCGGCGAGATCAGAGGAGGATTTGAAAAAAGAAACAGAATGGGTCGAGCAGATTTTTAACAGCATGACTCCGGACGAACGATTGGGCCAGTTGTTCATGATTCGGGCACATTCTAATCTAGACGCTAAGCATGAAAAAAAGGTGGAAGGCCTGATTAAAAAATACCATGTAGGTGGACTTTGTTTTTTTCAGGGTACTCCCGAAAAGCAAGCCAGACTGACCAATCGCTACCAGAAACTGGCTACGAAAGTACCACTTATGATTTCGATGGATGCAGAGTGGGGATTAGGAATGCGCATGAAGGAGTCAACGATTAGCTATCCCCGTCAATTGATGTTGGGGGCTATTCAGGACAATCGGTTGTTGTACAACATGGGTAAAGAAGTGGCGCGCGAGTGTAGAAGGCTGGGCGTACACATCAATTTTGCACCAGTTGTAGATGTCAATAACAATCCGAATAATCCGGTTATCAACACCCGCTCTTTTGGCGAAGACCGCTACAATGTTGCTGTGAAAAGTTATATGTACATGAAAGGCATGCAGGATGGTCATGTGATGGCTTGCGCCAAACATTTTCCTGGCCACGGTGATACAGACACCGATTCACATTACGACCTTCCAATAATCGGGCACGACTACCAGCGGCTCGATAGCATTGAGTTATTTCCTTTTAAAGTTTTGGCGGAGCATGGCATTCAAAGTATGATGGTGGCGCATTTACAGGTACCAGCAATTGATGCAACACCCAATTTACCAACGACTCTGTCTGTGCCAGCAGTGAGAGATTTGTTGAAAACAGATATTGGATTTGAAGGATTGATCTTTACCGATGGTTTGGGAATGAAAGGAGTTAGTAAGCACCACAAACCCGGAGAAGTAGAGGCGAAAGCATTGCTTGCAGGAAACGACGTGATGTTGTTGCCGCAGGATATGGAAGCGTCTATCAAAGCAATAAAGAAATATTTAACGGAAGGCAAATTGCAACAATCAAAATTAGACAAAAGTATAAAGAAAATTATCCGTGCGAAATACCGTTTAGGCTTGACCGAAAAACAACGGGTTGACGAGCGAAATATTAGAAACGACCTGAACAGTACGCAAGGCATTAGGTTGAAAAAAACATTGATTGAAAATTCATTGACGCTTGTTCGAAATAAATCCAATTTGATCCCCTTCCAGCATGTTTCAGCATTAAGTATGGCAACTGTAGCCCTGGGGTCAGAAAGTCGAACCAAGTTTCAAAAGATATTGGGTAATTACGCTAAGATGGAGCACCTAAATGTAGGTAAAGAAATATCTGCCTCAAAGCGCGATCGTTTAATCAATCAACTCAAAAAGAAATCGGTCGTAGTAGTGAGCATTCATGATATGAGTAGCTACGCCAAAAAGAAATTTGGAATTAGCGAAAGCCAAAAACAATTTATTGAAGCCTTGAGGAAAGAAACAAAAGTGGTTTTGGTGGTTTTAGGAAATCCATATGCGTTGCAGTACTTTGATAATATTGATTGGGTTTTGCAAGCTTATGATGAAGATGAAATAACAGAAGAGCTAGCCGCACAAGCACTCTTCGGTGTCTTCGGTATTCGTGGGCGTTTGCCGGTAACGGCATCTAACGCCAGTCGATTTAATGATGGGATTACCACCAACTCACTTTTTCGTTTGGGTTATGATATTCCGGAAAGTGTTGGTTTAAACAGTTCTATTCTCAAAAGAGGTATTGACTCACTGGCAGCAGCAGCTATCAAGTTGAAAGCAACGCCAGGCTGTGTCGTTCTGGTAGCAAAAGATGGGAAGGTCGTTTTTAATAAAGCCTATGGTTATCACACCTACAGTAAAAAACGAAAAATGGATAAAGATGATCTTTTTGATCTGGCATCCGTGACTAAAATTGCGGCCACTACCATTTCCGTCATGAAGTTGCAGGACGAAGAAAAGATCAATATTTATCAACCCATCAGCCGTTACCTTCCCGAATTGAAAGGAACGAATAAGGAGCAAATGACGATTCAGGATATCATGGCACACCGATCAGGTTTAAGGCCCTGGATTCCTTTTTATGAAGCGACATTAAATAAGAGTAAAAGCAATCCGAAGCCCTCCACCAAATTTTATAATAAAAAACAAAGTGAGAAATTTAGCATACCTGTAACCGCTAAATTGTATTTACTTAACTCCTACAGAGATAGTATCCAAAAACAAATTCGCGACTCAGAATTGCGAACCAAGCGAAACTATAAATACAGCGATATTGGCTTTTACATGCTGGCAGACATGGTGGAACGACTTAGTGGCAAACCACTGGATGAATATGTAGCTAATCATTTTTATAAACCTTTGGGGCTTAGTTCAATGACTTTTAATCCCTGGGAGAAATATAATCCGTCGACTATTGTACCTTCTGAAAATGATAAGTATTTCCGTCGCCAAAAAGTGCAGGGTTATGTGCACGATATGGGAGCCGCTATGCTGGGCGGTGTAGCCGGGCATGCCGGTTTATTTGGAAACACCAATGATTTGGCCATTATCATGCAGATGCTTCTAAACGATGGTTATTACGGTGGAGAACAATTTTTAGAACCTTCCACCGTGCGTACTTTTTGTAGTCGCCATCCTGCTTCTACCCGACGAGGTATTGGTATGGATATGAAAGAAATGAATGCAGCAAAAAGCCAAAACATGTGCCCCGAAGCATCTTCTACGACTTTTGGCCATTTAGGATTTACGGGTACCGTTACCTGGGCTGATCCTGAAAATAATATCATCTTTGTGTTTTTATCGAATCGGACTTATCCTTCGATGAAGAATTACAAACTAAATAAAGAAAATATCCGTCCAAACATGCAGAGTACGATTTATAAAGCGCTACAGCAATAGGCGGCCATGTAGCGGAAGACGGGACAGCTTGTCCGCTCATGCAGTTTTATGTAAAGTTTGGCTGCTGTGTTAAAAAGTGCCAAAATAAATTATCGGACAGCCTGTTTGGTTTTCCATCATAAAGCAGATAGTTGTTTTAAAATTTGCAAACTTTTATAAGCATGTATTACAAATGAACCTACCTTTAAAAATAGCACGCAGATATCTGTTTGCCAAAAAGTCGACCAACGCCATTAATATCATTTCCGGTATTTCTGTCTTTGGTATTAGTGTAGGTACAGCAGCACTTATTCTGGTGCTTTCCGTTTTTAATGGGTTTGAAGATTTGCTGACGGGCTTGTTTAGTAGCTTTAATCCGGATGTCAAGGTGTTGCCTGCAGAAGGAAAGATATTTGAAATTCGCCCTGAAGAAATGGCTTCGCTGGATAGCCTGGAAGGTATAGCATTCATCTCTTCCACACTGGAAGAGGTCGCCTTTTTTGAATACAAGGGCAGTCAGGATTTTGGTGTACTAAAAGGCGTGGACCAATATTTCGAAGAAGTAACGGGGATTGACTCCACCATTCGCGAAGGTCAATACCTGTTGAAAGACAAAGAACGCGTGATGGCTGTGTTGGGCGTAGTGATGCGAAATAATCTGTCGATAAATGTTGACGATGAGTTTTCCATGATGACCGTTTATATGGGTAAGCGGAGAAAGGTCAGCGCTTTTGGAGAACCTTTTAAAAAACGATTTGTATCGCCAGTAGGGACATTTGTAATTCAACAGGATTTCGATTCGCGTTATGTTCTGACCGATCTGGACTTTGTGCGCGACCTGTTGGAATATGAACATGAAATCAGCTCACTTGAAATAAAATTGAGACCGGAAGCTGATGAAGTGGTAGTCATCAATCAGATCAAGAATATTTTGGGGCCAGGCGTATTGGTGAAAAACCGCTATCAACAAGATGAGGCCTTTTTGAAATTAATGAACGTAGAAAAATGGGTCGCTTTCGCCATTGTTGTACTAATGTTGGCACTCATTCTTTTTAATATGATCGGTGCCTTATGGATGATCGTAATGGATAAGAAAAAAGATATAGCCATTCTCAAGTCAATGGGAGCGCTAAACAGTACGATTAGAAATGTATTTATAAACGAAGGCCTGCTGCTTGCTCTACTCGGTATCTTTATTGGGTTTACTTTGGCCATCATTCTTTACCTGACTCAAAAATATATGGGGATTGTTCCCATTCCCGCGGGATTTGTAGTAGATGCCTATCCTATCAGCATGCGTTTGATTGATTTTTTAGTGGTTGGTGGCACAGTGGTGGGGTTTTGTTTCCTTGCTTCTATTCCTCCTGCCATGCGTGCATCACGTGTGTCAGCTTTGATTCGAATTGATTAGAGTGTAAACAGTTATAGATGTCATTTTTTGTAAACCTAACGCGATTTTTACCACGAAGGCATGGAGAACATGAAGTTCCCGCGATCGTAGGGTGGATGTAGAATGCACGAAGATTTTTTTAGCTTAAGCTAAAAAATGAAATGTAAAATATTCGCAAGAATTTATAGTGTTTCTTCGTGCATTCTATCCCAAATCACGTAAGAAGAATCGCGTGAGAACTCGTTCACCGCCATAGCCTTGGCGAAGGAGGCCGTTTTCTCCATGCCTTCGTGGTAAAAAAACGCAATAAAAGGGAAACGTAATGACACCTAAGATGTTATGCCCTCAATTGATTGAAAGGGTTGAAAGCGGGAAGTTGGAGGTGGGAAGCGCCATTCTTACGCGAAATTCCGCGTTCGCGTGAGCTTCCCACCTCCCACTTCCTACTTCCAACCCTACTTTCCCACTTCCCGCTTCAACTTTCCCACTTTCTTAATTATCTTTGCACTTTTAAACACAAACATATAATGGAAGATTGGGAATTCGATTTTGAGTGGCTGCGAGTAAGGCATCTGGTCAAAGAACAAACCGGAAAGGAAGAACTTCCTGATTTAAATGGTATTTTGTTTTTAATCGGTATACAGGAATTGGGCCGATGGCAAGAAGAATTTACCAAAGAAGAAAAACAGGACTTGATGCACATTGCCGTTTGTCGTTTGATGAGTTATCAAGAACACTTTCGATTTGCTGGCCGTGATGAAGATGGCTGGCCACATTGGGAAGAACTAAAACCACTCACCGTTAAGGGGGCAGAAAAGCAAGAGCGATTACTCCAGGAAAATGTTATTCGCTACTTTAATGATTTGAAAAAAGAATGGAAGGAGGTAGGACTGGAGGAAGAATAGAGGCTGGTTGCTAGATGCAAGAGGCTGGATCACTCAATTCGTAGCGATCGCGCTTGTATGCAGCAACTAGCATCCGACATCCTGCCACAAAAATTTATTTTAAACACTAAAAATACATCCGTATGAAAAAGTTGATACCAATATTTGCAATGTTTGCGATACTTAGCCTATTGTCATGTAACTCAAAGGAAAAACATGAATATATAGAAATTGAAACAAACTTTGGTAACATGGAAGTAATGCTTTACAACAGCACACCCGGTCACAGAGACAATATGGTGAAATTGGCCAAAGAGAATTTTTATGATGATTTATTGTTTCATCGGGTTATTGAAGGTTTTATGATTCAGGGAGGAGATCCTGACTCAAGAGGCGCAGGTCCTGAACAAAACTTAGGTGGAGGTGGCCCCGGCTATCAAATTCCACATGAAATAGGAGCGCCACACCTTAGAGGAACAATTGCAGCGGCCCGTAATGGAAACCCAGAAAAAAAATCTTCCGGCAGCCAGTTTTATATTGTACAGGGAAAGAAGCTGTCCGACGCAGAAATCGATAATTTCGAAAAGCGCAATAAAGTAACATACAATGCCGAACAGCGTCGAATCTATAAAGAAGAAGGCGGCTCGCCAATGCTGGATATGGGATACACCGTCTATGGAGAAGTGACGAAAGGAATCGAAGTAGTTGACAAAATTGCTGCAACACCAAAAAATAGAGAGCGTCCGGTAGAAGATGTCGTTATGAAAATTCGTTACATAGGGAAGAAGTAGGGTTTTAATGAAAATTACAAACCAAAGTAAAATTAAAATGGGCAGGACGTACAATACTTGTGCTTTTACACACCAGCTACATTTCAAAGCTTTTTCATTTACATTTTAATTGTGCAAAGCACATCGAACAGCTAATTTTTTGAACATGAATACGAACAGATTAGTAAAAATAACAACCCTCTTTGCGTTGCTACTACTTATTGGCTGCGCAAGACCAATGGCCGACTTTGCCTATAATGGTAAAGAGCATATTGCCCCAATTAATGTGACTTTTGAAAATAAATCAAAGAAAGCAGAAATCTACGAATGGGACTTTGGAGATGGTAATACTTCTACAGAAGAAGCGCCTTCACACAGATATACTTCTTCAGGAAATTACACCGTAGTGTTGAAAGCAATTAAAGAAGGAAAGTCGGCTATCAAAAAGAAGAAGATTGTCGTAGACGCACCCGTTATCTGTCTCGTGGAAATGGAAACAAACTATGGCAACATGACCATTGCTTTGTCAAACGAAACCCCACTCCACCGCGACAACTTTATTAAATTGGTGGAAGAGGGCTATTACGATGATTTGTTGTTTCACCGCGTGATCAACGGCTTCATGATTCAGGGAGGAGACCCCGAGTCAAAAAATGCAGGACCAAAGAAACGATTGGGGACAGGTGGTCCCGGCTATCAGATACCAGCAGAATTTTCGGATTCATTGGTCCACGTAAAAGGGGCACTTGCAGCGGCACGTACACCAAATCCTGAGAAAAAATCTTCCGGTAGTCAGTTCTACATCGTTCACGGAAAAAAACTGAGCGAAGCGCAACTAAAGATGGTGGAAGCACAAAAAGATATGCACTACACCCCAGCTCAACGAAAAGCTTATTTAGAATTAGGGGGAACACCTCACCTGGATAAAGGATACACCGTGTTCGGAATGGTGATCGAAGGCCTTGATGTTATCGATAAAATAGCTGCTGCTAAAACCCTTCCGGGTGATAGACCTGAGGTGGATGTGAAGATGAAAATCAAATCTATAAAATAAGGTTTGAAGGGGATAAGGTTTGAAGGACACGCGATCGCGGGCTCCGCATTAGATTGTCCTTCAAGCCTTACTACCTTCAAGCCTTCAAACCTTACCACCTTACCACCTTCAAACCTTACCAAATAACTAGAAACATAACCAACAGTGACATGAGTACCAATAAAATTTTAGGCATTGACATAGGAGGTTCCGGAATAAAAGGAGCTATTGTAGACGTAACTACAGGTGAACTTCTGAGCGAACGTAAACGAATTCCAACTCCTCAGCCTGCTACGCCTGATGCTGTAGCAGAAACTGTAGCAGAGTTAACAAAAAGTTTTGACTGGAAGAACGGTCCAATAGGTTGTGGTTTTCCTGCTGTGGTTAAAAAAGGAATGGTTTACACCGCCTCCAATATTGACAAGTCCTGGATTGGGACAAATGCTAAAACGATATTTCAAAAAGCAACAGGCTGTGATGTTTTCATTGCGAATGATGCAGATGTTGCGGGACTGGCTGAGATGGAACATGGCATCGGCAAAGATGTAAAAGGAACCGTTATTATGATAACCATAGGCACAGGCCTGGGCTCCGCTTTCTTCTTCAACGGTCTTTTAATTCCAAACTCTGAGTTGGGGCATCTTGAGATGGAAGGCATGGTAGCAGAAAAATACGCTGCCGGTTCAATCCGGAAAAAAGAAAATCTCAGTGATGAAGAATGGGGCTTTCGCCTGAATAAATACCTGCTAAATATTGAACGGTTTTTCTCTCCGGACATGATCATCCTCGGAGGAGGTGGAAGTAAACACTTCGAAAAACTCGAAGATAAATTTGATATAGAAGCCGATATCGGTCCTGCAAAACTTAGAAACCATGCCGGCATCATCGGTGCTGCCATGTACGCGGCTACAGAAATTTCAGCAAAGGCCAAAGCCAAAGCCGTTTAGCAAAAGCGATACTACTCCCCACAAATAAAAAAGTGCTTTCAGAATCTAATATCCTGAAAGCACTTTCCTGTTATAAACGTTTCGCTTCTACACGGTCGATGGAAACTGACTCCAGACCCCTCATTAAGGAAGCATATCAATATACTGTTGATACCGATCCGAAAACGTACTACCCGGTCCACAGCCACCTGCGCTCTCCTGAATAACAGAGATACGATCATCTGAACTTGGTCTGTTTTTCGTCCAGGTCATTTGTCCACTATCCTGCACCACCCTGCTCAGGAAATCTTCCATTCCGTGTGGGTTGTATAGAAAGTCACAAATAATATTGATGGAGTATTTATCAGCTTTCAGTACCTCAGATTCGCTGTAATTAATAGTAGAGAGTGCTAAAGCAATATTAGTGGTTTCCAAAGGGTCATTCCCCAGTACTATATCATAAAGGATATCACCTCCAAACTTTTCCCTAAGTCGATTTATAAGTATATCGCCATCTGCATACATGATTTCATGCCCCATCACACTAATTAGTTCATGCTCCGTTTGAATGTAATTGAGTAAGCCGGTTGTAATATAAAACGTACCATCTGGCGTAATAAAAGCATTCTCAGATTCATTATCAATTAATACTTTAACTCCCCAGGTTAAATTATTTCGATTTTCCACCACCTCGGTATTCACCAATGACATATAAACTTTTTCGAGATAGTCCATAACCACCATGTGGTTCTGATTTCCAGCCGGATCCAATACATTGAAGGTACCGGTTTCGTTTTGAAGGACATCATTTAGGCGGTTTCCTATTATCATTAATTCCTCTGAACTGAACTCATCTCGATTTACACGTATAACTTTATCTTCTTTACGACAAGCGCTAAAACAAATAATAAAGCCAAACATGGCAAGCAATAAGAATCGACTATTAAGCTTTCGCATCTTAATATATTTAAAGTAATTAGTAATGTAAATAGGTGTGTTGTTAAACAGAGGGGACGTGTATGGTGAGGTAGGAGCAAAAAATATGCCACGCATGATTAAATCGCGATTTAATGGCAATGGAATGCAATGGCAATTTCAAAGAGAAGGGAATAGTACTGAAATTGCCATTGCTATTGAGATGGCCATTTAATTGGAGTTAAGTCCATTGATGGCAATAATGACATCCTGATCCTTTTTCAGCCCAGGATTTAAGTCAAAAAGCTTAACGTGAAGAGCATAGTCTTGTTGTAAGGCAGTCTTTAGAATGTAGAGCGCCTCCTTTCTGTCGTTGGTTTGGAATAAGCAGACGGCTTTACAATAAAGCAGGTCAGAGCCTTTTCCAGTGTTTACTTCGGCCAGGTAGATGAGGTCTAAAGCTTCTGCTCCCCGGTTTTTATCAATCAGGAAGTTAGCGTATTGTAACCAGTATTGGCGCGACTCAGGGGTGGATTCTGTGGCACGGTAGAACGCATCATCAGCGAGCTCGTCATTATCGTTTTGGTAGTAGGCTTCTGCCAAAGCTACGAGGTATTCTCCTTTGTTGCCATCGAGTGCACAGGCATGCTTATAGGATTTAATGGCTTCGTCCCATATCCCCTCTTTCATATAGCATTCTCCTTTCCGGAAATAAGCACGTGGATTGTTAAGGTCAAAGCGGAAGGACTTTTCGTAGCAAACCATTGCCAATTCCAGGTCCTCCATGGATTCGTAGCAGTAGCCTATATTAATGTACAGGTCGCTATCTGCTTTGAATAATGAAAGTACATCTTCATAGCATTCAAGAGCACGATCGAATTCCTTTAATTTGATACGAGCCTCTGCGCAATCGCGGTAGGCAAATTCAAAAGACTGATTTGAAAGAAAGGCAAATTCAAATGCTTCTTCAGCATTCCTGTAATCTTCCAGGCAGAAATAAGCATGCCCCAGATTATGCCAGGCCACATAATTGTACGGATCCTTATCAATTAAATATTGGTGTAATTCGCGGCTTTCTATATAAGACCTGGAGAGTTCTACACTGATCCATATCTTCTTAAGGGCAGCCTCATTTTTGTGGTTGGCATATAAGGCCTTTCTAAGCATCACAAACATCTTTCGATACTCGTTGCGTTGCTCCAGTATCAATGCCTTATAATAGTATAAAGGACTAGCTAGTTCTTTGTCGCCTTTGTGCTCGATGGATTCAATAATCTGTGATGCCTCTTTTAATACTCCCTGATCAATTAGTACTTTAATTTTGAAGCACTTGATCTCATCTGAAAATGGAGCTAAGCTCTCCGCTTTGTCAATACATTCCATGGCAGAATGTTGAAAACCTTTTTCTAAAAGGAGGCGAGCTTTTTTAAAATAGAGCCTTGAAGAGTAGCTGTTTTGTTCTATCGCGAGAGAAATAACATCCAGGGCTTCGTTAAGCATAAATCTCTTTTCGTAGTGTTCCGCAATTTTCATAAAAACCGTTTCCTCGTAAAAACCTACCGCTCCTTGTTGTGACAGTACCTCATACTCAAGAACCAGCGTCTTTATGGTTTCATCGTTGTTGTTGTCGTGTTTCTTCATGTTGTATATTCTTCTGTGTTTCAAGTAAATATACGTAAAAAAGGTGCAAAGACTTGGCGTTTTTTTACCACTTTTTTGGAATTAAAGACTTCCTGATTATAGGTCTTTATAATTGAAGAGTTAACTTGTAATTAATTGACAGGCAATTAATTGCGGTGTATTGTGCTTTGAGATTTAAATTTATTCATTCATTTAAGTAGCTCGTTTTCATGCTTCAATACATTGAATAAAAACAAAAGATAATAAAGTATATATGTTGGTATTGGAAAAGATTTTTTTTTAGTTGAAACTAAACTAATTTGCACTCGAAGAGGGTTGTTTAGCTGTGTGTTTTTGTGACATCGTTTTCAAGCCTTTTCTTTTCTGGCTGGCTACTTACCAGATATACTCCTAAATAAATGAACAAACCCGCGACTACCTTTGCAGTGCTCAATTCGTCCTTTGACATGGCCAGGGCGACCACTGTCGCAATTAGGGGTTGGAGATATATGTACATGGCGACGACTGATGAGTTCACCGTTTTAAGTGCTACGGCATTGAGGAGGTAAGCAAAAAAAGTGGTAAAAAGTAAAACATAAAAAAAGGCCAGCCATATATTGATGTCGAAGCTAGACCAGTCAACTGCAGTGACTTGTTGAAGTCCAAAAGGAATGATCACAATTAAGCCAAATGTAAATACCCATTTTACAACAGTAATTGGATGGTATTTTAGCATTAGTTTTTTAACAATGACCAGATACAAGCTATACGAAACAGCGTTGACCAGAATCATAAGATCTCCCAGAAGCCCTGATTTATCAAACTGAATTGTTTTGCCATAGGTAATTAAAAAGACGGAGCCTATGGAGCCAATGGCAATGCCAAGCAACTTTCTGGAAGTAATCCGCTCACCCGTTATGAACGGAGCTACTATGATAACGACAATAGGAGAGGTCATCATGATGAGGGCCGCATTAATAGGTTGCGTTAGTTTGAGGCCACTAAAGAAAAACATTTGATTGATGGCCACACCAAGTAATCCACAGAGCATAAGCAAAGGGAAATCCTTACGCTTCACCTTTTCACTAATAAATAAACAATGAAAGATCCAGAACAAAACAGTAGCACTTGCCGCCCGCATAAGAATGAATCCCAGCGGTTCAATGTAACCGTTGTTCATGACTACTTTAGCGATGCTGTAGTTGGCGCCATATATTAATGCTACGGAAAAAAGGGCGAGGTGGGCTTTTAAGGTCGGACTCAATGGGTGGTGTTTCGCGCAAAGATAGTACTAAAAAGACCAAAGTCCGAAGACGGAAGACCGAAGTTTCCCGCGAATGCATCAACATTGTCAGTCGAAGGGCGAATGCCCCGCTCCATTGATTTATTCTTTTCAGGGAAACCACGTTTTATAATTTTCCCTGAAGGGAATAAACCAATGGAATAAGGCATTCGCCCTATGACTTACATTAGCGGACTCTACATCCTACGGGAAACTTCCGTCTCTAAGTTGTTCACAACTTAGAACTAGTCCTTCAAATCTTTTATCTGCTGCCGAAGTTTATCTTTCTCTCGTTTGATTTCCGATTGTGCGTAAAACTTGTGGAGGGCATTGTTGGTGTGTTCAATCATTTTATAATATCTGGGGCTTGGGTCATTTTTGCCTACAAAAAAACTAAAGACAGCAAGTCGGGGCCACATGACTTTGGTGAGATAGGGGAAAGGAGATTCCAGGTCGTTTTTTTCGAAGTCCGTGAAAATAAGTCCCTCATGCCGGTTGTTATTGGCCGTTTTGGTAGGACCATATTTTAGAATATAAACCGGCTTATTGAAGTCAATGGACAAATCAGGATCTGTTTCCAGTTTTTCATTTAAAAAATAACCATTTTCTTTTTTTTCAAAAAGCTCATGAATCGCCGTGTCGAGTACCATACGATACTCAGAAAAAGTATAATGTGCTCTTAGGGCATCAACTATTTTATGGTTCTCATTTTTGATCTCTTTGGTCAGTCTATCCAGTCGTTTGGTTAGTCGCTTGCGTTCTTTGGAGCTAAGATTGTCCGAGGCTAATGCCCTTTTCATGGCCTTTATGTTGTTGCTTTTACTTCGTAGTCTTATGACTAAAGTACCATCGTGGAGGTTGCGAATATGATCTCTTGCGATGGCGGCTCGTTTTTTATAATCAACTATTTCATAGACCTGAGCATTGGCTTGAAGTGCCAGACACAAGGCAAAGAGACCGCTTAGAAGTAGTTTTATAGTATGTTTTTGCGCCTTCATGGTGTTAATTTTTAGTTAAAAAGATAATTATGATTTAGCTTAGAATTACCTTTTTTTGAAAAATTTTCGGAAATTTGCTGCCCTAAATTTAACAGTTTTTCAGGGATCAAAAGAACCATAATGAAAGTAAAAGTCAGGATTCTACGTTATACTATACAGAATGATTATTTTCGAGCCCAAGTTTACAACTTAGTCGGTGAAAATTACGTATAGATTTAGCTCACTGACATTCATTTTAACCAAATAACGAATTTTAAATATGCAGCAGTCTGTAGACATTGAAGCGTTAAACCAACAGATATTTATCGAAAGTGCTTTCATAGAAAAGTTAACGACAGAAACTTCTAAAGTCATCGTTGGTCAAGATCACATGATAGAACAGCTTTTACTGGGCTTACTCACCAAAGGACATGTTCTTTTGGAAGGTTTACCCGGATTGGCAAAAACACTGGCCATCAAAACACTCGCCACAGCTATTAATGCTGATTTCAGTCGAATCCAGTTTACACCCGATCTGTTACCTGCCGATATAATTGGTACCATGATCTATAATCCTAACAAGAATGAATTTACCGTTAGGAAGGGGCCTGTCTTTGCCAATTTCGTATTAGCGGATGAGATCAACAGAGCACCGGCTAAAGTACAAAGTGCCTTGCTGGAAGCGATGCAGGAACGCCAGGTTACCATCGGTAACGATACGTTTAATCTGGAGGAGCCATTTCTGGTATTGGCTACACAAAACCCAATTGAACAGGAAGGTACTTACCCATTGCCAGAAGCGCAGGTCGATCGATTTATGCTAAAGGTGAAAGTGGGTTATCCTAAAAAAGAAGAAGAACGTGAAATCATCAAACGTGTACTTAGTGGAGCCACGACTCAAAAAGTAAATCAGGTGGTCACAACAGAAGAAATCCTGAGAGCCCGCAAAGTAGTGAAGCAGGTTTACATGGATGAAAAAATTGAACAATACATTTTGGATGTTGTTTTTGCAACCCGTAATCCTGAAGAATATGGATTGGAAAACCTCAAACCTTTAATTAATTATGGGGGGTCTCCTCGTGCAAGTATCAACCTCGCATTGGCGTCCAAGGCTTATGCCTTTTTGCGTCGACGTGGTTATGTCATTCCTGAAGATGTACGCAATGTTTGCACCGACGTAATGCGGCACCGTATCGGTTTGACCTATGAGGCTGAAGCCGAAAATATTACCCAGGAAGATATCATTAATCAGATTTTAAATAAAGTCGAAGTACCCTAAGTAAATACCAGACTAAAAAAATAAAGTTTTGGAAACTCAGGAGACCAGACTTTACCATTTTTTGATTTTGATTTTGATTTTCATTTTGATTTTGATTTTGATTTTGATTTTCATTTTGATTTTCATTTTGATTTTCATTTTCATTTGCGGCTATGCCGCAACGTGTACTATTAGTTGAAAATATGAAAGTAGTTTCCACGATTTTTTCTATGCTGTTTTTACTATTGCTGGTGAGCGATTCTTTTGCTCAGGTTGCGTCAATAGAACAAGAAGTGATACAGCTTTTTGACAGGCCTGATAAAGTGATCTGGGTCAAACACTATAAAGGTAGGGTGGATGATCTTAATGATGTATCCCTAACGCTCGGTTATGATGGCAAGCATTGCAAGGGTCAGTTGAAATATCTGAAAAGCAAAGAAGTTTTTGGCCTGGCAGGATTTATAAAAAATAAAAAAATCCGTTTGAAGGAAATTAATGGAAGTCAAAAGGTTTCTGGTTTCATAGAAGGAGAGATGACTGGTAAAACCATTGTTGCGGAATGGTCCAAACAGGACAATAGTGTTGCAGGAAGTTTAGTACTAAAAGAAACGAAAAAACCTTCAAGCAGACCAACACATTGTGGTCATAATAAATGGCTCAAAACTTTTAACGGAACAGTTGCTCGAAATGATGTAGAAATGACACTGCAACTTGGAGCTGAAGGAGAGCTGAGGGGAATCGCTTATTTTTATAAACACGACAAAACCTTCCAGGTAAAAGGAATGCACCAGGACAACTCAAAAGTAGAACTCGATATCTATGACGCCAACTCGTTCGTAATTGGATCGGTCAGGGGGAGGCTTAGTGAAAAAGGAATTATAGAAGCGGGCTATGTTGGCACTGACGGCAAACAGGAAATGTGTAGTTTTTGGAAACAAAAAGAATTGCCAATCGCCTGCAATGAATACGCAGACTATTACGGTAGCTATGATGTAACCTATCCAAAGTTCAACAATAAGGCTGTTAATCAACGGATCAGCAGCACCGCCGCGAAATGGATGGATGATTGCCGGAAAAAATCAAAAAAAATCAAAGACGTACATAAAGGACTCGACCCTGAGCGGCGCGCTACGGTGAGAGCCTACGGTTGGTGCGACCTTGATTATATTGCTCCAAAAGTAATCAGTGGTACTATGATGATGCGTAACACCTGGGAGACCAAGCCCAAAATGGAGGCCTTTAATTTTGATCTGGAAACCAACAAAGAAATAAAGATGGAGGATCTGTTTGATAAAGATTTTGATTATCAAAAATTTGTTTGGGGATACATCAGTGAAGATATAAAGAAACACAAATATTATGATGACTATGGATTTCGAAAGTGGTTGGGCAACGTATTGTTTGAAGCCTTTACTATTCGGAAAGATGGCATCAACTTCAGTACCTCTTACAATTCAATTTACGGGCAGTATAGTGTAACCGTTCCTTACTACGAATTGAAAACATATTTCAAAAAGAAAAGTCCAATTTGGAAACTCATTGAAAAATAATAAAAGTGGAAACCAGCGAGCTACTTAAAAAAGTACGGAAGATTGAAATCAAAACCAAAGGGCTGAGTAAACATATTTTCTCAGGAGAATACCACTCTGCCTTTAAGGGAAGAGGCATGTCTTTTAGTGAAGTTCGTGATTATCAATATGGAGACGATGTGCGGAACATCGATTGGAACGTAACGGCTCGTATCGGCACACCACACGTTAAAATATTTGAAGAGGAAAGAGAAATGACGGTAATGCTGGTGATCGACATCAGTGGCTCTGCCTTCTTTGGTACAGTGAACCAAATGAAGAATGAAATTCTTACAGAAATTTGCGCCGTCCTCGCATTCTCCGCTATCAACAATAACGACAAAGTAGGTGTCCTGTTTTTTTCTGATCGGGTCGAAAAATTTATTCCACCCAAAAAAGGAAAGCAACACATCCTGAGAATAATCCGCGAGCTCATCAACATAGAAGCAGAAGGAAAAGGAACAGACATAGGAGAAGCTTTGCGCTATTTGAACAATGTACTCAAAAAACGAAGTACCACTTTTGTACTCTCTGATTTTATGGGCGCTGATTACGAAAGTCCATTGCAAATTGCTGCACGTAGGCACGACATCATAGGTGTACACCTGTACGACCAACGCGAAGCGGAATTGCCAAATGTTGGCCTGATCAGAGCAATCGACGCAGAGAGCGGAGAACTAAGCTGGATTGACACTGGCATGTCTTCCGTCAGAGAAAAATACAAAGAGACTTTTTCTAATAATTTCAACTACTTTCAATCTACTTTTAGAAAGACAGGCTCGGACATCGTAAGCATCCGGACGGATCAATCATACGTCAACGAACTGCTGCGATTTTTCAAGAAAAGAACGAAATGATCAGAAATCGGATAATGAAAATAAAACGTATCGTCAGCATCACGCTGGTTTGCTTTTTACTGGTATTTAATAGCCATGCTCAGGTTGCAGTTTCTGCGGCACTGGATAGTACCAACATGATGATCGGTGATCACATGAAACTCCATCTTACTATCCAATATCCTCCAGGCATTAGTATCAACAAAGTCGATTACTCCGAACTTGAAAATGACGAAAATGTCGAATTGCTAAAGAACGGAAATTTCGATACACTCAATCAGGGTGGCCTGGTTATTCTCCAAAAAGATTTACTTTTTTCTATCTACGATTCGGGGACATTTTATGTGCCACCGATTAAAGTAGATTATGGTTTTAGAGATAATAATCAATCGAAAAGTACCTATAAGATTCAGGTGGATGTCATGACACCTCAGCAAGATTCAGTTTATCTGACGGCCATCAAACCGATTATAAAAGAACCGAGAAACTGGCGTGACTTTTTGCCCGTCGCTTTGGTAGTACTTGCAGTAATTTTATTATCAGGGTTGGTGCTCTATTTCGTCAACCGAAAAGGAAAAGAAGTGGCGCCTCCTCCTCCAATACGCAAAGTTCCTGCGCATGAAATTGCCAATGATAAGTTGGACGGACTAAAGAAAAAACAACTTTGGCAGAATGGCGAGGTGAAAGCCTATCAATCAGAATTGACCTACATCGTTCGCGAATATTTGGAAAACAGATACGACGCACAAGCTCTGGAGTCAACCACTTCAGAAATATTAAATCAGCTGAAATCACTTGACTTTGATGATAATATGAAGTCCCAGTTGCGTGAAATGTTAGAGTTGGCCGATAGGGTGAAGTTTGCAAAAGCAGAACCACCCGTAGAAGCACACGAACGGCTGATGAATTACGCAGAGTCTTTTGTTGAAAAAACTAAACCAGAATTGACGGAGGAAGGATATAAGGAAGGTTTGGTGGAGTTGCCACCGGAGTAGGGTTTTAGACCGAAGACGGAAGACGGAAGACCGAAGTTCCCCTCTACTGCGAATAAAAGCGTAGGAATAGCTGAGACATAAAAATGCGGAGCCCGCGATCAAAGAGAACTTCGGTCTTCCGTCTTCGGACTTCGGTCTCAATCAGCCCAGGCTTAATAAAAAATATAATTTTCATTAATCACATTATTTAAATGATCGATTTTTTTAGAAGCATAAATTTCCTACACCCTTATTTCCTCCTACTGCTGGTGCTGCTACCAGTATTGGGGTTCTGGTATTATTATAAAAGACGGGAGCATTATCCAACCATTCGAATGTCAAGTGGAAATGCCTTGGGAGGCGAAGTGCCTTTGCGAGGTCGCTTACAATGGCTGCTACCAATTTTGCGACTGCTGGCACTAGGTGCTTTGATTTTTGCCTTAGCAAGACCACAGGAAATTTTTAAAGAAGAAGATGTAACGGCAGAAGGAATCGATATTCTTTTAGTAATGGATTTGTCCAGTAGTATGCTGGCTCAGGACTTTAGGCCCGACCGTTTGGAAGTCAGCAAGCGGGTGGCAACAGAATTTGTTGAAAAACGAAGATACGACCGGGTAGGGCTTGCCGTATTTGCAGGAGAAGCTTTTACGCAATGTCCGCTGACCACAGACCACCGCGTCATCAAAGATTTTCTCGCACAACTCCAATGTGGTATTCTCGATGACGGAACGGCGATAGGGATGGGTTTGGCGACAGCCGTCAATCGATTAAAAGACAGCGAAGCAAAAAGTAAAGTCGTGATTCTCCTGACTGACGGAGACAATAATGCAGGTTATGTCAAACCAATTACCGCCGCTGAAATTGCCAGAGAGTTTGATGTGAAAGTATATACCATCGGAGTGGGAACAAGAGGAAAAGCACTGGCACCGGTAAGTCGCCGTAGCAACGGAGAATATATTTTTGGGCTAGCCACCGTGCAGATTGATGAAGAGCTGATGCGCAAAATTGCAGAGATGACCGGCGGTAAATACTTCAGAGCAACAACGGCAGAAGCACTCGAAAAAATCTATCAGGAAATCGACCGCCTTGAAAAAACAGTGATCGAAGTCACCACCATAAAACGGGAAGCAGAACGCTTTTTCCCATTCGCTTTCTTTGGAATGCTGTGTTTGGTTTTAGAGCTACTATTGCGTTACACGGTGTTGCGAACGATACCATAAACAAGTTTCATGTTTAGATTCGAATATACAGATCATCTATTTGCCTTTGCCATCATCCCCGTGTTGATTGTATTGTTTATCGTGATGTGGATCATGCGCCGCAAGGCGATAGAATTGTTGGGTGATTCTGCGCTGTTGTCCAGATTGATGCCACAGGTTTCGAAATACAAGCACATGGTTAAATTTGTTTTGACGGCTGTCGCTTTATGTGTTTTGATTATAGCCTGGGCTAATCCACAATGGGGTTCCAAACAAGAAAAAGTGAAACGCAAAAGTGCAGATGTGTTTATAGCACTGGATATTTCGCGTAGTATGCTCGCCGAAGATATTCGCCCCAACCGACTGGAGCGGGCCAAGCAATTTGCAGTAACCCTGATTGACGAATTGAAAGGAGAGCGCTTGGGGTTGATCATCTTTGCAGGCAATGCCTATTTGCAAATGCCTCTGACCACGGACTATAAGGCCGCTCAGTTATTTATAAAAAGTGCCAACACAGAGATGGCGCCAACTCAGGGGACAGCCATCGGAGATGTGGTCGATTTGGCAGAAAGATGTTTCGAAGAAAACAATAAACACCACAAAGCACTCGTAATAATAACAGACGGAGAGAATCACGACAAAGAGGCCATTGAAAGAATGAGAGATGCTAATGCGAATGGCTTGCTCGGGTTCACAGTAGGAGTAGGAACGGTGGAAGGCGGCTTCATGCCGATAGTGGTGCGGGGACGTAAAGACTACAAACGAGGAAATAACGGCGAACCCATTAGAACAACGATCAATGAAGAGATGATGCGTGACCTGGCCTCCGCCGGACAAGGCAATTATTTCAACCTGTTGCAAGGAGAAGAGGTGGCTTCCTCGCTCCGTCAGAAAATTGATAAAATTGAAAAGCGTGAACTGGAGCAACGGTCCTTTAGTGAATACGAAAGTTATTTTCAATATTTCATAGCACTGGCCTTGCTCTTGATTTTGATTGAATTTTTTATTACCTATGGTAAAAGTAAATGGCTGGAGGGGAAGGATTTGTTTAAGCAGTAGTGAGAAAAGTGTAAGGTATGAGGTATAAAGTATTTCCCACTATCGCGAATAAAAGACCGGTAAGCACTTTTCGCGAAGCAAAGGGATGGCTGACTTGTACACCGAAGCCTTTTTCAGGAGCCGAAGCCTTGGCGAAGGATCTGGCGTAGGTATAGCTGTGATGTTATATGAAGTATAAAGCATATTCCCGCAATCGCGGGCTCCACGTTAAAAGAGAATATACTTCATACTTCATACTTCATACCTCATACTTACAACACTTCCACCAAAAAAAAAGAACATGAGCTAAAAAAGCTAAAAAGCATAAAAATGAAACAGATATTAATCATACTATCCCTGCTAATCTCCACGCAGGCCTGGTCACAGACACAGGAAGCGCACAAATATTTGCGTAAAGCAGATGAAGAATACAGCATGCAGGATTATACCACTGCGGAAGAAAATTATAGGAAATCCTTGCAAGAGGAATCCACTGCAAAAGGGAAATACAATTTAGGGAATACCCTTTACAGTCAGGAACGTTTTGATGAAGCCTTGAAGCAATATGAGTCAGTAGCCTTATCCAGCGCAGATGATGCTACGCGATCAAAAGCATATCACAACTTAGGTAACGCTCATTTCCTAAAACAAGAATACGATAAAAGTGTAGATGCATTTAAAAATTCACTGCGGCTAAATCCAAGTGATGTCGACACCAAGAAAAATTTATCCATGGCATTGCGCCAAATGAGAATGCAACAGCAACAGCAGCAACAGCAGCAGCAACAACAGGACCAGGAAAATAAAGATCAGGAAAATCAGGATAAACAAGAGCAAGAACAACAGCAGCAGCAAGAAGAACAGGAACAAGAGGAACAACAGGAGCAAGAAAACGAAGAACAGCAAGACCAGGAAGATCAGGAGGGCGATGAAGATCAGGAACCGCAGGAACCAAAAGATATGGAAGAAAAAGATCTGAGCAAAGAAGAAGCGCGAAACCTCCTGGAAATCATGGAAGACGAAGAGCGAAAAGTACAGGAAAAAATGCGCAAAGCAAATAGTAAAAAAACTAAATCACTTAGGGATTGGTAAGGTGTCAGGAGTCAGGTGTCGGGGGACAGTTTTCCCACGATCGTGTACCTGACTCCCGACACCTGACACCCGTCTCCTCAAATTTTAAAACATGAAAAACTGGACAACCACCACACTACTAAGCCTCGCCTTTGCGCTAAGCATGGTCGCGCAGGAGCCGGTTTTTACGGCAGAAATTAGTTTAGACTCAGTGCTTCTGGGCAATCGGCTGGAGCTAACGTTTAAATTGGAAAACACACAAGAAGGGGAGATCGACCCGCCAGAATTTGAAGGCTTTAATTTGTTGGGTGGTCCCAATTACAGTTCAATGATGAGCATGGTAAACGGCGCAGTTACTCAAAGTAAAAGTTACACCTATATTTTGGAGCCAAAGGACATTGGTAACTATTTTATTCCACCAGTAAGCATTACAGTTGATGATAAAATTTTGGAAACAGCACCCATTGAAATCATTGTATTGCCCAACCCGGATGGAATCATTCAACGGCCTCCGAGAAACGAAATGGAGCATTGGTTTTTTGATTATTCACCCCCTCTTTTTCAAGAGAAAAAACCTCAGGGCAAACCGAAGCGGAAACGGAAGGTTACTCGAATATAATTGGGGTTGGAAGTTGGAAGATGGAAGTGGGAAGCTTCACTCAATCGCGGAGCACCCGCGTTAGATGGAAGCTTCCCACTTCCCACTTCCCACTTCCCATTTCCAACTTCCCACTTTTCAAAGCAACACGCAAACATGAAAAAAATATTATTCACCCTACTCCTTCTCCCACTAACCATACTACTGTACGGACAGGGAGAGGTGAAATTTTTTGCAGAATCAGATGCGCGTCAGGTGCTCATTGGAAATTATTTTGAAGTGTCATTTATATTGATGAATGCTGAGGGAAAAAACTTCACGGCTCCTTCTTTCCGTAATTTTGATATTCTCAGTGGGCCTAGTCAGTCGATTAGTTCCAGCTCTATTAATGGACGATGGACGCGTGAATTACGACTCTCTTACACCCTGCAACCTAAGAACGTTGGAACCTACAAAATTGGACAAGCTTCCATTGAAGTGAACGGAAAGGAATTATTTTCTAAACCAATCTCTGTTCAGGTATTAAAAGGGAAATCAGGAGCAACCTCACAAGCAGATGTTCAGCAAAAACTCGAAGAACAGGTTTTTATAAAAGCAGTTCCGTCTTCGGAAATGGCCTACGTTGGACAACAGGTAGTGCTCGACTACAAACTATACACTACTCGAAACATCGACACGTACAATCTATTGGCAGAGTCAGAGTACCCCGGATTCTTTGTGCAAGATGTACGAAATCACAGATGGGGAACCGTGCGAGAAGTGATAGACGGGAAGCAGTACAGTACCAAAATTCTCAAACGTCGTCCTCTTCCCACAGCAAGGAGGCTTAATGACCATTGACCCCATGGAAATTCAAATGGCCGTCATCAATGAAGAGGGGCAGCCCAAAAAAAGACGCAGCCTTTTTGATCGGCCTTCCACTACCCGAATGGTTGTAAAAACAGAGCCGGTCAAACTAAACGTTCGATCACTTCCTCCAAATGCTCCCGAAACATTTACCGGTGCTGTTGGTAAGTTTGGTATGAGCATGAGAAGTAGCGGCAACAGGCTGTCTACTGACGATGTGATTAGTATACAGATGACGATAACCGGTGACGGTGATATCAAACAAGTGCAGCCACCTATTTTTAAAGTGGATGATAATTTTGAAATTTACGACCCCCGTGTTTCTGTAAAAACGCCGCAGGAAAGGAATGGTGAAATTCAGTATGAAAAAAACATAGAATACCTGTTTCTTCCAAAAGAACCGGGGACTTATACCATCACTCCAAAGTTCACGTACTTTGACACAGACAGTCTGAAGTATATCACTTTAGGTGAACAAACCATCAGCTACAAAATTAGAAAAGGAAGCAAAAAACGATCGGAAATAAATTGGCCGGAGGAATCTGCGGTTGCTTCATCCGAGTTGAAAGATATTAAAGTGGTAGGCTCTTTAAGGAATAAAAATGGCGGCTTTGTAGGTTCGCCCATCTACTGGTCACTGCTTGGCTTACCAATTTTTCTATTGGGAGGTGTGGTGCTCTATCGGCAAAAACAAATTCGGGAAGGTGATGTAGATGAGCTGTTACTAAAAAAGCAAAGAGCGGCCACCGTAGCAAAAGAAAACCTCGAATCTGCTCAGCAATTCCTGGATAAAAACGAAAGCCGCTCCTTCTACAACGAAGTCTCCCGCGCCTCGCTCGGCTACATCGGCGACAAGCTAAACATCCCGCTTTCCGAACTCAGTAAAGCGAATATAGAAGGCCAATTGCAAAAGCTAAAAATCAGTTCACCAAGAGTTGAGTCCTTTATTAAAATTTTGAAAACCTGCGAAATGGCTCTTTACGGAGGTATGAACAATACCGCTGCGATGAATGAAACTTATGCTTCCGCGGCGGAGGTTATTTCTGGGATTGAGGAGGAGATAGGAGAGTAAAAAGTGAGCATTGGAATTTGAATTGGAATTTTTTCCCGCGTACCACCTTATTTTTTTTGAAGAAAATCATAACACCTCTGTGCCTCCCTCGTTTAATTACGCAAACGGGCAACTCTGCGTCTCTGCGCCTACGCGTTCAAAAAAAACGTTAGAGAGAGTTCATGACAAAACAAATCAAGCAACTCAAAAACATTGAGAAATGAAAATCAAAACCCAGGAAGAACTCCGCACCCTCTACGGATGGCCAAAAGGCCGCGCAAAAATAAAAGTCCTAAAGGAGCTGGAAAAACATTCCAAAAACTTCATAGCACAGTCACCTTTCTTCGTGATGAGTACCTATGATAAAAACGGCGCGACAGATGCTTCTCCAAGAGGAGGCAAAGCGGGATTTGTAAAAATTCTAAATGACAACACCCTGCTGATTCCTGACGCAAAAGGCAATAACCGGGTAGACAGTTTGGTGAACATTGTAGAAACAGGAAAAATAGGCTGCCTGTTCTTCATCCCCGGAATAAATGAAACACTGCGAATAAACGGAACTGCGATTATCTCTACCAGCCTTGAATACCTGAACTTCTTTTTAGAAGAACAAAATCCTCCCAAAACCTATATTGAAATTACGATTGAAACAGTCTTTCTACATTGTGCAAAAGCATTAATGCGATCTGAGTTGTGGAATCCTGAGAATTACGTAAAACGTCCCGGTTTTCCAACAATGGGCGTTATGCTCAACGAACAATTGAGTACTGCTAATCCGGAAGAAAGTCAGGAGGATATGGAGAAGCGTTATCAAAAAGATTTGTAGGTATATTGGAGCATCCCGCGAGCGTAATTTTTTACCACGAAGGCATGAAGGATATGAAGTTTTTACGCGGCTCTTCTAATGTAAATGAA
>Ga0209187_1001177_pt1 | contig 33095 bp, 22 predicted proteins | sample BantaG_FD_187430 | JGI IMG/M metagenome (GOLD analysis project Ga0209187, IMG submission 187430) | Marine algal microbial communities from Bantry Bay, Ireland - BantryBay_4 metaG (SPAdes) (version 2) | ecosystem: Host-associated > Algae > Red algae > Unclassified | place: Bantry Bay, Ireland...
ATTTACATTTTTTGACGTTTATTTTGAAATGAATCGAATCAAAAATGACGCGAATACTCACTGTATTTAAGGATTTTTTGGTGAAGAGTCATTTTAAAAGAAATACTCAAAAAAGTAAATAAATTTTTGAAACAGTGTACTTAGTACATTATTTATTAAATTTCTTATCGTTTTAAAAGAAATACTCAAAAACATGAAGAAATTTATTAAACAATGTGCTAAGTGACAAGTAATGTATAATGAGAAACATCTCATTCATCATTTATTGACAACTATCAACCGTCTTAATTATGTTAAAATATCTCTTATTTGGATGTCTTGCCCTTAGCTTTATCGCATGTACAGGCGGACAAAAAACAGCAGTCAAAGATGAAGTCACCGGAGTAACCTATTACGGTGAAAAATTCAACCATAAAAATCCAATGTCAGTCGATGACCTGTTCAAAAAAATGACAGGCAAAGAAGATATCGAAGACATCAAAGTTGAAGGAGAGGTCGTATCCGTCTGCCAAGTCAAAGGCTGTTGGATGCGTCTTACGGCTTCTAATGGTGATGAACTAATGGTCAAATTCAAAGACTATGGCTTCTTTATGCCACTTGACCTGACTGGAAAAGTTACCATATCAGGCAAAGCCTATAAGCAGGTCACACCCGTAGATGAGCTTCGTCACTATGCCGAAGATGCTGGAAAAAGCACAGAAGAAATTGCGGAAATCACCGAACCTCTGGAAGAGTTATTGTTTGAAGCAACAGGTGTAGCGAAGTTGTAACGTATTTAGTTTATGGAGTTCATTGAGTTTATAAAGTTTAAGGGCGAACGCATCAAAATATTTTGTCCCGATGGGACAATGAAAATGAAGTTTTGGTGATGTTTTACCAATATTTTACCTCTACCGAGGCATTGATTACGTTCAAAATGTTCCGTTAGGAATAAAATATCGGTAGAAAAACATTAAAAATACATTTCGAGTGCCGTCAGGTACTCAATATTTGACAAAATAAATTTTGATGCGTTTGCCTTATAAAGTTTAGAGAGTGATTTTTTTGCCGTAGGCAAAAATTTATAAATTTCATGAACTTTTTACACCGTAGATATGTTATCTATCCGTCATGCAAATGAGCATGACTTTTTCTCAAAAAAAAATCATAAAAAACTTACAAATACTTTTGCTTTTGATAGTAATACTTGTATCTTTGCCCCGCTAAAAAAAGAAGAAAATAAATACATATTAGGTTGATTCAGTAGCTCAGTTGGTAGAGCATTTGACTTTTAATCAAAGGGTCCCGGGTTCGAACCCCGGCTGAATCACATTCAAACCGTATAACTTACTGATAGTCAGTATTTTATGCGGTTTTTTCTTTTTATGAGCCTTTACAATTGGCTACAATTCTTGTTTTCCTGTGTATTTGTCCTGTAATCGTTTAGGAAGTAAGGGAACAATCAACTGCCCCAAATAATTTTTTGGAAATGACTCTTTGTAATGCGAAAAAAATAAATGTTACATTTTGGACTTGATGGCATCAAAATTAGTATGACAAAATATAATGCCAACTAAGAGTTGAATTTTTACTAAATTTTTGATTATCAGTAATTTTTAAAATTATTTAAATAAAATATTTTTAAAATAAATTAATTGAAAAAATGCTTTTTTATTGACAATCAATAATATACATATATTTTTAAAGTGTTAAAAATTAATTACAATATTTTACATGTAATTGATAATCAATTAGTTTTAACTCTTAGTTGGCATATATAATACAGAAATAGAAGAAAAGATGGTCTTATATTTTTCTGGGTGCAGGACAAATTTTTAATTTTATTTTGAAATGCCACTGTACTGACGACTTTAGCCGTCAAGTGGCTCGGTACTTTCTCGCGACGGCTAAAGTCGTCGGTACGAGGCAGATTAAAAATTTGTCCTGCACCCATTTTTCTCGTCTTCAAGAGAAAGACAAGCGTCATTATGCAGCAATAGAGGCAGTGAAATTGGGTCATGGCGACAAATTCTACATAGCTATGCAAGAAACTATATTTTCTGATTATAATATTGTTTTTACATCCCTTAGTAGTAAGTCAATCTAATTATGATATGTTGCTTTGAGTGAAATTTTTTCGAGTACGAGGCGGAGGTTATTCAGCATAGCCGTAGCTACGCTGGATGTTCTCCAACAAAGTAATCGGACAAATTTCGCCAAATGAACTTATCATAATTAGTTTGACTTACTACTTAGCAGAACAAAAACTGATACAGGTTTAAAAGTCCATGTCAGGCTCAATCTCAAAAAGTATGAAACTGGTATCAAAACTAAACGAGAGGATGTAGAGTACCATAGAATTCAATTTAATGAAAAAGTACCTCATCTATCATATCGAATTGTCGCTTAAGTTTAGGTACTCCCAAAAAGGTATCTAATTAGTTTACCACCTTTCTATTTGTCTAATAGTCAGTTAGTTATAAAAACGGTAAAGTCTTGGAACAACTATAATAAAAGCCTTCGCGCACCTTCTTTTCCTAAAGGAAGGCTTACCCACGAGTAGTTTTTATGGGCTAACTCCCTATATTGGGGTGTGAGTGGGCAAATTCCAATAAGGGATAACTCCGTATTTCTTTAAACATGCTCTTAATCAATATCCCCCAACATATCCGCCAGCATATCACGAAAAGAAAGGTTAGATTCAACCACTTCTTTTGTGACGACATCAAATTCTGCCAAGCCATGCAAGGCAAATTCCATGTATAAATAGCGGTCCTTCTTTGGCGCATCTATCTTATCAACTAATCTGCCAAGACCCGCTACTTCATCCAATTGTTTTTTGTATGCAGCATCGTCACTGTCATTAGAAAGGTTGACTACATTGCCATCGGCAAACCACATACGAATTGGGCTGTACAAATCGCGTCCGCCATTATTACCTGATTCGTCGGGATGTGGGAATATGGAGACAAACTGTTTTTTAAGTGCCTCGCCAAGCAAGTGTAAAGCGATGCTGTACGGACCTTCCTGTTCGCCTTCATAAACCAATTCGACTTTTCCGGTAATTGCTGGAATAACACCCCAAAAGTCAGTGACTCGCGCAGTGGTTTTTTTCTCTCCATTAATCAACATTCGACGCTCAGATGTGCTAAGTAAATTTTCGTAACCTGCAATCGCAAGACGAGCAGAGACACCACTTTTTTCATCAATAAATTCACTACTGCGTGCCTCGAAAGATATTTGCTCTAAAAGGTTTTTCAGAACATCTGGCACATGGATGTTTTTTTGTTGATTTTCGGATAGTCTCGCTTCTTGTTCGGTGATGTTGCGAGCAAGTTCTATCGTGCGTGGATAGTGGGTCAAAATCTGGCTTTCGATACGGTCTTTGAGCGGTGTGATAATACTGCCTCGATTGGTATAATCTTCAGGGTTGGCAGTGAAAAGGAACTGAATATCAAGCGGTAAGCGAAGTTTGAAACCTCGAATTTGTATATCTCCTTCCTGCAAAATATTGAACAAGGAAACCTGAATCCGCGCTTGCAAATCCGGCAATTCATTGATCACAAAAATACAGCGATGAGCGCGAGGAATGAGTCCGAAATGTATCACCCGTTCATCCGAATAAGGGAGTTTTAATGTTGCGGCTTTAATCGGATCTACATCGCCAATTAGATCTGCTACGCTTACATCGGGTGTCGCGAGTTTTTCGACATATCGCTCGTCACGATGCAGCCATTCTATGGGCGTATCATCTCCTTTTTCGAGGATAAGGTCGTGAGCATGACGAGAAAGCGGTTGTAAGGGATCATCATTCAATTCAGAATCGGCTACGATCGGGATATATTCATCGAGAAGATGTACCAACAGACGCGCTATTCGCGTCTTTGCCTGTCCGCGCAATCCGAGTAATAAGACATTGTGACGAGAGAGTATTGCCCGTTCAATATCTGGCAAAACGGTATCGTCAAAACCCAAAATTCCCTCAAAAACAGTTTCTTTGTTTTGGAGTTTTTTAATCAGATTATTTCGGAGTTCTTCTTTTATAGATTGTGGCTGATAGCCTGACTTTTTCAGCTCGCCAAGTGTTTTTATTTCCTGCATGTTTCAGTAATGGTAAATCATTTTATCAAAAAATTACAAAGAAATTAAAAGGTCAAAATTTTTGATAATATGAGTCAAAAATAATACAACGTTTGAGTGGGAGAATTGTTTGTTTTAAAAATGTTTGGACTGAATTGAAGCACTACCTTTCTTTCACACACAATTTTGCCAATTCGATTGAATCACCACAGAATACATTAAAATCCACATCACCTTCGATGCCATTGATGCGTCCGCGATTGCCGTATTGCCAAAACTGCCATTCTTTCTGACCAATCAGGCGTGGCGGAACGGTATTATAACGCGCTATCCAAAGCGGATATCCGTCAAAATGTCCTTGTAAATGGTCTTTATAAAAATTAAGATTGGTATAAATGATAGGTCGAATATGATAGGTTTTTTCTATAGTTTCCAACCATGTTTTCATGCCTTTTCGGAGCTTTTTGGGTGTTGATTTATCCAAAATCTCTGCGTCCAATACAGGAGGCATGTCACCCATTTTAAGTCGGACAAAATTGGTGTAGTTTTTAGCCTGCAAACCAGCATCAATCGTCGGACGAAAAAAATGATACGCACCTCGTCTGACATCTTTTTCGCCAAGCCTTTCCCAATTATAAGCAAAATGTTGATCCCTCATCATCTGCCCTTCACTGGCTTTGATAAACACAAAATCAATATCTTGCGTAAGCACTTCATTCCAATCAATATCATTTTGATAATGAGACACATCAATACCATGTATTTTGTAGCCCTCGAGCCTCTCGGTAGGATAACGACAAGCCGAAATGACCAGCAAAATACAGCAACTCAAAACATACCTCATATATCCGTTTAGATTATTTTTTGCTAATCACTAATCACCCAACTACGCGATAACCTCGCGCTCATATAAGGGTTTGAAAAGTCGTAGGTAAGTTCGTTTTGTCAAATCAAACTCTTTATACGCCTTATAGCCGTCTTCCGTTTCATCTCTATCAGCGATGACAAAATGTCGTCGAATCGAAACCGCGACTCTATCTTTTTCTGCACCCATTGCTTTAAAAATCCATTCTTCTATATTCAGGTTTTCTACATCAATCGGCTTGCGTTCGATGAAAGACATCAGCACCATATTATGAGAATCTTCAGACGATTCCCCACCAAAAAGTTGAATCACACAACCCGGCGTAATGTCCTCTATATCAATCTGTTCAAACTTTTCGGAATAATGCAACTTACCTGCTCTGATATAATGTTTCTCCACCGGACGCACATCTGGCTCATAGCCTGCATGATAGGTACAATCGTGCATAAACACATTGCATTTCCATATATCTCTACCCCAATTGACCTGATACTCTCGTTGTCCATTAATGACCTCGCTACGTCGCTCACTTGCACCTGCCAAAACATTATTTGGACTATAAAAAGTCGTCGATATGGTCGCATAACTCGCGCCTATTTCTCTGGCTCCGCGATAGCGAGCAGCATCCAACATAGCACGATTGGGTCTTGGCGGCATGTCCAAATATCCTGAAAATGCTTCATCTAAATTATCATAATGACGACAATATTCCATAAAACACAACTCGTCCACAGAAGGAATATATACCTCATCGCCAACACGATAAATGTCTTTTTGGTTGAACTCCCGTAGGCTGGTACGGTGCATACCAAAATGCTCCGCTACTCGCTCAAAACTCAGTGCATTGCTATCTGTCATAGCGTCTGCTTCCTGAATCGTATAGTCAAATCCGGGCGCAAGTTCAAAGCCACTGACCTCGCTTGCCCGATAAGGAAATTCGCCAGATACCGGTGGAGGTATCTTATCATTTCCATCGCTTACATCTCTTGCTCCGAAAAGGTTGAAAATGAATTGAATAAATTTTTTGAAGAACGTCAACATAGTGTCTTAATTTTAGAGTGGCAAATTACAAAAAACTATTAAAATTACATGTGTCGATAAATTTTTACCTTTAAAAGTAAACTATTTTTGCAAAAATAGTTTACTTTATCAATATATTTTCTCATATTTGTGGAAAATATCCACACACCATGAGAGATTTAAAATATTTATTAGCTTACTTATTTCCCGCTACGGCTATAATAGCCATTTATTTTGGCGGAATTTGGTCTTTTTCAACCTTTTATCTGGGCTTCATCATTATCCCTGCTTTGGAAATCGCCATGCCCGGTAATACCCAGAATTTTGACGAGGTAGAAGAAGATGACCGACTCAAAAGTCGTTTTTTTGATGCCTTGCTCTGGCTCAATGTTCCACTATTATACTCCATTTTAGGTTATTATTTTTATACCGTTTCTACACAAAGTTTGCTGTGGTATGAGGTACTTGGCATGACGATTAGTGTCGGTTTGATATGTACTACACTGGGTATTAATGTAGGACATGAACTCGGTCATCGCTCCACTTGGTATGAGCGTATGATGTCAAAAACATTGCTCATGTCGTGTTTCTATATGCACTTTATTATAGAACACAATTTGGGGCATCACAAAAATGTCGCGACTGATGAAGATCCCGCTTCCTCGCGTGTGGGTGAGTATGTTTATACTTTTCTTATTCGCTCAGTACGAGATAGTTATATCTCAGCATGGCACATCGAACATGAGCGTTTGCAAAGAGCCGGACAAGCCATATTGAGTATCCACAATGAGATGATTCGGTTTCAAATCATACAGGTTTTATATTTACTGACCGTCGGTTTTGTATTTGGCTGGTATGTCGCTGTTTTGGCAATGGTGGTTGGTGTAATTGGTTTTTTGATGTTAGAAACAGTTAATTATATAGAACATTACGGCTTACGCCGAAAAAAATTGGCTTCAGGACGTTATGAAAGGGTACAACCACATCATTCGTGGAATTCTAATCATACAATTGGACGTATTCTTTTATATGAATTGACGCGCCACTCCGATCATCATTTCAAAGCCAATAGAAAATATCAAGTGCTTCGTCATTTCGATGAATCTCCCCAAATGCCTTACGGCTATCCTGCTGCTATGCTAATGGCTTGGTTCCCGCCTTTGTGGTTCAAAGTAATGGACAAAGAAGTAGCGAAATATACGTAGTTAGTTTATTAGTTTATCAGTGTATAGAGTGTATTAGTTTATAGGGTATGACTCGTTTTGCCTACGGCAAAACACTAATCACTCTATAAACTAATAAACTTCATAAACTAACAAAAAAACGCCCATACTAATACCAAGGGGGTTTTTTGAATCCCCATAAGTCATGGAAGGGGATGCCTCAATGGTTCAGTAATCTCCTTGTTCCTGACGGAAACCGGACAAGTCAACGGCTGGAGCCCGCCCTAGACACTTCGAGCGTGTCCCCAATTTAATAAGTGTTGAATCAAAAAACGGTTATGGTATCAATATGAGCCGAGTCTTAACCGAACCACGGAAAACACACTTTTCGTGTGCAACGGCAGCCGATTAGGATCGTTATCTTTGACGCTTTCGCCAATGCGAAACTACATACTTTTGAAATGATAAGCAAGAAATGTGAACCTAAAAATTCTATGTTTTTTGTGATTTTACGAAGTCTAATCGTCAGACAATTTTTATTCTCAAACATTAATTGCTTGTGTTACAAGCAGTTACTTTGAATTAAACCAAATCATCACGGCTTTTCATTTTCATCAAATAAAACCTATAAAACCGAGATTTAGAATTTCGGACAAGTTGCGCGTCTGCGAAGTGGACGTTTGCGTTTCATTTTTTTGATGCGTCCTCGATTCCAACGGCTTTTCGTCCGCTTACGCGATGTTTTTTTTCGGGCAGTTGATTTTTTTCCTGTGGATGTAGAGCTTTTCTTGGAGGTAGTAGTAGAAGCTGCCTTTTTTGAGACCAGCACCTCTTCAGTTTTAGGTTCTTTTTCAACAATTGGTTCCTCTTTAGGAGAAATTTCTTTTATTACAACGGGCGGTGCTTTCGGTTCGGGTTTTTTGGCCACAGTTAGTACTTCCACCAGAATTTCCTTTTCTTCTACTATCGGTGGTGGTGGTGGTGGTTTTTCTTCTTCATTGACTCTCATTATCTGAATGACATCACCTATTCCATAATGGTTGTTGAGCGAATCCAAAATATTCCTGTCTGTATTATCATCGTCATGAGGATTAACTGCGGTACCGGAAACTTCATATTGTGATTCTTGTGCATAAGAAAGACTCACCCAAAAAAACATCATCCCTGCAAATACAAATAACTTTCTCATAACTTATGCGATTTGATTTAAACATGCTCTTACCTTTTTAAGTGAAAGAAATTAAAATTAGACAAGAAGGCGCAGTTATTTTTCTTTGTAAAAGACCTAAAAAAACTGAACATGGCGAGCTATACGAAGTCTTTTTTATGTTTTTTACAATGGAAAAGAATAAGTACACTGTTTCACAAATTTATTTACTTTTTTGAGTATTTCTTTTAAAATGACTCTTCACCAAAAAATCCTTAAATACAGTGAGTATTCGCGTCATTTTTGATTCGATTCATTTCAAAATAAACGTCAAAAAATGTAAATAAATTTATAAAACAGTGTAATAAGCATAATTGTCTAATTTATTTTGTTTGTTTCACTAAATACTGTTTTAAATTTATTTTGTTTGTTCTGACTATACTTTAGACGAAAATATCAGGTGTCAGGATACAAATTACAACCAATTGATTTGCCATTCATTTTACATTAAAAAAACAATTATTTTTAAAAACATATTTATCTGTAAAAATTGAATAATTAAAATTTGTTTTGCTGATACATATTACCTGATATTTTTGCCCAAATTTCAATATTCAAAATACAGTACAAATACTGGGCTAAATTTAACACTTTACACATAAAAAATTATAGTATAATTTAATTTATTTTAAAAAAAAACTTGATTTAGAATATGTTAAGTACATTCGGTCCGTATTTTTACTTCTCAATATTATACTAATTATAGCCAAAAATGTTACCATTTTTTGCTTTTTAACACTAATCCATCCATTATGATTTCCTTTAACAATTCTGATATCTTGCGAGCGGTTACTTTTGAAAATATGCTAATTGCTATGGAGGCAGCTATCCTCGCCAATGAAACTCAACAAACACATACACCACCAAGAACACACATAAATGTAGAAAAAAATACGCTTTTGATGATGCCTTGTTTCGGAAAAAAATATTTTAGTGTCAAGTTGGTCTCTGTTTTTCCAGACAATGCGTCCAAAAATATTCCTATTATATTCGGAACAGTAATGTTGAATGACAGGAATACAGGACAGCCACTTGCCATGCTCGACGGAAAGACGATAACTGCCTTACGCACAGGAGCTATCGGTGGTTTGAGTGTAAAATATTTAAGTCCGGTTAGCTTAGAAAATATTGGTATCATAGGAACAGGAATTCAGGGATTGTATCAAACATTATTCGCATGTCATGTCCGAAAATATGTCAAAAATATATACCTGTTCAATCGCTCGGCAGGTAAGTTGGAGTGGTTTGCTAAACAGTTCAAATTATACTTCCCGCATATACAACTTCATTTTGTGGATAGCAGCGCGACTGTATTGGAAAATGCTCAACTTATCATCACTGCTACAACGGCTGCCAATCCGCTTTTGCCTGACTCCACAGAATTACTTAAAGGTAAACACTTTCTTGCCGTCGGTTCTTATAAGCCAGATATGCGTGAACTGCCGGACGCGCTATTTTCATTGACACAACAAGTATATGTCGATACTTTTCACGCCATCGAAGAGTCCGGCGACTTGGCGATACCCATAGAAAAAGGCTTGTTGAAAACCGAACAAATCAGTACTTTGGCGCACCACATTGAGCAACAAATATTACCTTCTGACGAACAGCAAACTACCTTATTCAAATCGGTGGGACTTGCCGTTTTTGATTTGTTTGCAGCAGCATTGATATACGAAAAAGCATTGGAACAAGGTATCGGGCAACAAATTGTCCTGTAAAAGTACCTTCTGTCGAATGTTTGTGATACCTTTATTATTAATTTTGAAGGACAAACCGATTACGGGATTATTTTACATTCAAAAAAAGTATTTTGATAAAAAATTATATAAATATATTTATTTTAATATTTATCTGTTTTGCTTGCTCCTCTAATCAACCATCAAATGCGGTGCAGGTCAATCATTTTTTCGATTTGAAGGCTTACTTTCAAGAGCAAATGAAATGGAATGAACGATACACGGCAATTAAAAAAACAGTGAGCGCAGATAGCAAAGCAGAAACCGAGACTTTAGACTACATTGATTGGGAAAAAGAGTTGAATGCTTTTGCCTTAGCCGACATCAACAAAACGGCTTGGCAAGACAAATATCGCATTGATACTATGGCTACGATTAATGCCACCAACGTCATTTATACAGCCTTAGATGACGACCTCAAAACCCGCCTCATCAATATCCAATTCGATCAAGATACCGTCAAATATATTTCGATTGAGCAATTGAGTAACAATATGATATATAACTCACAAAAAACACTAACTTACACACCAAAGGTCGGTTATACATTAGAGAATCGCCAAAAAGCACGTTTCCTGAAAGAACATTTGTACGAAATCAATGTTAAATTTCAGTAAACCGCTCAATTTTATCTCCCCATTTTCAAACCAATGCTAAATTAGAATTTATGTTTATAAATTAATAGATTCACATTGAGATGAAAGAGATTAGAAAAATTATCGCAGATTATGACGCGCTTGACCACAGCAAGGAAAAAGTCGCACTCGCTTCGGTAGTGAATGTCGAAGCATCTTCCTATCGGCGCATCGGTGCGCGGATGTTGGTACGCAGTAGTGGGATTTGGACGGGCGGAATAAGCGGTGGCTGCCTCGAAGGTGATGCACTGAAGCGTTCGCAGGTGGCGATTTTTAAAAATACCGCTTCAAAAGTCGTGTATGATACAATGGACGATGACCAAAATCAGATCGGCGTAGGCTTGGGTTGCAATGGTCGAATTGAGGTTTTGTTTAGACCTATTGACCCTGCGGATATGAGTAATGAGATAGAGCAATTGCGAAAAATAGTGGCATCAGATACTCCTTCGATGATGCTGAAAATTATTGATGCTGATGAAAACGAGGAGATATTGGGTAAAAGTCATCTGGTAGAAAATAATTCTGATAGTATTGATTTTCAAGGAATTGCACAAGAACAACTCAAGCAATGGATTAGCGAAACGAAAGCTAATCGAAAGCCACGTATCGTAGTATGTAAGACTAATTCGGGAGTTTCCTTGAAATTACTTATCGAATTTATCAAGCCCGAAACTCGCCTTATTATCGTTGGTTATAATTATGATGTAAATGCTTTTGCAGGGATTGCGAAGGAGTTGGGGTGGGAAATTCATGTCGTAGGCAGAGCGAAAAAATTGTCTAAGTCTTTGTTTAATTTGACCAAGCAAGTCCTTGAATTTGAGGAAGCCGAACAGATGAAAGTACATGATTATACGGCGGTAGTTTTGATGTCGCATGATTATAATTGGGACAAAACACTGTTGCCTGTTTTTCTCAAAAAAAAACCAACATACATCGGTATGCTCGGTCCGAAAAAACGTATGCAGAAAATGCAAGACGAATTGCCCCATTACGACCTCGAAAGCCTTGTTAATTTTCATAGTCCAGTGGGTTTGGATATTGGTGCAGAATCGCCGGAAGAAATCGCCTTGTCGATAGCGGCAGAAATAATCGCGACATTCAGAGAACGCGGCGGGGCTTCACTCAAATTCAGAAAAGGAGCGATACATGGAAGTGAATTTTGAATGAATGAGTGGGTGAATTTTGAATGTTGTTAAACCCTGTACTCGTTTCGGGAAATGAATTTTTAGTGCTTAAAACATAGGAAATTCTTAGAATAAATTTTATGAAAAAACCTAATTTGGCACAAACGGACAAGATGTCCGTGCTACTTGACAATCACGGTAGAACGATAGATTATCTACGCCTTGCGGTGACGGATAAATGCAATTTGCGTTGCTTTTACTGTATGCCGGAGGAGGGGATTAAATTTATCAAAAAAGCTGAATTACTGTCTTATGAAGAGTTGCTGCGAATCATTCGGATCTTGGCGAAAAATGGTCTTCGTAAAGTTCGGATTACCGGTGGTGAGCCTTTTCTTCGTAAAGATATTATGTCTTTTCTACGTGAATTGGTAGCAATACAAGGCATTGATAAAGTGGCAGTTACAACCAATGGAACGCTAACACTCCCTTATCTGGATGAGTTGCTCAACTTGGGCATTCGCTCCTTCAATCTAAGTATTGACAGCCTTGACCCAAAGCGTTTTTATGACATTACACGACGAGATTATTTTGAAAAAGTTTGGGCGTGTTATGAGGCGATGTTGGAGCGTGATATTGACCTAAAATTAAACGCCGTAGTGATGGCAGAGCGAAATATTGATGACATCATTCCGATGGTAAAATTGGGTAAAAAACACCAAGTCGCCATTCGTTTTATTGAAGAAATGCCCTTTAACGGCGCGGGTATGCATTATGAAAAATTAGATTGGACATATCCACAAATATTTGAACATATACAAGCTCATTTTCCAAAAATAAATAAATTAAAAGACCCCAAAAACTCTACTTCTTTCAATTATCAAGTCGAAGGATTCGTCGGAAGTTTTGGGATTATTCCAGCTTATACGCGTTCGTTTTGTGGTTCGTGCAATCGCCTACGTATGACTCCGAAAGGTATGATTAAAACCTGTCTTTACGACGATGGCGTATTCAATCTCCGCGATTTACTTCGTGCCGGAGCAACTGATAATGAATTACTTACGGCTATTCAACAAGCTATCAGCCACCGCGCCAAAGATGGTTTTGAAGCCGAAGCAAGACGCAAAAATAATTCATTGGTGACGGAATCTATGGCGACAATTGGAGGATGAGACATTGAACATTTGTCATTAACAAAGACCCGTACTGACGACTTTACAGGCTGACCGCGAACTCTGTACTGACGACTTTAGCCGTCAAGTGAATTTTATTTTAATTTTTTAATAAATAAAATTCAACTACTTATAAATATTTTTTCATGCCCTGCGACGGATAGAGTCGTCGGTACGGTATTCGCGGTCAGCCTGTTTAGCCGTCGTAGAGTGTGGAAAATATAAATTTTATTTAATTATAAAATAAAAACTACTTGACGACTAAAGTCGTCAGTACATTTATAATATGAAAAGTTACACTGCATTTTCTTTACTGTGTTTGTTTTTTCTCATTCAGGCTTGTCCGCTCGCGCCTTCCAATCAAACGGTTGATAGCTCTTCGGCAGAAGTTAATTACAGAAAATACTGTGCGGATTGTCATGGTAAATATCTCGAAGAATTTGTGGATAGAACATGGCTCTACGGCAATTCGCAGGAAGCCGTTTTTTCATCTATCAAATACGGTAATGACGAAGATGGTATGCCAGCTTACGACACTACATTCACAGATGAAGAAATATACGAACTCACGGATTTCATTCTCAATGACGCAGCACGTATTGCACAAAATAAACCTGAAAACGCAACACTTTCTGACCTGATTCAATCGGAAGATTTGGCTTTTCGCTTGGATACTTTGGTACGTGGATTAGACATTCCTTGGGGCTTAGAATTGCTACCCAATGGCGATGTGTTGATCACCGAACGTTCGGGCAAATTATTGCTGTGGACAGCAAATAAGGGCAAGGGGCAAACAGTCGATGACCTTCAAGAAATCAGTGGATTGCCAGCTATCAAAGCAAGAGGACAAGGCGGTCTTTTGGACATAAAGCTGCATCCGAATTATGCGGAAAATGCTTGGCTGTATCTGTCTTTTTCAAAGCCATCTTCTACTAATTCGCGGGCATTGACTACTGCCGTTATTCGTGCAAAATTGGATAATTATCAACTTGTAAATCTCACCGAAATCTTTGTTGCCGAACCTTATGTTACGAGTTCACATCACTTTGGTTCACGACTTGAATTTGATGAACAAGGCTACCTTTATGTCAGTGTCGGTGATAGAGGCAGGCGCGACGATTACCCACAAACACTTGATAATCAATGTGGTAAAATTCATCGAATCAAGGATGACGGCACTATTCCCTCCGATAATCCTTTTGTGAATCATCCGACTGCCTCGCCTTCGATTTGGTCTTATGGACATCGGAATCCGCAGGGATTGGCGCGACATCCGCAGACCGGAGACATCTGGGAACATGAGCATGGTCCGCGTGGTGGTGATGAGATTAATCGTATCGAAAAAGCCTTGAATTATGGATGGCCCATTATTTCTTACGGCATCAATTATAGCGGTACGCGCTTTACAAAAATCACCGAAAAAGAAGGTATGGAACAACCCATTCTCCATTGGACACCTTCGATAGCTCCCTGCGGAATGGACTTTGTGAACCACGAAAAATATGGCGCGTGGAATGGTGATATACTCTCAGGTTCGCTCAAATTTGAATATGTCAATCGTTCTGTAATGGATGGTAATAAGGTCATTCGAGAAGAGAAAATACTGGAAGGTATCGGACGAGTTCGAGTCATTAAAATGGGAACGGATAGGTATATTTATATTGGCGTGGAAGCTCCCGGTGCAATCTATAAATTGTTACCAGATACTTAGTATGTGAATGTACAAACTCAAGTGTTAAGCGCACGTTCAACTTATCAGGACGGAATCATTGAATTTCTTGCGCTTGAACTTAATTTATCCATATTAATCAATATCGCTATATTAATAAAAAAGAAAGAACCGACTTTGTCGGTTTCTATCAGGTCATTTATAATCAAAAAAGCATCAATAATAACGATAGAAAGCAGTGCGGTCATGATGATTTTGCGTAGGGTAGGAGAGGAGCTGCTGTGATAAATCTGTTCGCCTTTAATTAGAATGACGATAGACAGCAATACGAAAATCAATAGTCCGGGAATGCCCTGATCGGTCAGCATCATCAAATAGTAATTGTGAATACCTGATTTTTCGGGATTATCGCTCACGTAAGTTTCAAAACTACTTACGGTATAGCCTTTATAAAAATTATAAAAATTGCCCGGTCCGAAACCCGTTACCAAATCCTCCTTCGACATCTGTACCGCAGCCACCCACCGATAGAGGCGTTCCATTGTCGAAACATCCTCCATATTGTAGGTTGCTTCTATCAAGCTACCAAAATCATAATGCGAAATGGTCGTCTCATAATTTGGGGCGTAATCAAGGTATTTATTATTGTGAGAAAGAAAAATAAGCCCCGCAATCACAGCCACAAGCGATAAACCGATCGCCAATTTCATCAGCCTCATTCTAATGATAATGTAAGCACCAAAGGCAATCATCAAAGCGATGTAAGCCGTCCGCGTAAACGATAATTGGATGCCAATCAAAATAATTATCATACCGATAATGACTACCCACCATTTGCCCGACCAACGCTCGTACCAAGTCCGCGCCAAAAATGTGTAAGGCAAGAATAAGGACAGCAGCGCAGCATAAACCACATGATTTCGATAGAAAGGACGCATGGCGTGGTGACTGTCTTTGAGTGTAAAACCAGCTGCATTTTGTTGGAATAAAATAACAACTACCGTAAATACCAAAGGAATAAATACCCACCAAAAAACCTGTCGCACATCTGCCTCACTTTTAATCAAAATGCCTGTAAGTATTACAAAAACAAGTATATACCACATTTTGGCAATGAAAAATTTGACAGATACGAACAACAACTGTGAATTGAGCGCAGCGATCAACATCCAAGCCAAATGAAGCAATAAAACCAACATAATGGGATGTTTGAAAAAAGCCCCGTCAATGTCGCGTAGATGAGCAAAAAGATAATAAATACACAGTAAAGTAAGCCCTACAATGAGAGGTTCGGAAGGGAGGTCGGTCGCAAATCCATTGGGCAAATAAAACTCTACCGACAAAGGAATACACATCAATAAAAGATAAAATAACTTCCGAAAATCAACCACACCAACATATACGACCAGTACGCCAAGTGGCAAGCCCAAGATAGGATAAAAACCCGTCATCAATGAGCCCAATACAGCAATCATTATGACGGCTGCATAAATCGTATAGAAATAATATTGTATGGATATATCCTTGATTTTCTGCATTAATCTACTCGCTCAACGTGTATTTCATAATGACTTCATCTTCAATTTTTTTACCCGTATCAATGAAGCCGACTTTTGTATAAAAGGCATCCGCACCGTTTTCTTTTGGCACATAACTCAACGAAATTTCTTCAATATCCGGTAAGGTTTTCATAAAGTCGATGACTTGAAGCAGGGCGGCTTTTCCGTAGCCTTTTCCTTGATGATTTTTGTCAATCATATATCGCCATACCCAATATTCTTTCTTCTCCTTATCTATCGACAACATCACAAAACCAACAGGCGTATCATCAAAATAAATACCCCGAAACCATGCTTTATCGGAATAATTGCCTTGTGCAATAGAAACGGCATTGGAAGCGACTTGGTCTTGTTGGTCGTCTTTGACTTTCAGCTTCATTATCGGACTGAGGTTGTCTTTTGTAATTATTTGTAGATTAATCATTTTTGTTGTGCCTGTACTGACGACTTTAGCCGTCAAGTGGTTTGAAATTCTGCGATGACTAAAAGAGGCTGACCGCGAACTCTGTACTGACGACTTTAGCCGTCAAGTGAATTTTATTTTAATTTTTTAATAAATAAAATTCAATTACTTATAAATATTTTTTCATGCCCTGCGACGGATAGAGTCGTCGGTACGGTATTCGCGGTCAGCCTGTAAAAGTCATCGGTACGGGAAGTTTGCCTTACACTTTTTTGAATTTAAGCAGACAAAGATACTCAAAAAAACACCGGGAAGTAAGCTACATTGCAGATTTATTTTTACATTAAATTAATACGATTTTCATCTTAATTTCGTGAAATGTATCTTATCTTTGTAAAATTGTTTGAAACCCATTTTTCAACATAATTTATATAAACCAATGTACTCAAAGCCATTCAAGGCTATACTTATCAGACCTTCATTCTTGAGGGTTAATACACCTCTATTTCCCCTTTTTTGTCATTCGAATGAGTCGATGCCTTCGATTAAAACCTATTCTACATCTATGAAAATTTTCCTTTCAATTTTCTTGATGACTTTGTTTGCTTTATCGGCACAAGGTCAAATTATTATCAATGAAATCAGTTATAACCCTTGTACTACACAAGGCAGTGACGGTGATTGTGAATATATAGAAATATACAATTCGGCAGCTACCGCAGTTGATGTATCCGGTTGGGCAATCGACGATCCGGTCTTCACTTTTCCGGCGGGTACAATGATGGCAGCAGGAGAGTATGTTTTGGTGACGGAAAATGGAAATTTTGGTTCTTGTGCATGGGAAAATGCTGTGCCTGCGGGTGTACAAATGTTTTCATGGACAACTGGTAATCTTGGTAATTCGGGCGAGAGCCTCACCCTTTCCGACGGCGGCGGTGCAGCTCAAAATACCTTCACTTACGACGACGGACCTTGCGGTGCCGACGGCGATTGCAATTCCCTTCAATATAATGGCATGGGCGATAATGCAGACTGCACCAATTGGATAACTCAACTACCGACACCCGGCGCATCCAACCAAGCCACACCACCTGATTGTCTTGATTTAATGCTCAACATCGGTGATGCTTGTGACGATATGGATGCGAGTACACTCAATGATATTGTCCAAATGGATTGCACCTGTGTGGGAACGCTTCCCGACTGCGTTGATTTAGTGCTTAATATCGGCGACCCTTGTGATGATATGGATGCCGCTACATTTGATGATATAGTTCAAATGGATTGCACCTGTGCAGGAACACCTGCCGACTGTGCCGGTTTAGGACTCAATATTGGCGACCCTTGCGATGATAATGACCCGACGACAATAGGTGATACGGTGAAAGATGATTGTACTTGTTCGGGTACGACACCGGGCGGTTCATGTCCGGGCATGTTCATCAACGAATTTGCTTATGATTGCGGAGATGCAGATATGAATGAAGTCATTGAAGTTGCCGTACCGAATACTTTTACAGGCAATCTCGCTGATATTCAGATAGATTTATATAATGGAAATGGAAATAGTATATATACTACTACCAATCTGAGTAGTTTTTCAATGGGAGCTAATGACGGTATATATACTTATTATACCTTGACAGGTACTACTATTCAAAACGGTGCGCCCGATGGTATTGCTTTATCTTATCAAGGTGGGCTTTGCGAATTTTTGACTTATGAAGGTACGATTACAGCAGCTAATGGTCCGGCACAAGGCATAACGAGTACAGACGTAGGAGTCAGTCAGAATAATGGAACAATGTGTGACGAGACCATTCAACTGTTCGGTGGCGTATGGGTCAATGCCTGTGGCACACCCGGTGGCGTGAATATTGGTACGCTATGCGGTGAGGAATGTCCCGGAGTCAGTATAGGCGACCCTTGTGATGATGGTGATGCGAATACAATAAATGATGCTATCCAAGCGGATTGTACTTGTGCAGGTGTAGTTGATTTGTGTCCGGGTATTGCTGGAACTTTCGGTGATACTTGTGATGATGGCGACCCAAATACGATTAACGATGTCATTCAAGAGGACTGCTCTTGTGCGGGTATCATTCCGGGTGAATGTCCGGGGGCATTCATTAGCGAATTTGCTTATGATTGTGATAATGCAGACATGAACGAAGCTATCGAAGTCTGTGTACCAAATACCTTTACAGGTAATATCGCCGACATTCAAATTGATTTATATAATGGAAATAACGGTACAACGTATAATACGATTACCTTAGATATGTTTACCATTGGTACGAATAATGGTTTCAGTACTTACTATACTTGGGCGGGTAGCGGCTCCGATATTCAAAATGGCGCGCCCGACGGTCTTGCCTTGTCATTTCAAGGTAGCAATTGCGAATTTTTGAGCTACGAAGGCATGTTCAATGCTACCAATGGACCTGCCGTCGGCTTGACCAGCCTTGACATAGGCGTAGCGCAAAGCAACGGCACAAGCTGCGACCAGACCTTACAATTTTTTAATTGTGAATGGATTGGTGCATGTGCTACGCTCGGCGATATTAATAATAACCAACAATGTATCGTCACTTATGATTGCCCTAATATATTAGTCAACTTTGGAGATGGCTGTAATGACGGTGATGCCAATACCGAAAATGACATAATTCAAATGGATTGTACCTGCATGGGTACGCCAATTGTATTTGATTGTCCTGATATTTTTACCAATATTGGCGATGCTTGTAATGACGAAAATCCCAATACGATTGACGATATTATTCAATCAGACTGCACCTGCCTTGGTACGGATGCCCAATTTGATTGTACCAACCTTGCTGCCAATACCGGTGATACTTGTGATGATGGCGACCCTAATACCGGATTTGATATGGTTCAAGCCGATTGTACCTGTGCAGGATTAGATTTAGGTGGAGAATGTCCCGGCGCATTTATTACAGAATTTGGTTATGATTGTGATGATAATGACATGAATGAAGTGGTAGAAGTCACCATTCCGAATAGCTACATGGGAGCTTTATCTGACCTTATTGTATATTTGTATAATGGAAATGGTGCTACGGTTTATGACTCGCTCAATCTCGCTGATTTCATGCTGATTACCGACAATGGTGATTTTTCAATATACACCTTCGTACCTTCATCTATACAAAACGGTGCGCCTGACGCGCTCGCTTTCGCTTTCCAAGACCGCGTTTGCCAATTCATTAGTTATGAAGGAACGCTACAAGCAACGGACGGTCCGGCAGTTGGGCAAACCAGTGTCGATGTAGGTGTAGAACAATCCAATGCTACGCCTTGTGACCAGACGATTCAGCTGATCAATATGACCCAATGGGTAGCTGCCTGTGCTACGCCCGGTGATTTTAATACAGGCGAAGTCGAGTGTCCTGAACCATTCGATTGCCCTGAACAAATGGCATATTTTGGCGACCCTTGTGATGATGGCGACCTCACTACTACCAATGACGTATATCTCGAAGATTGCACTTGTGTCGGTGAGCCTTTTGATTGCCCTGACCTATTGGCAGACATTGGCGACCCATGCGATGATGGTGATGCCAATACCAATAATGATGAATTTCAGGACGATTGTACCTGTGCAGGTACACCTTTTGATTGCCCGAACATCATGGCGTATATAGGCGATGATTGTAATGATAATGATGAAACCACGACCAACGACCAAGTACAGGACGATTGTACTTGTTCAGGCACGCCACCCGATTGTCCTATGCAAATGCTCAATATAGGCGATGCTTGTGACGATGGTAATTCAAATACGATGAATGACATTGTACAAAGCGATTGTACTTGCGTCGGTTCGCTAATTATGCAAGCAGATTGTATGGGCGCATTTATTAGCGAATTTGCTTATGCGTGTAATGTCAATGATGAAAATGAAATTGTAGAAATTGCCGTACCCAATGCCTACACAGGAAGCCTCGCTGCTCTTGCCCTTGAACTTTATGACAACAATGGTATGGCATACAGTTCGATGACAGTAGATATGTTGACAACCAATACTAACGATGGCGTTTATACTTATTACACACTCACAGGTGTTCCGATTAATAATGGTACAGGTGCGATTTCGCTCTCTTTTAATGGAGTGAGCTGCGAGTTTATTAGTTATGGTGGCACAGTCACAGGAACAGACGGTAATGCACAAGGCTTTGTCAGTACCGATTTGGGCTTGACCCAAGATGATACTACTTTTTGTGAATTATCTATACAATACGTTGATTGTCAATGGACATCATCTTGCTCTACCGGTGGAAATATTAATGTCAATTCAATGGATTGTGCCAATATTTTTGATTGCCCCACGCTCATGCTTGATATTGGCGATTCTTGTGACGACGGCAACCCTGTCTCTATGATGGACACCGTACAACCCGACTGTACTTGTGCAGGCATAATCGGATGTATGACGGGCGATATTATTATCACGGAAATTAACTACAACCCGTGTTCGGATATAGGCAGTGATAGTGGTTACGAATTTATCGAATTATATAATAACGGTGCTACCGATGTCAGCTTAGAAGATTGGCAAATGGACGAAGAAGAGGGAGCTTTTGGTGCAACCAGTTATACCTTCCCCGCCATAGTCATTCCGGCTGGAGGTTACTTAGTGATTGCAGTTGATGCGACTACCTATGACGGTACAATGGGTTTGACACTCGGAGTGAATCTATTGGACTGGGATGTTTCACTAAGTAATATCGCTGACGAAATTGTATTATATGATTGTGATGGCAATCTCGTTGACGCTGTTTTTTATGATGATGATGGTATAGCTTCCGATGGCTTCCCCGAATGTGCAGACGGCGACAATGCCTTTTGTGCAACACTCGCTTTACCAACATCAAACTACAATGCTGACAATAATATAAATACCAATTGGCAAGTACAAACCAACGGTGGTAGCCCCGGTGTTGTCAATACAACTATGACTTGCGACGGCATGACCCCATGTAGTATTATCGTAAGCAGCGAAGAAATTTCTATTTGCGATGATAATGGCACGCCTGACGATATGACCGATGATACTTTTACTATTACAGTAACGGCAACAGTCGCAAATGGCAGTGGTTCTTATGCAGTAAATGACGGTACAAATACATCTGCTGCAACAGCTTCCGGTACTTCGGTTGTTCTCGGTCCTTATTCTGCGGATGGTTCGACGACTATAAATCTGACCTATTCAGATGCGAGTGATGCTACTTGTAGTTTTAGTTCTGCTCCGCTTGGTCCGGTTGAAGTGTGTTCTATTCCTGCTTCTTGCAGTATTGCGATAGACAGTGAAGTAGTGTCCGTTTGTAATAATAACAATACGCCCACCGACCCTGCCGACGATACTTTTACGATTACCGTTACGGCTACTGTTACCAATGGCAGTGGTTCGTATATTGTCAATGATGGTACAAATACATCTGCTGCGATGGCTTCGGGCATTTCGATTGTTCTCGGACCTTATCCTGCGGATGGTTCGACGACTATAAATCTGACCTATTCAGATGCGAGTGACATGACATGCACGACAAATTCTGCAACGCTCGGACCTATAAATGTATGTTCTGCACCAGCTTGCGAAAATACTTTTATACAAAATTTTCCCGCAAATAATGGGCAATAATTTCAATAAAATCTTAACTTTGATTTTATTTCTTTTATCAAAAACCAAATAAGTATGCAAAAATTATATGTTATTATACCCCTTATCATTTTATTCTTAGGGTGCTTTACTGTAGTAAATGCACAATGGAATGAATGTATCACATTCGGCGAAGCTGTGTTCACAGATGATGTCACAGAAGTAGTTGGAGGTACGGGAAGCACAACTTCCACTGCAATGTATGATGTACTCATAGGACCGGATGCAATGGGCAATTACACGGCAGGACAAGACGGAACACCTGATATTCAAATTGATATTGCAATTGAAGTAGATGCCGAAGGTGTAGTCACTACTCCCGGCGCAGATTGTCTCAATCCTGCTGATTTAGATGATTGGGAATTAGTTGTCACAGTAGGTGGTGGGCAGATTAATTTGAACTCCAATACACCCGGCAACCAAGATGTTTGTGATTGCTCAGACGTTTGGGCAACTGTTACTCTTAGTTTTATAAATGGTTTGATGGTAGATGCTCAAAACCTGAATGTCAGCTACACAAGCACAAACGGTGCGAGTTTGATGTATGAAACCCTAGAAGTAACTACTAACGGTATTCCTTATAATACTGCTGATATTACCAATTATTGCGGTAGTGACTATCACAACGGTCTATCTATGGGTGATTATCTTGCAGGAAATGCACCGGGAACTACGGTTTATACAGGCACGCCGTCATTTATACCTTCTTTCGGAGATGCGGCAGGTGGGCAAGTGCAAGTTGGATGGTGGGCTATTGATGATTTCAATGCGCCTTTAGAGAATGATTGGAATCCGGCAACTATGATGTTCGATAACTGTACCGATCCTGCTCAAGATGAAGATAACGGAAGTGCTGGTGGCAATGGTGCTATTAATGATAATCAAACGATAGTTGGTTCAGCGGCAGGTGCTGATTGTGGTACAGGAAATGCTGATGAAGAAGATGGCTCTTTAGGATATGGACCTAACGATGTCATTACAAGTATCACTTATATGTATAGTGTTAGTTCGATTGGTTTAGATTGTAACGGCGACGGTACAGTAGGTGATAACTCTTCCCCTCAAATGAATATTCAGGATTTGTGTATTGGTTTCTGCCCACCTTGCGAAATCTTAAATCCTGTTGCAAGTGCAGTATGTGATGGCGAAGATGCTGTGGTTACAGTCACATTTGACGAAAGCCTTACTTCCGGTGCTTTTGATATTGTTGATGTAGCAACGGGTACTGTGGTAGGAACAGCTACTGGAGCTATGACTGGAATAGGAACGGGTACTGGAACGTTTACAATCACAGGTCCGACTACGGCTACTGTCGGAGTCATGTACATGATTGTAGATCAAGGCAATCCGGATTGTAATGCTACCTTCATGGTTGACATACCGGAATGTATGATTATCTGCCCCGACTACACCGCCACCATCTCCGGCGGTGGGCAAGTCTGCAATAATGTTCCCGTAGATTTATTCATCACTATGAGTGGTGGTACAGGACCTTATGATGTAACATTGAGCGATGGCACGGTCATCACAGGCTACATGAGTGGCGATGCCATTCCGGTAGCTCCCGCAATGAATACCACTTATGGTGTAGCAATGCTTATGGATGCGGATGGTTGTCCGGCTATGGTAGCAGGTATGGCAGAGGTGATGGTGATTATCAGTTGTGCCAATGCAGGTTCAATCAATGGTAGTGGCAATTAATAGTATTTAAATTATAAAACGAAAAAATCGCATAGTGATTTTTTTGTATGAAAAAATAAGGCTGACTACGTAAGTGGTCAGCCTTTTATACTTTCAGGTCTGAGGAAATTCTTGTGTGTATCAAAACTCGAAATGCGAGTTTGACATATAACAGCGTTTTAATGTACTTTCAGAGAAATCTAAAAATGAGGAGATTAGCCGTGAGGAAAGGGATGAGTTGAGCCGTTTTGTGGTGTTAGAAAGATTGTTGAGACTTGCTAAAGTGAGAGCAGAACACAGCCTTGCTGCTTAAGTATTTCTCTCTTCCTTCGTAGGGACAAGGCATGCCTTGTCCCTACGAAGGAAGAGAGAATTTCTCCCAAATAAAAAACATAAAAAAAGCCTTTCCGCAAGCGGAAAGGCTTTTTTTATTTTACAGCGTAACGAAAACCGTTTGTCGTTATTCGTTCGCCGTCAGTCGTCAGTGGTCAATTACTTCTTATCATCCACTTCTTCATACTCCACATCAGTCACATCTTCTGTATCGTTACCACCAGCATCGGCAGTTTCCCCATTTTGAGCGGGTTCGCCTTCTGCACCCGGCTGTGCGCCGTCTTGATACATGTGCTGACTTGCTGCTGCCCAAGCCTCATTAAGAGCTTCGGTTTTGGCGTTGATAGCATCAACGTTTTGTGCTTCGTGTGCGGCTTTGAGTTCGTCTTTAGCCGTTTCGATTTTGGCTTTCATTTCCTCCGGAATCTTCTCGCCAAATTCTTTCAATTGCTTCTCTGTTTGGAAAACCAATTGGTCAGCTTTGTTCAATGCCTCGACAGCTTCACGTTGCTTTTTATCTTCTTCTTCGTTGGCTTTTGCCTCTGCTCTCATCTTTTCGATTTCAGAATCAGACAAGCCCGAAGATGCCTCGATACGGATAGATTGCTCTTTTCCTGTGCCTTTATCTTTCGCAGAAACGCTAAGGATACCATTGGCATCAATGTCAAATGTAACTTCGATTTGTGGTACACCACGCTGTGAGGGTGGCAAACCATCAAGGATAAATTTACCAATACTTTTATTGTGCTGCGCCATACTGCGTTCGCCTTGCAAGACGTGAATCTCCACCGAAGGCTGATTGTCGGCAGCCGTCGAGAATACTTCTGATTTCTTCGCAGGAATTGTTGTATTTGCCTCAATTAATTTAGTGCAAACACCGCCCATCGTCTCAATACCGAGTGAAAGTGGCGTTACATCCAACAACAAAACATCCGTCACATCACCACTCAAAACACCCCCTTGTATCGCTGCTCCTACGGCAACTACCTCATCCGGATTCACACCCTTACTTGGTTTTTTGCCAAAGAATTTTTCGACCACTTCCTGAATTTTCGGAATACGAGTCGAACCACCTACGAGGATGATTTCGTCAATATCTGCATTGGTATAGCCTGCGTCTTTCATCGCTTCTTTGCAAGGTCCGAGTGTGCGTTGTACGAGGTCGTCAGCGAGTTGCTCAAATTTTGCACGGTTCAATTTGGTGGCTAAGTGCTTAGGCACACCATCTATAGCTGTGATGTAAGGCAGCTGAATATCAGTTTCTTGCGAAGTCGAAAGTTCAATTTTCGCTTTTTCGGCAGCTTCTTTCAAGCGTTGGAGTGCCATTGGGTCTTTACGTAAATCGACATTTTCAGATGACAAAAATTGCTCTGCCAACCAGTCCATAATCACGCGGTCAAAATCATCACCACCCAAGTGCGTGTCACCATTGGTTGATTTTACCTCAAATACACCGTCACCCAATTCGAGAATCGAAATGTCGAATGTACCACCACCGAGGTCATAGACGGCGATTTTCATGTCTTTATCGCGCTTGTCGAGACCGTAAGCGAGTGCTGCAGCAGTCGGCTCATTGATAATACGCTTCACTTCGAGTCCGGCGATTTGTCCGGCTTCTTTGGTCGCTTGGCGTTGAGCATCGTTGAAGTATGCCGGAACGGTAATGACCGCTTCCGTCACGCTCGTACCGAGAAAATCTTCTGCGGTTTTTTTCATTTTTTGCAATACCATTGCAGAAATTTCCTGCGGCGTGTATTTACGTCCGTCAATTTCTACACGCACCGTGTCGTTGTCGCCTTTGACTGCTTTATAAGGTACATTTTTGACTTCATTCCCTACTTTGGAGAAGCTCGTACCCATAAAACGCTTGATAGACATGACAGTACGTGTCGGATTGGTGATGGCTTGACGCTTGGCAGGATCGCCGATTTTGCGCTCGCCATTATCCAAAAATGCAACGATAGATGGGGTCGTTCTACGCCCCTCTTCATTGGCAATAACCGTTGGCTCGTTGCCTTCCATAACGGCGACACAGGAATTTGTCGTCCCTAAATCTATACCTATTATTTTACCCATTTTATTTAAGTTAATTAGTTTATTAATTGAATGATTAATCAGTTTTAGTGCTATCCCAAATTTATGTATCAACCGATTAACGATTCAACTATTTTCAATACTTGTGCCAGTCGGTTTTTTGGTATTTTGAGTAGTAATTTTGTCAGGAATAGTGACTTTTTTATGACAAAATGTGAAATTTTAAAATGTATTTATTGTCAAAATGGCAGGATGTAGTACGGTGCTTCCAACCCGTGTATGCGTATGGAACGCGAGATAGAACGCAGATTTAGCGGATTAAACAGATTTAGCGGATTTTTTGTGGAAAATGTTGTATTTTTACATGATGAAAGCAGCCTACATCGGACGTATTTACATTGAAAATTTCCATTCCTAAGATGGTCAGAAAACCAAAACACTTTAAATCAAAATATGCGTCAGTTTAATACATCCGGTCCGAATATGCCGAAACAGCATTATACCTTATTTCGTCCTGAATTGATGAAAAAGGGGATGGATTTAGTCGAAGCCAGTCAGTACTTTACGATATGGGCACCACGTCAGACGGGCAAGAGTACATATTTTGTGCTATTGGGAGAAGCACTTGAAAAACAAGGTTATAAGGTGGCAAGTATTAATTTTGAAAGTTATTCCAATACTCCTGTTCATACTTTTATGGACAAGTTGGTGGGGGAGATGAATAAATTTTGGGAAACCGATTTTCCCAAAATTAATATTTCGGATGTTTTCTATAAGATACAAAGTATTTCAGATGAAAAATTCGTACTCATTATAGATGAGGTGGAAGGCATCAATAAAGCATATTTTAATGACTTTTTACACGCTATTAGAACTGTTTATCATTCAAGGGATAATCACGCTTTAAAAAGTGTCATTTTGGTAGGTGTATCTAATATCACAGGTATTATTCAGGATAATGCAAGCCCTTTTAATATCACCAACAATCTCGCAATTCCTTTTTTCTCGAATGAAGAAACATTTGAACTTTTAGGACAACACGAAACGGAAACGGGACAGTTGTTTGACCAAAAAGTAAAAGAAAAAATCATAGAAATCACCGCTAATCAACCCGGCTTGGTGAACGGCTTTGCTCGAAAACTTGTCATAGAAAACCCTGATAAAGAGGTAATTACATACCAAGATTATATGGTAGTCGAAGATTGGTACATCAATAAGAGTATAGACAAAAACGTATCAAATATTGTCAATAAAGCCAAAAACCACCGTTCTTTCGTAGAACATCTGTTGTTTACGGAAAATCAAGTGGAGTTTAATATTGACCGACCTGCAATTAAAGAATTACATATAAACGGATTAATCACTTGGGATGACGATGATTTTGTCATTTTTTGGGTGCCGCTGTATCAAAAGAAATTATACAATACATTTTATCCATATACAAATGGCGAAAACAGCCGAATTGCCGGAACAATGCTTGCCGATGCCTACCTAACCGAAAATGACAGAATTGATTTTGATAAACTCATTGATAAATACAAAAAACACATCCAACTTCGCAGCTTCCGACCTTATCGGGAAAAAGACGAAAACGGCAAGTTTAAGTCTATCAAAGAAGCGGCAATGATTTACAGCTTCGAGACCTTTATCAGTATTTTTATTCAGGAAATTGAAGGGAAAAGTTATCGCGAGGCTTTCGTATCATTGGGCAATAGTGACCTGATTATCAATGTAAAAGGCATAGAATATTTGATAGAAGCCAAGAAGTATTATAGCCCCCGTGCATTCAAAAAAGGCAAAGGACAATTGGCATATTACGCCAACCGAAAAGAGATTGAGGAGAGCGTATATATTGTTTTTATCAGTAATGAAATACAAATGGAAGGCATCGAAGAAGCCAAAGAAACTATTGACGGCGTGCAAGTGAAAACTTACCTCATCCGCTACGATGAAGCGACGGATTTTGGGGAAGAGTAGCGTATGGAACGCGGATTTGGCGGATTAAACAGATTTCGCAGATTCTTTGCGAAAAATATTGTATTTTTACAACATGAAAGCAGCCTACATCGGACGTATTTACATCGAAAATTTCCATGCTTTTCAGGGAAAAAATGAAATTTCTATCATTAAGGATAATGGGACGCTTCAACAGTGGACGGTGATTGTAGGAGAGAATAATGCTGGGAAAACGAGTTTGTTGAAGGCGGTAGCGGGGTTAGAACCCCAAAAAATAGCGAAGGGTATTGGCATGAACGAAATGCCAGATAATGCAATTCCATTGTATCTACTTTGTAAAGCAAATTCTAATATTTATTTAGATAAAACGAGTTTTGTTGGATGTAATTTTTTGGCTGAAAACTGCGAACCCATTAAATTACATGAAAAGTATTGGATAGCTTCTACTCTAGAAAAACCAAAATTAGATGAGACACCAAGATGGGGATTTCACTTTGATAAACTTATCAGTGCAAATTATTCTCCGCTTAAGTCAATGAAAATATATGGCTACGGAGTTTCAAGAAAAATTAGTAACCATTCTCGTTCTAATGGTGTTGAACTTCATGGGAAAAACTCGTTGACGTTACTGTATCAAGATGAATATATCGCCGACCTCACCGACTGGCTTTTCCAATTAAATTTCGCCTCAAAAAACAGTGAAGATAAAGCCATTCAAAATAAAGCCACAGACCGCATCAAGCATATCAAAAAACTAATTATCGGCAAAATATTCCCCGACATATCCGACCTGCGATTCACAACAACAGAAGACTTAAAAAACCACCTCGAATTTCAAACCAAAGACGGTTGGTTTCAGCTCCACGAACTCGGCTACGGCTACCAAACCACGTTGGCATGGATATTTGATTTGAGCAAAAAAATGATGGAGCGATACCCCGAATCCAAACAGCCGCTACGCGAACCTGCGGTAATCTTGATTGATGAAATTGACCTGCATTTGCATCCCGCTTGGCAACGTCGGATTATCAATTATTTATCTGATAATTTTACTGCCACACAATTTATCGTGACTACGCATAGCCCGCATGTGTTACAGGAGTTGAAAGAGGTCAATTTGGTACAACTCAAACGCGAAAACGGCGCGACCAAAATCATCTGTCGCCCCAATTCTTCCTTTCAAGGTTGGACGATTGAGGAGATTTTGAATGATGTATTAGAAACGCCCTCAACACACTCTACGCATTACGAGGAGTTGATACGAAAATTTGACCAAGCCCTTGATAATGAAGATTTTAAAACGGCACACGAAACCTACGAAACCTTATCAAAAATCCTACATCCAAGCAGCCCTGACCGTAAGATTCTCGAAATCCAACTTTCCCAACTCACTGCTTAATGATAAAACTTACCCTGCCACCAAAGCCTGATGAATTGACGGATGAATTACAGCGTCAATTGACCGAAGATTACAAGAATATGGGCAAAGTTGTGTGGAATAGACCCTTTATTAAAAAGGCTATCGCTGCGATGTCTTTTTCAAAATGTGTGTACTCGGAAGTACGTTTTGATGAAGAGAAGTACATGGAAGTGGAGCATTTTTATTGCAAAAGTCTTTATCCCGATAAGGTATTGGAATGGGGAAATTTGTTGGGTTCGGTCAAAAAATGTAATGTCGTAAAAGGTAATTTGGACGTAGCCGAAGAACCAATTATTAATCCATTTGAAGTAGATCCGCGTGAACATTTGTATTTTCAGAAATACCGATACAAAGCAAGGGAAGGTTCGGAAATAGGTAAAAATACTATTACCTATACAGCTATTAATGACTGGATATATTTTGTCAGAAAAAGAGCAAAAGTAGGCAATGAAGTCAGTAAAACACTGGAGAATTTAGAGAAAGAAATGCTTGAAATTCAGTCAGATAAATCAACTCCGAGAAGAAAAATAATAGACTTTTGCAATAAAATCAAAGGCTTATTTCAGCAAGGTAATAGAAAAGAAGAATACGCTGCCCTAGTCTCCACCGTCATTCTCGAAGAAGATGAAACGCCCAAATTAATCAAATTTCTACAACAAAATAACCTTTGGGATAGTGAGTTTAAAGAGTTAGTAACTGAATTAGAATTTTGTCATTTGATGAAATAATTGAATACGCCAGTTAAGGGCGCAGATACCCAATCGTTCCCTGTCCTTCTACTTGTGAATAACGGCTTTCATGGAGTAAACTTGGATTAATACTCCATTCGGCTGCGATGTTCAAAACCATATTGTCATCCGGCAATGAATCAGAGAAATCAAGCGACTTTTCTGGATTGGCGGGTGTGCCTTCATTCGTTAAGATTCCCCCTTCTTCACAATGAAAATTTCTTATCATTTTGCCATTCGTGTAGCGCATATAGGTATGCGATTGTGTACCGATGTGGGTGAGAAAAAATTGAGCTTCACCATACTCGCGACTAAGTTTTTCTAAGACTTCTGTTTTCTTCCAAATTTCACCCAGTCCCCAACCGACAGCGAGTATCCAACCTTCGATATTTGGAGTTAGAAAAACGTGATTGTCACTTGCCTTTTCCAATCCATACGACCAGTTTGCCGATTCAAGGTTAGTAAGACCGAGCGTGGCAACTACTTGTTCGCGGTAATCTGCCTTGACGGCTATCCACTGTATTTTTTGTCCGAAGGGGAGGAGCTTGTCGGGGGTTTTTTGGCTGCGATTGATGTCATTTTCTCGAAAGTCAGCATCAAGTACCTCGTCATTGTATTGATTCATTTGGCGATGAAGTATCACCCCCAAACCGACTATAAGCACGACGAAGAGTAGGAAAACAACCATAAACAAATGGATTTTGAGAATATAGAATGAAAAAGCTAACAGACGATTTCAAAACGCCTGTTAGCTTTTCGCTTAACTCGTATTTTATCTGAGTAGGGTAGGGGCTTGTCTTATACAACGTACATGACCTCTTTGACTGCTTTAATAACTCGTTCAGGGTTAGGCATATACGCATCTACAAGAACGGGCGAATAAGGCATTGAAGTGTCTGGTCCGGTAATGCGCGTAATAGGAGCGTCAAGGTAGTCGAAAGCGTATTTTTGCATTTCGTAAGCGATCTCGGAGGAGACACTGCCAAAGGGCCAAGCCTCTTCAAGTGTAACCATACGATTGGTTTTTTTGACAGACTCGACGAGCGTTTTGTAGTCTAAAGGACGAATGGTACGCAGGTCAATGACCTCTGCCGAGATGCCTTCTTTGGAGAGTTCTTCGGCAGCAGCCATGGCAACTTTCATCATCTTGTTATAAGAAACAATGGTCACGTCTGTACCTTCTCGTTTGATATTTGCTTGCCCGATAGGTATGAGGTATTCTTCCTCTGGAACAAGTCCTAAATCAGAATACATGACTTCGGATTCCATAAAACATACCGGATCATCGTCGCGAATGGCAGATTTGAGTAAACCTTTCGCATCATAAGGATTGGAAACCGAAATGACCTTTAAACCGGGGACATTTGCCATCCACGCCTCGAAGGTTTGTGAGTGTTGTTGCGCCAATTGTCCTGCTGCGCCTGAACCACCACGAAAGACTATTGGGCAGCCAATTTGTCCGCCACTCATAGAGAGTATTTTGGCAGCACTATTTATAATTTGGTCAAAAGCAAGTATGGCAAAGTTCCATGTCATAAATTCGATGATAGGACGCAAACCGTTCATCGCTGCACCTACGCCGATACCTGTAAAACCTAATTCGGCAATTGGTGTATCTATGACGCGTTTAGCTCCGAATTCGTCGAGCATTCCTTTGCTAACTTTGTAAGCACCATTGTATTCTGCAACTTCTTCGCCCATCAAAAAGACGTTTTCATCACGGCGCATTTCTTCTGACATAGCCTCGCCAAGGGCTTCGCGGAATCTGATTTCTCTCATTTTTTAGTCGATGGTCGATGGTCGATAGTCCGTAGATGGACGTGAATCATCGTTAGTTATCAAATCTTATACAAAGATGGGATTTGTTTGGGAGTTTTGGGTAGGATTTTGAAGATTTTTTTGTTTTAACATTTGAAATGTCGTCGATTTGCAAAGGACGTTTGTAAAATCGTACTACCATTTCAATGAAGTATGTTGAAGAGCATTATAAATGCAAAAAGCCTGTCCAAAATGACAGGCTTTTTCAGTTTAATGAAATGACTAATTTTCTATTCCAATATGATTTTTAATTCGGTAAATTCATTTTCTTGCTTTCTAATACTCATTTGTATTGGATTTGTTAGCTTCCTCTATGAAAAATACTATTACGTAGATAAATGATGCTTTATAAAAATGAAATTCATAATTTATGAGAAAAACATGAAATGATGAATTTGATTGAAAAAATAATAACGGTAATAGGCAAAATAATGACGACCACACTGATTCTAATTGGGACAGTGATATTCTGCCTTATAATCGGGTTAATGATTTATGAATTAACAGAGAAATCGAATTTGGGGCTGCTAATAACAGTAGTTTTGACAATTATTGGGTTAATAATGGGAATTCAAATAGCAAAAAAAGCAAATCAGATTGGCTACATAACATTTATTTCTAAGGTTTCATCGACAAATGAATTAGATGCTACGGAGAAGGTAAAAGAATACTATCAAGAATAACAAAAAAAGGGTCATTCACAATGTGAATGACCCTTATAATAAGTTTGGCGGCAACCTACTCTTCCACCCTTACGGGCAGTACCATCGGCGCTCAGGGGCTTAACTTCTCTGTTCGGAATGGGAAGAGGTGGTTCCCCCCGGCTATAAC
>Ga0209187_1001180_pt1 | contig 33063 bp, 27 predicted proteins | sample BantaG_FD_187430 | JGI IMG/M metagenome (GOLD analysis project Ga0209187, IMG submission 187430) | Marine algal microbial communities from Bantry Bay, Ireland - BantryBay_4 metaG (SPAdes) (version 2) | ecosystem: Host-associated > Algae > Red algae > Unclassified | place: Bantry Bay, Ireland...
TTAACCATTGGATGCCACCTTTCGTTCCCATTCTCCCTGAGCTATTAAGTTCAATACCTTTTTCAAATCGAAACCTTCAGGGTTCCACTTTATATTGGTATGCTCCATGGTTGGATAGCATTCAATTCGTGTCTCATTTCCTTTCCTTCGGATTGAGAAATAATGATTGTGAAAATTAGCTTCTTTCAGTAAGCGTGATTGCAAATCCTTGGTGTCTTTACATTTTTTATATTCTGTCCATCTTCCCATCACTCCCTGACTGCGTTCTACCACCGCGTTATCGGTCGGTTGTCTGGGACGGTTGCGGATTACATTAATCCCCAACCTGTCAACCATAAAGCTAATGGACTTATCAACTCCATCAGTGGATCACCAAACGGTCTGCCGTTATCGACCTTTATGTTTTGGGGCATCCCCATATTTTCAAATATTTTAATGAGGTGTTGCTGAATTAACTTTACTCCAACTTCACTAATTTTCTTTTTGGGAAAAAACGCAGGGTTGTATAACCATTCCTGAAAACTCATCCACAATATTCAGCCAACAGTTTTTGCTGCCATCAATTAACACCATCTCTTCCTTAGCATCAATCTGCCAAACCTCATGCAGGGCTTTGGCTTTCTTATTCTCAGATGTTGGCAAAGTGCTCTTCAGTGAAACTGATATCTGATTGTTCCAATGAAACCACCTGTTCATAGTTCTGACGCTAGGAAGCTTTATGTTTTTATCCCTTAGTCGTAACTCACAGCGTATTTTCTCAGCTCCCCAACCTGGATGCCATGCTCTAAAGCAGCGTACCGCACGAAAAATAAAATCTTCTTCATCCGGACGCTTTTTACCACACAATTCATACTTGGGCCGTAAGCCTTCTGATCCTTCTTCTTTGTGTCGCTTTATCAATTCTCTAATCGTTCCCCTATTGATTTTGAACTTGCGTGACAAAGAAGAGATGTTTTCACCCTTTTGGTGGTGTTCTATGATACTCAACCGAGTAGCCATTGAAAGTGATTTTGGCATGTTCTACGATTTTTCAAATTTTCAAAAAAATACAAGATAAAAAATGGTTAAAACTTTATGTCACTTTTATGGTTAAAACTCTAAGTCAGCCGACATGGATTAGTGGATTAGTTCCCCTTTTCAAAATTAATCAATATTTATGGAGTATTGCTTATTACTACTCAATTTAAATAAACTGATTTTACTTTTCCAGCCAACGGGGTTTAGCTTTTAGGATTTTTTTATAAATGGGACAATCTTCGTCGTGGGCACCCGGCAAATATCCACAACTCATTAAGAATTCATTGGTAATTTCTCCTCCGGTAAATTTAAAGATTTTTTTGAATAATTTCACCCAGGCAGCTTTGTCCAGTGGATGATGGGAGTCTAACCATTTGGCAAAAGAGCCGTGTGTCTTTTGGAGTTCTAAAACTTGTTGGGCATTATGGATAGCGGCGTTTATTTTTAAGCGATTACGAATAATTCCTGCGTTGTTGAGTAATCTTTCTCGATCTTTTTCGGTAAATCGAGCGACTTTTTTGATAGAGAAGTTTTTGTAGGATTTTCGAAACTTTTCTTTTTTATTTAGAATGGTTAACCAGGATAATCCGGCTTGATTGATCTCTAAAATTAGCCGGCCAAATAATTCGTCATCGGAATCAATTGGAAATCCATATTCGGTATCGTGGTATATTCGATTGACATGAGTAGTGGGTTGGCCGTTAGAAAGATCGCAATAAGACATATTTTTTTAAATGAATAATAGGTTAATGAATAATTTTTTAATTAAGAAACAAACACCCAGACCACCACACATACGCCATACTCGCCACGGCCACTAGATTCGACATAATTCCAAATAATTGCATCTGAAACAAGGTATAGCGTTTATTTTTGTAAATAAATAACAAATCCAAAAGTAGCCAAATTAACCCCAGTGCCAGCATTCCTCCGAAGATATAATCTTTAAAAACAAAAAATAATAAGCTGACTTCCATGACAACAATACCGATGATCAGCCATTTTGTTTTGAGGATGCCGATAACGGTAGCGGTGGTTTTTCGGCCCGCAGCTCGATCCGGAACAATGTCCATCACTTCTCCCATCAAATGAGATTGCCAGGCAAAAAGTAATAGATAAAAATAGGTAATCCACGGTAGTGCAGAAAGATCATTAATCAAAATACTAAAAGGAGCAACGAGTAAATAGCCTACCTGACACAAAAGTTCTAATGGTGGTCGACTCCGCAATCCATTTTTAGGTAAATTATATAATCCATTGATGGTAATAATTCCTGAAAACAGGAGTAGCATTTTCCAGCTTGTGTAAAATAACAGAATGGGTAAACAGATCAAATGAACTCCAGCAATCGCCCACTTTAAGGACTGGAGTTGGGACGCCGTTCCGCGCGCACCAAATAAAAAACTATCCTTCCTCGGATTGACCAGATCAATCTCTCGATCCACAATATCATTCCATCCGTAGACCAGAAAATTTAGCGGAAAACAAACGAAGAAAAAACCAATCCAGAAAGGAATGGAAGACCAGATATCCGTCATTTGACTGGTCGGTAAAAGATATAACCAGATAGTCGCAAACCAGAGTCCCGGACGGGATACCTTTAGCCAAAAAATTAATTGATGGAAAATCTTGGAGAGTAGTGTCATACCGTTTTGTACGAGCCATAAAATAATTAGAGTATCAAAAAATTTGCAGTAAAGATATACACGTTAAAGGGCATTATCAATTATTCATTGATAATCTAACTATCAACTCATCCGATCTTCAATCGACTTTAACAATTTCAGGTCTATTTCTTTAAACCACTCTTTGGCTTTTTTCCGCGCGTTAATTTTTACATTCATATTAATATAACCAGAAATGGTAACCAGCGCAAAACCTAAAATTCCCAAATCATCCGTATAACCTACCAATGGGGACAAATCAGGGATGGCGTCAAAAGGATTGATTAGATAAGCGATCGCCCCCAAGACAATTTTGCGAGCCCAACCGGGCGTTTCTTCTTCTTGGTAGGTATAATAGAGCAACAGCGTAGAATAGACGGCGCGAACACCTAATTCTCGGGCATATGACCGCAGTTTTTTGAATAACTGCTCCTTATTTATTTCTGGTACTTTCATACGATTACGTTTCCGAAAGTACAACGATTTAAAGGGGAATCTGGTTCGTAAAGAGAGGGAAAATATTCCGTTCTTAACTAAAAGTAACCTATCCACCACTTTCAGGAAGTTACCCTTTCTTATTAAATGCCTCCATAAAATCACTCCTCTCAATTCCCTCACTCCTCCCCTATTTATCCTTATTTTTGTATTTATGCAGAAAAAAATAAAAGACCAATCCGCTATCCTGGAAAAACTCGGTATCACCCTCAATCCCATGCAGGAAGAAGCTAGTCTGGCGATCCACACGGCGTCGGAGGCCATCATTCTTTCACCCACCGGAACGGGAAAAACCATCGCTTTTTTACTACCCATGTTGTCGGAGTTGATCCCGGAAAATCCGGAAGTACAGGCGCTCATCCTCGTTCCTTCCCGAGAACTGGCAATCCAGATCGAGCAAGTCCTGCGCGAAATGGGGACGGGCTATAAAGTCAATGCCGTGTATGGAGGAAGGAAAATTGCGAAAGATCGGGAGGAACTAGAACATCCACCCACCGTGCTAATCGGTACGCCCGGACGGATCGCCGATCATATTCGCCGGGGAACGGTGTCGACGCGTTCTATTCATGTGCTGGTATTAGACGAATTTGATAAGTCGCTGGAGGTAGGTTTTGAAGGAGAGATGAAAGAAATTTTAGCATCTCTTCCTTCGGTCCAAAAAAAGGTTTTAACCTCCGCAACACAAGGTGTGCAAATTCCTGATTTCGTCGAAGTTGCCAAACCACTGATGGTCAACTTTCTACACGAAGACAGCGTACAAGTAACCATCAAAGCAATCGTCTCACCGGAAAAAGACAAATTGGAAACGCTCAGTCAAGCACTACGTCATCTAGGTAATCAACCCGGTATTGTCTTTTGTAGTTTTAGAGATGCCGCCAATCGGGTGAGTGATTATCTAAAAGAAATTGGTATTGCGCACGATCGCTTTCACGGCGGGATGGAACAACGCGATCGGGAACGGTCTCTAATAAAATTTAGAAATGGTACCCACCAATTATTAATTGCCACCGACCTCGCCGCCCGTGGAATTGATATCCCGGAAATAAAATTTATCATTCATTATCACCTACCCCTAAAGCGGGAAGAATTTACACATCGTAACGGACGAACCGCCCGAATGCACCGCGAAGGTACTGCCTACGTGCTACACTGGGTTGACGAAGAATTGCCAGACTTTATTCCAAAAATGGAGACCGAAGAAATCTCCAACGCTCCCCTCCCCGAACCAACTCCATGGACGACGCTTTTTGTTTCCGGTGGCCGACAAGACAAAATTTCTAAAGGCGATATTGCAGGTTTATTTTTTAAGCAAGGTGATTTAAAAAAAGAGCAGGTTGGAAACATTGAGCTTAAAGCGGATTGTGCATTTGTAGCCGTGGCGACAGAGGCCGTCGACAAGCTTATCCCATTAGTAAATAATACAAGATTGAAAAAAAAGAAGGTCCGGATTTTTAAGGTGTGAATTAGCTGACCGATTATATCAGTTAATCAGTGCCTACGGTTGCTGGCACTAATTAACCAATTAACTATTTCAAGATAGAAGAACATTAATTAACCAATTTCCCTACTCCGGACGAAACGCCGGCACCATTTTCTCCATTCGCTGTCCAATCAAATCACTAAACACATTTTGATCCGTTGTGTTCGTGGGTAGTACCGCAATTTGTACATTATCCGCTAGTTCTTTGTTAACCAAATAAGAAGCGTATGTTGGATTTTCCGAGCAAAGTTTAGCAAAACGCATTTCGGTATCCAGTTCGTCCAGGCGCATTCTTTTTTTCTTTTCGATGGCGAGGTTATCAACTTCGCGGAGTCTTTGTAATTCCAGATTTTTGAGTTCGGTTTGGCGTTCCAGTTCAGCGGCGGCGAGAACGCGATTACGTTCGGCCTCGTTAGAAGTTTTTAATAATGCCACGCGGTTTTGCGTCTCCGCTTTGGCCATTTCGATCGCCCGCTGACTCTTTTCGGTTTGTGCCTGAATTTCCTGTAATCGACCTGCCGCTTCTGCTCTCACGATGGCTACTTTTCCATCCGCTTTGGCCTTTTCTTTTTCTGCCTCAGCGCGTGCCAGGTCAGCCACTTGTCGTTGTTTGATCCGTTCGAGTTCCTGGCGCTGCATCCCTTTCTCTTCCATCGCTTTGGTGTAATTGGTGGGAAATACCAGATTAGAGACGATCACTTCTTTGATACTGATCCCATCCTCTCCCAAACGTCCGTAGAGATTGGATTTGATATCGTCCAGATATTGTTGCCGTTGTGGACTAAAAACAGAATCTACACTTTCGTAAGTATTAGATACCGTACTGGTAATTTCAAAACAACGCGGTACAATTATTTTCAGGTAATAATCATCTACAGAAGGAAACTGGGTTTTAAAATTCTCTTCATTTTCAATTTTCCAGCGCACCGCCAATTGCATTCCCATCGGCACCCCATCGCCGAGTCGAATTTGAGTCAAGGTATGTTGGTGCACTTGATCAAAACTGAGTGGAGAAACTTCCTCCGAATTGATCGTTTGGGATAATATAGTGGCGACTCTATCGTGTTTTATTTTATAATAAATCAAAACGCCAGCGAAAGTAAGAGTTAAGATGGTAAGAGCAATTCCAAGATGCAGGTACTTTTTCATTTTATTTGATTTTAATGATGAAAAATAGATTGTACTGGCAAGATGCGGGGAATGTGCGGTAGGGAGCGGCGGGTTTTATTATTCGTGGGGAATGGAAGAGTATTCGTAGGTACAGGCTAGGTACAGGCTATAAATACAATTCATGAATTGTATTTGCGGCCTGTGCCAAGGCAGATTGATCATGACGTCCACGACCACCGTGATCACACCAAAAAAAGGGCAGCATCTTTTCGACGCTGCCCTTTAACAAAATGACTTAGTTTTTTTTATACTTCCTCCTGCGTCACACCTTGTACGAGCAAGGAGATATTATCGTTTAGAACTTCAACGAAGCCTTTTTCGATCGCAAATATTTTTCGCGTACCGTCTTCTTCGATAATTCGTACCGACCCACCTTTGAGCGCAGATACTAAGGCAGCGTGTCCACGCAGGATTTCAAAGGCTCCTCCAACGCCAGGCACTTTCAAAGACTTGATAGGTCCTTCAAAGATCGTTCGGTCTGGGGTTAATACGCTTATATTCATTTTAATAATTTTTTATTGCTAAAAATCTTACGCCACTTCTGCCAGGATACGCTTTCCTTCTGCGATCACTTCCTCGATGGTTCCTTTAAGGTTAAAAGCTGCTTCTGGATACTGATCTACTTCTCCGTTCAGAATCATCTTAAATCCTTTGATAGTATCTTCGATTCTTACCAGTACTCCCTCTAGCCCCGTAAACTGTGTCGCTACGTGGAAAGGCTGTGATAAGAAACGCTGAATACGACGTGCTCGGTGTACCACCTGCTTATCTTCTTCCGAAAGTTCTTCCATTCCAAGAATCGCGATGATATCTAGTAATTCATTATACCGCTGTAAAATCTGCTTTACTGCTTCGGCCGTATCGTAGTGTTCGTCACCAATAATTTTTGGATCCAAAATACGAGAAGTCGAATCCAATGGATCCACCGCAGGGTAGATACCTAAAGAAGCAATCTTACGAGAAAGTACCGTCGTGGCATCCAGATGAGCAAACGTCGTTGCTGGTGCCGGATCCGTTAAATCATCCGCAGGTACATATACTGCCTGAACCGAAGTAATAGACCCTCGCTTGGTGGAAGTAATCCGCTCCTGCATCAGTCCCATCTCCGTCGCCAGCGTTGGTTGATATCCTACCGCCGAAGGCATTCGTCCCAGTAGTGCCGATACTTCAGAACCCGCTTGAGTAAATCGGAAAATATTGTCAATAAAGAAAAGAATATCCTTACCACCGGTTGGATCGCTCAGATCACCATCCCGGAAATATTCCGCAATCGTCAATCCTGAAAGCGCCACTCGTGCCCGTGCCCCAGGAGGCTCATTCATCTGTCCGAATACCAACGTTGCCTGTGAGGTACTCAATGCTTTTTTATCTACTTTGGATAAATCCCACCCACCTTCTTCCATACTGTGGTTGAACGCTTCTCCGTATTTGATTACGTTTGATTCAATCATCTCCCGCAGCAAATCGTTTCCTTCCCGCGTTCGCTCTCCTACTCCGGCAAAAACCGAGATACCTTCGTATCCTTTGGCAATATTATTAATCAATTCCATAATCAATACCGTCTTTCCTACTCCGGCTCCACCAAACAAACCAATCTTTCCACCTTTAGGATAAGGCTCAATCAAGTCAATTACTTTAATACCTGTATACAAAATTTCCGTCTCTACCGATAATTGATCGTACGGAGGTGGCTTACGGTGAATTGGCATTGCATTGTCTCCCTTGGGTACATCCCCAATTCCGTCAATCGCTTCTCCTACTACGTTAAATAAACGTCCCATGATCTGCTCTCCAACGGGCATACTAATTGGCTTTCCATCATCTATTACTTCCATACCACGTACCAGACCGTCCGTAGAGTCCATCGCAATCGCACGTACACTGTCCTCGCCCAGATGACGCTGACATTCCAGGATGAGGGTTTCACCCGTTTCACGCTTGATCGATAATGCGTTTAAAATCTCGGGCAATTCTGAATTTTCGCCAGCAAAGCTAATGTCCACAACGGGTCCAATGACTTGAGTAATTTTACCAATATTTGCCATAATCCTTTTGTATTAGTTATTATTGTCTAATGTTAACGGTTGTTGGTTTCTTAAAAACGGTGCAAAGATAGTATTTTTATACGGAAAGGATAGGATTTAAAGCCAATTTTTTATCCAAAAAATCTGAAATAAGCGACTTTATCTTCTTTTAACTTTTAGCCTTAACTTATGCGCAAATGATCTCGATTCTTCTGCCCGTTTTTAATGCCGCTCCTTACCTCGAAGCTTGCCTGGAGTCCATTCGGGAACAATCTTTTAAAGAGTGGGAACTACTGGCTGTGAATGATCATTCTACCGACGATTCTGATATAATCCTGGCCAAATTTGCCGCTGCCGATCCCCGAATTCATCTTTTTAATAATACCGAAAAAGGAATCATTCCAGCCTTGCGTTTAGCCTTTCTTCACAGTCGGGGAGATTTTATCACTCGTATGGACGCGGATGATCTGATGCCCGTGGATAAACTTGCGTATCTGCACGAAGCATTGCTAGCGCAAGGACCGGGACACGTAGTTACGGGAACCGTGGCTTATTTTTCGGAGACTGGATTGGGCGATGGTTATAAAAAATACCAGAATTGGCTAAATCAACTGGTATACCACCAGTCACATTTTGAAGATTTATACCGGGAATGTGTCCTCCCTTCTCCGGCCTGGTTGATTTATCGTGCAGACCTAATCGCAGCGGGTGCTTTTGATCCAGACCGCTATCCGGAGGATTATGATCTTTGTTTTAGATTTTTTGAACAAGATTTTAAAATAGCCGGTATTCCGGAAACAGTCCATCTGTGGCGCGACCATCCGGATCGTACTTCGCGGAATAATCCCGTTTATGCGGATCAATATTATTTGGAACTAAAATTATATTGGTTTATTAAATTACATTATGATTCCCGGCGTCCTTTTGCGATCTGGGGAGCCGGAAAAAAAGGAAAATTCATGGCCCGTTATTTTTTAAAGCATGGTCACGCTTTTCACTGGATGACGAATAATCCAAAAAAACAGGGCGTCAATATTTACGGTCAAATACTGACTTCAACCGAAATACTGGATTCTAAAAAAGACTGGATAATTGGGATTGCGGTGGCGACTCCATCCGCACGAAAAGAAATAAACCATTTTTTTACTAAAAGAAATAAGCAACGAGGAAAAGATTATTTCTGGTTTTGCTAAAAAGTGGCTATGGCTGTGCTAAAAAAAGTGCATTCCCCATAACAGGAAATGCACTTCGCATTAATAATGTTTAACCATTAATTATTCTTACTCTTATTTTTACGTGGATTAACTGGCACCACTGCACGACTACCGGAAGTTGCGGTCATGTCGCTCATAATGTGAAGTACTTCTTCCAGGTAAGCATCTTCTTTGATACTTTCCATCCACTCTTCGTTACTGGCAATCTTAGTTGTATCCATTGTAATACTCTCCATATCTGCGGTCAGATTCTTGACAGAAAGGCCGTCGATGGGCTTAAATAATTCCGCAAATTTATCTCCCGCTTCTTTTCTTTCAGCTTGATCTGCCTGAAATTCAGAAAGCTTCAAAGTATAATTTGTATCATCACTTTGCTCCTTCAAACGCTTCGCATTATCCAGTACTGCATTAAAAATTTCATTCTTTGCGATTCGCGCTTCACTCGCTTTCTTAACAGCGGGCAAATTGTCGAGGCTCGTCACCTTTTGGCTGTAAGGTACCGGTTTGATTTCTGTCCATGGCAGCGCATTTTCGTACTCTCGCTCTCCTACATCAATGAAGTGGTAACGGTCTGGAATAACAATGTCTGGAATCACTCCTTTCAGCTGAGTAGAACCACCATTAACACGGTAAAATTTCTGAATAGTCAATTTTACTTCACCCAACGGGGTAATATCAGATCCACTTGGTAAACCACGATCCAGATCAAAAAATCTTTGGACCGTTCCTTTCCCAAAAGTAGACTTACTTCCGACAATGATTGCTCTTCCGTAATCCTGTAAAGCAGCCGCTAAAATTTCAGAAGCCGAAGCACTAAAAGAGTTCACCATTACAATCAGTGGTCCATCGTATTGTACACGGGAATCACTATCTTCCAGGATGTCTGGATTACGATCCCGAGACTTCACCTGTACAATCGGCCCTTCTTCAATAAAGTAGCCGGTCATCTTTTGTACATCCCGTAAAGACCCACCTCCATTATTTCTTAAATCGAGGATAATTCCGTTGACATTTTGTGTTTTTAATTTTTCTAACTCTTTACCAATATCCGTAGCCGAACTACGTCCTCCACGTCGATTGAAATCTGCGTAGAACTGTGGCAATTTGATGTATCCAACGTTTTCCATTTTACCAGGATAGTCCAGAATCACCGATTTAGCGTAGCTTTCTTCGTAAACAACCACATCTCGAGTAATTTTAATTTCTTGTATTTCTCCATTTTCTTTCTTGACGGTCAGAATAACTTTTGTTCCTTTTTTTCCACGAATATAGGTTACCACCTCGTCCAGTCTCATACCCGTCACGTCGAGGGCTTCTTCCTCTCCCTCCTGACGTACTTTCATAATCAGATCGTTGGCTTCCAATTCCTTTTGTTTCCAGGCAGGTCCACCGGGGATAATACGGATCACTTTCGTATAATCATCTTCACCTCTTAATTGAGCACCAATCCCTTCGAGGGTTCCGGACATTCTGATGTCAAAATCTTCTTTATCCTTTGGTTCAAAATAAACCGTATGTGGATCATATAAACTGGCAATTGAATTAAGATAATCACTCAAGCGGTCGGAACGCTTCAATTGATCAATTCTTTTAAAAAGGTCATCATAATTTTTCAAAACAGCCTTTCTTACATCTGCTTCCAGCTCTGCTTCGGTCTTTCCAACTAATTTTTCGTCCCCGTCTTTCTGGCCACGTAACTTACCCGCCAACTTGGTCATCACATCATATTTAAGTGATTTTTCCCAGTACTTCCTTAGTTCTGCATCGTTTTTAGCGAATGCTTTTTTCTTAAAATCCAATTCCAGATTTTCTGATTTGGTAAAATCAAAGGGCTTTGCCAGAATTTCAGGATAATAGGTTCTTGCTTTCGCAATCCCTTCGTCCAGCATAACCAGAGACTTATCAAAAAACTGGTAAGTACCGGCTGCCGCTTCGTCGTCAAGTAAAGTCTCAAACGGAGCTACCTGACCTATCTGTTCTTGCGTCACCCATCGTCGTCCCCCGTCTATACGATCCAAATAATCTTTGAATACTTTTTTGGAAAATTCATCATTAATCTCTACTGGATTGTAGTGTAGCTGATTGAGTCCACCGATCATTCGATGCATTAACATCGCCTCTTTTTCGGTATTATCAACCGGTGGAGCATAGAAACCTACGAGTATCGCCATCCCCAAAAGAGCAAAAAGCGAAAAAAATAATGAGCCTTTAAATTTCATGAGTTTTATTTTTTTAAAAGGAGTATATATGAGTGTGTAAGTGTTTTTAGTACAATTAAAGCACCAAATGCTTATTAAAACAGACTATTAACGAATATTTAGGTTGCACATATTGGCAAAACAATGGATTATTTTTCGATTATTACCTTTAACAGACAGATCAACGGTCTTTAGTTCGTGCTAATCCACTTATAATATACCAATTTTCGGCAAAAATGTTCTCTCTAAAGATTATAAGTAAAGGATTTAACGAAATTATAACGCAGATTACCAGCGCCCTAGAGGTGCCTTATCCAAAAACCAGTTTAAAGTAAGAAATCAGACTTACTTCTAATGGTGTTTCTAAAACCGACTTTTTCTCACTACGAATCCCAATCCGGGAGAGCGCTCCAACCTGTGGCATGATGGAAATATATAAAAAATCTCCGACGTTGTTAAACGCCGGAGATTATTTATATATTCGTTTTTATATAAAAACAATAGTTATCTAATAACTAAGAAAGATTCTGTTACACTGATTCCATCTGCTCCCGTAATCAGGACATTGTACAAGCCATTAATTACCGTAGAACTACTCATATCTATTTGAAGTACCGACTCGCTCAATCCATCGTAGGTTTGCTGATGGATTGGCTGACCGAAGCTATTGGTAATTTGCAAAGCAATATCCTGTCCAAGAAACGCTGCTACTTCTACGTTGATCGCATCCGTTGCTGGATTTGGATAAACATTGATCTCCATAATAGTGGAGTTATTATTCACAGAGTTAGTCGTTGGAGCCGCAAAACCATTGTTGACATTCGCAGTCGGATCATCCGCTGCACTTTGTGTTCTTGGTCCAGTAAATGGTGATAAATGTGCACCCTGAATAGGACGTTCCATCGTACCGTTTGGCCATTGCCAGCCTACTGCCAGGTTGTCCAGCCCTTCGTGTTCTTTCTGAAATGCCTCCACATAATACGGTTGACCAGCTTCGAGATAAATTTCGACAGATTGTTGACTAGTGTATTTATCCCATACCTGCGGATAAGTCCAGCCATCAACCTCCGCAATCAATTGCACATTATCAGGGCTCTCGTCGGTACTCAACCAAAGTTCTCCGCTGTCATCACTGGAAATCCAGAAAGTATAATTACCAGATTGTGGTGGACAAATATAGCCGCTCATTCGAGTACCATAATGATCGTACACATCAATGGGTGCTTCAAACTTGGTCATCTTATCCGAAATATCCGCCGTGGAATTCCACGGAATAACATCTATATCATAGCCTGGAATATCTAACCAAACATCCCGGGAAATACTTCCAGTTCCACATCCCGTTAATGTAGCCTCCTCATCCGTACAAATTCCTTCGTATACTTTTATATTTCTAAAAAGGCTATTGCCATCCTTTGGCGCAGCATCGTCATCCATCACGAAAGTCATATACTTTGCATCACCCGTATAAAATTCTCCAACTGGAATGATGTATTTTTTATAAATACCTTCTTCTGTATAATCGTTATAATCTTGAAGACCAAAATTTCCCTGGGTTCCATAAAGCTGGAATAAAAGTCCGGAGCTGGAATTAGTAGAAAGATTATTTTCAAAACCAATCCCGTGAATTTCTGCTTCATGACTACTCATAAACTCAAATTCCAGTTTGGTATCAGCCGTAATCGTATACTCAAATGGAATCGCTTTCCAGGCATTATTATTTAACAAAAATCCATGATCATCTTCGATCACTTGAATATTACCTTGATCCGCACGACCTCCATAAGAAACAGGTTGGTAGGTAGATAAATCAAGTCGATCACATTCTGAAGGAGCCGGCGGAATAACCGTTCCAATACAATTACAGTTACCATCTTGCGTATCGTTTTCAGTGGCTGGATTAAAGTCATCACAAGGAGTTCCGCCCGCTGGACAAGGAGGTTCACTATCATTAACAATCGTAAGCAACGCCTGACAAGTAACCTGATTGTTACACAAGTCTATCCATCTAAAATTCACCAGTTGACTAACTTCTTCCGCTGAATTGACGCCATCACAAACTGCGTCAAAAATGGAAGGATCAAAATCATTGGCAAAACTCTGGACGTTACAAACCACGCTATTGAGACTTGCAGTCAGCCACTCCTGCACTTTTGCATTGTCCGCAACTGCGCTACTATTGTGTGACTCCGATGGATCTCCTTGTTCATTAAAATAAATACTCAACTCGTCATTGAAAGTAACGGTAAATGGCAATGCGGGTAAAGGTCCCTGACAAGCAGCATAATCAGGAGTCACTCTAATCGTTTCATTATAACAGGCAGTAGGAATCCCCACACAACCGTTATCAAATTTTATACTATTAACCTGACAGTTAATACCGTCCGAAATAGTCGACGCAAATTCAAAAGCCATATTGTATCCACCTCCTACTATTACTTTAACCGGCATTGGTAAATCAGACGCTGGCGAACTGGTTACTAATTCAGAACAGTTAAGCACTAAATCTGTTGGACAAACGGTGCACTGAATATTCGAAGTGGGACATATCTCCCCCGCACAACCGCAACTTCCGTCCGCTACATCGTTAAAAGTATTGGCGTCTCCGTCATCGCAGGCTGTTCCAGCATCCGGACAACATTCTACACAATCCGGACCACCACAATCGATTCCGGTTTCTGTTCCATTCTGAACGCCATCATTACAGGTCGAGCAAACAGATGTTCCGTTTTCAAAATTTAAATTAAAACCAAGAGTATATGCTCCGGTATCATTTCCATTTTTATCCAGACAAACCAAAGTATAACGACCGGTTTGTGGTAAAACATAATCGGTAACATCTACATGAAATGATTTGTGTTCTTCTACCAATAGTGTTCCGTCAGGTGCGTAGAAACGAATCATTGGTTCGAGTGCGGCATCTATTTCTTCCATTTCAAAAGTAACGATTTGCCCTGCCTCTGCGGTAAATTCATATAAGTCCATTTCGGCAAAAAAATCGATCATTCCGTTAGAAGTACCATTGTCACAACTTAGACTCGTAGGGCAAAGATCCAAATATACTCTTTGAAAAGAAAAACCATATTCTCCCGTATCATTTCCGTTACGATCTTCCGCCGTAATCGTATATAGTCCTTGTGTAGGAATTACTAACCCGTTTATTTGTGCCATGGACCCATTGCTATAGTCCGAAGCAAGCAAGTTACCAGCCGTATCAAATATTTTAAGAAAAGCGTCAATACCATTGAGATATCCACGCATTTGTACGTTGATAATTTCGCCTTCATTTGCTTTAAAAGAATGAACATCTACTTCATTTTCTTCTTCGAGTGTGGTACTGAAAGCATTATCTCCACAATCCAAATACTTTGCACAACTAGCACTATTTACCACTTGTAATGACAGCGAATATTTACCCGTATCATTTCCTTTGTCATCTCTTACAATCAGACTATATGATCCCGAATTTTGAATATTATAATTGATCTCGGCAGTTTCACTATCCATAGTAGCTACCAGATCGGTTCCAGTAGCATCACACAATATTAGGTTAGGCTCCAATGCAGTGCCCAAGTCACTCGCTCTAATGACCAACTGATCACCGGCCACACAGTTTAGGGTGTAAGCATCTATTTGTGCCACTTGACTAAAATTGCTTTTAATGGTGGCACCACATTCAATTGGAGTGGCGCAGGCTGCTTCGTTGAGTAATTGAAAAGAAATTCCGTATTCACCCAGGTCATTTCCATTTCCATCGTAAGCAGCGATCACATAACGACCATCTGTCGAAATAGTAAAAGCAGGAATTATTGCCAATCCAGTTTGGGTAGTTTCACTGGCAATGGTGTTCCCGTTTTGGTCAATTAACTCTAAACGACATTCTACGTTGGATAAGGTACTACGCATTTGAATCATCAACTGATCTCCAGCGACACATTCTAAACCATAAAGATCTACTTCTGTCCAGTTATCCAAACTGGATGATATATCGTCTCCACAGTTCACCATGGTAACGCCGTTCCTACGATTTAGAACTTCAAGCGATAAACCATAATTTCCTGTATCATTATTATTGTGATCCTGCGCAATGATCGAATAAGTACCAGTCGCAGGTAATTCGTAAGCAGTCAATTGTACAATTCCTCCATCGTCACATTCTTCGGACAGCAGAGCCCCCACCGGACTTAATAATTTAAAGCAGCCATCAACTCCTTGTGAAGAACCACGCATTCTGATTCGGATGATATCTCCGGCATTTCCAGCAAAAGTATAAGTATCTGTTTCTCCGGCAATATTAATCGATGCCGTTGTGGCATCTCCATATTCCAAAGTCTGTGCTTGTAAAAAAGTACAGAAAAATATAAAAACAAAAGTGAAAAGATAGGTATTGTGGTTAAAGTTCAAATACATAGTTACAATTTTCGGAATCGTTCAATAAGGTTATTTTAATAGAAAGTAAAAAAATTTCTTAGAAGGGGAATACTAAAGGGGAGCTAAACAGAGGGTAAGGATGAGAGGTATGTTAAGGTTTGATAAAAGACAAATTATAAGCCAAACCTTCCAGCTATTGTAATATTGAAAATTAAGTAGTGACAGGATTAAAAATAATATTCCTTAAATTTAGACTATATAAATATTTACAAATCAGCATTAAGCATTTCCAATATTGGTATTTCTTTATTTTTTTTGTGATAAAAACTTGAGAACATATAAAATAGTACTTCCCCAAAAATATATTCTCTATTTTATTGTAACTTTACTTAACCACCTATATCAAGCGGTGAAAGAAATATGCTATACGATAATCACGGAAGGATCATTAATTATTTACGCCTGGCAGTAACGGATCGCTGTAATCTGCGCTGCTTTTATTGTATGCCCGAAAACGGGATTCAATATGTAGAAAAATCGGCACTGCTCTCTTATGAAGAAATGGTCCGGCTTATTAGCGTATTAGCAAAATTAGGTATTGAGAAAATCAGAATTACCGGAGGAGAACCCTTTGTACGCAAGGGTATGATAAAATTTTTAACTGCTATCTGTCAAATTCCTGGTATTCGGGACGTACATTTAACCACGAATGGAACCGTCACAGCTCCTTTGATTCCTGAACTTAAAAAAATAGGGATCAAGTCGGTAAACCTGAGTATTGACAGTTTAGATCAGCAACGATTTTTTGATATTACCCGCCGGGATGTTTTGCCTGAAGTTATGGAAACTTTTCACGCCCTGCTCAAACACGGGATCACTACCAAGATAAACGCCGTTGTCATGAGTGGCAAGAATACGGATGATATTATTCCAATGACGAATCTTACTAAAGAATATCCGGTCGGCGTTCGTTTTATTGAAGAGATGCCTTTTAATGGCAGTGGAGCGGATCACGGCCTCAATCTCTGGAATCATCATAAAATTTTAGAAAAAATAAAAACGGTTTATCCAGATCTGGAAAAAATACCAGACCCGGCACTCTCTACTTCCACAAATTATAAAATACCCGGTCACCCTGGCACAGTTGGAATTATCGCCGCTTACAGTCGTACGTTTTGTGGTACCTGCAATCGTATCCGACTTACACCAACGGGATTATTAAAAACCTGTCTTTATGATAGTGGAGTCTTTAATATAAGAGATTTTATCAGAGCCGGAGCAAGCGACGCGGAGATCAGCTCTTTGTTTTTAAACGCGCTGAGTCACCGGGCCAAAGACGGTTTTGAAGCCGAAAAAAATCGTCGGGGTGGTCAATCCATCAGTGAATCGATGGCTACGATCGGTGGATAATTAATTTAAAAACAACATAATTTTAAATAATGAGTGATAAACTAACCCATTTGGACAACCAGGGCAATCCCTCTATGGTCAATGTGGGTGAGAAAAAAATAACAAAGCGTTCGGCTACGGCACAGAGTATTATGGTGGTCAACGAAGCCATCATCGCACAACTCACCGACGGAGATATTCAAACCAAAAAGGGTCCTGTATTTCAGACCGCTATCCTCGCCGGGATTATGGCTGCTAAAAAAACCAGTGATTTAATTCCACTATGTCATCCACTAGGATTAGATAATTGCAAAGTAGATATTTCGGTCAACGGTAAAAAGGAAATCATAATTCACTGCACCGCTAGTCTCACCGCAAAAACAGGCGTTGAAATGGAAGCACTCACGGGTGCCTCGGTCGCGGCCTTGACGATTTATGATATGTGTAAAGCAATGTCTCATCATATTTTTATTAAAGAAACCAGATTATTAAAAAAGACGGGTGGTAAAAGTGATTTTAATTATACTAAAGCTACTACAAAAAAATAGATCATGAAAAAACACCAAAAGCATACCGCTCTAAAGCGCCCCGACTACGGAAATTTTCACCGACAGGAATGGGCGATTATCGGAACTCCTTGTGATAATATTCAGAAATTGTCTCAACAAATCATTCAGTCTTTGTCAAAAGAGTTTAAAATTGGCTACGTAGATGCGGATCACGCAGGAGAGACAGATGGTGTTACCAAGGATCAAACGTCTTTAGAATCTGGTGCTTCACAACAATATACTGACAAAATAAATTTTCATCGTTTTGACCGTAATGGAACCTTGAATTCTTTTCAATACAGAAACATATTTAACGAAGAAGACGCGGTGCTTATCAACGGAAATCACTTTTTAGCAAAGAAACAAATTCTGGTTGTTGATCCTAAAAAAGAAAAGTCTTTACAAAAGAAACTGGATCGTTTGACGGAAGTTGTCTTGATTTTATTTACGGAAGGAATCACTGAAATTCCAGATTATTTGCGCAAAGCATTGGCTACGCAACAGGTAGAAAATATTCCTGTTTATTCCATTGAAAATATTTCTGAGATCACTATTTTTTTAAAGAAAATATTGAATAAAAATTTTCCCCTCTTAAATGGATTAGTGCTCGCTGGCGGTAAGAGTCGTCGAATGGGACAAGACAAAGGAAAGATTAATTATCATGGAAAACCGCAAAGAGAACATGCTTTCGATTTACTATCTATTTGCTGCGAACGAACCTTTTTATCCTGTCGACCGGATCAATCTGCGGACCCGGATTTATTTGGGATGCCGTTAATTTTCGATAGTTTTTTGGGGCTAGGGCCTTTTGGGGCGATTGCTTCTGCCTTTCGAGAAAATCCGAATACGGCTTGGTTGGTTGTTGCTTGTGACCTTCCGCTTTTGGATCAGAAATCTTTAGATTACTTAATTCAACATCGCAATCCTTCTAAAGTCGCCACGGCGTTTAATAGTCCTGATAATGAATTTCCGGAGCCGCTGATTACGATTTGGGAACCCAGGAGCTATCCAATTTTATTGTCTTTTTTGACACAAGGATATTCTTGTCCGAGAAAGGTGTTGATTAATTCGGAGGTGGCGCTAGTGGATGCACCAGATACGCGGGTGTTGACGAATGTGAATTCACCGGAGGATTTGGAGGGGTTGAAATTTTAAATAAAATAACTAGTGCCTTGATCTAACATCGAAGGCACTAGTTTTTACAATCATTGATTTAATACTATTAGTTGAAACCAAACTGAAAATAGTAACTGAGCAATAAAAATAAAGTCAAGGCGGAAATAAATAAGATAATCAAAAAAGACTTGTACCTACCTATTTCTTCTTCCTTTCTATCTTTAAAGACCAAGAATACAGAGGTCAAAGATAAAATCACCATTACTCCGAACAAAATAAGATTTTCATTTGAAAAAAAGATGAGATTAAAAAATCCTACAGCGACACAACTTAAGCCGATTAATCCAGCTCTGTCCATTTTAAATAAATCAGAATACATATTATTTTTTTTTACACAGTTAGTTACAAAAATTAAGCAGCACATCCACCGCCACCTGAACAACCTCCACCGCATAGAGTTGCAGTAGTGTTTACAATAGTAGCAACTGCATAAACTCCGCCTGCAATGCACCCAACACCCGTTGCACATCCACCTGCAAGGGCAGTTGCTGATGTAATAACACCGTAAAGAGCAACCCACCAACAAGGCACTCTGGAGGATGCCTGGAGTTCGTCAGTCATTTCATAATCAAAATCGAAAAATATAATGCCATCATTCACCAATTTTTCTACTCTTTTTTCAATAATACTTTCAAATTCTTTTTTTGTTTTTTTAGAATTGATAAAAGCAGCATTTCCAATCCCTGATAATTCACCTAGTTCCGCTTCAGTAACACCAAACGTGGTTTCAATAAAAGCAGTAGCATCTCCAAGTTTTTCATTCTGCAATAAATTTTCTAATTCAACTGCATTTGATTGAAATGTACTATTTTCTCCCTTAGCCTTATCGGCAATTTTAGTTGTTAATGTCTGTAATTCCAATAGATATTGATCAATCTCTTCATAATTTATTTCCTCAGTTGCTACTTCCTTTTGACAAGAATTAAAAAATATACATGACAGTAGAATTGTACATAATAAAAGATTACTTTTTTTCATTTTTTTTGTTTTAAAAGTTTGTTCCTACTTCTTTTTAATGAGTTTCGGTAGCCTCATTTGAAATTATTCTATTTTGAAATGCAAAGATTTAGACGTCATAATATATTGCATAACATAAATTTAACAAAATCATTAATACATCTTAAAGATAACAAACAAACAAACAAACAAAAAAGAAAAGATGCCAAACTACTATTTTTGACAAAATTATGACAATTAATTAAGGATGCGCCGCTACCCAGACTGCCCCGTCTTCAAAAAACTCTTTTTTCCAGATCGGCACCGTTTCTTTTAGGATATCGATAGCAAAGGAACAAGCTTCGAAGGCTGCTTTACGGTGAGGACAGGCGACGCTGATGACGACGGCAATTTCTCCGATGGCCAGAGTGCCTATCCGGTGATGGATCGCCATTTTTTGCACGGGCCATCGCTGGGCGGCTCGTTCGGCAATTTTACGCATCTCGGAAAGAGCCATCGGGACGTACGCTTCAAATTCTAATTTAATGACGGATTTTCCATGGGTTTGATTACGGACGGTACCGATAAAATTGACGATACCTCCAGCCCCGGGATGGGACACAAAATCCAGACAAATTTGTTCGCTTAGGGGTTTGTCAGATATTTGGATATCTATTTTGTTTTCCAAATTTGGGTTGATTTTTTTGAATTCAATTTTTGAATTCATTTCGGATTGTTACTTTCGACTGGGATCTTACACCTGGGAATTTTTTTCTAACCGCCACTAACAGGAGGGATTAAAACTATTTCGTCCTTTAGTCTTATTTGGAGATCATCGTCCGCGTATTCGTTGTTGACAGCAATGGCCAGGGAATTTAACTTTTCGAATTGCGGATAGGCACCAAGCACTGCTTTTTTTAGTGCTAAAACGGTCATACCTTCCACGTAAGGTAAATCCATTTCGGATCCGCCCACAATATCTTTAGCAATCCCAAAAGTCAATATTTTCATGGCTATCGGATTAGGGTAACATCTCCTTTAAAGGATAAGGTAATACATCCATCTACTGCCAGTTCAACATTGTAAAGATAAACATCAGAAGTCGATAGATTTCCTTTGAAGCGGCCGTCCCATCCCGTAGCAGGATCATCGTTGTTATAAACCAAATTTCCAAAGCGATCAAAAATCTGGAATAAGTTTACATTTACAACACTTGCTTCGTTGTCAATAACGAAATTAAAATTATCATTTAAGTCATCGTTATTGGGACTAAACGCGTTTGGCATTTCGATAGAATTATTAGCAGGTACGTTGTAGGTGAAGGTAGCGGATACATCATCACAAGTTCCATTTGCGTCGCTGATAACAACTTGATAAACTACGGACTCAGCAATCGTCACGGTTGGATTGGGACAATCTGTACAACTTAATCCATCCGTATTTCCATCTTCTGCCGTCCAGCGATAGACATAAAAAGGATTATCAGGTAAGTTAATCATCAGTACATCTCCTTCGCAAACCCCTCTATTCTCGTCGTTGACTTGAGGAATAGCTGGAACTACCGTTACAGTAGCCGTAGTAGACCCTTCACAACTATTCACATCAGTTTCGACGACCGTAAATTCAGTGGTTTCGTTTAGGTTTACCGTAACCGAAGACTGACCATCGTTGTCTACAAATTCTACCGGACTCCAGTTGTAGATACTACCTGCAGTTGGATTATCCACCGCCAGGGTAATATCGGTACCTTCACAACCTCCAACGTCGGCAACGAATGGTACTGGAAGCGGGAATATTTCAAAAGATTGAGTGACGCTGTCGGTGCATCCGATTCCTGTACTTACAATCAACTGAACAGTTTGTATACCTATATTTACAAAAGTATAGGTAGGATTTTCCTGATTACTAGAGCCTCCGTCTCCAAAATCATAGGTGAAATTTTCGATGGGGCCAATGGAATTACTGACAATATCGATGGGGCCATCACAGACGTCAATAACCGTAAATGCGGCTTCGACCTGTTGAATGGTGATGGGTTCTTGAATTGTAGTTTCACAGATACCACTCACACCAGTTAAAATTAGTTCCGCAACAAAGGTTCCAGCGGATAGATATTCGTGGGATACATTCGGCTCATTGTTAACCACAACTCCATCCCCAAATTCCCAACGGAAACTTTGAATATCAACCGTATCCAATAATGTAAAATTGACAATCTCTCCGAGACAAAGCATGTTTTGATCGACCGCAAAATCACCTTCGGGTCCAACGAGCGTAAAATCTCTCATGGTCGTATCCCGACAACCAAAGCTGGTCGAAGCGATGTATTCTACGGTGAACGTTCCTTTACCAAAAGTAATGCTTGGAGCTGCATCCATAGAAGAACTACCATTTCCAAAATCCCAGCTGCCCGTTACTGGACTAGACGTCACGCTATTATCCATGAAGCTGATGATTGCAGGAAAGCAGATAGGATCCTGGCCATCGACATTGGTCGTGAAGTTCGCATCTGGAAAATCCTGTACCCTAACCGTATCGGTGATAGGTCGCATACTTTGACATCCTGTAGCGATCTCCGTCAATGCAAGATTAACCACAAATGTTCCAGAATTATTATAGAGTGCCGTATCAGCTTGCATCATACTGGTCATTCCATTTCCAAAATTCCAACTATATTCGACGGGAGATACCGCACCTGCCAACACAAAATCAGAAGCCTCAAATGCGACCTCCGAGCCTACACAAATATTGGCCGGACTAGGATCGGTTGTAATATTAACAGAAGGTTCATAAACCGTTATATTTTTAGTTACTGATCCAGGACAACCAATAACATCTTCCACTGACAAGGTCACTGGAATGGTTGTGACTAAAGGTCCAGCCAATGGTCCTTCTGGAAACGGAGACTGTGAATAAGCATGGGTTACCACTGTATTGGTAGCCGTGGTCATATCGCCAAAATCCCATTCATAAGAAACCAGGGTTGTATCAGCCGTACTCATATCCGTAAAAGTGATGGCTTCGGAAGGGATACAAATTATGTCTTGGGTAAACGAAAAGTCAGGTTGTGAACTAAATATCCAAACGTCCTGAGAAGCGGTATCACGGCAACCATTGATGTCGGTAGTAACTAGCTCTACGGTATGATCGCCGGGGGTACCGAATATTTTATTGGTCATCACATCCATCGTCGTAATGGGTCGGTCCCAGCTAAAATGCCAGTCGTATCCTTTCCAGCAACGGTTGTCTACATCCTGAGCCATACTACCATCTAGTGGTACATCTGTTCCAATACAAATAAAGGAATCTATCACAAATGCGGCTTGAATATCTTTCACATAAACGATGGCAGAGTCAACCGAAGCAGGACATCCACTCATCTCATTTTCAGCAGTAAGAAATACCATATAATTTCCGGTAGTATCATATAAATGGGTCAAGTCCGACAATATACTAGTCGTACTATCACCAAAATCCCAGGTGATGCTGGTAGCATCCACGGAAGAATCTCGGAAAGCAACATTTAATAAGGTATCTGCACAATCTACTAAATAATCAAGACGAGCAATGGGTCCACTGACGGTAATAAAATCTTCTTTAGTCGTCTCAGAAAAACAACCATTGTATTCTACCTGCAAGGTAATGTCCTGGGGACCATTACTATTATCAAAATTATAGAACAATTCACTTTCGGTAAAACAGTGAGAAGCACGCCCCTCTTCGGCACTAAAGTGCCAAGCATCAATATTAGGATTGTTGGTTAAATCGGTAAACTGTACGGTATCTCCCGGACAAACGGTGGTTTCTGTTACCATAAAATCAGGGGTAATTGGTGCACCGACTTCGATGCGAACTGCGTAGGAAGTATCCCGACAGCCCTGATCATTTTCAATAATTAAAATAACATCGTATTCTCCCGGATCTGTGAAAGTGTGATCACTATCGTTATCATTGTTAAAGGTTTGTTGTGAGCCATCGCCATAAATATATGTATAGCTAACTATGGGATCTACCGAAGTACTAGAGTCAGAAAATATTACTTCGAGCGGGGCACAACCATCTACCAGGTCGGGCATAAAAAGCGCATTGGGTTCATAAATGGTATCTATCAAAGTCCTCGATACGGTACAACCCTGTGGGCTGGTAACCTCATATTCAATTTTTAAAATTATATCTCCATTTTTGGAAAAAATGGTTGTATCCGGATTAATATATTCGAAAGTAGGAGACATTTCATCCGACGTTAAAATATTATCTATAGGGGTATTTATCCGATCAACGGTCCATTCGTAAACGGCGTTAGGATCCATATATTCTGGTGTCAGCGTAAACTGAAAAGGATCATCACAGATCGGATTGGCCGTGAGGGTAAATTCGGGAGAAACTTCCTGTACAAAAACATTGACGGCGGTTTCCCCCATACAACCACCCGCAGCCGTAACATTTAGGGTAATCGTTTTACTTCCAGGAGTACTATAGGTGATGGAAGGATTGACCTGATTAGAAGTTGGAGGGGTAGCATCTGCTCCAAAATCCCAGCTATAAGCACCGATCGTAGAATTATTATCAATTTGCACCGATTCATTTAGGCAAATAGTATCTGGGATAACGAAACTGGCCAATGGATTTCCAATATTGACATTACGGGTAACTACTCTGGAACAACCAGCAGCATTGGTGGCCGTCAAAGTAACATCAAAACTACCTTCCTCAGTGTAAGTAACATTGGGCGGATTGACGGCAGTAGAGGTCTGTCCGTTACCAAAATCCCAATCGTAGGTAAGACCAGGGCTAGTCGAGGTATTATTAAAACTTACCTCCAACGGAGCCGTACAACTAACCGCAGGGTTGGGTGAAAGGGTAAAGCTTGCGTCTGGTTGTTCGGAAGCAGTAACAACATCCTGAAATAATTCAGTAGTATTACACCCTGGTAAATCAGTTGTAATTTCTAGTCCTATGTCAAATGTACCACCCGTAGTATAAGTATGAGTGGGGTTAGGCCCACTTCCCGTGCCCCCATCTCCAAATGACCACTGGTAAGTATTAACTGTAATATCAGGATTGCCCACCAAATTACTAGTAAAGCTAGTGATTAGAGGAGTACATCCTCCCGTAGGGTCTGCAGTTATATTTATCATCAAGCTTTCGAAAACATTAATCGTCACCGTTCCAATTAGCGGACCTCCCTGCGTCTCCCGTAATTCTACGTTAAAGGTACCTGGTTCCCCAAAGGTATTAGTAGGATTTTGAGTAGAAGCAACCGCTCCGTCCATAAAATCCCAGAAGTAGGAAGGCTGACCGGCTGGTCCAGAAAAAGATATCTCTAGAGGGATACAACCTTCTGTTACGTTCGCAGTTTGCGCTAGGATTTCATTAATAGAAGGGGAAAAAATAAGAATGGAGAATAGTAGTAGAAAACGTATTTTCATAACTAAATATGTTTTTTTGGCAGTAATTATACCGTTTTTGTAAGACATTACATTATATATATCTTGCAAACATAACTCAAAACAGCTAAGTTTGCAATTAAGAAATAATATAAGAATGAATACTACGATACGTTTTTCTGTTTTCTTTGTGCTGTTTTTAAGTGCTTTTTTTGTTAACGGCCAAGAATTAGACACGCGACAAGCACCATTGCCCTGTGTTGATAAGACTTTTTCAGTCGTTGTCCATATCGTTTTGGACAGTTTAGGTGAGTCTAATCTCACCGAAGATGAAATTACGGAAGCGATTGAAGCTGCCAATGTAGCCTTTGCTCCGATCTGTATAGGTTTTGAAATTTGTGAGTTTAGGACAATCCCTAATTTTCAGTATGACGATTTAGATCGCCAGACAACTGAATGGGAAGAATTGCAGGTAAAATACCATGTAGCCCGTCGAATTAATATGTTTTTTGTGAATAATTTTGGTGCTACGGAGCCCTACGTTTGCGGATTTGCAGGTTTAGGAGATATTGCTGAGTTGGAGCGTAGTGGGATTGTGATCCGTAAAGAAGATTGTCTTAATGGCGGAACGGTCATACACGAATTTGGCCATTATTTTGACCTGTTGCATACCTTTGAAGGAGATCGGGAAGAGTTGGTAGATGGTAGCAATTGTGCTACGACGGGTGATTCAATTTGTGATACGCCAGCCGATCCTTTCAGAATTGGTGATATGGTAGCCACCTACGTAGATGAGGCGCAAGGATGTCGTTTTATTCTACAAGAACGGGATCCAAATGGTGATTGGTACGCGCCTCACGTTGGAAATTATATGAGTTACTACCCTGGAGGTTGTGCTTGTGGATTTACTTACGAGCAGTATCTAAAAATGGCCAATACCTTTCTAAATGCTTCCGATAAAATGTGGTAAAAAAGGAAGCGTCCCACAAAGTGTGTCATTTGGCCTCCCGCACCTTGTGAAAGCTAGCGCGCTGACACACTATAGAGGATACTCCCGTAAAAATAAGATCATGTTTGGGATCAAAAGGTCCAAACACGATCATTTTTAAGAGAGATTCTCTTTTCATTCAGCAGGAATAAAAAATCATGCTCAGATCGGATGTCCCAAGCACGATTAAAAGAGAGAAAAAATTAGTGATATTTTAAAATATCCTTTTCCAGAATAAGTAAGGAATTAAATTTTGTTCTTGTAGTAGTGTATAGAATTGGAGTTGTTCTTACATTTGGATTTTTGCTTATTCTGTAAGGCAAATATCGAAAGTAAGTTTTAAATGACCAATAGCGAAAATGGGGGATATTTAGCCATTACTCACCTTTGGAATGGCGATTAAATAAATGCAGATTCTAGGCGAACTATTTTTTTGCCAATCAAGGACGTAAAATGGGCGTTATGCCTAGTGCGTCGGGAACTAAATACCTAACACCTTATACGGCCTACTTTGATCCCGACGCAGAGTGGCGGAAAAAGAGGAAGTATAGAATCGTCATTTATTTTGTCAACATTCCTTAGTTCAAAAAGTCAAAATTCAGCTCAATAGAAGTTCCTTTCGCGACTTTTAAGAACTGGCAAGTGCCATCAATCTTCTCCATTCGATACCGCATATTATCTAACCCGTTTCCTCTACCCTTTTCCTTTTCGGCCAGATCAAATCCAACGCCATCATCAGTGATCGTCAAAATAAAATGATCCTTTTCCATTTTCATTTCAATTAGCACTTTATTAGCCTGAGCATGTTTGACAATATTATTTAAAATCTCTTTATAAGCCAGGAAAACCATCCGGCGTATTTTTCCAGAGACCATTTGCTCCTCGGGGAGGTCCTTTTCTATATCGAACGAATAATCAAGGCCAAGACCATCAAAAAGCTGTTCGGTATAGCTGATCAGATAATGAATCAACCTACCTAAAGAATCATTACGTGCGTCTACCGCCCAGATAGTTTCGCGAATAGTGATAGATATCTGCTGTGCGTCGATCGTTAGTTTTTCCATTTCGCTTTTCCACTCAGGATTATCAAATTTAGTTTCCAGCATGGACGTTTTTAAGCTAATGGCAGAAAGTCGCGAACCCAGATCGTCGTGCATATCTCTGGCGATTCGGAGTCTTTGTGTTTCCAGCGCCATATTCTTTTCAAATTTTGCCTGCTCCTTTTTTCTTTTTTGAATTTGATAGAGCGTGGCGACACAATAGACGATTATACTTACCAGACAAAGGACTAAAAGGGTAAACATCCAGGTTTTCCGAAAAGGAGGAACCAGCTTAATTTCCAGCTTGTCCGTCAGGTCTGTATTCCAGATTCCATCCGAATTGGCAGCCTGTATTTCAAAGGTGTAATCGCCAGGTTCTACGTTGGTGTACTGGCATTTCCCACCACTTTTCGCTATTTGCCATTCCGTTTCCTCCGGAGAAAGTCGATAACGAATCTGGTTCTCAGCAGTATTGCTGTATTCTTTGGAGACAAAGTGAAATTCGAGTTTGTTATCTTTTGGGCCAAGACGTAATCTTTCAATTTCTTCCATATTAGTGGCGCCCGTATTTTCACATTTTAAACCGGATCGTTTTTTACCATCAATTAGTATCTCGGTAATTTGCGGTACCGCCATCGGCACCTGCGACTTAATATTTTTAGGATCAAAAATAATCAAGCCCGACTCTCCGCCAAATGCCAATCTACCATCCTTTAGTTTTATATGCGCTTTTCTTGAGAATCTTTTACTACCTGTACCATCGGCCTGATTATACGCGATGATTTCGTTACTGGTTGGATTAAATCGATAGATTCCACTATTGGAGGATAACCAAAGATTCCCCTTATCATCCGGTAAGATACCAAATACTTCATTTGGCAGCTTACTTTCTTTGCTATGATAGGTGAGTAATGAATCATTATAATTAAAAGATACCAATCCATTAGCTCCTCCAATCCATAAAACAGAATCACCCGGATGGGCAAACATATCATAAATAGCTCCGCTGTAAGCAATACTATTTTTTATAGAAAAATCAGTGGGATCATAGAAGGTTAACTTGGTATTACCTTCTAAGATAATTACCTCCCTTTGTGGATTTTGATATAAAAAAGATGCTTCAATAATTTTATCAGTGCCGGAAATCTGAATTAAACTAAATGAGTCATTATTCTCTTCATTAACAGTAAAAATTCCTTTCTCAACAATAGAAGAAAAAATCGTACGACCGTCTTGAAGCAATAGCGCTTCATATGTATATTCAGATATATTTGTTTCAACAAACAAATCAGAATCCGGTTTAACAAAATGTGGTCCTGAAAAGTAATAATTGGTCCAAAGTCTATTTTCTCGATCATTGATCACATAATAATTCATCATATTATCACAATTCTTTCGCCTAAATTTTATCGCTCGAATCGTCTCTCCTTTTTCATTTATAATGAGAATTGTCTTATTTGTAAAAGCCCATATTTCACCATTTTTTTGTTGAATTAAGTTTGTTACTACCCTACCATTAAGCAAATTTGTAAATTTAATTTTATCAGGCTGTGTATAATAGATCCCATCATTTCTACTGGACACCCAAGTATTACGGTCATTATCTGTCAATGCGGTAATAATTTTATTATCGGGATTTGATGCTTTAAAGATGCTAAAATCTAGCTGCTCGGCAATTTCCTTCTTCTTCCTATTATACAGAAAAAGATTTCCATCTATCGTAGCAAGTGATAATACATTTTTGTCAAAAACAGATATTCCTGTTACAGTCTTTAATGATTTTCCCTGCCATAAAATAGATTGACCTGGTGACGATGATCCAATAATGACTTCTTTTAAATCATCCTTCGCTCCAATCAACAAGGTATCTTCACTAATTGGATAAATCGAAAAAATACCTGAATCATCCAAGGTTTTTTTTTGAGTATCTTGTAATCGACCTTCCGAAAACTCAAAAACAGTTAATAGATTACCACTCAAATTATAAGCATAAACCAAGGTGGTAGCACCAAATTTTCTGACGACACCACGGTTATATCCAGTGGATTTTGTGGATACTGAAGCAGTAAATTTTTTAGAAGAAATGTTAAACTGGCGTAGGCTGTCCCGATGTAATAACCAGATAGTATTATCCGTTTTACCACAACTATGAAAACCCGAAATCAAATCACCTTGCTCGTTCTTGAGAGGATAAGGTGTAAAAGTTTCCGTTTCAACATCGTAATGATTTAAAGATTGATAGGTCGTAACCCACAAATCCTGATTTTCATCTTCGACCATTTGGCCTTGTATATTATTACCTAATATTCCACAGGAGTCAATAGGAAAAGTCCCATAATCCCTTATCGTAAATCCATCGTACCGTTGTAGTCCAGACATAGATCCGATCCACAAGAAATCTCTTGAGTCTTTAAAGAGGAAACTATTGGAAGGATTACGTAATTGCTCGGAAGTTGTTAATTTTTGCCAGTGCAAGTATCTTGCGGACTGTGCAGTGAGCGTACAGGTTGTGACGAGTAAGAAGATATGGAGGACAATTTTTCGCATGTACAACTAAGGTCTAAAAAAATTGTTACAAAAAATTATCTTTTAGGTAAGAATTTTATTGAAAAGATTGAAATAAGAAGTAAAGCTCCTTATTTCAATCTTTATGCTATAAATTTATTTAAACTATTATCCTAAAAAGCTAGAAAGTGTTGTTAATCCACCAATCACTGGAGGATGACAAGCAGGAGGACAGGGGAACGCTGCGATATCATTTTTACCATTCATAATTTTTCCTTCTTCAGTGATCCCTACCACAATTTTTGAAGCAGCCTTCGGATCATCCAGATATATCCCTGGAATCTGAACCATGTCAACTGCTCCTTTTTTTTGTAATTCGGTTAAATCACCTTTGAAATACTTCGGGCCGACAATCTCTGCTTTATTAACAAATTTTACTTTAGAAATTGGTACAATCATTTTAATTAAATTTAAGAAGGTTAAAAATATCTTAAAGATAAAATCATCTTCCGAAAATTTTATCCCCCTTTTGTACTATTTTCATTAAAAAACAGTAAACAGAGGATGATTTTCCCCTAAAATACCTTTTCTTGTAAAAAAATACCTCTTTAAAAATAACAATATGACCAATAATGCGCTAGACATATGTATTGTAGAAGATTCCGATGATTACCGGATAGCCCTACAAGAAATGATCAACGCTACTCCTGGATTTGTCTGCACACATACGTACGCAAATGGAGAAAGTGCGTTAAAAAAGATATCTGGTCAATCACCAGATATTGTTTTGGTCGATATTGGGCTACCAGGAATTTCGGGACTGGAATTAATAAAATCCTTAAAATCTAAAATTCCTAAAATTCAGTTTATGGTACTCACGGTATCAGAAGAAGGAGATAAAATTTTTAGTGCGCTAAAAGTTGGAGCCAGCGGCTATTTACTAAAAAGTACGCCCCCTAAAAAGATCATCGAAGCGATTCAGGATTTAGCCAACGGCGGAGCGCCCATGAGTCGAAAAATTGCGCGTCTCGTAGTAGCCTCTTTTCAGGGACCTCAAACGGTACAAGCAAATCCATACGATAAAATTCTTACTAAACGAGAAAAAGATGTACTAAAGGAATTGTCCGAAGGACTACTTTACAAAAATATTGCGGCAAAATTAAATATCTCTATCGAAACCGTTAAGACACATTGTCATAATATTTATACTAAGCTCCAGGCAACTACTCGTACGGAAGCTATTAATAATTATAAGAATGGTCATAAAAATCCATAGAGGCTGTCTCATAAGTAATTACCAAAAAAGGAAAACCAAATAATTGCCACAAAGTTTTAGTTCGTTTTAAGAATTATTAAACCTGTCTTTCAGCATAATATTTGGAAGTATAATGTTTTTTAAATCTTGTAAGACAACTCCTTTAAAAATTCGGTATTTGCATACCCACCGACTGATTCGGCCAGGCCAGTACGTCCACGGCGACAAATCCGCTATCTCCTTCGTATTGAATATCAAAAATAAAAACAAGATCACCTTCCCATGGTTGGTAACCTCCTTCCGCAGGTACAATTAATTGAGCCGCCATTTCTAGCTGTCTCTCTTGTAATATTTTCTTGTCCATCATTATAAATATAATTTTCAACCCAACATATTTATTATCTTCAACCTATGAAAAACAAAGTCAAAGTTCAGCAATCTATCTGGATAAATCCCGAAAATTCTAAGATTGTAGAAATCATTGACCAGCGATTTTTGCCCCACCAGTTGGTGATTGAACAACTAAAATCCTGGAAAGATTCAGAAGTAGCTATTCGGGAAATGCAGGTTCGGGGAGCGCCCCTGATTGGAGTGACGGCAGCTTATGGTATGTATCTCGCTTGTGTAGAAGCGAAGGCTCACGCAAAAAGCGATTCCTTTTTTTTAGAAGTAGCCATTACCTTAAAAGCCAGTCGACCTACGGCGGTTAATCTTGCATGGGCAGTAGATCGTCAGCTGAAACTTATTAACAATCTTAAAAACAGGGAAGAATTAATCTCCACATCCCTGAAATTGGCCCAACAAATCAGTGACGAGGAAGTGAATAATTCTGCCAAAATTGGTCAGCACGGCCTGGCACTTTTGCAACCATTAATTGAAAAAAAGAATGGAGAACCACTCAACATTCTAACCCATTGCAACGCCGGATGGCTCGCATGTGTCAAACACGGTACCGCCACTGCTCCCATGTACGCAGCGCACCGGGCGGGTGTTCCAGTCCACGTTTGGGTGGATGAGACACGACCGAGGAATCAGGGTGCCCGCCTTACCGCCTGGGAATTGAGTCAGGCCGGTATTCCTCATACGGTGATTCCGGATAATACCGGTGGTCATCTGATGCAGCATGGCCTGGTCGATTGTTGTATCGTGGGCAGTGACCGAACTACCCGTAAGGGCGACGTGGCTAATAAAATTGGTACCTACCTGAAAGCATTGGCTGCTCAAGACAATGGAATTCCATTTTATGTAGCACTCCCTGCCTCTACTTTTGACTGGGAGATTCGTGACGGAGTAAAGGAAATTCCTATCGAAGAGCGAAATTCGGAAGAAGTAAAATTTATTCAGGGATTGTACGAAAAGAATATTATAAAAGTATTAATTTCGCCACCGGAAAGTCCGGCGATTAATTATGGTTTTGACGTTACGCCGGCGCATTTAGTTACCCGTCTGATCACCGAGCGCGGTGTTTGCCAGGCCAACGAAACATCAATTCATGAATTATTTCCAGAATACTGATACCATGGAAGAGGGGTATATTAAATTTCACTGTGATTGGAAAAAAGAGCCGGCGCTTTCGGCAGGTGCGCTTCAATCCATTGGTTGGGGTCGGCAGGAAATGTATGCTCGGGAATTAATTGGTGCTTATGATAATGGAATTGGTTATGGTAATATTAGTGAACGCTTAACGAGAGAAAAGTTTGTCATTAGTGGCTCCGCTACCGGAGGTCTAAAAAAACTGGAAACTACTCATTATAGTGTTGTTGATAAAATTGATATCGAAAACAACCGGGTTTGGTGTAGTGGGCCCAGTGAAGCCTCGTCGGAATCCATGAGCCATGCGGTAATTTATCAAAACTGTCCGGAGGTAAATGCCGTTGTTCATATTCACGATCTCGAATTGTGGAAATCTATGGTACATAGAACTCCAACCACCCATGCCTCGATTACCTATGGGACACCAGAAATGGCCAAGGAGATTATTCGTCTTCTAGAACAAACCGATATTCGTCAACATTCTGGATACTTCACAATGGCTGGGCACGAGGAAGGTATCATTGCCTTTGGTAAAAATATGGAACATGCCATTAGCCGAATCACCTGCCTGGTTGATTGCCTATTCTAATTTTATTTAAAAAATAATCCGTAAACATGTCACATTTAATCAAAAATTGATTGCAATGGTATCTGCGTAGAGGTAGACGATAAT
>Ga0209187_1001181_pt1 | contig 33051 bp, 26 predicted proteins | sample BantaG_FD_187430 | JGI IMG/M metagenome (GOLD analysis project Ga0209187, IMG submission 187430) | Marine algal microbial communities from Bantry Bay, Ireland - BantryBay_4 metaG (SPAdes) (version 2) | ecosystem: Host-associated > Algae > Red algae > Unclassified | place: Bantry Bay, Ireland...
ACTCTTATGATGCAGCAACTTGCGCTTGTGTCAATGTATTGACGGAACCGGATTGCGATGATGCTTGTCCGAACACAGCGGATTCTTATAATGCAGCAACTTGTGCTTGTGTCAATGTATTGACGGAACCGGATTGCGATGATGGTAATCCTGACACGATAGATTCCTACGATATAGCCAGTTGTGCTTGTGTCAATGAGGCAACTTGCGTTGACCCTTGTGCGAACAATACAGGCGCATCATCTGCATGTACTTACGACCCTGATTACGATGTCTGCGACGATGGCTGTGCCAATACAGCAGACACTTATAACTATACGACCTGCGAATGTGAGTATGTCTTGACGGAGCCCGACTGCGATGATGCTTGCCCGAACACAGCAGATTCTTACGATGCCGCGACTTGTGCATGCGTGAATACACTAACGGAACCAGACTGTGATGATGCTTGTCCAGATACAGTTGATTCTTATGATGCCGCAACTTGTTCTTGTGTTAATGAATTAACAGAACCTGACTGCGATGACGGGGATCCCGACACAGTTGATTCTTATAATTCCGCCACTTGTAGCTGTGTAAATGAAGCGACTTGTACTGACCCTTGTGCAAACAATACTGGTGCAGATAGTGCTTGTACCTACGACCCTGATTACGATGTCTGCGACGATGGTTGTGCTGATACGGCAGATTTCTATAACTATACGACCTGCGAATGTGAGTATGTCTTGACGGAGCCCGATTGCGACGACGCTTGTCCGAACACAGCGGATTCTTATGATGCGGCAACTTGTGCTTGTGTCAATACCTTGACGGAACCGGATTGTGATGATGCTTGTCCGAACACAGTGGATTCTTATAATGCAGCAACTTGTGCTTGTGTCAATGTATTGACGGAACCGGATTGCGATGATGCTTGTCCGAACACAGCGGATTCTTATGATGCGGCAACTTGTGCTTGTGTCAATACCTTGACGGAACCGGATTGTGATGATGGTAATCCTGACACGATAGATTCCTACGATATAGCCAGTTGTGCTTGTGTCAATGAGGCAACTTGCGTTGACCCTTGTGCGAACAATACAGGCGCATCATCTGCATGTACTTACGACCCTGATTACGATGTCTGCGACGATGGCTGTGCCAATACAGCAGACACTTATAACTATACGACCTGCGAATGTGAGTATGTCTTGACGGAGCCCGACTGCGATGATGCTTGCCCGAACACAGCAGATTCTTACGATGCCGCGACTTGTGCATGCGTGAATACACTAACGGAACCAGACTGTGATGATGCTTGTCCAGATACAGTTGATTCTTATGATGCCGCAACTTGTTCTTGTATTAATGAATTAACAGAACCTGACTGCGATGACGGGGATCCCGACACAGTTGATTCTTATAATTCCGCCACTTGTAGCTGTGTAAATGAAGCGAGTTGTACTGACCCTTGTGCAAACAATACTGGTGCAGATGGTGCTTGTACTTACGACCCTGATTACGATGTCTGCGACGATGGTTGTGCTGATACGGCAGATTTCTATAACTATACGACCTGCGAATGTGAGTATGTCTTGACGGAGCCTGATTGTGATGACGCTTGTCCGAACACAGCGGATTCTTATGATGCGGCAACTTGTGCATGTGTCAATACCTTGACGGAACCGGATTGTGATGATGCTTGTCCAGATACAGTTGATTCTTATGATGCCGCAACTTGTTCTTGTATTAATGAATTAACAGAACCTGACTGCGATGACGGGGATCCCGACACAGTTGATTCTTATAATTCCGCCACTTGTAGCTGTGTAAATGAAGCGAGTTGTACTGACCCTTGTGCAAACAATACTGGTGCAGATGGTGCTTGTACTTACGACCCTGATTACGATGTCTGCGACGATGGTTGTGCTGATACGGCAGATTTCTATAACTATACGACCTGCGAATGTGAGTATGTCTTGACGGAGCCCGATTGCGACGACGCTTGTCCGAACACAGCGGATTCTTACGATGCCGCGACTTGTGCATGTGTCAATGTATTGACGGAACCGGATTGCGATGACGGGGATCCCGACACAGTTGATTCTTATAATTCCGCCACTTGTAGCTGTGTAAATGAAGCGACTTGTACTGACCCTTGTGCAAACAATACTGGTGCAGATAGTGCTTGTACCTACGACCCTGATTACGATGTCTGCGACGATGGTTGTGTTGACACGGCAGATTCCTATAACTATACGACCTGCGAATGTGAGTATGTCTTAACAGAACCGGATTGTAATGATAACTGTGCCGATACGGCAGACTCTTATGATGCAGCAACTTGCGCTTGTGTCAATGTATTGACGGAACCGGATTGCGATGATGCTTGTCCGAACACAGCGGATTCTTATGATGCGGCGACTTGTGCATGCGTGAATACACTAACGGAACCGGATTGTGATGATGCTTGTCCAGATACAGTTGATTCTTATGATGCCGCAACTTGTTCTTGTGTTAATGAATTAACAGAACCTGACTGCGATGACGGGGATCCCGACACAGTTGATTCTTATAATTCCGCCACTTGTAGCTGTGTAAATGAAGCGACTTGTACTGACCCTTGTGCAAACAATACTGGTGCAGATAGTGCATGTACTTACGACCCTGATTACGATGTCTGCGACGATGGTTGTGCTGACACCGCAGATTCCTATAACTATACGACCTGCGAATGTGAGTTTGTCTTGACAGAACCTGACTGCGATGATGCTTGTCCCGATACAGCGGACTCTTACGATGCTGCGACTTGCGCTTGTGTTAATGAATTAACAGAACCTGATTGTGACGACGGCGACTCTGCTACCGTAGATTCTTATGATGCAGCAAATTGCACATGCGTTAATGAATCAACAATTATTTCAGGTTGTATGGACCCATGTTCATCGAATTATAATCCTGATGCAACTCAAGACGATGGTTCTTGTAATATGATGTCGATTATAGACATTGATATTGAATTGAATATTCCATCCTGTAGTGGCGGTGGCAATGGTTCAATTGTCATTGAGGCGAGTGGTGGGACTGAGCCATTATCTTACAGTATCGATGGTGGCGCGATTTTCCAATCATCCAATACATTCACAAATATTACCGTAGGTAATTATAGTATTATTGTAAATGATGCAAATGGTTGTGCAGCAGGTAGTAATGAATTGATGACTGAGCCAGATGAGATTACATTGAACATCAGTACTCAGGGTGAATCTTGTTTTGGAGGTGACGGTCAGGCAACTGCTACGGCAGGTGGCGGTACAGGACCTTATACCTATCAATGGGATGATGTCAATGCCCAAGATACTGGTACCGCCGGAGGTTTGGGTGCAGGGGTATATAACGTGACGGTGACGGATGCTAATGGCTGTACCACTGCTGGACAGACGACACTATCACAGTTGTCAGATGTAGGAATAATAGATATTGTAACCACTGCAAATACTTGTGGAAATGCCGACGGTACATTGACCATAACGGGTGAAGGCGGCAATCCGCCATATATGTACAGTATTGATAATGGCGGGATATTCCAAGCAGATAATATGTTTACAGAATTGGCGGAAGGAGCTTACAACGTTGTCATACAAGATGCAGACGGTTGCGAAACTACGGCTACGGCAAGTGTGATTGTGGATAATGTTTTAGACATTCCATTGGTGGATACGCTCTACCTTTTAAATGGCATGACAGAAACCATTACGCTACCCGATAACGCTAGCTACGACTGGTCACCAATGACCGACTTGGATTGTAATGAGGACTGTACGGTAGTCGAAATTGAGTCGGAAGAAGGAACGGTTTATACTATCACCGCAAGTACTGACGACGGCTGTATGGCAACCCATATCTTGACGGTTATTCCCATCGACGGTGTAATAGTACCGGATGTACTTACGCCAAATGGAGATGGTGAAAATGATGTATTGATAATGCCGGGTGTTGATGAATTTCCACAAAATGAATTTTCAGTCTATAACCGTTGGGGAGAACGTGTGCATCATGCTCAACCCTATACCAATGCCGAACCGTGGGATGGTATGAAAAACGGTAAATTAGTACCTGCAGCATCGTATTATTATATTTTAGAACTGAATGTAACTGAAATAGAAACACTTAAAGGAAGAATATTTATAGTGGATTAGTGTGTTGGTTTATGGGGTTTATGAGGTTTATAGAGTTTATGAAGTTTACAGAGTGTATCAGTGTATTAGTTTTGCCGAAAGGCAAAACGCTCACTTTTCATTACTCTATAAACTCTATAAACTCCATAAACCTCATACACTCTATAAACTCCACAAACTAATCACAAATAAACTAAATAATGAAAAAATTATTAGTTGTCATATTGGCTTGCAGCATGTCGTTGGCTACTTATGCCCAACAAGCCCCCTTATTTTCGCTCATTGATGATAATATCACGATGATAAATCCGGCAGCGTATCGCTCCGAATTTATGTTTAATGATTACAGTTTTTTCGTCAATACGACTTATCGTTCGCAATGGTCGAACTTTGAATACGCGCCTAAAACGACGCTTGTTCAGGTGAGTAGCTGGCTGCCAGACTGGAGTAACTGGGAAAACTTTGGTAATACAAGGGTCGGTTTTGACTTTGTCATGGATGATATTGACCCGATTAAGGTCTATGGTTTTTACGGACAATTTGCCCATCAGGTACCTCTGCGTAATGATAATAAACGTTTTTCGTTTCTATCGGCGGGGTTAAACATTGGTGCAGTCATGCACAACCTTAATACGGTTAATCTGACTACATCCGATACGTATGTGAGTAATATTGATGCCTCAAGTGCGACACTTGACGCGGGTGTGGGAATCATGTATGGGCAATATACAAAGAAGGACGATTATCGTAATGGAGGTAGAAAAGGCTATTATGTTGGCTTGTCGATTCCGCAAGTGACCGGGCTTGATTTTAGAGTGACAGATGAAGGTAGAAGAGTGGATATAGACCGTGTGCAACATTATTACGCGATTGCCGGAGCGCAATTCGGGAGTTTTAGTCGAATGCTGTTTCGACCTACGGTGATGTTGAATTATGCTCCGAGAACACCACTACACATAGATGCGCGTATTGAGGCGCAGCCTATCGAACAATTTTGGTTTGGTATCGGCGGTAGTATGACCAATAAGTCGCTTTCTTTCCGAATTGGTAGTTTGATTCCGTATTATGCTGGCTTTGCGAAAGATTCGCGTGAGAGTGCCATTCGCATTGGGGCGAGTTATACGCATTTCATGTCTGATTTGTATAAATTGGGCGGGACATACGAGATTACAATCGCTTGGATGATAGATAATTATGATTATTAAAATAAAGTCATAAATATGAACACCGATATTACTAAAGAATTTAAAGCACAGTCAATTTTCAGATTAGAAGAGGCTTTGCCTCGCATTATACAATGTTTGAATGAGTTGGATGAAGCGCAAATCTGGCAACGTCCGAATGATAATTCAAACAGTGTCGGCAATTTAGTTTTACACCTTTCTGGCAATGTCCGTCAGTATATCATTTCTAATCTGGGGAATCAAGCGGATACGCGGACTCGCGATGCCGAATTTGCTGCAAAAGAAGGTCATAATCGTACAGAATTGTCCGAAAGAATCACTGCAACAATACAAGAGTCCGTCCAAATTATAGCGCAACTCACTACGGAAGAATTATTGAAAGAAAGAAGCGTACAAGGCTTCCAACAAACGGGAATTAACTCAATTATTCATGTTGTCGAACATTTTTCTTACCATACCGGGCAAATCGCATTTTGGACAAAATTGCTCAAAGACATCGACCTTGCATTTTACGGCGATATGGATTTGAATGTGAAAAACGAGGGAGGTGATTGAGGAATTGTGAAATTATCAAAGTTGTATTTTGGCTTTGCCAAAATCTATTTGCAAAGTTCTACAATTTCACAATCACACAATTCCTCAATCAATTCTTCATCTTGGTAGCGAAAAGTAGAATGTCGAACCTTTATTTGGCTGTGATTCTACCCATATTTGTCCTTTCAAATTTTTGACGATTTTTTTGCAAGTAGCAAGTCCGATACCTGTGCCGTCATATTTCTGACGAGTGTGAAGGCGGGTAAAGACTTGAAAAATCTCTGTTTGATGTTTTTCGGCTATGCCGATACCATTATCTTGTACAAAAAGGACATACTCATTATCGCGTTCACGATAGCCGATATTAATACTGGGAGGCGTATTTTTCTTTTTAAATTTAATGGCATTTGAAATGAGGTTCTGATAGAGTTGTATCATATTAGAAAAAGAACCGCTTATCGTTGGTAACTCATTGATAATCAAATTAGTGTTACTCTCTTTTAATTTTAATCGAAGATTATTTTTTACAATAATTAAAGTGTCATTGAGATTAGTTTTTTTACCATCATCCACGGAATTTCCACTCAAAGCGAATTCCAATAAATCACTCAAAAGGGCTTGCATTCGCACGGATGAATTTTTGATAATAGAAATATATTCTTGTCCGCCTTTGTCGATTTTATCGTAATATCTCTCTTCTAATAAAGCCCCAAAACTACCCATCATACGGAGTGGTTCTTTGAGGTCATGGGCTACTTTTCCGGCAAATAATTCGAGTTCATCTTTGGCTTCACGGAGGATGTTTTGCTCACTATTGAGGCGTTCTATTTCCTGATTTTTCTTTTCATATTCGTACTGCGAACGTACCTGCGATACGGCATTTGCTTTTTCTTCATTAAAAAGAGCTGTCTTCGCTTCGCTGTATAAAACGTGGTATTCGTAAGCACTTTTGTAATCGCTTATATAGGAGTAGGCTTCGGCAAGATTTTTATAAACGGATTCCAGTAAAGGGTCAGCATTCATACGACGAGTAATCGCCAAACTACGATGATAATAATCAATGGCTTCCTCTTGTTTGCCCTTGCGTGTATGGACTTCGCCTATGCGATTGAGTGAGATGGCTTTACCGGCTTTATCGCCAAGTTTTTCTTGTATAGAAAGGGCTTTGGTAAGATATTTTAGAGCTTTTTCATTGTCGCCCAATGTGCAGTAAATTTCTCCGACGAGGCTATAACAATGTGCCATGCAGTAGTTGTCACCTATTTCTTCTGTAATTTCGAGCGATTTGAAATAGTAGTCTAAAGCCCTCGGATATTCGCCTTTTATCTTATATATATTCCCCGTATTACTATACGAATAGGCGATACCGGTCTTATTATTAATCTCCTTACGAATGTCGAGCGAACGTTGGTGATATTCGAGCGATTTCGTGTGATCGCCGAGTTTTTCATAAACCAATCCGATGTTGTTATAACAATCCGAAAGTTCGGTACGATGTCCGAGTTGTTCGCGTGTTTTGAGTGATTGGATAAAATAATCAAGTGATTTGGCATAGACCCCGTAGGCGAGATAAATAGTGCCGAGACAATTGTAGGATTCTGCCATACCAGCCACGTCATCTATGCGCTCTCGAATGTCGAGTGCCTGCATAAATGCTTCTTCGGCTTCCTTAAAATTGCCTTGATACCAATGGATAACACCAATAATATTGGAGCTTGCCCCGATGCCTTGTTCGTATTTGACACGATAGGCGAGGTGAAGTGCTTCGGTCGCATAACTGATAGCATCTTCCGGTGCGCTTTTGTAGAGTGTGCGAGCTAATTTGGTAAGTAATCTAACCCTACTATTGCCTGCTTTTGCATCGTCAATAGCGGTTTTTAGTTCGCTAATACGATTTTTTGTGCTGATAGTGTCTTTAACAACGTGATTCATAAAGCCTATTGATTTAGGCCGTTCCCAATATTATATACGTTTTTTATTTAGAAATAGTTGTCAAATCATACCAGTTTTTTTTGGAAAAAATGTGACAGAGTGAAGAAGAAGCGACGATTTGGTGGTTAATTTACTGATAAGCAGCATTTTAAACAGGTATTTTTGGTGAGTCATACTGGATTCGAACCAGTGACCTCTGCCCTGTCAAGGCAGCGCTCTAAACCAACTGAGCTAATGACTCATTTCAAATGCGAGTGCAAATTTAAGGTATTTTTCTTCACAATTAAACTTTCGGACGATTTTTTTTCGCTATTTGATAAATACTGCTTTTTTTAAGTCAGATGCTTTGACTTGGCGATAAAATTCAAGCATATCTTGGTAGCGGTCCGGCGGCAAATCGTAGGACTTGACAGTTAATATGCGATTGTAAAGGAGTTGATTGTCGGAAACCTCACAAGTGGCTTTGTATGTTCCAAAATCAGTTTGGATGTCAATATTTTCGGGCAGACTTTCTGCGGTGTAGCCTTCCGGCAGGTCGATTTCTACAAGGTCTTTTTGGGTATAGATTCGATGGTTGACGATGCGTTGTCTGCGCTCTTTTTCTTTGTCGTGCTTATAGCTGTATTGGTGAATGACATTTGGACAAATAAAGAGTCGCTTGCCCTGTACGGTTGCTAATTTTCGTATCGTCAAATCATAATTGTAAGCACAGAGTGGCGCGTCTTCTTCAATAACAATTTGACAATCAAGCAGTTTAATAATTACAAATTTAGGGTGCAAGTCGTCGAATTATCCAAATTCCTTTTTCATTCTTTTCATAAAAAATACGATCATGCAGTCGGCTACGCCGACCTTGCCAAAATTCGACGGCTGTCGGTACGACACAATAGCCTCCCCAATTCGGAGGTCGCGGAATGTGTTTTTCTTCGGCATAATCGGCTTGGAGCTGCGTCATGTTTTGTTCTAATATTTGTCTGTTTTCTATGGTTTGACTTTGAGGAGATGCCCATGCTCCGAGCTGACTTTTACGCGGACGGCTATTGTAGTAAGTATCAGAAGTTAGGTCTGAAATCGGTTCGGCACGTCCTTCTATACGGACTTGTCGCTCCAATTCGTGCCAGTGAAATACAAGCGCGACTTGTGCATTTTGATTAATTTGCTGCCCTTTTTTACTGTCGTAATTGGTATAAAAAACAAAGCCGTTTTCATCAAAAGCTTTGAGCAAAACGATTCGTGCCGATGGCTTGCCATCGGGTGTAGCGGTGGCGAGTGTCATAGCATTGGCTTCTACTCCGGCAGAGGCTTTTATGGTTTGGAGAGCTTCGTCAAACCATTGTCTGAATTGCGTAAAAGGGTCGGCAGATACATCACTGGTGTCGAGCGTTCTGGATTTGTAGTCGCGGCGAAGGTCGGCTATGGGAGTATTATGGTTATATTCTTTCATTATTGTCTTCATTTTATGTGAGTAACAATGAATTGGAAGGTATGTTTTGTCTATGCCTATAATACAAAAAGTCCGAATGTACTTTTACATCCGGACTTGCTCGCATAACATAATTACCCTTACGGGTAAAATTATTTTGTATTCCGATGTAAAGATATGGGATAATGAGAAAGGAAAAATTTACATTTGTAGATTGAAGTTACGCGACCAAAAAATGACTGTCGTTTGTAAGGTGTTGATTTTGAATGATTTGAAATTTAAAAATGATTTTTAAACTTACATTTTTAAATGGGTTAATTTTTTAAGCTATTATCCCTTGTTCGAGAATAAAGCTCAATGGTTATAAGAAAATGTTATAATTAAAATTTTTAAAATAATCTATTTTGTAAATGTATTTATACCTAAAAATCAAATAAGTAATTTTTTTTATAAAAAAAATTAACACTTGATACTTTTTATTTAACATTCAAAAGCACAAGATAGCGATAATTTATTAGCATAAAAATTTGACAAATTGGCGTATTCTTGGCAACTTGCATCATTGATAAAACTGCTAAATGGTTTCGTTTACTCTCTTTTCTAATATTTATAAATGAAATCATTTACTAACCCATTGTCTATGAACGGTAAAACATTCTTTCTATTTCTTTTTCTCCTGTTGCTTGGTGTAGGAGGTTGGTATGTCTATAAACAGAGTGATACCAAAGAACAAACCGAAGCCGTCAAAGTGCCAGTTAAATATGGCGATTTGAAGGTCGAAGTCACTGCTACGGGCGAATTGCAAGCCAAAAACTCCGTGCAAATACGCGGTCCGCAGGTACGTATGGGGCAACTCAAAATTCTGGATTTGATAAAAGAAGGAACGATGGTCAAAAAAGGAGATTTTATCGCCCAAATTGACCAATCGGAGTTGGAAAAAAGAGAAGATGAACGCATTGATCAAATTACAGGGAGCAAGGGGGAAGTCGAACAGGTCAGAAGCGATACATCTATTACTTTGAGCAAATTGCGAGACCAAATTAAAGAAATGCAATTTAGCATTGTCAATAAAGAAAAAGAGGTCAATATCAATATTTATGAGCCGAAAGAGGTGCAAGATAGAATACAAAGCGATTTGGAAAAACTGCAACGCGATTATGATACTGCTGTGCGGAATTATGAAAAGGAAGTGAACAAAGCAGAGGTAAAAGTAGCTAAGGTACAATCTGAGCTTAGAAAAAATCGCGGAAAAGTCAGTCAGATTCGCTCGGACAAAAAACAATTTACGGTAAAGGCACCGAGTGACGGTATGGTCATTTATGCCCGTAATCGTTGGACGGGTGTAAAGACTTCGATAGGTACGACGCTTTATGCCAATTCGATTATCGCCAATCTGCCGGATTTGACCGTTATGGTCTCCGAAACATTTATCAATGAAATTGACATTAATCGCATCAAAATCGGACTACCTGTCACGATAAAAATTGATGCCCTACCCGACAATCAATATACTGGAAAAGTCATCGACATTGGAAATATCGGTCAACAACGCCCCAATTTTGATGCAAAAGTATTTGATATAAAAATCGAAATCAATGAGCGTGATTCGCTCTTGCGCCCTGCCATGACGACCGCCAATACGATTCTCACTCAATCTCACAAAGATGTTACCTACATTCCCTTGGAATCGCTGCATAGCAACGAGGAAATCACTTATGTATTCATGGATAAAAACGGTGCGACTGTTCGTCAGGAGGTTATCACCGGACCATATAATGATGCTCACATCATCGTCAAAGCAGGTGTGAAAGAAGGTGAAGAAGTCTATCATTCTATCCCCGAAAATCCCGACGATTTGGATATGATTGAACTAAGTGACGAAGAAAAAAAGAAATATCAAAAAATAGAACAACCTGCATCCGCTACGCCCGACATTGAGCGAGAAAATGCGGAAAAGGAAAGTTAGTTTGTAGAGTTTATTGAGTTTATGAAGTGTACAGAATGTATAAAGTTTATCAGTTTTGCCGTAGGCAAAACTCTTCTTTAGAATGAGTTAACCACTTTATACACTCAATACACTTTATACACTCTGTACACGTCATAAACTCAATAAACCTTATAAACTAAACAAGCTATGAAACGTCTATTCTCCAATTTCAATACAGCACTTGAAGCGGTTTTTACAAATCGTTTACGGGCATTGTTGACGGCATTGGGGATTATGTTTGGTGTGGCGGCAGTGATAGCGATGTTGGCAATCGGTACGGGGGCAAGGCAGGAATTATTGGAACAAATGAAGCTAATCGGTTCGAATAATATCGTTGTAAAAACGGTTGTAAAAGACGGTGACTCAAGCGATGAGGAAGCGGTCAGCAAACGTCCTTTTTCACCGGGACTTTCTATGAGTGATGTGGCTGCGATTTATACTCAAATAGAAGCCGTAGAACAGGTGAGTGCAGAAGTAGCGATACCAGTCAAAGCGATTCGGAATGGACGGCAATATAAGACCAATTGTGTCGGTGTCAACAATGCTTTTTTTGACCTTAATAATTTGAAAATAGAGCGTGGCAATACTTTCCATAGGAATCACGAGAAGCGTGGGAGAGCTGTTTGTATTATTGGTAAAAATATCCAAACAAAACTCTTTGGCGGAGAAAATCCGATTGGTAAGCGTATAAAATGTAACGATACTTGGCTGACCGTTATTGGTGTATTGAGCAGACGTTATAGCCCCAAAGCCGGACTCGAAAATCTCGGTATCCGTGACTCTGATTCGGATATTTACATTCCTGTCAAAACGACTTTATCGCGCTTTAAGGATCGCGCACGCCTCACTGCGGGGATGTTCCAAACCCGTCGCTTTAATGAAAAAGAAAAAAATGTCAGCCCAAATTATCACCAATTAGATCGCCTCATTGTACGTGTGGGCAATACTAACCAACTCGAATCTACCGCCGACATCATCGCACGTATGCTCAAACGCCGCCATTGGAAAATTCCTGATTATGAGATTACTATCCCCGAATTGCTACTCAAACAACAACAGCGTACACAAGATATTTTTAATATGGTACTGGGTGCGATAGCGGGTATTTCGCTACTCGTCGGCGGTATCGGCATTATGAATATCATGTTGGCTTCGGTGATGGAACGTATCAAAGAGATTGGCTTGCGTCGCTCACTCGGTGCTACTCGTCAGGATGTGATTCAGCAGTTTGTTTTTGAAGCAGTTTTTATCAGTTTGATAGGTGGTATTGTGGGCATCGCCTTGGGCTTGTTACTTGCCGATGCCATCGCCGGAATTGCCGAAATACCGACTATTGTGTCGTTGTGGTCAGTAGGGCTTGCCTTTGGTGTGTCGGTGGCGATAGGTTTGTTGTTTGGTATCGTTCCTGCTCGTCGTGCCGCTCGGCTCGATCCAATTACGGCTTTGAGAAACGATTGAGTTTATTTTCTTTCACTTTGTAGTCAGTCAAGTTAATAATGTCGAGTAAATTTCGCCAAATTACCCGACTGTATTAGCTTGACTGACTACTTAGTACAAAATAACCTCGTCGAAATCGGGAACTTATTATTCTATCGTTACTTAAAACAGCAATGTGCAAGTCGTGAGCAACTCTCACGACCTTTTTTATTCTTGGGAAACCCACACCTTACAACCTTCCGTACAATTCGTACAAATATCAATTTTATCTCTTCCTTGCAGCAGCATACGCCGAAAATTTTGATAGTTTTCCCCTTGCCAGAGGCTTTTGAAAGAGGTCTGTTTGAGGTCGCCGAGTCGATGTGTGGCATCTTTGTCGAAGCAGCAAGGGACGACCATTCCGTCCCACGTAATCACACAGGAATGCCAGAGTTTCCAGCAGTGGTTGAGTAGTTCGTTTTTCACTTGCCAAGAACCGTCTTCTTTTTCGGCATAACGCGCGTATTTATCGATGGTCGGGATGAGTGGATTGCCATTTTCGTAGTCGTATATTTGGGCAGTTTTGAGTTTGACTTCGTCAATGCCGATTTCTTTGGCGAGGCGATAGACTTCCGGTATCTGGTGTTCATTTGGCTTGACGACAAGGAACTGAAAAATCAAATGCGGTGTCTTAGAACCGAGTTTTTTCTTCCATTTTACCATGTTTTTCGCACCTTGCAAAACATTCTCCAAAGTCCCCGCCTTACGATATTGCTCATACACATCTTGCGTGGTGCCATCTACCGAAATAATCATTCTGTCCAAGCCTGATTCTATGGTTTTCCGCGCATTATCATCATTTAAAAAATGAGCATTCGTAGAAGTAATCGTGTAAATGCCTTTATCGTGAGCGTACTTGACCATGTCCAAAAATTTTGGATTGATATACGGTTCGCCTTGAAAATAAAAAATCAGATAGAGAAGCTCCTTATGTAGTTCGTTAATGGTCTCTTTAAAAAAATCTTCCTTCAAATTGCCTGTCGGACGAGTAAATGCCCGCAGTCCGCTCGGACATTCAGGACAACGCAAGTTGCAAGCCGTCGTTGGTTCAAAAGAAATCGTGAAAGGCATTCCCCATTGCATCGGTTTTTTGCGCCATTTGGTAATATAAAATGACGAGACCACCTTCGCAGCGTTCCAAGCGCGACGCGGTGTCATTTTTGAAGCAAAATTAAGGGAATCTTGTAGGTAAATCATAGAGTCGCTTCGCTTAAGGGTGAATGACCGACGGACGCTGCGCTGACGATGGACGGCTACGACATACGATAAAAATCGTTGGTCGTCTGCCGTCAAGCGAAGCGTCCGTCTGTCGTCTATCGTCTGCCGTTCAAATATTTCTCTTTTAAAACACTGAGGTGATGAATTTCATGTCCGATAACGATATGTGCCAATGCACGTACTGACATTTTGTTGCCATTCGCAATGCCGACTCGTTCAAAAGTCGCTTTATCAAAATGCTTGAACATGACATACGACATATCGCGTGTGACAGCATATTCTTCTGCCAGACTTTTGAGCGAACGCCCCGAAACATCGACTGCCTCGACATAGTCGTTTTGGTCAAAACCCGGCAAAGAAGTCTGGTCTTTGCGTGCAATACTCAAAGCGCGATACGCCATAATTTGCTCGGTATCAATTAGATGTATCAATACTTCTTTAATTGTCCATTTGCCTTCGGCGTAACGGTAGTTACCTTTTTCTTCCGGCAAATTCCATATCAATTCTTGCGTTTCGTGGTGTATATGACGGAGATTTCGAAGAAGGTCAGCATCCGGTACTAATGCAATGTAATTATGATAATACGCAGCGTATTCATCTTGATTTGGTCGGTGATTCATAGTTTAATTAAATTAGGTGATTGGTGATTGGTGATTGGTGACTGGTGATTGGTGATTAGTAATTGGTTTTCGGAATTGACTATTAATTGGGCAGCACTGTTAAGTGCAAAATATCGGTAGCTTTTTTGGGATGAAAATTTGTTTTGAGTGCCTCTATGTACTCCATATTACGAACCTAAAGGCTCGTTTGACGTATTTTTATTGAAAAACTCTACCAATATTCGACCTCTAACGAGGTCATATAACATTTTGCCCAATTAATGGTTAATTCCGTTGGTTTTTAATATATTTTGCGAAGCAAAATTCGGTATTAACCAATCACCAGTCACTAATCACCAGTCACCAAATTACCAAATTACCGTACATCACGAAGGTCTATATCAAATACCAATACAGCATTGGCAGGAATCACACCTTGACCACTCGAACCGTAAGCATAACGAGAGGGTATGAGCAATGTTCCGCGACCACCTTCTTTGAATAAAGGAATACCAATTTGCCAGCCTGAAATGACGTTACTGAGCGATATGATGAGCGTTTCGCCTCTGTCGATAGAGGAATCGAATTTGGTGCCATTGAGCAAAAAGCCTTCATAATGCACTTCTACCTCACTGCTTGAATTAGGACGCTCACCTGTACCTTCGCTTTCGATGACATAATATATGCCTTCTTCGGTAGATTGAGCATTTAGATTTTTATCAGCGATATAATCCAAGATGAGTTGTTCATCGGTTTCTGCGTAGTCGTCCTTTTTACATGCCGTCAGGCAAAAAGATAGACATAATGTAAATAGTGCAATTTTTTTCATAATAAAATTTGAATGGTTGGGGGTTTATTTTCCTTTAAAATCAGCTGTTCGTTTTTCAAGGAAAGCAGCTACACCTTCTTTTATATCTTCGGTCTCAATTAGTGCGCCAAATCCTTCATATTCTCTTTTATAGGCTTGTTTGCCTTCATTAAAATGAGCATTGATACACTGAATGGCTTTGGCAACGGCAAGCGGAGCTTTTGCACCTATTTTTTGTATGATTTCTTTGGCTTTTGAGACTTCTTCGCCTTGCGGTACAACGTGATTGACTAAGCCCAAACGGTGAGCCTCTTCTGCCCCTATCATATCTCCCGTTAGGTGCAATTCCATTGATTTTGCCTTGCCGACAAGTTGTGTAAGTCGTTGAGTACCACCGTATCCGGCGATGAGTCCAAGATTGACTTCGGGCTGTCCAAAGCGTGCTTTTTCGCCCGCAATACGAAGATGACAAGCCATCGCCAATTCGCATCCGCCACCGAGCGCGAAGCCATTTACGGCAGCAATCACAGGCTTAGGGAAATTTTCAATTAAAAAGAAAATATCTTGTCCGTTTTTGGACATTGCCGTTGCGGCTTCCACATCCAATGACATAAATTCTTTGATGTCTGCGCCCGCCACAAATGCCTTTGTACCTGCACCCGTGAGGATGATGCCTTTCAGCCCTTCGAGACCTGTCGCATAAGCTTCAAATAAATAACGAATTTCGAGCATGGTCTGTTTATTCAAGGCGTTCAATGCTTTCTCGCGATTGAGCGTCACGAGGAGGATACCGTCCTCAAATTCTGTTTTTAAATTTTCGTAATTCATTCGTATTATTTTTTTGCAAAGTAATGACTTTTCTTTGTAAAAAACACTGCTGACCCAACCTTTTCTTTTAATTTAGGTGTCTTACTAAATGTAAAGATTTTTCTATTGCAATTAAAGTTATTGTTTATATTGTTTTTGCACAGCTTTAAATATAAAATTTTATAAATATGAAAACATTAAAAATACTATCTCCCTTACTCCTCTTCTTTATTTTCGGTTTGCAAGGCTGCATTAAAGACAAATGCGAAGGCGAATTGACTTACATTAAATACACGCCTATCTATCGCACGGTGGATGACATTCGTAAAGACATCCAAATCGAAACACCACGCGAACTCGAAAAACCCGGCAAGATTTATTTTTATCAAAATTATATCTTGCTCAACGAATATCGAGAAGGTTTGCATGTCATTGATAATCAAGACCCTACGAATCCACAGAAACTTGCTTTTATCAAAATTCCCGGTAATATGGATATGGCGGTCAAAGACAATATTTTGTATGCCGACAACTACATTGACCTGCTTTCTATTGACATTTCCGACCCTACAAATCCTTCACTTCGTACTCGTACAGAAGATGTGTTTCCATCCTTTGGCTTGAATGAAGATTTGGGGCATTTGGTGTATTATGATGAAGAACTTGTTACGGAAATGACAGATTGCGATGATCCACGCTGGGGCGGCGGTTGGTTTCAAGATGATTTTGTGTTAGAAAGTTTTGATGCTGCAAACAGTTCTTCGGGGTCGGGTGCGCCGGCACAGTTTGGTTCTACCGGAAAAGGTGGTTCGATGGCGCGTTTTACATTGAGTGGCGACTTTTTATACACGGTTAGTGATAATGATTTGAATGTTTTTAACATCAGTGATATAACGAATCCAAATCTATCCAATACCGTAAATATCGGTTGGGGAATTGAGACGATTTATCCTTTCCGCAACAATCTTTTTATTGGCTCTCAAAGTGGTATGTTTATTTATAGTATCGACAATCCAGCAAATCCTTTTGAACGTGGTAGATTTGAACATGCTCGTGCCTGTGATCCTGTTGTTGTCAAAGACGATATTGCTTATGTCACGCTGCGTGGCGGTACGCCTTGCGATGGTTTTAACAACCAATTGGATGTCATCGACATCTCCAATCTCACCAATCCAAGCCTACTCAAAACCTATCCGATGAATAGCCCACATGGTCTTGCTATTACGGGTGAAGACGTGTTGTATCTTTGTGATGGAGATAGTGGTTTGCGCGTATATGATGCAAGCGAACCGCTTGATTTACAACAGATTCATCACGAAAATACCCTTCCGACTTATGATGTCATTGCATTAGATAATGATGTAATTTTGGTAGTAGGAGCAGCCGGTTTGTATCAATATGATGCTTCTGATCTGAGTAACTTGAGAGAGTTGAGTGTGATTAGTGTAAAATCAAGAGGCTAATATTTTATAAAAATATTTAAAATATGAAAAAGCTATTTTTTATATTAACAATTATCCTCACGAGTCTTGCTTGTGAGGATAATTGTGAAAATCAAGTGGAAGCCTGTGCCGAAGCTACTCCGCCTGATGAAGCATGTTTGGCGTATTTTGTACGTTGGTTTTATAATGACGCTACAAAAACCTGTACCGAAATCGGATACAGTGGCTGCGAACAGTATGGCTTTGCTACACAAGTGGAATGTGAGGCTTGTATTTGTGTAGAATAAAAGTAAATATTATAAAATAATGAATTGTATAAAAAGTTTAAAAGTAATCATTCTCGCTTGTTTGTTTTTTCCGAATATAAATTTTGCACAAGATGTGCCATCGGATATAAAATATATCGACATCGTACACCTCAAAGACGGCAGCGAATTTCGTGGAAAAATCATCGAATACAAGCATGGTGAATACCTGAAAATGGAAATACTCGGTGGACAAATCGTAGAATTTCCGGCAAAAAAAATCAAAAAAACCGTGCAGCAGCCTTACGGAGATTCAGCTTACATTCCGAAGGCGGTCAAGACCCGCGAATATCGTTTTCGCGAAAGTGGGATTTATAATGAAACAAGTGTTCAATTTCCGAATGGATTTAATAGTTGGAGTACATGGATTACGGGAATTGGAATTCATCATGTGACGGGCTATCAACACAATCGCTGGATAGGCGGTGGCATCGGCTTGGGATTTGAGACTTTTTATCCCGGTTATGGCGAAGTCATTGTGCCTTTGTATGCAGAGGCGCGAGGATATTTGATGAAAAAAAATGTCACACCCTTTTATAGCGTTTCTCTGGGTTATGGTTTTGCACCAAAAATTGAGGTGAGCAATATAAACAGAGTTGGCGGTAGGGGAGGATTGATGTTTAATCCGAATATAGGCTATCGTTTTGGAGCTTCCAACGGTGCGAATTTTACCCTTTCTCTGGGCTACAAATTACAAAAAGCGAGCTTTACGGAAGAGCGTTGGAGTGGCACTTTCAAACGTAATTATACCTATAATCGGGTAAATCTAAAATTAGGCTTACTATTCTAAAAACCAAGATAAAAATTATGAAAACAATAATTTCAATCTTATACTGTTTTGCATTATTTTTTCTGATAAGTTGCGAAGACGACGAGGAAAACATTGACCCAATCATTGGGTCATGGAACCTGACTCAACTAATGGGTGGACTTGCAGGAGTTGACGAAAATTATGCTTCCGGTGATATTGTATGGACATTCAGTGAGGATAGTTTGTTCATTGAGGGTTCAAGTCCCTTCATTGCTGAAGGGGCAAACAGTTATTTGATAGTTGAGTATGAGGATAGTCTTTTTCTAAACCCTAATTACAGAGTTGAGAGTCCTACTCAATTTTTCACTTATCTTGAAATAAACGATGATGAAATGACACTGAACGAAAACAGTGTACTGTACATAACAGATAATGATACGACACTGACAACATTAGCTGACGGGTTCTTTTATTCATTTGAAAAGCAATAAGACGAAAATAAAGTAAACACAAGCGTATCCAAAGAACATTTTGCTATCTTTAAATGTACAAATCATGTTTTTTGCCACTTTGCTCTTCATTCCCAACATAGAAAAAAGTACAAAAAACGCATCTAAATTTAAAAATATGTTCAGATACTTATTTTTATTCTTTACACTTATTGCTTTAACTGCTTGCACGGGTACAAAAAACACAAGTGGAGACAAGGACACTCCGCCGGATAATACCCTCAAATGCAATTCAACAAATGTAACGGCTGATATTGCATGGATAGGGGAGCTGGCAGACAACTTCAAAGGAGGGAGAGTCAAAGCAAAAATTACCCGCTATGAACTCGACGGCGAATACTACTTTGAGGTCAATAATTGTGTCAATTGTGCCGATGCCATGACGGTACTTTACACTTGCGATCATGGTAAAAAATGTGAAACAGGCGGTATCGCCGGATTTCAGACTTGCGGTGATTTCTATGAACGCGTAGGTGAAGGTGAAATTGTGTGGAAAAACTATGAAGACTCCGATAAATAAAACATTAAATAATGTATATAAAGTTCAAGTGGAAGTGTCAAGCGCAAACTCAAGTGTAAAGGTTTAGCTTTGCTAAATCAATAATTTGAACTTGTATTTGACACTTGAATTTGAACTTAAAAACTATGTCCGAAAAGGAACTCGTAGCCGGGTGCGTTCGCAACGACAGACGTTTTCAGGAGTTGTTGTATCGGAAATACTTCGCCAAAATGATGGCGATGTGTTTGCGCTATACCCGTGACCGTGAGCAAGCGATGGACATCGTCAACAATGGCTTTCTAAGGGTCTTTAAAAAATTGGATACTTTCCAGTTTAGAGGTTCTCTGGAAGGTTGGGTGCGACGTTTAGTGTATCATAGTATTTCGGATTATTTTAAGAAAAATGCAAAATACATTCAGCACATTGTATTAGAAGAAAAAGACGATTCATGTCACGAAAAGGCATACCAAAATTTGTTTTTTGAGGATATTTTGAAAATGATTGATAGGTTGCCTCCGGCAACTAAAGATGTATTCAAATTGTATGCAATAGAAGGCTACACACATGCAGAAATCGCTGCTAATCTGGGAATTAGCGTAGGAACATCGAAATGGCATCTCTCCAATGCAAGGGCAAAACTAAAGTTCATGCTGGAGCAAAATAATGATTACAGAGTACATGCAGGATAAAAATAACATAACAAATATTGATGAGCAATTCACCGACCTCGGTTGGGAGAAAATGCAAGGGGTTTTGGATAAAGAAATGCCCACCGAGCCTGTGCGTAAGTATAGAATGGGATGGCTATGGTTATTACTGTTTTTAGGGATTTTGGCGGGAGGTGTTTATTATAATTTTGCCACAAAAAACACAACACCAACCAATGAAATTCCCGACACGACGATTGCAAATGTTATTGAAAATACGATTGATGTCACCACATTAGAAACGGAAAACAAGACAACTGACGAAGTAGCGATAAAAGATGAAACACAATATTCAAATGACGAGATTCAACCGAAAGGAAAAGCGATAATTTCTCCGAAAAATATTATTAAAAAAGAAAACAAAGAAAATATTGTTAAAAATAATTTACACATAGTAAAAGAAAATAATTTTATAAATAAAAATATAAAACAAGCCTCTCGTATTGACGACTTTAGCCGTCGCGACCTGACGACTAAAGTCGTCAGTACAAAGAGGGCTGATATGCCTGTTATATCGGAGAAAGAGCAAATGGAATCTTTGCCATCCGCACCAATGGAAAATCAAGTCCGAAATTCGTTTGTCACTATTGAGCGTATCGCTTCCTTATCTCCTCAAATAGCAAATAATAATAATGCACTACTCCAAACTTCACCAAACTTTGACCCGATTCCTAAAACACGCAAATTCTCCCAAACATACAGCCTTTTGGCGGGAGTACAGAGCGATGAATTCAGCGATTTTGCTGGTATAAAAACGGGTTTTCTTGCCCATTATCGCTTCACACCGAAGATTGGTATGGAGACTGGCTTATTCTATACTAATACTAAAAAAAATATTGATACAGATGTCGATTATACCGAGAAAATCAGTGAGGAATATCCCGGAAACATGGAGCAATACAGGAAAACTGCCTCTGATACCTTAAATCTTCACTACCTGCGACTTCCACTTTCATTTACCTATCAACCGCATCCTAAAATTCAGCTTTATACGGGTTTAAATGCAGGGTATCGCCTTAGTAAAAACTCAAATACATCCTCCGATGCTTTGTCTCAAACGAACGCTAATATCTATGACGCTCAATTCTCTGACGATACTTACCAATCTTCATTTAATGTCAATATTACGATTAATGAAGAAGTAGATACCTACGGTGTTGAATCTACCGACCGGATTACAGTACCCTATTCATTCACCATTCGCAAGGCTGACTTGACAGCACAAGGTGGCTTTCGATATTACCCAATTGCTCGGCTTGGCATTGATGTCAGTTACCAACAGGGTTTACTCAACATGACCAAAAATACCACAACAAACCTTAACTCTGGATTCCAACTCGCTTTAGTCTGGCAACTCCATCGGTAACATCCAGAAAATTCCTATATTTACGATATTTTCAACCAGAGATACGAGACGAGAAACAAGAAAAACTTGTTACTCTCTACTCAATACTCGCAAACTCGCTACTAACATGAGCTGGTGGAAAGAAGGTGTCGTATATCAAATTTACCCTCGTAGTTTCAATGATTCAAATGGCGATGGTATCGGTGACATTCGCGGTATTATTCAAAAATTAGATTATATAAAAAGCCTTGACATTGATATGATTTGGCTATGTCCGGTCTATCAATCGCCCAATGACGACAATGGCTACGATATTAGTGATTACTACAATATTATGGATGAGTTTGGCACCATGTCAGACTTCGATGAACTGCTCGCAGGCATACACGCGCGAGGCATGAAACTCATCATGGATTTGGTCGTCAATCACAGTTCGGATGAGCATGAATGGTTCAAACAATCCCGCAAATCGAAGGACAATCCATATCGTGATTGGTACATTTGGAAAAAGGGTGAAGACGGCAAACCTCCCACCAATTGGCTCTCCTTTTTCTACGGCAGTACATGGGAATATGATGCGACAACAGATGAGTATTATTTACATTTATTTACAAAAAAACAACCCGACCTCAATTGGGAAAATCCGAAAGTCAGACAAGCCTGTTATGATGTGATGAATCATTGGTTTGAAAAGGGAATTGACGGCTTTCGAATGGATGTTATCTCCCTGATTTCAAAGCGTCCTGAATACGCCGATACATCTACGGACGACCTCCAATATGCTATCAAAGAACGCTATGCCAATGGTCCGCGTATCCACGAATTTTTACAAGAAATGTATCGCGAAACCTTCGCTAAATACGATGTGATGACCGTAGGCGAAGGACCGGGCATCACAAAGGACAACGCGCCACTCTATGTCAACAGCGACCGCAACGAACTCAACATGGTTTTCTCGCTCGAACACATGTTTTTGAATGATGGACCAGAAGGAAAATACGATTATCGACCGATGGATTTTCTACGATTCAAAGGTTTGTTTGCAGAGTGGAATGATGCGCTTGGAGAGAAAGGGTGGGGGAGTATTTTTCTGAGTAATCATGATTTTCCACGTGTCGTTTCTCGTTATGGTAATGACAATGAGCAATTTAGGAAAATATCCGCTAAAATGTTGGCTATCTTGCTACTTACGCATCGTGGTACAGTGTATATTTATCAAGGTTGTGAGATTGGAATGACCAATGTTGCCTTTGATTCAATGGACGATTACCGCGATGTAGAAGCCCGAAACGCATGGAAGGAGTGGCAGGAAAAAGGCATGACCGAAGCCGAATTTCTACCGCGTGTACACGTACAAGGACGCGACAATGTACGTACACCTATGCACTGGGATAGTTCCGAAAATGCAGGTTTCACAAAGGGCGAGCCATGGATAAAATTAAACCCAAATTATCCGAAAATAAACGTAGCAGAAGCCGAAGCAGACGCGGATTCGATTTTACATTTTTATAGAAAAATGATACAATACCGCAAGTCTAATTTACTGTGGACTTACGGCACTTACCAACAATATTTGACCGAACATCAAAGTATTTTTGCTTATCATCGTGTGTATGAAGACAAAGCATTTTTAGTCATTTTAAATCATAAAGATGAATCTGAAACTGTACATTTGAATGACCTCGGATGTGCAGATAAATCATTGATTTACAGCTATGGAAACTATACTGATAAACCTATTTTAGATGAAAATAAAATTGAATTGCGTGGATGGGAAGGGGTGATATTTGAGGTAGCGTAACATAGAGCTTTTAAGCTCTGTATTTTCGTAAACTCGTTTTTCTTTATTATTTGAGCCTTTCTGATGTTTTTTGTTTTTGCGTACCTTTACGTTTCAAAACCATACATAAAAAATGTATGACTATTTTTTGATTTCATTTGCAAAATTGAATTTCTTATAAATAACTGTATATCAAGGTCTTAATATTCAATGCCTGAGTGTGGCGATGGCTCATCAAAAAAGTGTTTCGGGAGCTTGGTGCAGTGTACCAAAGGAGTTTTTTTTTGACAAGCTTTTTTTAGTTCGTTTTTTTAGCGACTGCAAAAAATGAACTTATCATAATTAGTTTGACTTACTACTCAGTCAAAAGCACAAATTATTAGAGACTGTTATTATTCTGAAAAAACAAAGAACAAAAAGTGTATGGTTTTGAACCTTTACGTATCAAATGATTGTTTCAAAGTGTAATAATGTTTTTATTTTCCTATAAAATTAGTAGATAAATATGAAAGGCATACAAGATACATCCAACAAAACTTACCGTCAGTTAATGGGGAATGGGCTGTGGTATGAGATTCCCAAATTTCAGAGAGATTATAGTTGGGAAACTGAGCATTGGGATGATTTATGGCAAGATATTTTATTTGTATTGAGTAAAGAGGAAGATGAACATTATATGGGGTATTTGGTCTTGCAGACTAGCAATAATAAACAATTTTTCATTATAGATGGGCAGCAAAGATTGACGACATTGAGTATTATGATGTTGGCTGTTCTAAAAGCATTGACCGATTTGGTAAATGATAATATTGAGGCAGAAAAGAACAAACAAAGAATAGAATCTTTCCGCGACAGTTATATTGGTGTATTGAATCCTGTAACATTAATATCTGATAACAAACTGAAACTCAATAGGAATAGTGATGAATATTACAGGACAAATATGGTTTTATTGAGGGATTTACCAGTACGCAATACAAATTCGTCAGAAAAACAGATGAGAGAATGTTTTAAATGGTTTTACACCAGAATAAAGAAAAAATTTACATCAGGTGAAGAACTTGCATTATTTGTAGATACTATTGTAGATAAGTTATTTTTTACCGCCATCGAAGTCACAGATCAAATCAATGCTTTCAAGGTATTTGAGACGCTGAATGCAAGAGGTGTGCAGCTTTCATCTTCCGATTTATTGAAAAATTATCTATTTTCGGTTATTGATAATACTAAGCCAGCTATATCAGAAATTGAAGAATTAGAAACACTTTGGAGTAGTATTATCGGTAAACTTGGCAATAAAAAATTTGAAGATTTTTTGCGTTATTTTTGGAATAGCCATAACAAAACGGTTCGGAAAAATCACCTTTTTAAGACCCTCAAAAACGCAATTAAGGATAAAACACAAGCCTTCGGCTTAATTCGAGACTTACGGGATATAGCAGATTTGTATATGGCTATTCAAGACCCCGAAAGTGAATTTTGGATGGATAGACGAGAAGTCAGAAAACACCTCAAAGCCCTCAAATTATTCCAAATCAAACAAACTAATTCTTTACTCTTGGCAGGATATAAAAACCTTGATGAAAAACAGTTTCTTAAACTTGTCAAAGCAAGTGCTATTGTTTCATTTCGATATAATGTAATTGGTGGATTAAATCCTAATGAACAGGAAGATGTATATAATAACATTGCTAATAAAATAAGCAAAAACGGTTCGTTTGATGTTGAAGATTTACGTCCAGTTTATGTATCGAACAATAATTTTGAAAACGATTTTTCGACCAAACAATTCAAACACACATCTCGAAATCACAAAATTGTAAAGTATATTCTTTCTAAGATAGAATGGACTAAATATCAAAATGAAATCAACATTGATAGTGATATTTATACCATCGAACATATCCTTCCTGAAAGTGCTGATGAAAGGTGGGGTGAATTTTCAAACGAGGAGGTGAATAGGTCGGTTTATAGACTCGGCAACCTGACACTTTTAGAGAAGAAGCTCAATAAAGAAGCTGACATTTTACCATATAGTGAAAAGAAAAAATATTTTGATAAATCTAATTCCCAATTGACTAATTCCTTATCCACACATTACGATATTTGGTCGGAAAGCAGAATTTCGGCAAGACAAAAAGAACTCGCTAAAACAGCTAAATCAATTTGGCAGATACAGGAATTAAATTGAGTGAAATGAAGAAATAACTTATTTCGGATAGATGAAAACGAGATAGAAAAAGTATCTTTGGATAAGTTGACAACTTGATTTAATTTTGCAAAAAAGGAAAGCAATTCAAAAAAGTGCTTCGCATCCATTTCAAATTTGAACAAAAAAAACGTGTTCACTCAAAATTGAATAAACACGTCCCAAAAACCATTATGAAAAGAATAAACGAACTATGAAAACCTCTATTAAACTTTATTTTCGTTAATTATATAAGGTTTTACGCTAATTGTTTTTAAATGTTTCAAAAAAAAGTATTTTTTTATGAAATTTTTTAAAACACTCATTCTTATAGCATACAATATACATGAAAGTTTATATAGACGCAAGTATATATTAGTAAAAAATAAAAAATAAATGACAGAGCATTTGTCACAACATATAGAGGCACTGATATTTACAGCAGAGCAGCCTATCACATTAAAAGAAATAAAAAACTGTTTGCAGGAGACATTCCAAACCAAATTTAAAAAAGGAGAAGTCGAAGAAGCCACACAAGGTTTGATGAAAAAATACGAGGAAGACAGTTATTCCTTTGAGATTATTGAGATTGCAGAGGGCTATCAATTTCTGACCAAAGGAGCGTATCACAACACGGTTGGTACGATGCTCAAACAGAAAACCAAAAAACGTCTTTCTCGCGCTGCACTCGAAACCCTCTCTATCATAGCCTACAAACAGCCTGTCACAAAAAGTGAGATGGAAAAAATCAGAGGAGTCAGTTGCGATTACTCCATCCAAAAACTATTAGAAAAAGAACTTGTTGCAATAGCAGGGCGCAGCGAAGGACCGGGACGACCATTACTCTATGCAACCAGCGAAAAATTTATGGATTACTTCGGTATCAAATCCATCAAAGACCTCCCCAAACTTCAAGACTTTAAAAACCCCGACAACGAAATCGGTGAAGCAGGAACAGGGGAGGAGGTCGTAGCCCAAGCGGCAGCCGACAACACTTCACCGCCAGCTATACCAGAAACACCGACACCAGAAGAAGCCGCCTCCGAAGAAGTAAAAATACTTGAGAAAGAAGTACCACCAAATGAAGAAATAACACTTGATAAACATACAACGGACGAAGAGATAACACCCAATGAAGAAACAACACCCAATGAAAAGACAATAGACGAAGAAGAATAGAATCGTTCAAGCATTTTTTATGAAAAAATACGATAAATTTCCCCCAAAACGCGAACAGGAAGACCCCCCGAAACCGCCTCGCCTCAATAAATATGTGGCAAATGCGGGCATCTGTTCTCGTCGCAAAGCCGATGAATACATCAAGCAGGGCTTTGTGCAAGTCAATGACGAAGTCATCAAAGAGATGGGCTATCGCGTACAGCACAAAGATGTTGTCAAATACAAAGGTGAGGTCATCAAGCCCGAAACCAATAAAGTCTATCTCTTGATGAACAAACCCAAAAATGTAGTCACGACTGTCAGCGACGAAAGAGCGCGTAAAACGGTCATGGAAATCATCAAAAATGCCTGCACCGAGCGCATCTATCCTGTGGGGCGTTTGGATAGAAATACGACGGGTTTGTTGCTGTTGACCAATGATGGTTCACTTGCCGATAAGCTCATGCACCCACGCAACGGTGTCCGAAAAATCTATCATGTTACATTGAATAAAGCCGTTACGAAAAAACACCTTAGAGAAATTGCGGAAGGCATCACACTCGAAGACGGACCGGTTATGGTGGACAAGGTCAACTACGTCAAATCCGATGACAAAACTCTAATCAGCATAGAAATACATATAGGCAGAAACCGCATTGTGCGTCGCATTTTTGAGCATTTTAAATACGAAGTCAAAAAACTAGACAGGGTTTATTACGGCGGTTTGACCAAGAAAAATATCACGCGCGGTTACTTTCGACATTTGACGGAAAAAGAAGTCATTATGCTCAAACATTTCTCTTAGTTTTCCTTCATTTGTCGTAAAAAAAATGCGATACGTCCTTTTTTTGTCCCAATATTGCTAATTTATTCGTTAATTCGTGACCGTAATCAAATTACCTTGTATAAACCCTTTATCGGCATACTCTCAAATTTGGGCAAGAAAGAATCCTAAGCAATAATAATCAATAAACAATGAACATTTTAGAACTCAATCAGGTCGTAAAAACTTACGAAAATCATACTGCGGTTGACGGTGTGAGTTTTAATGTACCCAAAGGTCGGATTTTTGGTCTGCTTGGTCCGAATGGTGCGGGAAAAACCTCGCTCATTCGTATCATCACGACCATCACACGGGCAGATGCGGGTACGGTATTGTTCAATGGCGAACCACTCGGCGCAAGTCATCCCGAAGCCATCGGTTATATGCCCGAAGAACGCGGTCTGTACAAAAAAATGAAGGTCGGGCAACACCTCATTTACCTCGCCCAACTCAAGGGACTTTCTGCCAAAAAAGCCAAAGAAGAAATTGATTATTGGTTTCAAAAATTTGACATTGAAGATTGGTGGGATAAGAAAATCGAAGAACTCTCAAAAGGGATGCAGCAAAAAATCCAATTCATTGCGACGGTCATCCATAAGCCCAATTTGCTAATACTTGATGAACCCTTTTCAGGACTCGATCCAGTGAATACCAACCTCATCAAAGACGAAATTTACCAACTCAACCAACAAGGAACGAGCATCATTTTTTCCACGCACCGTATGGAACAGGTAGAAGAAGTTTGCGAGGAAATTGTATTGATTAATAAAGGAAAAAACATACTCAGTGGCTTGGTAAAAGACGTGAAAAACCGCTTTAAAGAGAACCTATTTGAAGTCAAATTTGAAGGAGAACTTCCTGTCGATATTGAAGATAAATTTAGGCTAGAAAAAAGGACGAACGATTCGCTTATTATTAAAATAAATGACGACGACGATTCCAATAATATTTTACAATATCTCGTCAAAAACAATTTACACATTATCTCTTTCAAAGAAATTTTACCTACGCTAAATGAGATATTTATCAAGCAAGTGGAAGGATAAACCGTACAGGCGATTTTAATCGCCATGTCAATTTAAATAATATTAAACATAGCGATTAAAATCGCCTGTACTAACTCAATAATTCATTCATTATGAACAAACTCTGGCTCATCATCAAGCGTGAATACCTAACGCGCGTCAAGACTAAGGCTTTCATTCTGACGACCTTGTTGACTCCCATCGGACTCGCTGCTTTCTTTGCGGTAGTCGTTCTGATATTCAGCTATGAAGGTGACAGCCAACGCATTGCGTTAAAAGATGATTCCGGGATTTTTACCGAAAAAAGCATCAAAGACAGCGACCGCGCCAAGTTTTTTGTTCGCAATGAACCATTGGATGAACTGCTTGACACCTACAAAGAAAAAAACTACAACGGAGTCATTCATATTCCTGAAAAAGTAGCCAATCCGGGCGATGAAGTCAACGTCACTTTCCACTCTGACGAGCAGATCAGCGCAACAACCAAAGTCTTTATCGAATCCAAAATGGCGAGTCGTATCAAAGACTACAAAATCGAACAATCCGGCTACGACAAAAAGAAAATAGAGAGCTTCAAAACCCGAGTCAAAATCAAAGAAAAAGGCACAACGGGCGAAGCAAAAGACAAAGGCAATCGCGCTGTGATTGCTACGATATTGAGTATGATTATCGGTACGATCATGCTGATGGTCATTGCCATATACGGACAGATGGTCATGCGTAGTGTCATGGAAGAAAAGGTCAGTCGTATCGTAGAAGTGATGATTTCTTCCGTCAAGCCCTTCCAACTCATGATGGGCAAGCTCATCGGCGTAGGCGGAGTCGGACTCACTCAACTGCTCGCATGGGCAATACTCATTCCGGGCTTGCTGTTTTTGGTGAGCCTCGTCATGCCGATGGATCCCTCCAGTATGCAGGACATGAACACCGCCGGCGTAGAGATGGACTCCGAAGATATGGAGTCGATCATCTTTCAATTTATGGAGACCCTCGCTTCGCTCAATTGGTGGTACATCATCCCCGTAGTCATGCTCTTTTTCTTGGGTGGTTACTTTATGTACTCGGCGATATACGCAGCAATCGGTTCTGCCATCGGTGACGACCTCGGCGAAGGACAGTCCTTTGCTATGCCCATCGGGATACTCCAGACGCTTGCATTTTATATCGCCATCGCCGTCGTCCAAAACCCCAATAGCCCAATGGCAATCTGGGCATCTATGGTGCCTTTTTTCGCGCCTATGGTCGTACCGGCAAGACTCGCTTTTGACCCACCAATGTGGCAGGTTTTTCTATCCTTGTTCATCCTATTGGTTACATCCGTTTTATTGGTTTGGCTCTCTGCCCGCATCTATCGTATCGGCATCCTCATGTACGGCAAAAAAGTAACCTTCAAAGAACTCGGCAAATGGATGTTTTACAGAGGCTAAGAACGTGTTTGAAAATTTAATTTGGATTTATTCTTCAACACTCAACGAATTTCTGACGGTCTTATGAATTTTAGCCAAATTGTTCTGGAAATTCGTTAAGAATTTCATACTGTTTGAGCGAAGCGAGTTTATGAAATTTAGAATTTTTAGAACAATTTGGCGTTAAGAAATTCATTAAACCTTGATTTTTGGTGCTGCCTCATCAAGGAAAAGAACGAAGTAAACATCTAATTTACAGCAATTTACAACCGAATTATTGTCCAATTGAAAATTTCATAAATTTTCTTTCTGAAAAATTTAAACACGTTCTAACAGCAAACGTTTTTTATAAAAACAATTAAAAAGCAACGTCTTCCTGAACTCGTTTCAGAATCTCCCGAACGACAGGGCGCAATTTTGGATAAAAGCCACTATTTAAAATTGATTTTCATCGCCCGGGAGGTTCCGAAATAAATTCGGAAAGACGTTGTTTTTTATAAGAAAATCCTGATTCTTTGATTTTACACAGTAAGCAGAAAATAAGGGCGTATCCCCTAACGGGGTCGGGCTATCCGGCACTCTCTCCATTCCGCTATCGCTCCACTTCGTTCAGACAACACCTCCTATCCCTTACGCGACGAATGACGAAACGAAAAATAACAAAATAATAATTGTCAATGATTTACGTGAGTCTAAAAAATCTGCGTAAATCCGTCCAATCCGCCAAATCCGCGTTCTACCATACCAACACCATAAATTTTGAATTCCGAAATATTATATCTATTTTTAACGGATTAAAATTCATTCACAGGAACATTAGGGACAGGGTTTTAGTAAATGCAGGTTTTTGACGACTTTATTTTTTTCTTTTTCAAGGCATGAAAACCGCGCATAGCCAAGCTATACAAGGATTTTCATAACGCAGAAAAAGAGAAAAAGAAAAAGTCAAAATCTGCATTTACTAAAACCCTGTCCCTTAACTATCTCCTTTCTGTTCAATGCTAAATGTTCCCTGTTCAATTCATTTCCAATGAAAAAATACGACTACATTATTATAGGTGCGGGTTCTGCGGGATGCGTACTTGCCAATCGCTTGACTGCCGACGGGAAACACAGTGTTTTGCTGCTCGAAGCAGGTGGCAAAGACACAAAAACGGACATTTCCGTCCCTGCTGCTTTTTACAAATTATACAAAACAGAAGTTGATTACGCCTTTCACACGACACCACAAGCACACATGCACAATCGGGAGATGTTTCTTCCGCGTGGCAAAGTACTCGGCGGTTCGAGCAGCATCAATGCGATGATTTACATTCGTGGCAACAAGCAAGATTACGACGAATGGGCGACACTCGGCAATCGAGGTTGGTCGTACAAAGAGGTATTACCCTATTTTAAAAAGTCTGAAAATCAGTCGATTATAAAAAATGACTATCACGGACAAGGCGGACCATTAGACGTACAAAACCGGAACTACACCAATGAATTGTCACTAGCTTTCGTAAAGGCAGGTGTGGAATTAGGCTATGAGGAAAACAAAGATTTTAATGGTGAAAAACAAGCCGGATTTGGTCAATATCAGGTTACGCATCGCAATGGTGCGCGATGCAGTACGGCAGTAGCCTATTTGAACCCTGCCAAATCCAGATCCAATCTCACAATTCAAACCCAAGCTACAGTAGAGCGTATTCTCATTAAAAATCAGACCGCTACGGGTGTAGTCTATCATCAGAATGGACAGCAACACCAAGCCGAAGCGATGCGCGAAGTTCTCCTGTGTGCAGGTGCGTACAACAGTCCACAAGTATTGATGTTATCGGGTATTGGTGATGGCGCGGATTTGCAAAAACATAACATTCCGGTACAACAACACCTACCCGGCGTTGGCAAAAATCTACAAGACCATCTGGTATATTTTGCTTTATTTAAAAGCAGTTACAAAAAATCACTGGACAGCGCAGAGAATTTTCCTGTCGTTGCCAAGCACTTATTTCAATACTTTTTGGGCGGAAAAAAAGGACCGTTTGCGAGTAATGTCGGCGAAGCAGGTGCTTTCGTAAAATCCTCTCCCGACCAACCTGCGATTGATACGCAATACCATTTCGGTCCGGGTTATTTTCTCGAACATGGCTTTCAAAAACCAGCAGGAAATGGCTATTCTATTGGTGGTAAAGTCTTGAACCCAAGTAGTGTAGGTGAGGTGACGCTGGCTTCCGGCAGATTTGATGCTGCTCCTGCGATTGACCACAATTATATGAGTGATTCGGATGATGTTCGGCGAGCTGTATGGGGATTTCGACTGGCACAGAAACTTGGTATGACAAAGGCATTTGAGTCCTATCGCATCGGCTATTACCAGCCCGCACAACCACTTGATGACGATGCAGCCATTGAAGATTTTATTCGTGCAACTGGCGAGACACTCTATCACCCAACTTCTACTTGTAAAATGGGGAATGACGACATGGCAGTCGTTAGCGATGAACTTAAAGTGCATGGAATCAAGCAATTGCGCGTCGTAGATGCATCTATTATGCCCAACGTAACACGAGGCAACACGAATGCCCCGACGATTATGATTGCGGAAAAAGCAGCCGATATGATTCTGGAAGATAGCAAAACAGCAGTAGAAAATAATCAATTGGAAATGGTGTAAGAGTATGTTTTAAAATTCGATATGGATTTGTTGGGCGTTGTTGCATGAATCGGTCAAAAAATAAAGGTCAGTTTTTGTATATTTGAGTTTAGAACAAAACAAAGCTACAAATTCCGACCTATGACAAAGATAGCATCAAATTCCTTATCGAAAGCAGAAAATCCGAAAAAAGACAAATATCGTGTAACGAACTGGAGCGATTATAATAAAAGTCTTGTTGGGCGTGGCAATATAAGCATCTGGATAGAAGAAGATGCGATTAATGACTGGTACTATGAAGGTCCGTCGCAGAAAGGGGGACAATTTGAGTACAGTGATACGTGCATAGAGTG
>Ga0209187_1001183_pt1 | contig 33015 bp, 25 predicted proteins | sample BantaG_FD_187430 | JGI IMG/M metagenome (GOLD analysis project Ga0209187, IMG submission 187430) | Marine algal microbial communities from Bantry Bay, Ireland - BantryBay_4 metaG (SPAdes) (version 2) | ecosystem: Host-associated > Algae > Red algae > Unclassified | place: Bantry Bay, Ireland...
GCCAACGAGTTGTCGCACAGGCACGCCAAAGAGTTGTCGCACAGGCACGCCAACGAGTTGTCGCACAGGCACGCCAACGAGTTGTCGCACAAGCATTACTGAATTGCCAAAATCAAAAATTTTATCCAAAATATTCCATTTTATGCAATTCGTCAGTTTTCGGAGTAGACTCAAGAATTACTCATACATAAATCAAATTTAGTGCTAAAAATGACTATTTAACACATTTAAGTTATTTGTATTTATCTTTATTGAGGAATAACCAACAATCTTAATGATTGGAAGCCATTTAATGGTAGTGGGGCGAAATTAAGCTACATACAAAGATATACCAAATCGCTTTAAAAATCAGTTTTTTGTGACAATAAACCGACGCCCGTATGAGAAGCTCATAAGACCGTAAAAACTACTCGACTATACATTTTTAGGATTTATAATATATTCTTTGTAACTTAAAAAACAGCGTTTTTTTTTAACGGAACCTAACTTAAATTTCTAAAATCTAGTTGAGTTCTAATCAATAACATATTATGAATATTTTTGTAGCAAAACTTAATTATAGCACGACTGAAGAAGAGCTTCATTCTCTATTTGAGCAGTTTGGTTCAGTAAGCTCTACCAAAATTATTTTTGATAAATTTGAAAATCGATCTAAAGGATTTGGTTTCGTAGAAATGGATGATGACACTGAAGCCTTAAATGCCATCGAAAATCTTAACGAAACGGAATTTGCCAGAAAGATTATTATAGTCAAGAAGGCAAGACCAAAGCCAGATGGCGATTCTTTTCACAATCGACGGAGAGGTTAAGACCTTGCATTTTTAACCAGTTAAATTAAGAAAACAATTGTTTTACGAAAAAATAGGCATTCTATTCATAGGCTATTGTATTATATTTCTTGTCAAAAATGTAACTTTAATGAATTTGTTACGGTAATAACCATGATATTCAATCTTAGATTGAAATTACTGACAACAATATAAAGCTTATGATAATCGATGATAAGCGAGGAAGGTGCCTAAAAAGTGTAGAGTTAATCATACCCGAAAATGTAGTTAACACTTCTGTCAGCTCAGAATTAACTAAATCTTATTTAAATAAGCTGATAGTGAATGTGAGCGATAAGATGAGGTCATCACTTTTTGTGATTAAATCTTATACGCAATTACTTCGTAAGCACGATACTAATAAAGAATTCTTACAAAGGGGAGTTGATCGTATGGGAGCTGCTAGCCAGAGAATGGAAAAAGCAATTTCTGAATTACTATCCCTTATAAATATCTACGCACAAGATCCGCCACCTAAGGAGCTGGTTTATTTTAGGGAGTCTTATGACAAAGCCCTTTTTAATCTACAAACTATTTTTGATAATAAATCTAAAGTTAAAATAGAAACTGATTTTAGTGAACTCACCAAAGTATGGTTTAACAAACCTTACTTAGAATTAATATTTACAGAGTTAATCTCTAATGCATTGCTACATAACGCACAAAAAAAAGACTTAAAGATTAAGGTCTTATCATACAAACTCGTAAATAGTTTTGTACTCCAAATCGAAGATAATGGTATTGGTTTTGATATGAGTACACTAAAGGAAGAAGTGAAAGATCCTTTCAACGTGCAGTCTCCATTAGCTGAGTGTATTGGCACTGGTTTAAGTAAGGTGGAAGCTGTAGCCAAAGTAAGTAAATCGGTATTTGATATTGAGAGTTTACCAGATCAAGGAACTATTTGTCGGTTTTATTTTAGATAGAAATTACACAGTGTTGACTTTATACTACTGTGAAGATTTCTTTTATTAGTTTTGGGGAAAATAAACAAGTGACACAAGTCATTCTCTTAGCGGCAGGTTTATCCAATAGATTTGGTGCTCCCAATAAACTACTTCATTTAATCGATGGTAAATCGATATTTCAGCATACTCTTTCAAATTTACATCAAGCTAAGCTGGGAAAGATAATTATAGTCACTGGTCTTGATCGAGATAAAATTATTGAACAAATACCTCATTACATATCATACCAAGAAGTGTTTAATTCAAGCTATAAAAGTGGAATGACCAGCTCCATACAGGCTGCTGTAAAAGCTAGTCCAAGTCATGCCTCAGGCTATATGATATGCCTAGCTGATCAAATAAAAATAAAACCCCAAACCTATTTCTCCATTAGTCTAGCTTATGAAAATCTATACTTAGCAAATCATCAAACTATCCTAGTACCAAGCTATCAAAATCAAAATGCCAATCCCGTAATCCTAGCTGCAAATTACAAAGAAGATATTTTGCAGCTCAAGACATCTAATGGCTGTAAGCCAATTGTATTGGAAAATGAACAACACATCCATACTTTAGCAATAGACGACTCAGGACTCAAATATGATATAGATACAGTAGAAGATTTGGAAGAAATATAGTCTTTACATTTAAAATCCGATTCTTGATCGAATAGGCCAAAAACAAAGAAGCCATTATCGATAACATTCGATAATGGCTTCTTTGTTTTTCTAAAATAGAATTCCTATAAGTGAATCACCTCACCGTAAGCTGCAGCTGCAGCTTCCATGACAGCTTCACTCATCGTAGGATGAGGATGTACCGTTTTGATGATTTCATGACCTGTAGTTTCCAACTTACGAGCTGCTACTACTTCAGCTATCATTTCTGTTACATTGTAACCAACCATATGCGCACCTAAAAACTCTCCATATTTTTCATCGAAGATTACTTTTACAAAACCTTCTTTTGCTCCAGCAGCACTTGCCTTTCCAGATGCACTAAATGGAAATTTACCCACTTTGACTTTGTACCCTTTCTCTTTTGCTGCCTTCTCTGTATAACCAACAGAGGCCACTTCAGGTATGCAATAAGTGCAAGACGGGATATTATTGTAATCTATAGGTTCTGGGCTATGACCTGCTATTTTTTCTGCACATATTATTCCTTCCGCTGTAGCCACGTGCGCCAGAGCAGCACCAGGAACGATATCGCCGATAGCATATATACCTGGAACATTAGTTTGGTAATAGTCGTCTACCGTAATCAATCCTCTATCTGTCTTTATACCAAGCGCTTCGAGACCAATATTTTCTGTGTTTGGACTCACGCCGACTGCGGATAACACAACATCACATTTTATATCTTCAACCTTGCCCGTCTTACGATTTTTGGTCGTGACTACACAGGTTTTTCCACTCGTATCTACAGATTCAACGGAAGTATTTCCTAAGACATTGACACCCTTCTTTTTGAATACCTTACTTAGCTCCTTACTAATATCCTTGTCTTCACGGGGGACTAGACCTTGCTCTAAGAATTCTACCAAAGTAACCTCTGTGCCTAAAGCATTGTAGAAGTAAGCAAATTCAACACCAATCGCACCACCACCTACTACGACCATTGACTTTGGTCTCTTTTCTAAGGTCATAGCCTTTCGGTATCCTATTATTTTTTCACCATCTATTGGAAGATTTGGCAGCTCTTTAGCACGACCACCAGTCGCTATGATGATGTGATCTGCATCGTAGGTAGTCGTCTTACCCTCAGCGTTCTTCACTTCCACCTTTTTACCTCTTTGCAGTTTTCCAGTGCCCATGATGACCTCGATCTTATTCTTCTTCATCAAAAACTGAATACCCTTACTCATGCCATCTGCTACACCACGGCTTCTCTTTACCATACCTGTGAAGTCAGCCTTGATTCCACTCACATTGATACCATAATCTTCACTATGATTTATATATTCAAATACTTGTGCGCTTTTGAGAAGTGCTTTGGTGGGAATACAACCCCAGTTAAGACAAATGCCCCCTAGAGACTCTCGCTCTACTATAGCTACTTTTTTACCTAATTGTGCCGATCGAATCGCTGCAGGGTAACCTCCAGGACCACTACCAATAACTATTACATCGTATTTCATCTTATTCTATTCTTGAGTTTTGAAATGTGCCGCAAATATAGCACATTAACCCCTAACATACACCAAAGTTTAGCGTCAATCGAAGGAGTGAACTGGGGTATGACATAGATAAGATAATCGATGCTCAGACTCTGTATGAACTTAAATATAAATGGCCTATCCTTCCTGAAGGATACGCAATTCTACTCGGCGATTCTTTGCTAATTCACGACTACTATCACCTTCTGAGATCGGATTGGATTTACCAAAGTACTCTATTTGTATTTTATCACTATCGATACCATATTCCAACAGCAAATCTCTCACTGCTCGGACTCTATATTTAGAAACTCGAGTATTCCAAGCGGTGTTAGTACCATCTTGAGCAAAGCCGTCTAATTTTACCTTAAAGCCATCATTTCCGTTGATATAAGCTTTCAGCTCTTCTACGTAGTTTTTCATTTCAGAGGAAACTTTAAACTTGTAAGCATTGGGCGGAAAATAGAAATTTACAGCATCGATAGCATCATCAGAGGTATTACTTTGTGCTTGCAATGGTGAGGATAAAAAATAAGCCATGAATGTAATAGTGGTGATCAGTAGAGTACGTAACATAGGTTGAGTATTTAATATGTTAGACTCTAAATCAACCTAAAAGTATCGCTTAAATGATGATTTTTTTAAATATAGACTCAACTTTGATTGCACTCTATTAAACTGACGAATTCTACAAAAGTAGTATTTTTGGTTTTATGCGTTTTTGGAGTGAAGTCCACCAATAGGTCTACTTTTGAAATAACTTAATAATTAAGGTGCTACGATCACTTGAGTCCAACTTATCAAGACTTACAAAAAATCCAGGCTTCACCTGAACCGTGTTATTTTGAGCAAACTCTTCCTGTAATCCATCTATGGCCTGAGCCCATCCGCCAAAGGTCATATAATCAGGTCCTAGCTGAGACATATACGATAATCTATCGACCGCAAGAGCGGAATGGTTAATTTGTCTGGAAGAGGAGGGAATACTAAATCTATATTCTTGAGTAATTTTATCGCATCCAGATTGAAATATGCTCACTGAGGTAGAATCAGCAAACTCCATAGACTCTTCACTATTGCGGCCAGTCCGCTCAAAAGTATGATTTGAAATTCCTTTTACGTCCTTTTTAAATATAGCCTCTGGAGGCGGTATGGGGCAGTCTTTAGACTGTTGGTTTATGCTATTGTCGGTGCAACTTAGACAGGCTGTAAATGCAAAGAGGATTAATTTTTTTTTTGCTTGATTCATATCTTTTTTATTTTATTGGGATTCTAGCGAGTCCTTCATGGAAGTCTCTTACATCAAAGTCACGGGCTATAAACTCTAACGTACCATTAGGATTCAAAAAGCCAACGCCGTCTCGTGATATACACCTAGCCAGACCTTCTTGAAATTTCCAGGTCAAACCGAAGACGGCAGGGGTCAATTTTTTTCCATCACGATCAAGATACCCCCAAAGTTGGCCCTCTTGATAGCTCCCAAAGCCATCGCTAAACTGCGTAATGATATCATATTTCGGCGCCATGACGACCCTGCCTTCATTATCTAATATTCCAGACTTTCCATTCTGCTCATATGACCATCGATCTGCACCTAAGTATTGAATACCCGTATTTTTGGGCACTTCGATTTTCTCATCTGTAAGTGTCCGAAGAAAGTAATCCTCACCTAAATTTACCGCCATAGTCTTATCATCAATTTGTGAGATGGACTTATAAATTGGTTTTATAATCGACTTTCCATTTGCGTTAATCAAACCATATTTCTTAGCAACTTTGATTTTGTACGTACCATTATTAAGCAGGCTGATCTTATCAAAATTTCCAGACTTTTTAATCCCTTTTTGATCAATCAAAAAATAAACATCCTCTTTTTTCACTATAGCTATTCCATCATGAAAGCCTTTCGCAGCATCATATATAATGGGAATGATATTTTGATTTTCATTATCAATATAGCCCCATTTTGATTTTTTCTTTACAGCACATAGACCCTCACTAAATTGTGAAATATCTTGGTACTTGAGCGGAATAATAACCTCTCCACTGCGATTTATTATCCCATAATTTCTATCAAAATTACTAACCTTAGCTATCCCATTTGCAAAATTATATGCATTATAATATTGCGCATCAATTACGATTTGACCTCTTTTGTCTATGTAGCCCCAAAAAGCCTTTTGCCTATAAGCCGCAAAACCATCTGAAAAATTATTCACTTCATCATAATTACCTTCTATCACTACCGTTCCACTTTTGTCGATGAATCCCCAGTTTACATTGGATTCATCATATTCTTCCTGCAATGGCACCAAGGCAATGGGTTCATCCGTAGAGGCTGCTGCAGGGTCGTTTTGACAAGCAACTAATAGACAGCCCACTATGCATCCCAACGATATGTATGTCAGTAAATTAAAAATTGTAATTCTCATACAACTAATTATATGTTTATCTTGCACTTTATTATCACAACAAAAAGTATGAATATATTAATTTTTGTATATACAATGATAAGCATTATCTCGCTGAATTGGACAGTTTTCACTTCTGATGAGGGTGCTTTTAGCGTATTGACACCCGGCGAGATGCAGTATGAAGTCAAGCAGATCCCCACATCCACCGGAGAGATTAGTTTGCACAACTATACCTACCGCGCCACCGATACCATCGAGCACGTATTTTTGTACTCGATCACGCATTACGCGCTACCATTGGATGAGCTGGATCCAGATTCGACGGACATCAATGTGCAGGACTTATTTGATGAGACTTTGTCCAGTATCGCATCACGGATCAGAGGCGAGATATTGTATTCACAAGAGGAAACTTTAGAGAATTTCCCAGCCCGCATTTCCCGTATCAAATATAATGAAGGTCAATACTCCCTCAAAAATAAAATTGTTCTGGCCAATGATCAGATCTATCTGATCGAGGTATTCTCCACCTACGACAAGGGGGCGGAATTCAAGATCCGTAAGTTTATCAATTCCTTCAATATCTTAGATCCTACTCTAGACGCTGTGGAGGAATAGCTTCCATAGTAGTTTTTGGATTTGGGGCCATCACGCTGTAGAAGCGTGACCAGGCTTATCCGTCACTCCGCTTCGCTTTGGTCCCACCCAAGCCAATGCACTATGCTGGCCCGCATGGGTGTGACTTCTCCTTTTAGTCGCCTGACTACTATCCTTTGTCCAAAAATAAGTTACATATTTAATAATCATTTAATACGAATTGAATGATTAACGCTTATTGATTAGGTTCATTATTATTAATATCTTTGACTTTTATCAAACATATCAAAAATGAGAGTTCTTATCCTACTATTTCTAGCCACCCAATTTTTAATGCCTACCTCCATATTTTCTCAGCAAATAGATTGGAGCCCAGAAAGAATAGGGAACGTGCTGAAAGAAGACTATCTAGCCGGAGCTACGAAGGACTTCTATGTGATTGGCACTATGCGAATACTAAAGGAAAGCAAGTATGCCATTTACGACTATGATCATAAAAAAATAGGTAGTGGACAAATTGATTTGAAGGTCAGAAAACAATTGGCTGTAATCGAAGATATCATTGAGACCCCAAGTGGCGCTTTTGCCATTTTAGAAATAAAGGATAGAAAAAATAAAACCAAGGATGTATATGCTTCAAAGATTGTGGATGGTAAGTTAGGCGAACCAGAATTTTTAACAACCTATCTGGATAAAGTTAAAGTAACTGTTCTAAGTTTTGATGCAGGTGTTATTACTGATATAGAAAAAGAGAGAGCTAGTAGAAAGCAATCGAAGGACAAAACAAAGTACGCCATCATAAAATCTTCAAATGTGAATACGTGGGGTGCGTTTGGTCTTGAAATGGCGGTATTTGATCAGGATATGAAAGAGCTATGGAGCAGAAGATTCAAGCCGGATTTCGATCTAGGTGACTATGTATACGAAGACTTTATCGTCTCCAATGAAGGTCTAGTTACCATACTAGGTAAAAGCGACCCAACGGTAATTGATTTTAAAGTACCGAATGATCAAGTTAAAGTCTGGCGATATGGGAAGGATGACACAGAGGAATTTGAATTAACCATAGATCCAAAGAAATCTATGAAAGATGCAGGATTGTTTGAAAGTAATTCGGATGAGGTAATATTTGGAGGTACGTATTTTGATAAAGTCAAGTCTTCTAAAATCCACGGTGTTTTTTACAGCACGCTAAATTTTAATACCGGAAAATCTGATTCAAAAACTTACGAATTTGATGAAGCTTTTTTAGAGAAGGTAGGTAAAAATAAATGGTTGACTTTCGCATCGACTGGCCGTTCTTTTTCTATCAAGCATTTGATATACTTTGCCGATGGTTCATATTCATTTATAGCTGAAAGATTTAGCGCAAACTCAAATAGTGCTGCTGGCACAGTAGAACGACATAAATATACTACAGGCGTTATTTTTCTACCACACTTTTCTGCTGAAGGAGACCTGATTAATATATCCATACTGGATAAGAATTTCACTTCTTATATTCCGGACTTATGTTCCTATACAGTTGGAGTATACGATGGTAAGACGGCCTTGGTATACAATGATCTCAAGACCAAAAAAGAACAGAAAGAATTAAAGAAGAAAAAGACGGTTTTCACAGATATCACCACCTTTGATAATTCAGGTAATTTGGTAAGTGAAAAAACTTTATTTACCAACAAAATGGGTTGGTTTGATTACTACATCCCGAGTGAATCTACTGCCGTGAGCGGTGATATGTTTCTTATGCATGGTCTCAAAGGTGCTTACAAAGTAGGGCATTTGAAAATGGATTGATCTATCCCTGTTGCAGAAGGCACAGCACTTTAAGCAATTTGACCGCTCCGATGAGCATTGCGCGAATGCCAGAACAAAAAGGCAGCGATCAAAATAACTACAGAAGGTAAGATCAATGCATTTAAACCTAGGATTTCGAAAGCATTGGTTGCCGCAATAGAAATGATCAGTTGGAGTATGACACAGACCAAGGATAAGGCAAAAACTTGTACCGCCCATGATTTTCTCAAGAGTAGTCCTATCGAGCCCAAGACACCAGAGAAAACGGCAAGTCCGTACACTATCTTTTGGTAAATCGGAGATTCCGTATGGAGTCTTTGCATATCGGGTTCCATCGCTGCTATGGCTTCCGAGGATATGAACATGTCAGATAAATAGGCAATCAGACCCAATGCATTCCATAGTAAGGCAAACACAGCGATGACCCAAAACATAGCGGGTAGTTTTATTTTATCCTGATACATTAAGTTCGTTTTATTAACAGCGTGTCCGTAAAAATAATAAATAATCCATAAAACTAAAGAGAACATTTAGCTTGGCACATATCAGCTAGATTATTCAGAGCAAATTCACATTCTACATCATAGAACTTCATTCTCATTCCAACTCTGATTCTCTTACTTTTATGCCTATTCTCTTACTTTTAATCTTATTACTATCTCATTCCAATTCCAATTCCCATTCTTCTATGCATGAGGGATAGGAGAGACTCCGCGATAGCGGAGGTGCGTGGTCAAGCTAGTGCATTGGCTAGCACGGAAACGAAGTGGACTCTCGGATGAGCCCGACCGCTAGACCTGCACTTTTCGCAGGGAAAGGGGGCATGCCCAAAGTATAATATGTGAAAAGGAGAATTATTAAATTTTGTTAAAGGAACTCATAGATTAATACTAATGCAAGGCAGCTCTAAAAGGGAGACCATCAACTATTTCACCTTCTTTATCCATCCACCAATGCAGCCGATCATACACTCTGCTTTCTTCATGATACATCAGCGCCATCTTAACGAATATATGTCCATGCTTTGCCTCAGAGATCCAAAGCATCTTATAGAACTGCTGCAGTTCTTCGTCTTCCATATTCTCAGCTACTATTCTAAATCGCTCTGCACCTCTTGTTTCTACAACCGATGCGATCAGTAGGCGGTCTAAAAATCGCTCATTGATTCCAGAGTGCATGTACTTCATGAGTTGCTTGATGTATGGATCTTCTGGCATGCGCTGGGCAAGTGCCACTCCTCTTTGCTCCATCAATGCATACACTTTTTGAAAGTGTTCCAATTCCTCCACAGCTGTTTCGATCAGCTCAGGAATCATCTCGGTGCGATTAGGATATTTCGCAATGAGACTCATAGCTGCTGAAGAAGCTTTTCGCTCACAGTCGGCATGATCTATCAGAAAACTATTGAAGTCTTCGAGTACCGTTTTTATCCATTGTGGTTTTGTCTCAACGGTAAGGTCTATGGCTAATTTCATAAGACTTAGGCTGTAGCTACTTCTTCAACCTTACCCTTCGCCAAACCTTCTGTAAGGTCTTTGGAGATAGCAGATCTAAATATTCTGAGATATGTCTTTTGGTCGACCTGGAGATGAATTATATCGCCTTCGATTTTGTTAACTTTCCCTATGATGCCACTATTGGTAACTACTTCATCTCCTTTTGAAATTCCACCAGCGAATGCATCTTGCAATTTTGCTTTTTTAGCTTGGGGGCGAATCATAAAGAAGTACATGACCAAAAAGATCATGGCCATCATGATCAGTGTAGCATAAGGAGATCCTCCTGAAGATTGTAAGATTATTAATTCCATTATTGGTTTTGTTTTTCTATTGCTTTTTGAAACTGGGGATTAGGTTGTACAAATCCTTTCATGTAAATTATAGTTCTAGCGGGGTAAGTATTTGCAAATAAACTTACTGGTTTGTTTTGTTCTTTCTTTTTTCCAGCAGTGTTGAATTTTACTGATACTTCACCTGATTCGCCTGGGGCAATTGGATCTTTAGGGTAATTAGGAACAGTGCACCCACAGGTAGTTTTTGAGTCTGTAATAATCAAAGGTATTTTTCCAGTATTCTTGAACTTAAAGACATGCTCTACTTGTGCACCTTCCAATACAGCACCAAATTCATGGGTTGTATTTTCGAACTCCATCTTGGCTACTAAGGTAGTATCCACTTCCTGATTAGCACTGACTGGCATTCGAATGATATCTGATTTTGTAAATCCTTCTTTCTTAACAGGATTGTCCACACTAGTAGTTGGTCCACAACTGAATATTACTAGTCCTAAGAAAATGGTAATAAATGAGTATTTCATATTTGTAATTATCGATCAAAATTAACTAAAAGCCTTAGTTTTTAGTACAAAAATAGAACTTAAATCTAATTGAGGTTCATGCTAGGCCTATTTTTAGATCAAACCTATTTGTCAAGGCATATATTACATGATACTAGTAAGAGAACGCACAGATTGCCTTTCATTGTTCCGATTTTGCTTAGATTTACGAGGCATTAACAAACGATAGAAACCTGATATATTCAAAATAATGACCATTTTTCTTGTAGGTAGCATGGGGGTAGGGAAGACCGCCATTGGCAAAAGGTTAGCACAATCCTTAGATGTGTCGTTTTCAGATACAGACGACATACTAGTGGCTAGGCAAGGTCAGTCTATTAATGACATTTTTCTACAACATGGTGAGCCATACTTCAGAGTATTAGAAAGCAAGTTGTTAGCCGAGATTGATTACACAAAATCGCAGCTAATTGCTACTGGTGGCGGATTGCCTATCGCTGGCTCTAATATGGAGTATATGAAGGGTAATGGTGTAGTGGTTTTTCTCAAGGATGAGCTTGATTCCATTGCTGCAAGACTTTATAAGGGTAAGCATAAACGTCCTGCCATCAAGGATTTAGATATGCAACAAATAAAAGATAAGCTGAAGATTATGTTGGATACTAGAACCTCAATCTATGATCGAGCTCACCTCACCTTTTTGAGAAGTAAAGATCTTGACGCCGATGTTATCCAGCTGAGTACATATTTGAAAATGTATTTATAAGAACAATTGTGCTGTCACAGTTAAGGAGATTTTAGGAACTCTTACCTTTGTTTTCGACTTATATTGGTTAAAATCCTTTCCCAATCACTTTTTTTATATAACGACTCCCCATAAATTATTAATAATTTATGAAGCCGTTTTTAATCGTAGGACTTGGAAGGTTCTTGAAAGAAAATTCAGTAGAATCTGTGTTTGCTGCATTCGCTGAATTTTACCATAGTATTTCTCATAAATATCAAAAGAGTAGTGAGCTTATTTTGATCGACAAGGAGTACCATTATAATTTAAATAAACATTTATCTGCTAAGTATAAAGTAGAAGGAAAAACAAGGTTTATATCTTTAACTGATCAGAAGGTAGTAGAGGATATGTATACAATAGGCTCCTTACTATTACTACCTCGAAAGGTAAACTGTTCCAGTATTATCAAAGAAGCTTTTCAGTATGGCTTACCAGTATTAGGTTATGGGCACAGTAGCCATGACAATCTTTTAGATGCTTCTACTGGGCTCAAGGTAATTTATGAGTCAGATACCCAAGCGGTGCAGGCTTTAGCAGAAAAATTAAGACTTCTGAAATATGATCCAGAAGCGGTGAAGCTACTTAAGAGAGGCGCTATAAGTCGGTACAATTCTGAATTTAAGTGGATAGGAAAACAACAAGGGAGCTGATATATTAAAAAGGATATCCTATCCCAATTTGATAGTTTAGATTCTCTTTGACCCATGGTTCTGTAAAGGCATCAGATCGGTTAGTCGTCCAATCAAAACCCTCACCGAAGTAAGGTCCTCGCAGTACAAATCCTAAATCTAATCTGAGTAGAATGATGTCAAAATCAAATCTAAATCCATAACCTGTGTTAAGAGCAATCTGATTAATAAATGTATTAGACTGGAATAAGCCTCCTGGTTTTTGCGGGTTTTTATTGACTAGCCACACGTTTCCAGCATCTATAAAAACAGCACCTTTTATGAAGCCTACCATTGGGAATCTATATTCAAGATTCATTTCTAAAATAATATCACCCGTCTGGTCATAGAATTGATTCGTTATCACATTGTCTACATCATTTGGATCATTCAGCGTCTCATCTAAGACAAAACTCCCAGGACCTAGTCCTCTAAAGTTAAAACCACGTAGGCTTTGAGAACCTCCTACTACAAATTGCTCATTATAGGGCACCTCGTCGGCATTCCCGTATGCATAGGCAATTCCCGTATTAATGCGGGCGATCAGCATAGATTTTCTAAAGGGTACATGAAATCGGTAATCAAATTTTAATTTACTATACTGCGAGAATGGTGTATCAAAAAGAATCTTTTGTCCAAGATCGTTTTCTTCATTAATAAGCGCGTTGAGAAGATTCCCAGAAGTTCTTGCGGAAATATTTAAATAAGAATAATTTTCAACGCGTGTTGCGCTTTGATTGGTAAACGTATAGCTAATTTCGACACCTACATCAAATATATTTTGCAGACTTAATGACAGACGACGATCACTCAGCAAAGTTTCATCAAATGCCGTAGAGGTAGACAATAGGTTCAAATAAGAAATAGAAACTGGAGAGAATGCATAATTAGTTTTTTGAGTTTCGCGCCATTGATATGTTAATTCAAATGAACTTCGTAATGCAGTGTAGGTTGCAGCTCGATTCTCAAATAAATTACTAAAATTTATTTTTGTATGGGGTATATAGAATGTAGATGGGCTTTTATATAAAATAGGAAGCAGAAGCCTAGGAATATCTAATCCTACTTTTATATCTGCAATGAGCGTATTCAAGAGACTCTGATTATTATTGATCTGTACTTCTGACCCAAGACTAAGACCAGCACTAAATACCTCAGCTCCTTTGAAAGCGTTATTATTGCTAAAGCTTCCATTGACAGCAGCTCCTACAAAGTTTCCAGATCGATTGTTTACTTCGAATTCAATACCAACGCTAGCGTCTGGTCCAGGAGTTAAATATATATTTCTATCTATGATATTGAGAGAATCACCATAAGGGTCACTATATTTTTGATTGACGTATTTGAATAAACCGTAGGATAAAAAATGGTTTATAGTGAGTTGCTGCTGTTCTATAGAAATATGGTCAGAAGAATCCTGATCTATAGATAAATCTAGAACTTTCGGCCGTAAAATTTCATAGGCATGAATATCGTACAGACCTGGTTTTATCATTATTGTATCCGGCTCAAAATTTTCCAATTTTGTTTCCTTAGTTATGGTGTGTATGTAAGTATTGCCTAATTGAAATTGCAATAAAGTATCTTGCGCTTTTGGTAGTTTATAATGCACAGAGATGTCTACTACATTGTCAATAAATTGGGTGTCAACAGTGAAGTAAAAATTATTTTCTGAAGTGTTAATATACCCTCTATTCCTTAGCTCATTGGCCAGTCTGACTCGTTCAGCATCAATATTTTCTTTACTATAAAATTCTCCAACTTTAAGGTAAGAACGTCTATTTATTTCAAGAAGGTATCTACCTATTTTGGTCGTGTCTGATATCTCAGTAATTTTTTGAATGGTATGTCTTTTATGAGCATCTATATTATATTGGATACTCATATATCTCTTTTTTGAAGTAGTATCCACACTCACTTGAGAACCAATGTAGCCATGATCAAGAAGGTATTTATTCATCTTTAGCCGACTGATCTCAACCTTATTTTCATCATAGATAGATGGCTCCTCCGCGTATTTCTTAAATAGCCAATTCTTAAAACCTTTTTCTTTCCTATCTTTTGTCCATCCGTAAATTTTCAGTGGAATATTAAAAAATCCAGAATTGGGTTTTGGATTGGCTATGGATAACAGATCCTCTTGTACCTTACTTTTATTTCCCTTGACATTTTCTTTTTGGATAATATTTATAGAGTTACCAGCCACAAGATACTCGCCCTTTTGAAGATATTTTGTAGAGCTACATCCATTGCTCAAGAGATATACGATAGCTAAAAGCATAGCCAGATTTCTATTTCTCATCTGCTTTGTTTTTAACACGTCTTAATCTAAAGGATTTTTTATAAGCGATACTAGCTCCATTTTTATTGGCATTTTCATCTTGTAGGATATTGTAATCTGACTTACGAAAAGCAGTCAAGGTGTAGTTTCCTTGTTTATTCAATTGGTATTCTATAATAAAGTCACCTGCTAAACCTGAAGCGCCACCTGAACTGTTACTATTATCAACGTCGACATTACCTATAGCTTTCAGCGTGAGTCTATCATTCAGTAATTTTTTGGATAAGCCTAGCCCAACTTCTGTGACAGAGGTATTCCCTTTATCTACATACTCGCTACTATAGGAGTCTAAATTGACGCTAACTTCGACGCCTTTAAGGAGTTTGTCTGCAATATTATTAAGTCTATTTTCAATTAAGCCACTGACACTTTTGAGGGCAAGATTAGTTCCCGCATTTCCGAGATTTATATTTGATTCACCGGTATTTAAAAAAGAATTTAATAGTAAGAGCGCAAATACTTGATTATATAACTCTTCTTGGTTATTTTCTATTTCAGTTATTCGTCTTCCTACGGCTGTAGTAGAACCGAAATCATCATTTGGGAAATTAATCCCAAAACCTAGATTAAGATCACTTACACTTCCTGATAAGTTTAGTTGTATTTGCACTGCAGTTCGTTTGCTTGCAGCAGCTTTTTCATCCTCATCAACAAGCAGTGCTGCTGGCGTTGCTTTAGTATTATAAACGGCATCAACATCAAAGCGAGCTAACAGAGGGTCTCCCTGGAATGTGACCTGCCCACCAGGACTTAATTGAAATTTCCGTTTGATATAATTCTCATATGAAAAGCTGTAGGTACCGCTATTGACTGTATAATTCCCATACACTTCTATACTTCCACTTGGTGCTATAGCTATCCGAAGCGTTGAATTTCCAAAACAAGAAAGATGATCTCCTGAAACAGGATCAATAATAAATTGAAATTCAGTTTGTTCATCTAAATCTAGATTCAAATCAAGTTTTAAAGGTAAAGTGTTTTTTAGCTCATATGAGATCAGCTCTGTGGAGTCTAATTCGCTGAACTCTTTACTGGTAAAAATGATGTACTCGTCTTTACTGATCACATCTGTTTCAATAAATGGGCTTAAAAAGAATCTTGATCCAGTCAAGGACTTTGCATCTACATCTAAATTTGGCAATTCTAATGGGCCGGTTATTTTAGCTCTTGCATCTAGAAATATCGTACCATAAAATAGTGGATTATCATCAGCTGTGGTATTCAACAATTGAAATCCTTCAGCATTGATTTTTAAATCGTAATAGAAATCGGAGAATGACCTATGATCAATTTTTCCATTGACCATAGCTGTGTTTCCTTTTGAATCTAGGAGGGCCACATCTTCAAAACTGATTTTTGAATTATTGATCCTTATATTTTGATTATTAATTTCATATCTCGCTTTTGAAAAATCAATCAGCGTACTCAATTTATTCGTTTTAATATTTCCATCAATGACTGGCTTATCTAGTGAGCCTTTTACAGTGACCTTTCCGCCAAAGGAGCCTTTACTCTCAGATATGATGCCGACAAGGAAAGGATCAAGCACTGCTAACTTTAGATTATCAAAATCAGAATTAAATTCTATTTGATTCGCTTCTAAATCAACATAACCTTTACCAGCAAAATCATTTTCTGATCCTAATAAGGATACATCTAAATCAATGATCTGACCCGTAGCTCTTTTAGCCGCGATGAGCTTAAAATCTCCTATTTCATCTTTTTCAATTATGATATCTTTAATTAGTAGATCACCACTGTAGTTTATATTTTTAAATATGTTATCGAGAACTATATCACCATTTGCCTTGCCGTAGATGACATCATTTTCTAAGGCAAATAGATTGCTTAATTCATTGACATCAAAGTTTTCTATTTTGATATCAAGCGGAGCATTTCCGTTTGAATTCTGCGCCTCACTCTCGATGGCTAAGCGTTGCTCTCTCTTCGATATTTCAAGTGATTGAATATCAAGGTAATTGTCTTTGAACTTGATAGAATTATCAGCTGCTATATTCCAACTTGCGCTATCCAGCTGAAGTTGGTCTCTAAAATTAACTTCATATAGATCATTCTCTTTGCTAAGGGCGGCGCCAAGATTAAGCATGTTGGCAGAAGAATCGCTCTTTACATCTAAGAACACTAAGAGACTATCCTTTTCTAAGTTGGCGTCAATCGTGGTGTTGGGTAACATTAAATTTCCGATTCCAGTTAAGTCTTTAAAATTAATTTTATTTTTTATTTTATTATCCTCGTTGGCAGTACTGGTTCTGATGTCTGTAGTCGTAATACCATCATAGGTAATGGTCTCGATAGTACCATTCATAATCAAACTATCGGTTTCACTGTTGACTCTAGCTTTTAGCTGAAAGTTTTTCATTTCTTCTAAATCGGGAAGGAATAAATGTAAAAGTTTTTCATCTTCAATTTGCAGCTCAGCTCTGAATATCTGAGGATCGTCTAACGTCTTTCCCTCTTCATCAGTTTGCTCAGAGATCCAAGCTACTGGGATATACTGGTCTACAACATTGTTAATGTAGATGGGAAGTTGGCTCAGGGTGAAATCGCCAAGTATATCAGCATCAATTCCATCGGTATGAAATTTTATTTTTTTTTGTGATTCTCCATCTATAATAGATGAACATACTAAAGAGTCAGTATGATAGGATATTGAATCCATGCTTACATTCAGATTATCAATTTGAATAAATCCAATAAAATCATCTAGTGATTTTCCTTCTCCGACCACCTTGGTCTTACCAGAAAAAGTAATGTCTTCTGATGTGATGTTCATTGGTTTTAATTGTAGTGTATCTACGTTCAACTGAAAATTCATGTCGGGTTGATCCTTGCTGAGATCAAGTATCCCTGTGAACTTAGCCTTGGCGTTTGGATTATCAATATTAAAATCCCCATTGATAACTTTCTTGGATATAGAACCATTGAACTCAAAATTTTGATAATCAATATTTTTATACACCAAACTAGAAAATTTGGCATTGAGTTGATTGTCGATATTGTCAAAATCAAGTCCTGATCCCTTAGAGTTTATATTTAGACTTACATTTCCGAAATCTTCATTGTTGAGTACAGATCCAAGATTGAAGTCCTCCAAAGATATCTCCCCATCGTAACTTGCATCTTTATAATCGCTGCTGAAATTTAGAGCGACATCTGTTTTTGCATTACCTATATCTGTAGTCAATTTGCCATCTAAGTCAAAATCAGACAAGGTTCCTTTAAAAACTCCAGTATAGCCTATGGCTCCAGCATCCTTTAAAGACAGAGGTAGATCGCCTTCTATAAATCCTTTGATATCATCGAGGTGTGTTTTTACTTCCTGGATATTCACATCTAACAGAAGCTTATCCAAATCCATGGCGTTTTTAACGGTACCAGATAATTGTGCTGAAGTTTTAGCAGAGGTGCCAAGATTCATGTTGCTTATCTGAAAAGACTTTAAGTCACCTTTGAATTTTCCTACTAGAGAGATATCTCCAAATGCGTCTAATTCCTCTGGTATAGTATTGGCTTCAAGTATTTTTCCCAATTTGACAGAACTGGTTTTTAGCTTTTCTATATTGAGATCAAAAGCAAGGCGATCCATATCAAAAATATGCTGTACGCTTCCATTCAGTTTTGCATCGATGATCGCAGGGACACTTGCTACTATATTTGTAAAGTTCAGGTTACTGGCGTCTCCTTTTAGGGTTCCATTCAAGATCACTTTTTCGGAGGAGGCTGTATTTTTGAAGAGCTTTTGTGATTCTAGATTTGTAAGATACTGGATGTCAATCAGGCTGATGCTCGTATTATTAAAGTTAGTATTCAGTTTTAGTTTTTCTATTTTCTGAAGTTCGGAGAAATCAGCGAAGGTCAAGAGTGTTTGATTGGAGATTTTACTGAATGGAGTCGCCATTTCGAATTCTTGTAATTCAATCTTTTGATTATCTACATAAAAGGTCGACTTTAAATTTTTCAACTCAAATCCACTGTGATCTTTAGCTTGCAGCTTGTTTAGTTCACCCGTTATTTTACTGCTGTCCACATTGATATTATGACCTACTAACTGAAACTCCGTGAAGGCGAGGTTATCATATACCAGTGTTCCTTTTTGTAGGCTACTATTTTTTGCTCTGATAGCTACCTTTGCGTTGTTCAGAGAAATATCTTTTAGCTTTAGCGCAATGGGAATCAGAGGAAATGCTAATTCTGCAGCAGGTGCAGACGGATCAGGTGTGTAGACAAAATCAAGGACTGCCTTATCCATTGATAGCTCATCCAATTCAAATATTAAGTTGTCTAGATCAAAAGTGCTGATCTCGATCTCTCCTATGTCAAGCAGGAAATTAATATCTGAGCCTGCAACATTGTCCTCAAGAATAAAATGTGTCTTTGTAAATTCAATATTATCTATATCTATGTTGAAAGGAGTTCCATTTACTGTCTGTGTAGTAGTATCGGTGCTGGCAAAAGCATCGATGATAAACTGGTAATTAAAAAGCTCCGTATTTGCATCTTTTTTAAGATGAATGACAGCCCCATCCAGTGCTATTTGTTTGATATGTAGCTCTTTTTTGAGTAAGCCTATCAAGGAAGCGGATACGTTTAACTCCTCCACATATGCTAGGGTGTCTTGAGCTTGGTCTTCAACATAAATTTTATGAAGGTCTACATTGTTGAAGAAGTTGATATCTACTGATTCAACATGAATTTTATTACCTAATTTCTCCGATAAACTGTTATTAACCTTATTGACAGCAAAGGTCTGCACTGCTGGTAACTGCAGTAATAGTAGCAGTATGAACAATACTAGAAAAAGGGCAAGTAAAGAGTAGCAGATATATTTTACATATCTGATAATTGATCTTTTTGGAGTTGTATTGCTGATTTTGTAGAGGTTTTAATTTATGAGACATAAAAATAGTCCTTTTCCGAGAAGAATGAGGTAGTGAACGTAACTATATGAGTAAAGTATCCTTTTTTTAACTTGAAATTAACGGAATGAGCCTATTTTTCTGCTGTAGCGTGTTCTTCCTCGCAAAGACCGTAAAGCTTCTTTTACGAGTGCACATGCAAAGAGCGCAAGGCAACTTTCAGAGTGTAAATTACTTCAGAACTTGAAAGTATGGGCTTTGCGGTTTTTGCGTCGCATTGTTAAGCTTAGTCTCTAAATTCTTTACGTGAACTTGAATGAGATTTGATTCCTTCTTTTTCTTGCTGTTCACGCATCACCACCACCGAGTGAATCAGGTTAACGAAACTTATTACCATGCATATCGCGACGCATCGAAGGTGCCAAAGCTCGACAAGCGGAGCGCGTGAGAAGCTAGGGGGCGGAGTGATATCCCGCTTTTTTTCGCGGGATACAAGCGGAGCACCCGACCCCATAGCGGTCTGTGAGGAACGATCAGGCAGATATCGGGGGAGCTCCCAAATCACAAATCTAAAAATAGGAACATAAATAGAACGATAAAGAACCGAAAAGGTATATAATAAATTACCCCAAAATTCTTTTCTTGTGCGCCTAAAAAAGAATACTTTTGAAAAAAAAGATGCAGGCAATAGCGGATACGAAATTTGATTTTCCTGGACAGAAGGGAGTTTATCATGGGAAGGTTCGGGATGTGTATGACTTGGGAGATCAGTTAGTCATGGTGGCGTCGGATCGTATTTCTGCGTTTGATCATATCCTACATAATGCGATACCGTATAAGGGTCAAGTTTTAAATCAGACGGCTAATTACTTTTTGGAGGCGACGCGGGATATCGTTCCTAACTGGTTGTTGGAGTCGCCAGATCCGAATGTTTCCATTGGACTAAAATGTGAGCCAATTAAAATAGAGATGGTTATCCGTGGGTATCTTGCGGGTCATGCATGGAGAGAGTATAAGGAAGGTAAACGTGTTCTGTGTAGAGAGTCTATGCCTGATGGAATGCGTGAGTCAGAGAAATTTCCGACACCGATCATCACTCCTGCCACTAAGGCTGATGAGGGGCACGATGAGGATATTAGTAAGCTAGAAATTATCGAACAAAAGCTTTTGGAAAAGGAACGTTACGAACTGCTAGAGCAATATACCCATGCCTTATTTTCGCGAGGAACGGAGATGGCTGCGGAGCGTGGACTGATACTAGTGGATACGAAATATGAATTTGGAATTTACGATGGAAAGGTATATTTGATAGATGAAATTCATACGCCTGATAGTTCTCGATATTACTACAGTGATGGATATGAGGCTCGATTGGCTGCTGGCGAAAAGCAAAAACAACTGAGTAAGGAATTTGTGCGGGAGTGGTTGATGGAGCATGGATTTCAGGGTAAAGAAGGGCAGATCATGCCCGAAATGCCTGAGCTATTCGTGCAGGAGGTGAGCGATAGATATATCACACTTTATGAAACAATCACTGGCAAGCCGTTTGCTAAAGGAGACGCGGAAGATCCACAAAAGCGTATTGAGAATAATGTGGTGCAGTGGTTATCCAAGCAGAAGTAATAGTAATTATCTAGGCATTTTTTTCCGTGATATAATCCTCACTGAGGTATGTATAGTACGGTCCCAGTTTTCCATTGCTGGCAATCATGGAGCGCTCCAGTATCTTATCGTTAGGATCATCTAAGGCATCCAAAACATGATCCGTAAACATCTCGCCAAATGCTTTGCTCGCATCGCGTGGAAGTTCATTCGGCAGATTGTCTATGGTCATCATATCCACTACGCCCTCCTGATGCGGATCGGTTTGCTTACCCGTCCTCGGATCAAATCCAAAGATAGGATCTGCTATCGTCGAAGCGAATAGGGTAGAAGGGATAGACGAGACAGGTGCGATATCGCAGGTCACATCCGCGATCACTTGGATAGACCAATCGCTATCTTTCATTTCCTCCAAGCTGAAAAATGCGGGTGCTTCATTAGCCCAGTAGATGCCATTGATCATGATGTCTGCCACCTTGGTATAGGGTGCAAAAATGGTTTTGTATTCCTGAGGATGGTCGTAAAAATGTTGTGTTACGTAAGTGCTTCCATCTGTACGTTCGACATAGTCTTCTGGCGCTAACTGAGTAAATACTGCTTCCGAAAAGTTATCATTAAGGAAGGCTTTAGGGCTCACCTGTAGGATACCCATATCAGTGAGTACCTTGGCGGCGCCGCTTCCGACCCGTCCAGTACCCGTGAGCACTATTTTGACGGGTGGAAAGGAGGTCTTGTTATATAAATCAGTAGCCTCTGCGTAGTCAAAACAGTCTTTAAGTCTTTTCAATTCGAAGGACTTGGTTCTTTGTGCATAAGTATATAGTGCATTGTGCGCTCCCACCATGCCTGCAAAAAATCCAAAAGCAATGACTCGGTTGCCCTCCTCATTGGTCAGCAATTCATAGTCTAGAAGCGTAATCTGATCATCGATGATCTTCTGCAGCAATGCCTGATTATAAGGTTGCTTCTTGTAGGTATGTGAGAAGAAGAAGTATTTCTTGTTTGGAATGAGTTGATCCTTAGGCACTTCCTTGATCCCGAGAAGAAAATCACAACTCTCCATATCATCTGATAGGCTTAGACCTGAGGCGAGATACTCCTCATCCTTGTAGCACCGTGTAGGTGAGGGTTGCACTAGAACTTTGTATTTCCCCGAAGCCTCTATTGCTTTCACTTGTGCAGGTATCAGCGCTACTCTCGAATCTGGCGGTGTTTTTCCCTCTCTTATTAGGCCTAATTTGATCATGTATTTGAATTGTGAGGTGCTAATTTAAACATCAATATGTGTGATTTCAAAATGAAATCATGGAATTAGTCAACTTGTACATGTCATCACTGGACACATATGATAGAAGATTGTAAGTAATTGCCCGCAACTTGTTGCAGATAAAGCACTGAATACCTAATATTAGGTGGATATATTTGGGGAATTAGACCTTTTCTATTTGCAATTAAAAGTGGAAAGAAACTTTTAATCCGAACATAATGTTGATACCTTTGCTGTTCGCTGTAAAAGATGTTTTATGGCTAAGCTTAATTTAGTTGATAGTTGATAGTTGATAGTTGATAGCTAAGCGCTTGCGCTTTATGCTAATACCTAACGGCTAATACCTAATACCTAAAAAAAGGGGCTGACTGGAATCGACAGGAAAGATTTCGATTTGATAAGCATGCCGGAGCAAGATTGCTCACTCCGTAACAATGGTAATCGAACCTTTTTAAATGGCAACAGACAGTTTGCTATGGCTGCCTAATACTAAGTATTAGAAAGCTTTTGAGCCGTACGCTTGATGCCTGATACACAGCGTGCCGCTCATCAAACCTTTCGGGCTTATTCTGCTAGCTTTTTCTGACTAGTAGTTGAAATTTAAGGAAATAAGGAACATCTCGGGACCGTTTTTCATCCTACTTTGTTCTCGAAAAACTAATGAAAAACTAAGCATGTAGAAAGTCTCTTGGTGCTTTGTCTGGACGGGAGTTCGACTCTCCCCAGCTCCACAATCTCAGTTGCGAGTCTTGAGTTACGAGTCTCGAGCTAAAAGCGAGTTACGAGATTAGAGTTTTGAGTGACGAGTTTAGAGTGCAGAGTTAAAAATTTTCACTTTAAATTCGTTTCTCGAAACTCAAGACTCGCCTCTCGAAACTCATTTATCATGTTTGAATTTGAAAAACTAACGGTCTATACCAAGGCAAAGTCCTTTAATAAGGAGGTAAATACCTTTTTAACTACTCGCACTCTAGATAGCACAACTCACCATCAACTCAGAAGAGCTTCTTTCAGTATTATGTTAAACATAGCTGAAGGTTCAGGCAGAAGCACTAATAAAGACAAGCGTCACTTTTTCGTTATGTCTCGAGGCTCTGCCTTCGAGTGCGTTGCCATTTTCGACTACTTGAAAGACATTGGTGTCATGACCGAAGTAGATTTCAAAAAATATTATCAGCTCCTTGATGAGTTGTCCAGGATGTTGTATGGGATGATAAAAAGTCTAAGTAAGTGAGTATCGAGTGATGAGTATCGAGTGAAGAGTATCGAGTGAAGAGCTTATCTCCTCCTCTCTCGAAACTCGCGTCTCGCCCCTCGATACTCAAGACTCGCAACTCGCTCCTCGAAACTCTATTCTGTCTTCGGGACTGCTCCCGCTAGTCACACTGCTACTATCCCTTGTCCAAAAAAGAATATAGTATCTTTGCTAGCAATATTCTCAACAAACAATTATATCTATATGAATAATTTTGGCATAGCCATCCACGGCGGAGCAGGTACCATCTTAAAGTCAGAAATGACATCAGAAAAAGAAGAAGCGTACAAGAATGCATTGCAAGCTGCTTTAGATGCAGGCTATAATGTATTAGCGCAAAGGTCTACCTCATTAGAGGCGGTAGAAGCAGCAGTCCGATCCCTAGAGGATTGTCCACTCTTTAATGCAGGAAAAGGAGCCGTATTTAATGCCGAAGGGCAGCACGAAATGGACGCGTCTATCATGGAAGGAAAGAACTTACAGGCAGGGGCGATTGCTGCGGTACGCAATTTGAAGAATCCAGTGAGCCTTGCGCATAAGGTATTGCAATTTTCGGATCACGTATTATTATTTGGTGAAGGTGCAGAGATCTTTGCCAAAGACCATAATATAGAATTCGAAACTGATGATTATTTCTATGATCAATATCGTTTCGATCAGTGGCAGAAGGTGAAAGGAAGCGATACATTCGTTTTAGACCACAGTAAGGAAAAGAAGTATCTAGGCACGGTAGGCGCGGTGGCCTTGGATAAAGAGGGAAACCTAGCTGCAGCGACGTCGACAGGAGGGATGACTAATAAGAAGTTCGGCAGAGTAGGGGATAGCCCGATCATCGGAGCAGGGAATTATGCCAATAATAAAACTTGTGCCATCTCTTGTACGGGAAGTGGCGAGTATCTAATGCGATCCGTTACCGCCTACGATGTTTCCTGTCTGATGGAGTATAAAGGCTTGAGCTTAAAGGACGCTTCCGATGAAGCCATATTAAAACGATTGACTGATATTGGTGGCGACGGGGGGCTCATTGCAATGGACGCTCAAGGAAATATATGCATGCCTTTCAATTGTGAAGGGATGTACAGAGCAAGTAAAAATCAGAATGAAACGATTATTGAAATCTACAAGTAATTCTTACTCAAACGCAGCATCCACAGGCAAAACCTCTACTTCCCTCTCTAAGATACTAAAGCGATCACTATTAGCTAATACATGCGTCGTTAAATTGGCCATAGTCATAGGCATATTCTCAGGAAGAATTTCAAAATTATTGTGGCTTAGAGATTTTGGATCAAATACGATAACCATACCAGAACCAATCACCTTAAAGTTTGCACGATCTTCGATAATGATGGCTGTATCTTCAGCTAGGCCGACACCGAGTAAATTTGGAAACTTTGCCACTGCTTCTGCCAATCTCCCAAACCTGCCTCTCTTGATAAAGTGAGAATCTATAATTAAGCCTGGGATAAAATCCATCCCTTCTCTCATGTCAACTGATCCTTTTAACAAGGCTTCAGTACTACTTCCACCAGAAATCATTTCAGATGACATTGCCATAGCTCCGGCACTAGTTCCAGCTATTACAATTCTTTCATTTTTGAATCTATCCATCAAAATTTTGTGAATAGTAGATCCACCAATAATATCGATAATCCTAGACTGATCCCCTCCAGAAAACATTACACAATCCGCTTCTTGTATAGCCGATATATTATCTTGATGTTCAGAGTCAGTCCTTTTGGCTATAAATAGGACCTTTACATTCTCACAACCTAGCTTATTGAAAGCATGGATGTAATTTTTACCTACCTCAATTGGGATTCTAGAAGCAGTTGGAATGACCACAATTTTTGCATGTAGTCCACCACTTTCGAGTACTACTCTACTTAAAATCCCATCCTTAATAAAGTCCAATTCTTCGGTCTCGTCCACTGAATTTCCCTTATCCTCATTTCCTCCTATCGGTATTAAGATGCCTTTGAATGCCATTTATTTTATAATTTGAATTGCAAAATTAATTAAATTAAAGTCTAATTGTCTAAGTTTTAATTATATTTAAATCTACACAGTAAATGGGTGTTGTATAATTCAATTTAGGATATTATTCTTCTATTTATACTCCATATTATATTTTATTGTTCTATGATATTTTTAATTGCTGATGATTATCCATCTATGCACAAAACCAAACCAACACATGAAAATAATTGAAATACGAGCAATGAGAGGCCCTAATTATTGGTCCATTAGAAGGCATAAGTTGATTGTCATGACTTTAGATTTAGAAGACTATGAGCAGAAGCCTACCAATAAGATTGATGGGTTTCTGGAGCGACTCAAGAAAATGTTTCCTGGAATGCAAGAACACCGTTGTTCAGTGGGTACCGCCGGAGGCTTCTTTCAAAGAGTGGAGGAAGGTACCTGGATGGGTCATGTCATTGAGCATATTGCATTAGAAACTCAGAGTTTAGCTGGAATGGAGGTCGGTTTTGGAAGAACAAGAGGGTATGGACCAGAAGGTGTTTATACGGTTGCATTTTCATATTTAGAAGAGAAAGCTGGAAGGTTTGCGGCCAAGTCTGCACTTCGGATAGCTTTAGCCCTTTCCGAAGGAAGAGAATATGATCTTGCAGCAGATATTCAAGAAATGCGCGAAATTCGAGAGCAAGATAGACTCGGACCCAGCACAGGCTCTATCATCCGCGAAGCAGTCAGCAGGGGCATTCCATGGATTCGATTGAATAAATATTCCCTATGTCAATTAGGATACGGAGTGAATCAAAAACGGATTCAAGCAACCGTTTCAAGTGATACCAGTAGTATTGGTGTAGAGATAGCTTGCGATAAAGAAGATACAAAACACCTTTTAGAACAAGCAAGTATTCCAGTACCTAAAGGAGAAATTGTTAGGAGTGAGGCAGGCTTAAAGGATGCTATTGATTACATTGACTACCCAGTGGTAATCAAACCCATCAATGGTAATCATGGCAGAGGAATAACTATAAATATTAAAACCTGGGAAGAGGCAATTGAAGGCTTAGCTGCAGCAAAGGCAGTGTCTCGGTCCGTGATTGTAGAAAAGTATATCACGGGAGACGACTATAGACTTTTAGTCATTGATTACAAACTCGTTGCCGCGGCAAAAAGAACACCAGCACATATCATTGGTGATGGAGAAGCCTCCATTCAAACCTTGATCGATAAGGTGAATAGTGACCCAAGAAGAGGGTATGGACACGAAAATGTCCTCACCAAGATTTCTATAAATGAGATGACAGAAAACATCTTGAAGTCAAAAGACTATACTACAGAAACTATACTAAAAAAAGGAGAGGTACTTTACCTGAAGGATACCGCCAATTTGAGCACTGGAGGGACAGCAACTGATGTCACTGACGTGGTTCATCCTGAGAATATTTTCATGGCGGAAAGAATTGCCAGAGTTATTGGTCTAGATATTTGTGGAATTGATGTGATGACTACAGATATTTCAAAACCACTTAATGTCACGGGAGGTGCCGTGCTGGAAGTTAATGCTGGTCCAGGATTTAGAATGCATCTTGCACCGACAGAAGGACTACCTCGCAATGTGGCAGCTCATGTAGTAGATATGCTTTATCCTGCTGGCTCTACCGCAAGAATTCCAATTATTGCAGTGACGGGCACCAATGGTAAAACCACGACGACGAGGTTAATTGCGCACATGGTGAAGATGATGGGTAAGAAGGTAGGGTATACCACATCTGATGGGATTTATATTCAAAATCATCTATTGGACAAAGGGGATTGTACTGGACCTTCTAGCGCGGAATTTGTGCTAAAGGATCCTACGATCGACATAGCGGTATTAGAAACTGCAAGAGGAGGATTGTTAAGAGCAGGTCTTGGATTCCACAAATGTGATATTGCAATCGTAACCAATGTGGCACCTGATCATTTAGGGCTGAGAGGAATAAATACAGTGGAGCAAATGGCAAGACTAAAAGGAGTCGTTCCAGAAACGGTTCTTCCAGATGGCTATGCTATTCTTAATGCAGATGACGAGCTCGTGCACGATATGAAAAGTAATCTCAATTGTAATGTGGCATTGTTTTCAATGGACGAAAACAATGAAAACATAAAAGCACATGCAGCAAGAAATGGTATGTATGCTTTATACGAAGATGGCTATATAACAGTATGCAAAGGTACTTGGAAAATGAGGGTTGTGAAAGCAGTCAACGTTCCTTTGACCTTTGGCGGCAAGGCAAGATTCATGATTCAAAATGTATTGCCAGCTGTGCTTAGCGGATATATCCAAGGATTCGATCTGAGAGATATTAAAATGGCAGTAGAGTCTTTTATTCCCTCTCCATCTCAAACTCCGGGTAGATTAAACTTATTTGAATTTAAAGAATTTAATGTGCTGTTAGATTATGCCCACAATGCAGCAGGCATGGAAGCATTATTTAACTTTGTAGAAAAACTTGAGGGCAAACCTAAGATTGGCATCATCGCTGGAATTGGAGATCGACGAGAAGAAGATAACATCGCGATGGGTCGATTAGCAGCAGAGATGTTTGACGAAGTTTACATACGTCAGGACAAACATCTGAGAGGAAAAACAGAACAGGAACTTATAGATATGCTAATGATTGGGATCACCAAGCATGATCCTAACAAACCTGTCAAAATATTTAAATCTGAAAAAGAGGCCATTACTTTTGCCATTGAAAATGCTAAGCCTGGATCCCTCATTACCATGTGTAGTGATGTAGTGCCTGATGCCTTGAGTCTAGTCATGGAGTACAAAGAAAATGAATCAAATGAGTTATATGAATTCTCAAAAATTGACATACCTAATATGAATCAAGAAAGAGTAAAAGGCGCTACAAGCTAGTAATCACTGATCTATTCTTATACCATTTGTAGTTTCAAATGGTATAAGTTAACTTTTGTATTTTCTTTTGCTCTTTCTCAAGTCTCTTGCTGTGTTTGCCGGTGCTTCACATCAGCGTTTTTAAATGCGATAGATCGGCGTCTCTACTGATCTTGCTCTTGAATTGGGAATTTAATAATTCCACTTCTTTTTAATATGCATCACAAACTTATCTCTTCACCCCTCCAAGGTTTTACAGACTTCCATTTTAGGAATGCATTCCAGCAATTCTTCACTGGGATAGATGTATTCTATGCGCCCTACATTCGCTTTGGAGGTAAGATGGAGATAAAGAAAGTTTATCAACGAGACTTGATGCTCAAAAACAATACAGGCATAGAAGTTATTCCGCAGGTGATGACCTGCAGTGCAGATGAATTTATCTTCGCCGCCAAATATATCAGATCACTAGGCTTCAAAGAACTCAACTGGAATCTAGGCTGTCCATATCCGATGGTGACCAATAAAGGGATGGGCTCAGGACTCATTGCTAATCCAGATAAAATAGATCGCATCTTAGATAGAGTTCATTCGGAAACTGATGTCATCGTCTCGATGAAAATGCGCATGGGATACGTACATGCAAGAGAAATACTAGATACATTTCCAGTCCTAGAAAAATATCCGATCAAGAGTATTGGGATTCACGCTAGGATAGGAGCACAGTTGTATAAAGGGGGAGTAGACTTAAAAGGGTTTCAACGCTGTGTAGATCACTGTTCTCAAAAGTTGTACTACAACGGAGATATCACCTCCGTTGCGATATTTGAAGAAATGGCAGATCGTTTTCCGAGTATTGATCATTGGATGCTGGGTAGAGGATTAATCGCCGATCCATTTTTACCAAGTATGATTAAAAGTGGTACACACGATTATCCAGATAATAAACTAGTCGTCTTTAGCAAATATCACGACACCCTATTCACTGCAGCAGAAGCAAAACTAACAGGAGAAAAAGCAGTCATCAGAAAGATGCTAAGCTACTGGGAATACTTTTCTGCCTTATTCCCCAATCCAACCAAGGTGGTCAAAAAAATCAAGAAGGCGAAAAACTATGAAGCCTATGATATGGCGGTTAGGGAGATTCTAAATAAGGAGACTTTAGTGTTTTGAATGACTTATTTGTAGTCCATTTATCCTAATAAACCGAATATATCTAGATTGGTATACTTTTAGCGATGTACTCACATATGGTGATGTTTAATAATATGCGGAAATAATCGTCACTATTCACTAATACATTTTAATATCAATTTCATATTATGCATTCACCCTCCAATCGATTCTTGATGCTTTTTAGCACAATGTTCTTTCTTTGTGCTTCTACTGTTTATACTGAATCCTCAAAATCTAGTATAGCGCCAGGAGATACCTGTGCCACCATTACTTCTACCCAAATTAATGGTACCGTTTATGAAGATTGGAACTATAGTGGCACCATGGACGAACCCACTTTAGATGGTTTAGCAGGCGTAACTATCAATATTTATGATTGTACAAATACCTTGGTAGGTACTGCAATCACCGATAACGATGGTAATTATAGTACTAGTGGCCTTACAGCTGGCGAAGAGTATAGAGTAGAATTTTTATTGCCATCTACATTAAGCAGTTGGGCAAACGTTACTCACATTGGAGTTGATAATGGAGGATTAACGCAGATGGTACAAGCTGGAAACTGTGCAAGTTTAGGACTAGCCGATCCGAGTGATTACTGTGAAGATAACAATCCTGATTTAGTTATTTCATGTTTCGAAAAAGGGAACGCCTTTTATGGAGCTACAGGAAATGAAAATAAAGCCATTATCTCTATGGAGTACAATAGCACAGGCTCCACTCCAGCTGGAATTACTGGCCTCGTAGATATCTATGAGGTTGGGTCTGTGTGGGGTATGGCATGGCAAGCAAATAATAAAAGATCTTTTCATCAAGCGTTTCTAAAGAGACATACGGGACTTGGACCATTAGGGCTAGGTGGAGTTTACGTGATGGATTACAATACGACTCCAGGTAGTCTACAGACTAGTTTTGATTTACAGGGAGTCACACCTTCGAATGGTGGAGCCAATATAGATCTTGGTTCTGTAATAAGAACTGGAAGCGCAGATTTTACCTTGTCCAATGACAATACTTCTGATTCTCACGATATTGATGGATTTGCAAAAATAGGTAAAGTCGGATACGGAGATTCAGAAATAGGGCCAGATGGTAATACCCTTTGGCTGGTTAACAACAATCAACAAGCACTTATCTCTGTTGACGTTTCTGATCCGAACACTTATCCTGGCACGACCAATCAGTATGTTTTATCTAGTTTAGCAGGAGCACCTTCTTGTACCAATGGGGAATTACGTCCTTGGGGCCTCAGCTTTTATAAAGGCAAAGGATACATGGGCTGTGTATGTACAGGCGAAAATGGAGGAACCATTAACGATGTTCATTCATACGTACTTTCTTTTGATCCTAATAACCCAACTGTTTTAACTACAGAGGTAGATTTTGATATGGATTATATCAGAGAGAAAGCCGTCATTTTTCCAAACTTTGGTCTAGATCAAGATGGAGACTGGCATCCATGGGCGGATAATTGGACTGATACAGGTTTCTCTAACGCTCCTCCTTCAGAGGTTGCATATGCACAACCAATTATTACAGATATTGAATTTGCAGATGATGGTGCTATGGTCATAGGACTTTCAGATAGATTTGGATTCCAAATGGGATACAGAGATTTTATTCCCGTATCTGGAGTCACTGTTGAGATTAGCGTAGATGCTGCAGGTGACATCCTCAAAGTGTGTAACGTAGGAGGTACTTGGACTATGGAGGGAGGAGCAGGTTGTGGAGTGAATGACAGCGCTACTAATAGTTCCTTAGCGAATGATGGACCGGGTGGTACCGGTGAGTTTTTCTATCAAGATTATTTTGATGATACCGCCCAAGCACCTCAGTGGAATCATAACGAAACGTTCATTGGTTCTCTATCTTTATTAAAGGGAACTGATGAAGTAGTTGCGGCCCATTACGATCCTGTAGATGGGGACAATATTTCTTTTGATTTGGGCCTACTGTGGCACAATATTAACACTGGAGCAAGGACTGATGAATTTAGAATAATTGCATCAGGGCCAGTTGCTTCGAAGGGTAATAATCTAGGAGATATAGAAACGATATGTGAGCCCGCACCTTTAGAAATTGGAAATTACGTCTGGTGCGATTCTATACTCAACGGTATCCAAGATGCTTGCGAAAGGCCTATCGATGGCGTCTCTGTAAAATTATATGATCGCAACGGAGCCCTAGTTGGATATGATATTACAGATGATGGATACTACTACTTTGATCAAAATAATGTAGACACCACAGGTATTACTATCAATGGTGGAGGAACTGCCATACCTAATACGGTCTTTGCAGGTTTGTCATACAGCACAGATTACTTTGTGGTATTTGGAGATGGTCAGTTTGCAGCGGATCAGTTTATGATCGGAGCGGAAGCTTTAGGTATCTCACCTCTTGTAGACTTTGCTGCCAATGATGAAATAGATTCCGATATAGATTATACAGCTCTGACTACTGGTAGTCTAGGAGCTAGACCTGATGGCTTACCATTTGTTGCTGTTTACACCAACCCAACTGGTAGTGGCGATCACAAGTACGATATGGGTGTCACTTGTGTTGCCTATGACTTTGGTGATCTGAACGATCTCTCAGCTGGTTCTGGAGTGGGAGATTACCAAACCAATTTAATAGGCGGTGGACCATTCCATCAGATTGTGCCTGGTCTGAGTATTGGCAACACAGTCGATGGAGAACTTATCAATGTCAACCCGAATCCTACTGCCACGGGTGATGGAGCAGACGAAGATGGATTTTCTTTTCCGAATACATTGGATATTTTTCCGGGCGGGACGCTTACTATCCCACTAGACATTACCAACACGACAGGTACCATCGCCCATCTAGAAATTTGGATTGATTGGAATGGCGATGGCGACTTTGGTCCAGGAGAGATGGTTGCTAATGTAGCAGATAATGGTAGCGGTGTCTTTGGTGCATCCAGTACAACTATTAACGTACCTAATAACGTAGTTTTAGATCAAGACTTCGGCTTTAGAGCCCGATTGAGTCATGAAGATAATATGACCCCTTACGGTCAAGCATTTTCTGGGGAAGTGGAAGATTATATCCTACGAGCATCATGCAAGACCAATATTTGTTTACCTGTTGGTATCTCAATTACTAGAAGTTAAATAATGAGTTCA
>Ga0209187_1001185_pt1 | contig 32957 bp, 26 predicted proteins | sample BantaG_FD_187430 | JGI IMG/M metagenome (GOLD analysis project Ga0209187, IMG submission 187430) | Marine algal microbial communities from Bantry Bay, Ireland - BantryBay_4 metaG (SPAdes) (version 2) | ecosystem: Host-associated > Algae > Red algae > Unclassified | place: Bantry Bay, Ireland...
TATGCTTTTTGTGTAAGTCCTGATAATTCAAAATCTTTTTTAAATGACTGATAATCCATTTTCTTTTTGATCACAAAGTAATGGACTAATTTATATCTATCCTATATGCGGTTGCTCGTATGGATACGTTACAGATGTGCCAGAAGCAATAGAGTTATCGAGTTACCAAATTAAGCCATCAGGATACAAGTCTTTTGTCATAGAAGATGAGAAAATTTTAGGCTGTTTTTGCCAGGAAGGATATTGGGGCTTAGCTGATCAGTTAGAATTGGGGTTCACCGAAACAGTCAACGGAAATGAAATATGTGTGGAAACTCAAGTGAGTGGACCTCATGGGTGTATCATAGAAGACTTGTCTGAATATAGATGGGATTGGGGAGATGGCACAATCGAAATTGTAACGTCGCAGCCTTATAGTGCTTGCCATACCTATACTGATGATCCTAGTAATTATGAAATAACCTTCTCCGCTGAGATACATACATGGAGTATCCTTTGTGAAACTGTTGTCATAAAGGGCGATGGCACTGTTTCTACAAAAGAGTTAGGTCAGTTTGGTAATATGCATTTGTATCCTAATCCAACGACTGGAAAGCTTTTTGTAGACTTTGGAGAATCACTAAATTCAGAATTGGATATAGAATTGATCTCAATACTTGGACATAAAGTATTATCAACACAAGTATTAAATGGGGCCAGAAATTTCATGTTAGATAGCTCTGTTATTGATAAGGGACTTTACTTTGTCGTCTTCAAAAGAAATGGAATAGTCATAGCTCAGAAAAAAATGATTAAGATATAGTAACAAAGCTTCAAGCCATAATAGCCATGAGTTCCTCTTTGCGTCGTCGTGCAACTGGGACCTCATGGCCATTACTTAGAATGACCGATTCATCTGATCTTCTAAATTGGTTGATGCATTTAAGATTGACAATATGAGATTTGTGAGTCCGAAAAAAATGACTGGAAGGTAACATTTCTTCAAACTCTTTTATGATCCGCGTCACAATAACCTGTTGGTTGTTCTTTGTGTACACAGTTGTATAATTCCCATCAGAAATAAGATGTACCATATCAGAGATCTCTATAAATATAGTGCCATCCTTAGATGGGAAAGCCATTTTTTGAAAAGCATTTTCAGCAGCCAAAGTTTCAAGATGGGTTAAGCGGTTATGGAGATCTTCTATATCTATTGGTTGTTTGATTTTCTGAATAGCAGCTATAAAATCATCAGGATCTATAGGTTTTAATAAATAATCAATCGCCGAATATTTGAAGGCTTTAATGGCATGTTGGTCATAGCCAGTTGTAAAAATTAACTGGAATTCTCTTTTTTGAAGAGCATTCAACAAATCAAATCCAGTGCCATCATTAAAGTGAATATCCAAGAAAACAAGATCTGGCTTTTCTTCTTGGATTAATTTAATTCCAGCTTTTACACTTTCTGCTTCTATGATTTCAAAGGTATTCTGATAGTACTTCTGAATGAAATTATTTAGAGTTGTTCTTGCATCTTTTTCGTCATCTATGAGTGCTATTTTCATTAGATTTATTTTAAGAAGATTGAATTTTATTCTTCGAATTTGACTGTTGAATTTTTATGCTTATGATAATTTCAGTTCCGTTTGGCTTACCAATATCATCCTTTAAATGATTAATAGTTAAAGGTGACTTGTTCGTTGTCGCCTCTATAAGTTGTAATCGTTTTTCAGTAATTTTCATACCGACCGGCTCGTATTGGCGTTCTCCATTGGATTTACTTTCGAACCCTGCACCATTATCCTTGACGCTAATTTGTAGAGACTTATCTACTTGTTGGTAAGAAATCTGGATATGCCCTCCCTTTACGTTCTGCATCCCATGCTCAATGGCATTTTCTACAAAAGGCTGAGTGAGCATCGGTGGTAATTCAATATCATATTGGTCTAAATCTGGATCACAATCTATGTTATAATTGAATTTATTTTTGTGTCTTACCTTTTCAAGATAGAGATAAGATTCGATATAACTAATTTCTTCAGATAAGCTAATGTTTTTAGCTCGGGCATTATTAAGTGTTGTTCTGACGAGTTTGGCAAATTTAGCGAGTAGCAACGAAGCTTTTGTACTATCATTATCGGTGATGGCACTTTGGATAGAGTTGAGTATGTTAAAAATAAAATGAGGATTCATCTGAGCTTGTAGAGCGGACCGCTCAAGATCTACTAGCTGTTCTTGGACGTGCATTTCTTCTGAGATGGCTTTTAATCGCTTCTTGTAATAAACATAACTGAGTCCTATAATCCCAAGGCTTAACAATATATAAAACCAAATTTTTTGCCAGAAAGGTGCAGTTATTTCAAATGCTAATACTGCTGACGAGCTCCAAAATCGGTCAGAATTTTGAGCTTGTATTTCAAAATTATAATCCCCTGAGCCTAGATTAGAAAAATTTAGAACTCTTTGGTCAGTTGTCTGCCATTCTGATGATTGATCCATACGAAAACGGTAATTTATCTCTCCTTGTGCCTTATAATCAAGAGCTACATAGTTTATTTGAAGATTGTTTTCGTTATGCTTCAAATGATTTTCTTTCTCAGCAGAATGAAGTTTATCATTGATATATACTGCTGTAATCAGAGGTGATATAGTAGCCGTGTCAGTCACCATATCTGTGAGTTTACAAAGGCCTTTGTTGGTAGCTACCCATGTGATACCCGCTTGAGTCCTGACCTTAGTGATCTCATTACTGGCTAAGCCATGTTTTTTAGTGAAGACTTTTATTTTTGGTTCAGCTTCTGTGAGTCTTATTCTATTGAGCCCATTTAAAGTACCCACCCAGATCTGATCCTCAGAATCAATATGGATGTTTTCTATGTTATTGGACGTGAGACCATCTGCAGTGGTAATCTTTCTGGTGTTACCCTTTTGATATCCTATTACTACCCCATTTCCTTTTGTACCCAGTACCATTGTGTTATCCGATAGAAATTCTACTGCTTCTACTCTTTGATAATGAATAGAATCTAATTTTTCTGGTCTAAAAAACTGTTTTTTATTTACTCTCCATAAGCCATCCATTTTAGCAATCCAAGCTTGTCCATTCTTGTCATAATTTGAGTCTAAAATTCTGATACTGTTAAAGAGTTTGTTGTCTCGACCATGATATGGTGCCCAGGTAATCTTTTCCGTACTCAGGTCAATAAAGAACAAAGCAGATGCTCCACTCAGGATATAATGTCCATTATTGTCATTAGTCGAAATATTGTAACCTCCTATCCGATAGTCACTTTTATCTTTATTGTTTGTGACTAATTGGTACCAATCATTAAGTTTATGCACTGAAGCATAAGGTGTGGCAAGAAGTTTTTTCAATCTTTGATCGAAATGCAGATCATAGTTATAGGTCATTTTATAAGGATTGGCCCAAGTGAATTCTATTCTATCATTCTTATGGTCCAATCGATTAAGGTCCTCATTCCATAGTGCAAGAAACACTACACTGTCAGATTCTAATGTGATGGATTTAACAAAGTCTTCCTGCAAGCCTGTGGACTGATCATACACCACATTTTCCGGATTAGGGCAATGAAAGATACCATTCTCTATAGTACATACCCATAGACCACCCTGATTATCTGCACAGAAATTAGAAGCATAGATATGAGGTAGAAAGACAGTGTTGTTTTCTTTAAAAATATCTATGATTGAATCCACGACTTCTATCCCTATGAAATCGCTTTGAGCTAACCAAATCTTTCCATTATAATTTATATGTGAGGTATAGTGTACTTTTTTATTCCCGGATTGAACCAATCCATTTTCCTTAAACAAAAACAACCTGTGTCCATCTTGCAGAACAAATTGATTACTCGATTGACCAGGAATAATAAGATTATTGCTTCCAGTACCATCACGTATTCCCTTTATATCATGTTTTATATGACGGGTCTCTGTGATGATCACCAACGGATCAATATTCTCACGTGCTACCCCCATATTGCTGTAATTTCCCCTGATTAAAATATCAGCACTGTCTATGTGAAAATTTGAACTTTCTGATGGCCTAATAATCTTGTAAGTATCGTTCTTCAGATTAAATTCAATTACCCCGAGACTAATCATGCTCAGATAAAGTTTTGTTTCGTCTGCATTAAATTGAAATTCTTCGCTGATCCTAAATTCATTTTGATACTTAAGTATTTCATTATTCCTTGCAAAGGGCACTAACTTATCTTCCTTTTTGATAAACAATTGACCTGACATGGTCATGGCCCACAGTTGTCCCTTTTTATCCTCGAGAATATCAAAAACAACTGGATCTAAAAGCCCTTCCGCTGCACTATAATTCTTAAACTCATAGCCATCGAATCGACTCAAACCATTATCTGTTCCAAACCACATGTACCCTTTAGAGTCCTGAAAAGCAACATGAACCTCAGAACTGGGGAGGCCATCATCAGAGGTATAATTAATAAAGCTTGGGTGAGGATGCTGTGCATTAGCAGACAATACCAGTAAGGTGTAAATACAAAGCTGTGCTATGTATAAAACTGCTTTCATAATTGTTAGTCTATAGGGAAGACTTTGTTATTAAGCTGATAACCTCACTAATATACAAGTTTCTAAATAGTAGCAAGATTTTTAGATTTTCATTAAATTTCCAAAACTACTTTTCAAGTGGCATTCTCTATTTGAAAAGGCCCAACATTAGGAAAGTCTACACTCATGGATTTTCGGATTAATACATTGTAGAATTGGGGGGGGTATTTAAGTCTTTGGCGAAAGAAGCTGGATTAGAGTCCATTGAGAAGTTTGCAACAAGATTTCCAGATTCTGATTTAGCGACCGTTAGTATTAATTTGCTACGAGGACTTGGATAGTTACTAATTACGAGTTATTAGTTATTAGCTATGAATAACTCGTAACTCTTAACTCTTAACTCTTAACTCTTAACTCTTAACTCTTAACTCTTAAAGCTATCTCCTTCTCTTCTTCCGCTTGTGCTTTGACTTGGCGTTGATGACTTCTCTTTTTTGCTGCTTCTTTTTGATCGCTAATAGTTTCTCTGCGAGATCAGGTCTATGCATAGTGGCCAATTTATCTTTGATGGCTACATAGTTTTCTCGTTTGTACCAGAAGAAAAATAAGTGCTGATTTTTCTTCTGCGTCGGCGTCTTAGCTGTATAGATAGGCTTAAGTGTATATGGATGTACACCTGTGTAGTATATGATTGTAGCTACCGTCATCGGTGTCGGTGTAAAGTCCTGTACTTGCTCTAACTTAAATCCCATGTCCTTAGTCTCAGCAGCTAAGTTAGCCATCTCCTCGTCCGTAGAACCTGGGTGACTCGATATGAAATATGGAATCAATGGCTGCTTAAGCCCAAACTTCTTATTAGACTTTTCGAACTTTCTTTTGAATTCGTGGAAATGCTTAAATGATGGCTTACGCATGACCTTCAGTGTAGAATCTGAGGTGTGTTCTGGAGCAACTTTTAGACGACCACAGACATGTCTACTGACAAGCTGATCCATGTACTCGTCTAAGCTGCCATCATTATTTTTATTGTAATCATCTACCAAAAGGTCATATCGGATGCCACTTCCTACAAATGCTTTTTTCACATCAGGATGCTCATCTACTTTTCTATATATTTCAGTAAGTGGTTTATGACTAGTATCTAAGTTGCTACAGACTACTGGATGTATGCAAGAAGGCGCTACACATCTATCACAGATAGACTGCACCTTACCTTTCATTTTATACATATTAGCTGATGGTCCGCCGAGGTCACTGATGTAACCCTTGTAGTCTGGCATGGTGGTTATTTGATTGACCTCTTTCATAATAGACGCCTCTGATCTACTGGCTACAAACTTTCCCTGATGTGCAGAGATGGTACAGAAACTACAACCTCCAAAACAACCTCTATGCATATTAACAGAAAATCGGATCATCTCGTAAGCCGGAATACTACCCTTCTTATGATACTTAGGATGTGGAAGTCTAGTGTAAGGTAAGTCAAAAGATCTATCGATTTCCTCTTCCATCATCGGAGGATAGGGAGGATTGATTACAAGGTTATGATCTCCGACCCCTTGGACCAATCTTCTGGCATTAACCTTATTAGATTCTTGCTCTATATTCTTAAAGTTAGCTGCAAATGCCGGCTTATTCCTAAGGCACTTCTCATGTGACGAAAGTGTGAAATCTTCCCATGCTTTTTGCTTAGGCAATTCTTCATGACGTGGATGTAAGATGGCAGTCTGAGGAACAGTCTTAATCGAAGAAAATGGAACGCCTTTCTGCATAAGATGTATAATCTTACGCAGCGGCATCTCTCCCATACCATAGACTAACATATCTGCACCACTGATGGTCAGTATATTAGCATAGAGTGAGTCACTCCAATAATCGTAATGTGTCACTCGACGTAATGACGCTTCTATTCCTCCGATAAGGACAGGAACATCTGGATATAATTTTTTCAGAATCTTAGTATACTCTATAGCTGCATAATCAGGTCTGAATCCAGCCTGCCCACCAGCTGTATAGGCATCAGTTGATCGCCTACGTTTTGCTGCTGTATAGTGATTAACCATAGAATCCATACAACCTGAAGTCACCCCAAAAAACAACTTAGGCTCACCAAGTTTCTTAAAATCCCTAAGATCATCTTGCCAGTTAGGCTGTGGGATAATAGCAATCTTAAGACCCATGTCTTCTATGATACGACCTATTACCGCAGAGCCAAATGCAGGATGGTCGACATAAGCATCCCCAGAGATGAGGATGACGTCTAATTCTGACCAGCCACGCTTATCTACGTCTTTCTTAGTTATCGGAAGCCAATCTGTAATGGGTCTATCTGTCTGCATATGTTGCTAAAGGTAATACAAGCTCAATTAACTTGCTGAGTATTCAAAAATCTATTATTGACAAGGGATGATTTCCCTACATTTATAGTATAAATAAGTATATAATGAAAATTGTTCTAATCTCTGATACTCATGGTCGACATCAGCAACTGCAGTTACCAGAAGGGGATATGATCATACACGCAGGCGATGTGTCGAGTCGAGGAACCCCTTCAGAAATAGAACGATTTATCGAATGGTATGAAAGCTTAGATTATCAGTATAAAATATTCATAGCTGGAAATCATGATTTCTTTTTTGAGGATATAAATGAGGAGACACTTGCACTCACCCTTCCAGATTCTATTACATATCTCAACGATAGCGGAATAACTATCAATGGAATCAAAATCTGGGGCTCTCCTATTACACCGAGATTTCATGATTGGGCATTTAATAGAGATCGTGGTGAGAATATAAGATTACATTGGGATCTAATTCCTACGGACACAGATATCCTCATCACCCATGGTCCAGCTGCTGGTATATTAGATGAGACAATCACTCATCAGAATGCAGGCTGCGAAGAACTCAAATTGGTTATAGAGAAAAGTAAAATTAGATTTCACGTATGTGGACATATACACGAAGCTTACGGAAGTTATCATACTGCAAGAACGAAATATATTAATGCCAGCGTCCTCGACATCCGATATAACCTTGTCAATGATCCAGTTGTTATTAGTCTTTGATTATCACTCTGTATACACACTTAAGTAAGAAATAATTCACTGAATTAGATAGTGTTATATAAATGTGTAATCCGCTTATATCTATTCAATATTCAACTATCATTCGACCAGGAAAAAACTCAAAAATTGTTTATTTAAAATTATTATCGTAATATTGCGATATGGGAACTTCCAAGACAGAACTATTCTCAGATTTCCAAAATAGATTAGCTGCTATGGCCAAAGCGCTGGGGCACCCAGCTCGTATTGCCATATTGGAACAGCTCATCAAAAAAGGATCTTGTGTCTGCGGCGATGTAGTGGAAGAATTACCATTAGCACAATCTACCGTATCACAACATCTAAAAGCAATGAAAGAAGCAGGCATTGTAAAAGGAGAGATAAGTGGTAACATGCAATGCTATTGTATAGATGAGGTAACCTGTGCAGAATTAGGTGCTACTATCAGTAAGTTATTCTCTAACCTTAAGAATTGTTGCTGATATTTTTTTGGCTATAGCTATCGTAATATTACGATGTAATTATATTATACAGATTTCTCTTATTGCGCAAAATAGATAACTGTATAATCCCCGATGAGAGACTTTATATCTCCAGTTTTTTGTCTGGCATATTAGAAGATCTCATGTCGGTATTATCTAACGTTTATTAAAAATTAATAAGATGAAAAGATTATTAGTATTAGTAGGGATATTATCAGGAGTTGCAATGGCTTGTTGCGATCTGCCTTGTTGTCCTGTAGGATGCTGCTAAGATATGCATATGGGGAGCGGCGATATCTGCTCCCTTTTTTTATTCAAAAATTATTTTCTTAATTTACTGATCTAATAAAAAAATATAGATCATGAGCTTGTTCCAACAGTACTATATCGATACCATAAAGAAAAGATATGCAGACTTCGATGGTCGAGCCAGACGCAGTGAGTATTGGTATTTCCAATTGTTCAATTTTCTAATATATGCTGGGCTATTAATAATATCAGGTATTTTGGGTTACATCGAACCATTTTTATCATTTATTGGAATAGGACTCTTTTATCTATTAGCCATAGGACTTTTAGTTCCTTCTATCGCCTTAGCAGTTAGAAGACTACATGATACAGGTAAGTCAGGTTGGATGTACTTAATAGCATTGATTCCACTTGCTGGACCTATCATACTATTAGTTTTCATGTGTACGGACAGTGACCCGGGAAGCAATGTGTACGGACCTAACCCTAAGCGAATGGGCGGTGATGATCTTACGGATCATTTGATCGAGAGAATTTAATTTTCGTAAGTGTCTTAGTTAATTTTTGGCTAAGGTTCGGGTATCATTGACCTTAATCAGGGATGTTCAGAAGTAATCCAATCTGCTTACACTCAGTTTATTACAATGTTATAAATTACATAATTACTCAGTAATTGGATAAATACAGCCTATAAGGGGGTACGTGCCTATAAGATTTGTCATGATTTTTGTAAAAAATCCCGCCAAATCCCCTCAGACTTTATGTCCTAATCCCTGCAATTCTTGCAGGGCTAAACATAATGTAATCCCTCTGGGATTAAAACTTCTTACCTCTGAATATCCTTACTCAGCTAAGACGTCATTTACATGTATGGAGAATCATAATCCTGCAAGTACATCCTGATACTAAGAGAAAAGCAGAATCTGGTTTTCAAGATATATGGATTAATAGGATTTCGGTAAGTGGGAAACTTAGTTTTTGCGAATTTTAAAGGGCGAGATTCACAATTTACCTTATCCTTCGTAGACAACATTTACATTATAGGAGAATACTCCTCCAAATCCTAAAATCCTCACATCCTCTTCCTACAGAGATAATATGCAACTACAAAAAAATTAGCTTAACCCATACCCGCGAACCTACACCCCCTCCTGAAGTGCCACATGACCAGCGTCTAATAATTGCCTCACGGCTCCATTATCCGCAGCTTGTGCATAGACTCTCAGCACAGGCTCAGTTCCCGATGGTCTGACCATGAGCCACTCGTCATCTGATAGATAGAACTTATAACCATCTGTATCTTCAGTTTTGACGACAGCTCTGCCGCCAATGTTTTTGATTTCTCCATTCTTACACTTATCTATGATCGCCCACTTCTTACTATCTTCTATGTGTAAGTCATCTCTATCAAACTTAAACGATCCCACCTTATCATAGATGTCTTGGATTAACTCTTCTAATGACTTACCCGTCTTAGCCATGAATTCCATAATGACTAATCCTATCCATATACCGTCTCGCTCTTTGATGTGTCCTTTGACTGCGAGGCCTCCTGACTCTTCGCCTCCTACCATCACATCTTCGTTGCACATAATCTCAGCTATATACTTGAAGCCTATCTTAGTTACTTCTATATCTAAGCCATAGAGGACTGCCAATTGCTCCATCTTACTTGTCACAGAAAATGTGATGATAACCTTACCATCCATCTTCTTATAGTCGTGCAGATAATATAGGAGCAATAATAGAATATGGTGAGAATCTACAAACTCTCCCTTACTATTATATAATCCAATACGATCTGCATCACCGTCATTAGCCAGACCAAGATTAATCTTATCATCAGATTGTATCAGTTCTGCTAGCTCTGTAAGATTTCTATGTATCGGCTCAGGTGCTTGCCCCATGAATGAGGGATTGTAATCACAATGTAGCATATAAGCCTCGGGAAATAATCGCTTGATGACATTCATTCCTGCGCCATACATTGCATCATAAGCTAATGTAATATTTGATTTCTTAATAAGGTCCAGGTCAAAGTTAGCTTTGACGTGATCGATGTACATGTCCTCTAAATTGACATATTCTATCAGGCCTTTTTCCTCATACGAAGAGAGCTTAGATAATTGCAGATCACAGGTATCAGGTATTAGTTCTTCCACAGCCGCGATATCAGAAGGTATCGTCGGACCACCATAGGCTGACTTTAGTTTGTAACCATTATATGAGGGTGGATTATGACTTGCTGTGATGACCACTCCCATATCTGCCTTATACTTGACCACTCCAAGAGAAACCATCGGAGTAGAAACAAATTTCTTATCAAAGATGACTTGTATCCCATAGTGACAGAACACCGTCGCCGCTGCTTCGCTAAACATCAATCCACCAAATCTACAATCATAACCGATGACGACCTTAGTCATACCTTTCCCTTGCATCCATCTTGCTGTAGCATCAGTTACTCTGATAACATTGGCAACCGTATATTCTCTGGCAATAATTGCTCTCCACCCATCAGTTCCAAATTTAATCTTGTCAATGCTCATCTGTAATTTGTTTGTTCATTAATTAAGTGTCTAAATTAATAAATTTCTCATTCTCATAATAAAGTGTGCTCTAAGGAATAGAGTTAGATAAATATCTATGAAATATTAATTTACATATTAAATATTTTTATAATATATTAATTAAATTTATGGCATGGACAGTTATAGGCATAAGGGATTACGTAAGAATTTGGTAGAGACACTTATAGAAAAGGGTATCACAGACTCTAATGTTCTGAATGCAATCGGTAATGTCCCAAGACATTTGTTCTTAGATAAGGCTTTTGAAGAATGGTCATATAAGGATCAAGCTTTTCCTATTAATGACGGTCAGACTATCTCCCAGCCATACACGGTTGCCTTGCAGACTCAGCTACTCGATGTGCAGTCTACAGATAAGATATTAGAAGTCGGTACAGGTTCTGGCTACCAAGCGGCAGTCCTTTCTTGCCTTTGTAAGAGAATATATAGTATAGAGCGACATAAAACTCTCTATGTCAAAACTTCAAAACTGCTCAGTAATATCGGTTATGGATCGATTAGGACATTACACGGTGACGGTTATCTGGGTGCAGAGCGATATGCTCCATATGACAAGATCATCATAACCGCTGGCGCATCTAATATCCCAAAGCAACTACTCCAGCAATTAAGTGTAGGTGGTTATCTAATTATACCTATAGGTGATAATGACGCTAAAACTATGACGAGAATAACTAAAGTTGGCGATGGAAAATATGAATCTGAAGCTTTTGGAGTATTTAAGTTTGTTCCTTTTCTAAAAGGTGCCGTGCATTAGACTTTTGTATAGCAGATTAACTATGGATTAGGTCCTAATAAATACTTTTATCTTATTGACGATATTCTCTTGCACTTTGCCTACACATTTCTCATTATCCAAAAGGCAGCTGTTACCCGTTACCGTCGATTACCGATAATTAAAAAATACGACCGTTAATCTCAATTGTCGACCGATAATCATTTTGACTGTGACTTATTTGTAAATAATCTGATTTACATATCTGTCAGAAATAAATTATCACTATTTTAAGGTAACCTTTTTACCCCATGGCACTCTTATGGGGTAGTATATTAAACTAACTAAACCCTAAGAAAATGAAAGCCACTAGAAAAACACCAAGAGGAATTGAGATCGAAATACCGTCTGGACCAATTAAAAGGCCACTCAATGATTCCAAATTCACCAATCTTATAGCGGAGGCAGCTAAAGTCTATGGAGTAGACATCGAAAGACTAAATGGCAATGGCAAGAAAGCCAGATTTGTTATAAAGAATGAAGTTCTATTCTACTCAGAAAATGTAAATAGTAGAACTCAACTTGCTCATGCAATAAAAAAGGTATCAAAGAAAAGAATAAATGTAAATGAGATCATTAGGTGTTGCTGGGATAAGTCATTATACATTATAAGATCTAAACCGATATATGATCTAATCAAAAAAGATGAAAAAAAATCATTTTCACTTAATGAACTGTGTTATGGTGATAAGGAAACCAAGGAAGATGGGGATGTATCTAGTACAGATAAAGAACCAGAAGGAGAGATTGCCGAGGGTGAAAACGTCGGAGTAAAAATTGGAAGTCGAAAACAAAACAGTAATCAGAGTTGCGAAGAGCAAAGTAACTGCTGTATACCTATAGAGAAATGTAAGATACAGATAGGTGTAGTGGATTTTGGATGGGGAGATCATCATGCAGAGATGATTAAGTCCATTATACATAATGAATATAAGTCCACACAATTACATGATTATAATCTTGTAGCTAGCTTCCCAGTTGCTAGTGCCGCAGCCATATGTTGTCAGATAGCCAGAGCCATTAATGAGAGAATGGATATACTTAATATGAGCATAGGTTACTACAGCAACAAAGAAAATCTACTCATAAAAAAATATCTTGAGAAAGCATCAAGAGCTGGAGTACTAATTGTATGCTCATCTGGTAATTCTAATAATGACAATAGCGAGAATAATCATTGGCCATCTAATTACAGTAAGAATAACAACAATGTTATCACTGTATCATCATGTAGATATGAAGATGGAAATCTGAGAAAAACTTATTATTCTAATTACGAAAGTAGGGATGCTACGGACTTCCATATATTTACAGACGGCATGTTTCCATATCCATCACATGTGCATCTATATTCTCGAGGCGACCATATCACTTATGGGAGAGGTACATCTTTCTCTACAGCTTACATCGTGGCTAAAATCGCCAAATTATTTAAAAAATATGGAAAGGCACACTATTTAAATGCAGATGGTTTTAATAGACAAAAGCTTGTGGAAGATCTATCGCCAGATGATAGAGACATTAATTTATATCCTAATTCTATTCTACAATCATGTAGACCTGTAGAATAGTTTTTCTTTTCTAATCACATTATGATAACTAATGTCATCGAAAATATTAGCCACTTTATTAATCTGCATTTTCTTAGCAGCTACACAGTCTATAGGAAATGACAGCAATAATGAGAAGTGTCATCGCAATACGGATATATTAAGTGGTCCCTGCAATGAAGTTATTCTCAATATAAAAAAACAATTATCTCTAATGGATGACTCCAGCAGTGTTGCTGTGGTCTCCTATGTGAAGTCCTATATCGATACCAAACCAGCTAATAGATGTCAATTAGAAGTTCTCCACGAAGTCATACAATATTATAAAGAGAAGATACCAGTTTCTGATTCCATTCTATGTATGCTAAATACAACTTATGGTGCTAAATTAAGGACAAAAGGTGGAAAGGAAAATATTATAAAATCACTAACTCACTTAGAGCAAGCATTACAATATGGAAAATCTTCGTATGCGGATACTGCGAAGCAGATGTATGTAATCTATAGCAATATAGGCGACACTTATAATCATCTAAAAGATCCAAATAATACCATCGCTTATACTGATACAGCCATGTATATCACAGGTTACGAGAAGAGTAATCCTAGAAAGAGAAGATACTACAGAATGTATTGCAAGGCATACTCTAAGATAGGAGACGAATTTCTAACATTAGCCTATTCAGATCTTAATGACCTATATGAAGAAGTGAGGGGTACGGCAAATCAGGATAAGGCAGTGATAGAAAAATCTGACATTTTATGCCGCTTAAAAAAATATAAAGAAGCAAAAAGTGCACTGCTACCTATCAGCAAAAAATACTTACACGGGAACATCAAAAGTACATATACAAATATCATTGTAACACATCTATATGATATCTACAAAAATCTCAAAGAGTACAAGAATGCTGAAGACATCTTAATTAAGTATTATAAAACAGAAAATAACCCATCCAGACAGATAGGTTATTACAACAATATAGCTGCAATTAATTCTGATCAAAATAGATATAATAAAGCCGCCCACTTCTATCAAAAAGTAATAAATCTATGTGTCCAAAAAAATGTAAATGGAGAAAGCAATAACAGCTTAAATATTGCATACAACAACCTCATCTACAATTACAACAACCAAGAAAAGTATGATAGTGCTTACTACTTTCTCAGGTCTAAAGATGAACTGATAAAAAGGAGTAAAAATATAAATGCAGGGAATATCTGGGAAAAGATGCGATGGGCTAAGCAAGATATCTCTGCACTAATAGGTGCTTATAAGATCGATAGTTCTAAGATCGAATTGTTACACGAAGCTGACAAAAGATTCCATATAATAGATCAAGAAGTATCTAAACAAATTAATAGCTATAGCGATGACAAAAATATAGTAAACATACTCTCCAAAAGAAGAGAGCTATATGATAAGTATATGCACATCTGCTATGAGTTACATCATCTCACTGGAAATTCTAAATATTTAGATTTCGCCATGGCAACTATGGAAAAGAATCGATCAATTATCTTATTAGCTAATGCACAGAAAAAAAGAATAAGCCAAGACACAAGTCTATTCAGAAAAATAGAAACTCTGAAAGATTCGATTACAAAGAACCTGATTAAGATGAAAGATAAAAGTCAAGATTACGATATCAGAATTCTACAGTCTCGAGTAATATGTAATCAACTTAGGAAATTACGCCAATACAACCAATCAGAATTAAAACCTAAATATTCTAAGGAAGACCTAATTTCAATACAAGATTACAGTCATAGAAACTTTATAGCCTATCACAATGTCATAACCGAAGATTCTATTTTCTATAGAATATGCCATTTAGACCATCAGGTGTCTTTTGACAAAATAAGCCTAAGTGAAAAAGATTCTAAAACTATAAAATCTAATCTCGATACTGATCACATAGAAATAAAGGGAAAACTAAACATAGATACATTATCGAAAATACTATTACCCGATATCCTTCCACAAAAAATCACAATAGTAGCAGATGGAATACTTGCATTTTTGCCATTCGAACTAATGACTTATCGTGGGGAATACCTCATACATCATACTAATGTCTCCTATGCATTCTCTATGAGTCATCTCTCGATTATGGAAGATATGGATAGCACAAAAAAGTCTGATATCAATTGTTATGCTCCATCTTATTCCACCAAATTAAAAAATAACTCTTCCGACATAACTGCTGACAACAGATCCAAATCCGCTGATGAACTGAGGGAACTGAAGTACAACCAAGAAGAGATAGGAAATATCCAGAAGTACTTTAACAATGCACAATTATATAAAGGCACAGAAGCATCTAAGACAGAATTTTTACAATCTACTTCTGACGCTGCCCTGATCCATATAGCGGCACATGCTACTGCTTCTTCTACAGATGGAGAGAACTATATATATTTCTCACCTTCTGATGACACAACCAATCATAGTCTGAGTCTAGAAGAAATCTATAATCTCTATATCCCTGCAGAGCTTGTGACGCTAAGTGCATGTGAGACTACTCTAGGTGATGATCTAAAAAGTGAAGGCATCTTAAGTCTATCTCGTGCATTCGCTTACGCAGGATCTAAGAGTGTGATTAGTTCTCTATGGAAAGTCGATGACTATACGACATCTATCATAATGAATAATCTATACAAATATCTCAGCCAAGGATTACCTAAGGATGTAGCCCTTAGACAAGCGAAACTAGACTACCTAACAAATGAAGAATCACCAGTACTTAGACACCCGTATTATTGGGCAGGATTTGTAGCCATTGGAGATATGAGCCCGATTCGTACTCATAATACTACTGGATTACCCTTTCTTATCGCAGCCTTAGCCATTATATTTGTAGTAATCATACTTTGGAATCGTAGACAACTATAAATGAAGATATCCTCGAGACCTACTATCCGTAATGCAGAGCCCCGACGAAAGATCGCAGGTATAATTCAAGTTTTTACGCTTTCGCCGTCCTATTCTGAAAATCAAATACCGAAATTTGCCATTCAGGACCATACATTCGCCACGATGACTGCATTTTCTAATTCCGAGGCATTAGCGTCGGAAAATTCTTATGTATAATTCAGTGTCATCTTATAATTCCATAGAGAAAATCCATAAGATCATCGAAATATGCATATCATTCCATCTGCATAGGTTACATTTATCTAAGTTATAGATCATTAGATACTTAACTACCTCCCCCAAATGCTAAGTTGATAGATAGAAACTATACGAATAACTAAAAAATAATATGAAATCACTAATACTCTCATTCTGTATTTGCCTGATGACAATTAACCTTTCTGCTCAATTCGGAAATTGGGGTGGAGGTTCTAAAGGTTCAAAAATAAAAGGAAAGATATCTGGGCAACTTGTAGACTCTCTGACTAATGAGAGAATAGGCTTTGCCACAATAGTATTATCAAAGGCTGGCAAGACTAAAGAGATTAACGGTACACTGACAGAGGATGATGGAAAATTCAAATTGTCAGAACTCAAAATGGGGAAGTATGATCTTATCATTTCTTTCTTGGGATATAATGAGAAGAGAGTTACTGATGTCGAATTAACTGGTAAGAAGCCAGACGTCGACTTAGGTAAGATTCTCTTAGCGTCTAAGGACTATGTCCTCGGAGAAGTAGAAGTTACAGAGAAGCGTGCACTCATAGAATCTAAAGTAGACAAGATCGTATTTAATGCAGAGGATGACTCTTCCATAGCAGGTGGTGATGCAGCAGATGTACTTAGGAAAGTGCCTACACTAGCCGTCGACCTTGAGGGTAATGTCTCCCTACGAGGATCACAACAAGTCAGAATACTGATTAATGGTAAACCATCTGGAATGTTTTCCAGTAACACGGCGGACGCTCTAAAAATGTTTCCAGCTGATCAGATTAAGAAAGTAGAAGTCATCACTTCTCCAGGAGCTAAGTATGATGGCGAAGGAAGCGCTGGGATCATTAACATCATTACGAAAAAAGATAATATAGAAGGCATAGCTGGATCTATTAATGCTTCTGTAGGGAATAGACAGAGTAACGCAAGTGGTAGCCTTAATGTAGGAAAAGGCAGATTTGGATTGACCGCTAACGGCTCCGTGTACTACTCTCACCCCATAGATGCCGAGAATTGTTTTCTCAGGACGGGAATGGCATCACAGGATATAGCAGACTGCCTTAACCAGAGCGCCGCATTACAAGATGTTCTCTATTCATATAATGGAATCACTAATACATCTAGGTTAGGATTCGGTACATCCATTAATGCGTTCTATGATATCAATGCCTACAATGCGGTTAATAGTTCTCTGAGCTACCGAGGTTTCTCATCAGATCGCGACGGTCGAGTGAATGGTCAGTATTTGGTAGAAAACTTTGAGAGACTGACAGTCGCTGATCAGCTATCTAGTGGTTATGACTGGACCACAGATTATACTAAGACTTTCGAAGATAATGATAAGCAGGAACTTACATTTGCAGTGCAAGTCTCTGGTAATATCCAGAATCAAGAAAATGACATCGAAGAGACGGGACCCTTTAAGAGATTAGAAAGGCAAAACAATGATGGTGACAATATAGAAATCACTGGACAAGTAGACTATGTGCATCCTGTTGGAAAATCCAATAAGCTGGAAGTGGGTACTAAGGCTGTCATCAGGAATATAGATAGTGATTCCGATTTTCTCAACTTTGACGAGGGCAGCTCACAGTATATAATAGATAACAATCGATCTAATGTATTCCTATATGATCAGAATGTATACTCAGGATATGTATCCTACAACTTCTTCTGGAAGAAGCTGAATTTTGTAACAGGTGTAAGATATGAACGGACTGAGATTAAGGGTAATGGAGACATATCAGCACAGGATTTCACTAACTCTTATAATAATGTCTTACCTAATTTTGCTGTCAGCAAATCATTTAAGGGATTCCGTAATCTGAAGTTAAGCTACAGTGAGAGAATTCAAAGACCAAGTCTCTTCTATATCAATCCTTTCCGTAATACTACCGATATAGCTAATGTCGTGGTAGGAAATCCAGCGCTTAATCCCGAGCTGACTAATCAGATAGAAGTTAGCTATAATACTAATTTTGCGGGATTCACAATATTCAGCAGCTTCTACAATAAGCGAACGACGGAAATTATAGAATCTGTCGTCGTACAAGAAGTGAATGGTATTAATTCTCAGACTTATAATAATGTCGGAAAGAATAACTCTTATGGTATTAATTTTTTCACCTCTAAGTCTATCGGCAAAGTAACAGTCAGAGGTGGAGGAGATGTCTACAGTTATGATGCCACTGGAATTATACAAGGTAGAGAAGTTAGCAATAGTGCCTTATCATATAGACTATTTACCGGAGGAGAAGTGACCATCACTAGTACATTTAAGGCAGATTTCTTTGGGTTTTTCCAAGCACCAAGATTTACATTACAAGGTCAGAATGCCAGTTTCTCGATATATGGATTTGGCTTTCGTAAGGATTTTAAAGATTTTAGTCTTGGTGTCAGACTTATAGAGCCATTTGTAGAAAATAAGAACTTTGACTCAGATATTACGGGTGCCGATTTTCGTCAGATATCTAGCTTCGTCTTACCATTCCGATCGATCGGTGTTAACTTTAGGTATAAATTCGGTAAGGTAGACTTTAAAGAAAGAAAATCTAAAATTAAGAACTCAGATCAGAAGCAAGGTGAGGGCGGAAATGGTGGCGGAGGTGGCGGCCAAGGACAAGGCGGCGGTGGTCAGCAAGGATAAGAAAATACCAATCAGCCGAGATATTAGATTATTATATCAGGGATATTCAAAAATACGAAGTTATAATCCCAGAGCGATTACATTATGTTTAGCCCTGCAAGAATTGCAGGGATTAGGATGTAAAGTCTGAGGGGATTTGGCTTGATTTTTACAAAAATCATGACAAATCTGATAGGCATGTGTCACCCTTATTGGCTGTATTTGACCATATACTGGGTAATGGATTTAATTTAGGGATGTTCAGAAGTAAGCGAATGGCGCCGTAGATGCCACACCTTTATAGCCCAGAGCGTAAGTTCTGGGTAAAAGAAATAGTAGGGAAGCAATTTGGCGAAATTTTTGACCAAAAATTATGACAAATTGGGTAGATGTGTTACCCCGTTATATTGCAAATTCAGTCAGTTATAAGGTATAGTAAACAATAAATATTAGAATAAGTCATTGAATTATATGGAGTTATAGTATATCTGAACATCCCTAATTTATAACATCGCAATAAACTGAATCTAAGCAAATTAGGTTACTTCTGATCATACCTATATCTTAAAACAGAAAAAGCCCAGACTGTATGTCAGGGCCTTTTCTTTATATCATTTGAGGAGAGACTAATTACTTATCTCCGAATTTTTCTTCTCTATATATAGCATTGATAATTTCAGTTCTTCTCTTTACAGAAGGCTTAACGAAATTCTTTCTTGCTCTGAGTTCCTTTAGAACTCTGGTTTTCTTGTACTTTCTTTTGTATCTTTTGAGAGCTCTATCTATCGACTCTTCACTTTTTACATTTATTATAAGCATAAATACTGTTGTGTTTTATTGTAACGAGGCGCAAATATAGATATATTCACAAAAAATAGCAATAAACTGATTAATAAGAACACATATAAAAAAGAAGCATGTGTAGATACGATTTCATCTGCTATTAACGCATATAATAATGGTGCTGATCAGCTAGAAATATGTGGCAGACTCGACTTAGATGGTCTTACACCTGACATAAATCTGGTCAGAAAAGTGTATAATGCAGTACCTATCCCGGTAAAGGTCATGGTGAGGCCTCATGCTCAATATTACGCCTATACTGAAGAAGATATCCAGTTGATCCAGGACTCTATCGATGATCTGAGAGACATAGGTATAGATCATATCGTATTTGGTGCTTTGACTTCTAAGAATCGATTAGACCATCAGCTTATAGAGCGAGTATGTGCCTATACATCAGATATGCAGGTAACGATACACAAGGCTATAGATCTTTCTACACATGTTATAGAGGATATAGATCGACTAAGAGAGATCAAAAATATCCACTCCATCCTGAGCTCAGGAGGTGCCATGACCGCCCTACTTGGTCTATCTACATTGCAGAAAATGAAAGAAGCATGTGGAGAAGAGATCGAACTTATCCCTGCTGGTAAGATTACTGCTGATAATGTAGATGATCTGGATCAGAAACTCCGGTGTAGTACCTATCATGGGAGGTTGATTGTGGCGTAAAATTTATAAAACTAGAAAATTCTGCGCTTCTATGTTTTATAATATAGTGCAAAATGAAAGTTGTCTGCTCACTTAAAAACATCTCCCAACTCTCTCACTAATACCTTATCAAAAATAATCCCACGGTGAGTCTGCCCCTTAGATGTAACAAGATTAATCTGAGGAAATAATTTCTTAAGTTCTTCTGAGTAAGAATAATCCACAACCGAATCTTCAGTACCATGCACTATGGATACAGGACAAGCAACGTGCCTCATATGATCTTTCACAGGTAACTTAAGCCGCATGAGAAAATCTGGGAGGAACCAAGCGTATTCATTTTTTATATCTATCAGACTTGTGAATGGTGCCACCATGAATAAATGAGATGGGTTGTGTTTAGAGGCCACATAACTAGCCATCCCCGATCCGAGAGAGTAACCCATCAGATAGATATCCTTCTCCTCATAATATTGCATCAGATGCTTGTATGCCTCATCTGCATCTGCTAAGAGTTGCTTATCAGACCAGATCTTTCCTTCCGTCTTTCCATAACCCCTATAATCTGGAATAAAAACATCATAACCCATGTTCTGTATCATACGAGTCTGGTAGATCGCTCTGAAGTTATTGCCTTTGTTGCCATGGAAATATAAGACTACTCCCTTGCTCGGGTTCGAGGATCTGATGTGCACACAATTCATCGTCAGCTCTTCCGATATCGGTACTTCTACCTCTATGCCTTTAGTATATATTTCCTCTTCATAGACTGTATGCGGACGCAGTATAATCTTGTCCTGCAACAGATAGGCAAGAACACAAACCAACACGTACAATCCGACAAGAACCTTAAGCAGCAACTTCATGATACAAAAGTAATTAATTGGGGGTCTGGTAGGACTACCAATACTAATAATAATAGGAGACAATTAGCCTTAGATGAGTATAAGGGTTTCAATAACAAATTTAACTCTGAGTATAATTTATTACATTTTAATGCATATTTAAATTATATTTATTTATACAATAATATTATGACATCTAACTACCTTGACTACCCGTCCCTACAGTTCATACTACACGAAGTATATAATATGAATGGTCTGCTAAACTTAGAGTTCTACAACGATTACGATGCTGAGTCCATTAATATGTTTCTGGAAGGAATAAGGGATCTGTCAGATAAGGAACTCTATCCATATATAGAAGAGATGGATAGTCAGCCTGCCCATTACAAGGACGGCAAGATTGCGATACATCCACAGATAGCTGTGATCAACGATAAGCTGAGCGAGATGGGCATTATTGCAGGTCCTGTTCCTGCAGAAGATGGTGGATTACAGATGCCACATCTTGCATATACTGCAGCGACATATATTATAGATTGCGCTAATAATCATGTGTCTGGATACACAGGACTGACATTAGGAGCTGCAGAACTGATACTGGAATACGGCAATGAGGAACTTAAAGAATTTTATGCACCTAAGATGCTTACAGGCGAGTGGGCAGGAACCATGTGTCTGACTGAACCTCAGGCAGGTAGTTCATTATCTGATATTACAACTTCAGCTACTCCTGCTGATGATGGATCTTACAACATTAAAGGTCAGAAAATCTTTATCTCAGGGGGAGATCACGAGTACAATGATAACTTCATACACCTCACATTAGCGAGAATAGATGGTGCTCCAGCTGGGACTAAAGGTATCTCACTATTTGTAGTACCAAAAAAGAGAATTAAAGAAGATGGCAGCTTAGAAAATAATGATGTCATCACAGCTGGAGATTTTCAGAAGATGGGTCAGAAAGGATATTGCACGACTCACCTCATTTTCGGTGAGCAAGATAATTGCAAAGGCTGGCTGGTAGGCTCTCCTCATAAAGGTCTTACATACATGTTCCTCATGATGAACGCTGCACGTATTGCCGTAGGTAGAGGAGCAGCAGCGATTGCAATGGCATCATCACGAGCAGCACTATCATATGCTAAAGATAGAAATCAAGGTAGACCTATAGCCAGCTCTGGAAAAAAGAATGTCAATCAAGAACCAGTGTCTATTATCGAACATGCTGACGTAAGGAGAATGCTCTTATCTCAGAAAGTGATTGCAGAAGGCGCAATGGCAATTGTCATGCAGACCAGTAAGTATTATGATCTACGTCGTGCCAGTGCATCAGATGCAGATAGAGAAAAGTATGGATTACTATTAGAAATCATGACGCCTATGGTCAAAACATACCCAGCAGAGCTTGGACAACAAGTTTGTAAGGATGGCATCCAGATATTAGGTGGTTATGGTTTCTGCTCAGAATACATACTGCAGCAATATGCTCGCGATATCAGAATCCACAGCCTCTATGAAGGAACTACTGGTATACAATCTCTGGATCTACTGGCCCGAAAAGTAACGATGCAAGATGGCGCTGCATTAAAGTTGCTTATGGCAGAGATGATGTCAACAATCAGCGATGCCAGAAAGCATAATATCCTAGATCCCTACGCTATAAAATTAGAATTAAGAATAGGCTCTATTCAAAAAGTCATTGCACATCTGATGCCTTATGCGATGCAGGGTGACTATCAGAGATATACTGCAGATGCTAATCTATTCATGGAGATGATGAGTCATATTACCATAGCGTGGTTATGGCTTAAGATGGGTATTGCAGCAGCTGCGGGGATTGCAGATGGTAACTCAACTAAACTTGCATTTTACAATGATAAAATCGAGTGTATGAAGTTTTTCTTCAAATATGAATTGAGCAAAACAACATCCTTAGAGGAAATTATTATGGATGAGGATGAGTTGACACTAAAGGAGAATGATAATGTTGTGTTCTGATATTAAATTGTTCATACCATTTAAATTTTAAGATGTCGGTTAAGATTATAGAATAGAATTTGTTAAGATTAAGGCATGAACGAATGATTTCGTCGCAGACGAATCGAGTATATCAATACTCGAAAAAAGTAAACCACGAAAGTGGGTGGGCTGAGTCATGGCGGTAGCTGCCGCCGTGGGCGGCACAGGTAATGATGAGCCTGCCTGCCTACAAAAGAGGTAGGTATTTTTAACGCAGAGATTGGCTAATTCTATTGCAATATTTCCAACATTCTAATGTTTAAATGGTATTACATAGAAAGAGAAGTACTATCGCCGCCGTTCTCTCACTTTTGAATATGCCTATTCACTCTCTATTAAGAAAAATCTAATTCTGATACTTCTTGATAATATCTAGCATAGCTTCTGTCGGCACTTTCTTGAACTTATGAGCTTCCATCACGCCAATAAAGTCATCTATCATAGGCTTAGAGAAACCAAGCATAAATCCATAATGATGTATCATCTCCACTTCATTGTCAGAGATAATTGTATCTATTTTCATTAGGAAAAGCATGTAGTATAAGACATTCATTCTATCCTGCTCTCGAGTCGGAATAGAAGTAGTGCTTTGGAGAGGTTTTTTAATTAGGTCTTCTACGACTTGATTTGGTAGACCTAAATGATTACCGACCTTGATGAGGTAACCGAGCTCGAACTGATCGAAAAAATCATCTATCCGCGATAATCTAACAAGTATACTTAGTAGTTCTTCTGAAGACATGAGATTAGTCTATATTTAAAAGGTAACCTTTTCTGAGGTAGGTCTTGAGATTAATCCAAAATGCGCATACTAAATACACGATCAACGGAGAACCCATAGTAATAAAGGAAGTATAGATAAAATAAAGTCTCACACGAGTAATACTTATACCCATCTTAATGCCTATCATTCGACAGACTCCAAAACTTGATTTTTCTACAATATCACGTAACATATGGATCATTAACCTAAATATACATAATCCATAGAAATTTACAAGCGTCGATCTATGTATTATAAGGCTTACTCAGTACCAAGAGGTTCGTACATACCTGAGCTCACGGATAGATATGTAGATGGTGCTGATGGATCGCTATACACCGATACGTTAGGAATAGTAGCATCATCTAATGGCGATCCGTATATCTTATCGAAACATAAGGTGAATCCACAGAATCCAAAAAATAGTATGAATGTGAGAAATAATAACTCCTTAAGTCCTAAGGCTAATGTATAAGGTATATCTACGGGATTGCTATCTAATATAGCGTCAGTGTTTGGGAACATTGAAATCTTATTTAGATCCTAAAGGTAGCAAAATATAATTACATATTATAAATATTTGTAATGCATAATTTATTGATTTCTAATATATAGTGATTACATTACTTTTTTATTGCCTTAAGTACAAATGTATGAGGCAATGTGACATTCCCATGATCGAATACATACTCCTGATCAGCCCTATGTCTAAATGTATCGTCCAATTTATAAGGAGAGTAATCATATTCTATAAATTCAGTGATCTCCATTCCTTCGTTTCGTAATGCCGTCATTATATCTGATAACGAATGCTGCCAGAAGTATTCCTTCATCTTTATATCTGCATTATTATCAGCATAAGTGCCCTCCTCTATCTCCATATAAGGCACACCATTATTAAAATAATTGTATGCAATCTTATCCTTCGCCCAATCAAATAGATGCAAAACAGGATGGAACTCCGCCATGAAAAACCTACCTCCTGGCTTAAGTCTCAGAGCAATCTGCTCTGCCCATAATTTTAGATCAGGCAACCAGATAATCGTGCCATAGCTGGTATAGACTATATCAAACATATCACTTACATGCTTATCAGTCTCTAATACATTACACTGGACGAATGTAGACTTGAGGCCTAAGTCATCTCTTATTCTTCTGGCTTCTAAGATGGCTTGATCTGATATATCCACACCTGTACTTATTGCTCCCATCCGTTCTAAGCTTAGGGTATCTTGACCGAAATGGCATTGCAGATGCAACAACGACTGCCCGGATAGATTAGGTAATTCTTCCAACTCTACCTTGCGCAAAGAAGTCTCACCTGACATAAAAGAAGGCATATCATAGAAGTCACTCTTCACATGTATACTAGTCTTCGCATTCCAAAGACTTTGGTTAGCATCAAAATATTCTTGATATTCCTTCATCTACTGCTATTTCTTGTAAGTGATTGTTACGACTTATTAGGCAAAGTTATTAGCGACAACTCATTGTATAATATATCAGTATCATAGACGCCGCATAATGATTACCTTTGTTGAAAATATAAATGTAACCATGGCAGAGGAAAAAAAGAAAAATTCGATGAACATAGAACTACCTGAAGAAATAGCTGATGGTGTATATGCGAATCTAGCAATCATATCTCACTCGCAATCAGAGTTTGTTGTAGACTTCATCAGAATGGTACCTAATGTCCCTAAGGCAAAGGTCAAGTCTAGAGTCATCTTGACACCGCAACACGCTAAGAGATTACTTAAGGCACTAAATGATAACGTCGTAAAGTTTGAGAAGCAGTTTGGTAAGATCCAAGAAGGTAAGCAGCAGCAAGTTAATTTCCCTATGAACTTTACACCTACTGCTCAAGCGTAGCTAAATCTTATATCTGGAAAGAAAGACGTCTTAATATCCACTGAGATAGGCCTTTTCTTTCCAGTTATAAGTACATGACTCCCTTCCACAAAATCCAATCTTCTTTAGATTAATATATAGGGATATTCAGAAGTAAGAAGTTTTAATCCCAGAGGGATTACATTATGTTTAGCCCTGCAAGAATTGCAGGGATTAGGATATAAAGTCTGAGGGGATTTGGCGGGATTTTTTACAAAAATCATGACAAATCTGATAGGCACGTACCCCCTTATAGGCCGTATTTATCCAATTACTGAGTAATGATATAATTTATAACATTGTAATAAACTGAGTGTAAGCTGATTGGATTACTTCTGAACATCCCTATATAAGAACGTTGGATAAGTACTAATTCAGTACAACAAATACGAATTACTTAGAAGTGATATCGACGGGTGGTACATTAATATTGTCGAATCAAAACAAACTCCCCGCCTGATTAGGCGGCACTACACCTATATGCTCATAAGCTTTCTGTGTTGCCTCACGTCCTCGGGGTGTACGCTGTATGTATCCTTCCATGATAAGAAAAGGCTCATGGACTTCCTCGATAGTCCCTGGTTCCTCCCCGACTGCTGTAGCGATAGTTGTTAGTCCTACTGGTCCTCCTTTGAATTTTTCTATGATGGCTGACAGTATCCGATTATCCATCTGGTCGAGACCACCATCATCTACATTAAGAGCTTCCAGACCGTACTGCGCTATAGCTTGATCTATGATACCATTTCCTTTGATCTGAGCAAAGTCTCTAATTCTTCGGAGTAAGGCATTCGCTATTCTTGGAGTTCCTCTACTTCTTCTTGCAATTTCATTGACCCCTTTAGGTCTGATCTCTATTTGTAGAATATCTGCACTTCTGACTATGATGCTTTCGAGCGTTTTAATATCATAATAATCTAAGTGACAATTAATCCCAAATCTTGCACGCAATGGAGATGTCAGTAAGCCCATACGTGTCGTCGCTCCTACGAGGGTAAATGGATTAAGATCTATCTGTATACTTCTCGCTGCAGGTCCAGAATCTATCATGATATCGATTCTATAATCCTCCATAGCGGAATAGAGATATTCCTCGACCACATTATTAAGCCGATGTATCTCATCTATAAATAAGACATCGCCTTCTGCCAGATTAGAAAGCAATCCTGCAAGATCACCTGGTTTTTCCAATACAGGGCCAGAGGTAAGCTTGAGCTGAGCTCCGAGTTCGTTAGCTACGATATGAGATAAAGTCGTCTTACCTAATCCCGGAGGGCCATGCAGTAACACATGATCGAGTGCCTCATCTCTTAGCTTTGCAGCAGCTATAAATACCTTAAGATTATCGACGATCTTAGGCTGACCAGAGAAGTCACTGAGACTCTGTGGACGCAAGGCTTTCTCCAGTTGTTTTTCTTCTGGCGTATAATGCTCTTCTGTCGGATCTAAATTAGGATTACTCACAGCTCGAAGATATTAAATAAATAATTGATACATGAATATGAATAGAATATGCTAATAGATACTCGATGCATCGTATTTTGGATTAATTATTGCATTCTGTATAGGTTAAGATAATGAATCAAAAATGCATAACATCACGAGTGAGCGAACTAGAGCTCAGATATCACGTGCAGCTATAGAGAGACTCTATATTGCCATGCGTCACTTAGTCATAAGAGGAGCTTACAAACCACTGGGCGTATCCGGAGAGGCTATGATACAATCCTTGCTCGATCTCGCTCCAGAAATATATGGCAGCATCCGTGATAACGAAAAAGTGGAACTTAGTGGACTGATGTATATATTCCAGAGATTGCCGCAAGGCATAGAGGAATGCACGTACATCAAGCTCATAAGTCGAGAAGGCTTAGAGGACTCCCATTATCCTACTATCGTGCCTGCTAAGCGTAGACGTAATTGCTACCGAGTCGATAATGAACAGATGTACATCGAGATGGTAAGGGGCAAGAGTGACATCTATGATATTTTGACACACCTGACATTTATGTACGTAGAAGCAGAAAAAATAAGAGACAATGCCATCGACCATAAGGGTAGAAAAAGAAGAGAATGGAAGATGCTCGAAAAAATCAATCTTAAGATAAAAAGTAAAAAACCATTCAATAAAGAAATAGGCTATTCTTATCTAAGCTACTTATTAGGTCGGACTTATGGCGAGACCGCTAAAGCTGCTAAGAATTTTGAGAGTGCTAAGAAAGTCAATTCGCTCTTTACCATTGTATATGCTCTCGGTCAGATAAGTATCGAAGAACATGAGGAAAAGAAAAGTAGAGAAATTAGTTTCTCCTCTACACTTCGTGCTAAGATCGGCCATCATATATTCGGGACACACTGGGCAGAACACATTAAGCAACATCTCGACGATCATAACTTACTTAAGAGGCCTCTGCATATCATCAGTAGTAATCTACATAGTGTCATGAATTGTCTATATGCAGAAAGTGCCCTCAACAATGGAAAGAAAAAATCGTCCATAGAAGACCTCGCAAAACGACTATCTAAGGACAGCAACGAGAATCTCAGAGAGGAAGTCAGAAAACATGCACTCAAGAACGGCATGATAGAAATCCAAGGTTCTAATGGTGTCAATATTGGCGTACAAATATTCGACAGCAAGCAACTGGATTTATTACAAGGCAAAAAATCGAAAAAGAAAAAAAATAACTTTAAAAGTGATTTTGTTCTCATCGTCATGGATTATGCTTTTGGAGAGCAAGCTTATGAGCTCATGGACGAATTGCTAAAACCTCATATAAAAGAAGATCAAAAAATTCCACTAAATATACAGTCGGTTAATATTATGGGAAAAGCTGGAATACTGGAAGGGAAGAAAGGAGACATTATGATACCGTCAGCTTTTATATTCGAAGGAAGTGCTGACAATTATCCTATAGACAATGACATAAAAATAAAAGACTTTGATAATTCTGGTCTGAGCGTATACGAAGGACCGATGGTCACTGTATTAGGAACATCATTACAGAATAGAGATATATTAAGATATTTCCTAAGATCGTCGTGGCAAGCCATAGGTCTCGAGATGGAAGGTGCACATTATCAGAAAGCCATACAAGCTGCCTCTAAGATCAGAAATAGTGTACAAGATTCTCTGTCGGTTAGATATGCTTATTATGCCTCTGACAATCCATTGGAAACTGGCTCTACATTATCTTCTGGAGGACTTGGCGTAGATGGTGTGAAGCCTACCTACCTAATTACAAAGTCATTTCTCAGCAGTATTATGAAAGGCTAATAAAACTGGATTGGATACTTTCATATTTATTACTAATATATAGTATAAAAAGACACCTCCATAAGTAAGCAATCATTATCTCAGATGGATTGCATTAAGTGTATTCCTACAAGGATTGCCTGATCTACGCTTAGAGAGTGTAAACAGATTTGGCGAGACTAATCAATTTCATTTCACGAGAAACCCAATCCATATGAGATCCCGATCCCAATTAGAAAGCCTAATAATAGAGGTGGATAAAATGTGTCCTAAAAAACAGAATAGATCACATCGAGCGATGTGATCTATTCTATTTCCTTAATAAATAATTCGATAAGATTCTTCATATCCTATATGAAGAAAATGACTTTAACACCCTTTATATTTTTATTTGATCTTAACAGAAGTGAATTGGATTGCTTCCTCTCCCTCTATCATAAATCCTAACTTATAATCTCCTGACCCCGGAAATAGAGACTTACTAATTTTTACCTTATTAGAAAGAACTGGCAACTGATATTGTAACTCATTATCTGAGCTAAATATCTGTATAAACTTTATATCTGATACCGAAGTAAATTCAAGTCTTGATTGGCTATTATTATATGTAGCTGTAATAAACAACTCCGAAGTATTAGCATCTACTATAAGTTCCATAGACTCATCTTCTAAGAAGGTAATATTTTCTGCCGGGTAGTTAGTAGCAGAAGCTACTGTGAGAGAGAATACAACTGCCGATAGTACTAATAATAATGATTTCATGACTTTAACATTTAGGTGGGTAATTAGGTGTATTAAATATTCTTTCATAAAGATAAGGACGATCATATACCCTAATCAAGTCTCTAAGCTCTACACGGAATTGGGATACCTGCTACATCGCTCCTACAAGAACTACAGACGTCATTAAATATGTAATCTTTACTACATTTGACAGAACCTAAAATATCATTACTTCTTCTTCACTATCTAATCTTAACAAATTAAAGCCTCAGACACAAAAATGACAACCAATTTGCAAAATAAAATCTCTCAAAAAAAGAATACCCTTAAAAAAACATAAGGGTATTCAGTCAACTAATCTCGGGGGTTAAAATCAAAAGACCTTAACTATATAATAAACTATAATGAATTTCTAATCACATTTATCTAACATGATCTGTAAGAATTCCTCCTTACGCCTTCTCGCTATCGGTATAGATGTACCGTCTACCATCTCCACGGTACCCTGCTTATGATATCTTATTATCCTATCTACATTAATTAAGAAAGACTTATGACAGGGAAAAAAATTAGAATCAGATAATCGCTCTCTATAGTAGCCTATGTTCTTAGTGCTTATATGATCGCTACCATCTACCAGTTGTAGCTTTGTATAATTCTGTAATCCTTCCATGTAGACGATCTCATCCATGATTACGAATTCTATCGTCTTACAACAGGGAACAATTAATTTCTGTGGTTTCAATGTAATAGTCATTAGGGTTTAGTTTTTTGAGGGTAAAAAAACCGTTGATCCAAAAAATCAACCGATTATACATTAAATGTAGAGCAAGAAAATATCTGAAAAAAGACAAAATATTCCACATTTCCGACTTAAATAATGCAGTAATAAAGTATATTTACTTCACATATTATTGATTTTCAGCTTATTACTCTATATTCATTGTATACTTTTTCCGACTATATAACAAACTCCATTGAAGACCAAAAACACAAAACTCATTACCACCCTAATGACCGTTCGTCAAAAAGAGTGGAAATCTCTCAAGCGGTACTTACTGTTGTACACCACTAAAGAAACAGAGTACTATAGATTAGTAGATCTATTGAGTAGGCAGACTCCCCTCGACAGCTTAGATATAGAAGCATTCCGCCTCAAAAATTTCGAAGCTATCGCTTCTAAAAATTTCTACAACATGATGTCGAAGATTACCGAATGGATAGAGGACTGGATGGTAGCCACCCTGATCAATAAAAATCAGAGAAAGAAAAACATATACCTCGTCAAAGCTCTCAATAACCGTGGCCTATATACACAAGCGGATAAGAAAGCAGAAAAAATAGAAAAGGACATACTCGAAGAAAAGCAACTGGATCTCAATACAAATGCAGAATATCATCAGCTTCTTTATTATCAATACTATAGCAATAATCCTATCAAATACAGAGATGGCGAGAACCTCCTGAAAAAACTGGTTTCTACTCAGATGCAATCTTACAAAGAGTATGCATTGACCTATCTGTTAGAATTACACAATCGGACGGAGCTGAGTAAGTATCAGCTGAACGATGAAATCGAAAAAATAAGGAATGTATGTTCTCTCATAGAAGATAATAAGCTAATTAAAATACTCAGTTCTCTAGAAGATCTTGTAGTCAATAAGAAGAGGGATAAACTCAAGCAGATGACAGATTTACTAATTTCTAATGTCACAAAAAATAATACTGACCTACATCTCCTCTTTTATGGATACATCTTTAGAATATCAAAAATTGTTTGGGCAAATAACAAAAATGCAGAAAAGAGCATCACATTAGACATGATAAATTATGGAATAGAATCTGGCATATATACTGAGAATGGAAAAATAACTGATTTTCAATTTTTCAATTTAATCAACAGACTTTCACAAATGATAGAATATCAGGCGTTATTAAATTTTATCAAAAAGTGGACATATGTATTAGATAAAAAATATGCAGACATAACGATTAAAACAGCTTATTCTATTGCTGCTTTTCACTATAAGCAATACAAGAAGGTATTAAGAATTTCGTCTAATATAGTTCATAAAAACATAAAAAATAAGTTACTTATAAGCTCACAAAAAGCTATAGCTCTATATGAAGAGAATGAAGAAGGTATATTATTGTCTCATTTACATAATTACAAAAGAATGAAAAGAAGGAAACTAAAGCCTATTGATGAAAAGTACTACGCAAGACATAAGAATCTAATCAAAGTAATAGAACTAATGGTTAAAAAGAAATACGACGAATCAATAGAGATAGAATTAAATGACCATCTACCTATATTCTACAGGTCATGGTTCACCGATAAGTTATTAAAGTAATAAAGATGCAGAATAGGATAAGACCTATACTGCATCTTATGATGGTGATACTATCTATATACCTCCATCCTCATCACCAATGATGAAGCTTAATATCCAATCTATGATATTCATGATTTATAAGTTTGATTTAGTAATACATGAATATATATATATAGCGTTTTATCAAAATTTCGGGTAGCTTTATTTTCTGAATTTAATATGTAAAATACAGAATGAGATTAGGCTCATTCTGTATCTGTCGTTCGGTATATGTTATATACCATCTACATCATCACCAATGATGAAGCTTAATATCCAATCTATGATATCCATGATTCAAAAATTTTAGGGTTAGAAAAATTGTTCTATCAAAAAATTTCGAATCATATTCCGTGGCCACACAACATGAAACATTATGATCGCAGATGCCTCTGCGACTTTTAAAAGAGTGCAAGAAGTAGCAATTAGTTTTTTAGGGTTATGCTTAATCGCTGTTCTTACTATAGGGAACCTCTATAAACCATAAATTCTCTTAAGATTTTAGCTATTGGCTATAGTGATAGCAATCCATTTTATAAAATCTTTGTTTTCTCTTATAAATTGAGACTTATTAAGTGAATGCAATCTTGCT
>Ga0209187_1001186_pt1 | contig 32952 bp, 22 predicted proteins | sample BantaG_FD_187430 | JGI IMG/M metagenome (GOLD analysis project Ga0209187, IMG submission 187430) | Marine algal microbial communities from Bantry Bay, Ireland - BantryBay_4 metaG (SPAdes) (version 2) | ecosystem: Host-associated > Algae > Red algae > Unclassified | place: Bantry Bay, Ireland...
GTTTGCCCGAACAATTGAAGGAGGATGAAGCCATACTTGTAAAGCCGAATGTGGAAGCATTGAAAAAAGGAATCAGCCGACTAATTTGTGACAGCGATTTATACGAAAATTTATCAAAAAAAATGCTAAAAAAACAAAGAGAGTTAAGTTGGAAAAGTATTGCGAAGCGTATCGAAAATGTGATTTTGTCAAATAATCATTCTTGAAAATAAACACGCTTTACTCGTCCTGATATGTTTGTAAATACCTCATAAACAATGGTTTGCAATTCGTTGGCGAGTTCGTGAATGGGTTTTTCTTTTCCAAAGATAATCACCTCATCGCCCTCACGAGCTTCGGGAATATCGCTGACATCCATCATACACATATCCATGCAAATATTGCCGACGGTTCGCGCTTCTTTTCCATGAATGATGACGCTGCCACGTCCATTGCCCAAGTGCCGTAAAAAACCATCGGCATAGCCGATGCTAATAGTTGCCATTCGTATTTCTTGAGCTGCTTTTCCGACGCGATTGTAGCCGATAGTTTCGTTTTTGTGTATAGTTTTAATTTGAGAAATGGTGGCTTTGAGTGTACTCACAATTTCAAGTTTATTTTGAATTTCTGCACAGCCTATTCCGTATAAACCTATTCCCAATCTTACCATATCCATTTGGTATTCAGGAAACCGCACGATGCCCGCCGAATTGAGTATATGACGCATTGGTGTGGCATCAATTAGTGTAGTTATTTTTTTGTATAAAAAATTAAATTTTTTAAACTGTTGCCGTGTAAAATCGTCAAATTGAGCATCACCGCTACCTGCAAGGTGAGAGAAAATGGAAGCGGTTTTTACTGTCTTATTTCCTTTTAAAAAATGTACTAATTCGTCAATATCGCCCTCTTCAAAGCCGAGTCGATTCATGCCCGTATTCAAATTAAGGTGAATTGGGTAGTTGCTAAGTTTTTGATAATCAATGTGTTTTGATAATTTTTGTAAACCATCCAAACTATACACTTCCGGTTCTAAACGATGACGAATGAGCGCATCGTAACTGGCTTCTTCGGGGTTCAACACCAAAATCGGGACTTGAATTCCTGCCTCTCGCAACTCCACGCCTTCATCCGTATAAGCGACGGCGAGGTAATCAATATTTTGAAATTCGAGCAGTCGCGCGACCTCATAACTACCGCTTCCATAAGCCGCCGCCTTGACCATTGCCATGACCTTTGTTTTGGGTTTGAGGTAGCGACTATACACATTAATATTGTGGGTGACGGCATTGAGATTAATCTCCAAAACGGTGCGATGTGCTTTTTGTTCCAACAGTCGTGCGATACGTTCAAACTGAAAGGCGCGCGCGCCTTTGAGCAAAATATTTTCATTATTAAAAACAGTATCCGAAAGTGCATTTTTTAAATCGGCGGTAGTCGGATAGAAGGTCGCTTGAATGTGGGTCGGAAGATGTTTTTTTATAAAAATAATGTCATTTCCAACTCCAATAAAGCGATGAATATTTTTTTCTTTGAGCAATTTGGCAACTTGTGCGTAGAGTTTATCGGGACTTTGATTGGTCTGCGGAATGTCGGATAGAATGAGCGTAGCAGATTTGTCGCCGCCTTGCTGGTGGAGAAAATCTAAGGCGATTTCGAGCGAATTGAGGTCATTATTATAACTGTCATTGATGAGGGTACAATTGTTGGTGGCTGCTTTGAGTTCGAGGCGTAAAGGGACGCTGCGAAGTTGTTTTATGCGTGTGGAAATGGTCGTGTTATCATAATTTAAATGTAACATCATTGCCCAACAGTGCGCTATATTTTCAAGGTAAGCATTATCAATAAATGGAACGCGAATGGAGCAGTGTTCGGACTTTAGCGTTTCGCATTTATATGTAGCATGGAGTGTGGAGTGACCATTTTTTTTATCAACATTTGTAATGTACAAATCCGCCTGTTCATTATATCCCCATGTAAATGTTTTTTTATGATAAAAAGAATTTAAAGTATTGTTTATCAGTACATTATCATTTCTATGAATGATAATTTTACAAGAAGAAAATAGCTTTATTTTTTCTTGTAATTTCTCTTTAATATCCGAAAAACCTTCGCTGTGTGCTGCGCCGATATTGGTCAGTAAGCCGATGTCGGGTTGAATGATGTTGGCGAGCTTTTCCATTTCTCCGACTTGCGAAATTCCAGCTTCAAATATGCCTAAATCATGCGCCTCGTCTATCTGCCAAACCGACAAGGGTACGCCGATTTGCGAGTTGTAACTCTTAGGGCTACGAACGATATGATGCTCGTCGCGGAGGAGTTCGTAGAGCCATTCTTTGATGATAGTCTTGCCATTGCTGCCTGTGATGGCGATGGTTTTGAGTTGGTGTTGGTAGCGATGATATTGCGCCAAAATTTGAAGGGCTTGGAGGGTGTTATCAACCAAAAGAAAATTGGCATCGGGTAATTTGTCAGGATTCGGATGGCTGATGATGAAGTTTCGGATGCCTTTTTTGTAAGCGTCTTGGATGTATGTGTGTCCGTCGTGGCGTGTGCCTTTGATAGCAAAAAATAAGGAGTTGTGCGGGAGGGAAATTTTGCGACTGTCGAATACGAGTTGAGTAATATCAGCAGGATGAAGTGTGCCGTCGAATTTGGCGGAGATGATGTTTGCTATATTTTGAATGGTGTAGGTCATTGAGGCAAAGTTAGTGTGTAATAGGAAATTCAGCAACGAATGTTGTATAAGAAAATTTATGAAATTATCAATTGAGGATGATTTGGCTGTAAAGCCCTGTAAGTTAGATGTTTACTCTGTTCTTTTCCTTGATGAAAAGAACCAAAAATCAAGGTTTGATGAATTTCTTAACGCCAAATAGTCCTGAAAATTCTAAATTTCATAAACTCGCTACGCTCAAACAGTATGAAATTCTTTACGAATTTCCAGAACAATTTGGCTAAAATTCATAAGACCGTCAGGAAATTCGTTGAGTTGGAAATTATGTTTTCAAATGCGTAATTGTAAAATTATTTGGTTTTGTATGATTTTATGTGGCTGTGCGGGTTTGCTGCGTAAGGGATAGGAGGTGTTGTTTGAACGAAGTGGAGCGATAGCGGAACGGAGAGAGTGCCGGATAGCCCGACCCCGTAGGGGATACGCCCTAATTTTCTATTTTATACGAATAAAAAGCCCTCGCAATCAGTTGATTGCGAGGGCTTGATATATTTGATAATATGTTTAAATTATCTTGATTGTAAGATAATTTCGATTGGTTTGCCTGATTTTGTTCCCATGCCTTTGAAGGTCATTTGTCGGGCAGGGATGCCTCTGTCAAGTAGTTTGCGATAGATACAACGGGCGCGTACTGTGGAAAGGTTGGCTCCTTCGCAGTAGGATTCGTTGCAGGCTTCGCTTTCGTTGCTGGCGATGTGACCGTGTATGGCTATCTTGGCATTTGGGTATGCTTTGAGTAGTGCAGCAAGGTCATCAACGTCGCCGTAGGCACTGTTGTTGAGTTTGGCAGAGTTTCTTCCGAAGCGAGCTTTATCAAATTTGAAAATGCTGCTGGGGAAGGTACTTGCTCCTGCTGCGAGGTAGTTTGCCATGTTGCAGTTGATACCCGGTGAGAACTTGAGTTCTGAACAGTTTTTACCGAGTGCTGCATTTGGGTCTTTGTATGTGATGGTGCGTGTCTCTGTGTCTTTGCCGCATCCATTTTCTGCTGTTACTGTAAGTTTATTGCTACCAACGTTGAGGTTGCTTAGGTTGGCTTCAAATCTATCGGTATCTGCATTGTAAGTAAAGCCTGTGAAGTTGGTATTGTTGAGCTGTGCAGTGATGTCGTCTTTGCCGTCAACGTCTTTGATTGTGGCGATGACTTTGGTTGTGTTGGCATTAATGGTCGTATTGTTTTGACCGCTAAATTCAACGTTTGGTTTATCACAAGCTGCTGCTCCGCCACATCCTCTGAGTAAGAGGAATAATAATGGAATCAACAATAATAAAAGTAGTAACCACCACCATTTGCGTAGGCATCCTCCAAGTCCGGCTCCGTCGTCAACGGGTGTAGTGGTTTGTGCAACGCGTGCTGTTTTGCTTTTTGCTGCTGAAGCAGTAACTACTGCTGCTGCTGCTTTTTTACGCTTTGTCTCGGCTTCGACTTTACGTCTTTTTTCTGCTTCTGCTTTGATACGGACTTCTTCTTCGCGCTTGCGTTTTGCTTCTGCTTCTGCTTTGAGTCTTGCTGCTTCGGCATCGGCTTTGCGTTTGGCTTCTGCTTCAAGTCTGAGGCGTTCTGCTTCTGCTTTAGCTTTTGCATCAGCTTCAGCTTTCAAACGTGCTGCGTCAGCATCGGCTGTTTCTCTTTTCTTCAAAGCAAGTGCGGCGGCGGCAGCCGTAGCTGCTGCGGCAGCGGCAGCTTTTTTCGCGTTTGCTTCTTTTTCCGCTTTCAAGCGTGCTGCCTCGGCATCTGCCTTGGCTTTTTCATCCGCTTCTGCTCTCAGACGTGCTGCTTCGGCATCTGCTTTTGCTTTCGCATCTGCTTCTGCTTTGAGTCTTGTCGTCTCTTCTTCGGCTTTACGTTTCGCATCGGCATCGGCTTTGAGTCTTGCTTCTTCCTCTGCTTTCAAACGTGCTGCTTCGGCATCCGCTTTGGCTTTTGCATCTGCTTCGCCTTTGAGTCGCGCTGCTTCTGCATCGGCTTCCTGCTTGCGTCTGCGAAGCATAGCAGCAGAAAGTAATTTGCCACCAACTAAGGCAGAGCCAATACCGATAGCTGAGTTTTCGCCGGTCACACCATCGTAAGCAACGACCATTTCATCTTTAGATTCGTAGTAGCAACTTCTGGCTACTTCTTGGTTGTTGCCGGAACGAAGGACGTAGTAGTGGTATTTACCAAGTGCTGCTTCTTTTTTCCAGTTTTCTTTTTGCGGTGCGTTTTTGATGATGGCTTTGAGACCATTATCACGCGCTCCTTCGGATTCATATCCTTCACTGCGAAGAAGTGTGTTGCCATTTCTGTCATTATAAGCAAAGTAATGCTTACTTCGTTCTTCATTGTAAAATTTATTGAAACCTGTTTTTCCACCATAAGATTTGCATGGTAGATAATCATCTGTGCGTAAGACTTTTCTTTCTTCGTCGTCTGCTTGCTTTTTCTTTAATGCCAATGCAGTGGCTGCTGCTGCGACAGCTGCTGCGGCGGCAGCTTTTTTCGCTTCGGCTTCTGCCTTCGCTTTTGCATCGGCTTCGGCTTTCAAGCGAGCTTCTTCTTCGGCTTTGCGTTTTGCTTCGGCTTCTGCCTTCGCTTTTGCTTCGGCTTCTGCTTTGAGACGAGCTTCTTCTTCGGCTTTGCGTTTTGCTTCTGCTTCTGCCTTCGCTTTAGCATCCGCCTCTGCTTTGAGGCGAGCTTCTTCTTCGGCTTTACGTTTTGCTTCTGCTTCTGCCTTCGCTTTAGCATCTGCCTCTGCTTTGAGGCGAGCTTCTTCTTCGGCTTTGCGTTTTGCTTCTGCTTCTGCCTTCGCTTTTGCATCTGCCTCTGCTTTGAGGCGAGCTTCTTCTTCGGCTTTGCGTTTTGCTTCTGCTTCTGCCTTCGCTTTTGCATCTGCCTCTGCTTTGAGGCGTGCCTCTTCTGCGGCAGCAGCTTTAGCTTCTGCATCTGCATCTACTACATTTCCTGCGGGTGCGCCCGTTCCCATAGCTCTACCAATGAGTAAACCCACGGCTTGACGCATATCTTCTTCTGTTTTGTAGAAGAAACTTTTACCAAAGTTTTTACCGTTTTCATCTTTCAGATAGAAATAGTAGGTTCCGTTTTTGGCAACTTTGCCTTCGTAGTTGGCTTCGCTTGGTGCGAGTTCAATGGCTTTTGCAAGTGCTTCATCTACTTGTTTCTCGGTCGGGAAACCTTTGAGGTTCGTAGTCATGAAAAGCATTTTATCATCTTCATTATTGAACATGAAGTAATGCTTGTCTTCTCCACTACGGAAAGTTTTATAGGTAACATTATTGAATAAATAATTACCTTTTTTGAGTTGTACTTTTTCTGGCTTTGGCTTTTTAGGTCCGGTTCTTTTCTTTCTTTTCTTCTTCGGCTTGTCGTCACCGGCATCCGTAGGTGGAGGTGGTGCGGCAATGCTAAAATTAGCCGTGTATCCCTCGCCTGCTGCGGCAAGATTATCGGTATCAACTGCCCCAGCAGCGGAGATAACTCCTCCTTGCCCTGTGAGTGTTCTGATGACTCCATTCATTTCTCCTTCGGAATCGAACCAACGACTCATCGCAATTTCTTGGTTGTTGCCTGCGCGTAAAGAGAAATAATGTTTACCATTTTTGTGGACTTGTCTGACGTAACGGTCAGGATTGGTCATATTCTTCTGTACAGAGCTAATGCCGTTATCACGACCGCCTTCAGAAGAATAACTTTCACTGATTAATACTGCACGACCTTGATCAAGGTTGTAACAAAAATAATGTTCGTTTTCGTCAGCGAATTTACCGAAGCTGTTACTGATGTCGGCAGTTTTACTTTCGTAAAATCCCAACTTTTTGTAATCATCTGCTTTCATATCGGATTTTTACTTCTTGGTTAGTGATTTGTAAATTAAAATAATGATTGGTTATCTAAGTACAAAGTCAAGTATCATGTAAGTTTGTTGATTATTTTCAAATAATTACAAAATTTACGAGTGTTGATATATTTACTCACAGGTACTTATTTATATATGATAAAACACTGGGGAGAGTGTGTGTGATTTGTGACTGTCTAAATCAAGGTGTACGGTTATAAGACAGGGAAAAAAACCGCGCGTCACTATCTTAGGGATGAAAAAACAACTTCTCGCTAAAAAAAGATTTTTTCCCGCGAAGTCTTAGTGGGAATTGCAAATTTAGTATTAAATTTACAGTTATCTAAAAATCAAGGCATTATGTTTTTAAAGGCACTTAAAGGCAAAAATCAATTTTGGCGGTATTTTGTGACATTGTTTGTGGTCATTATTGCCTCTCAAATTATTGGGGCTATTCCTTTGATGGTTGCTATATTTCGGGATATTGGATTCGAGTCGAATATCTCCGATATGAATGAGATGCTTGCTGCCACGAGTCTATCTCAAAACACCTTACTGATGCTGATGATGCTGCCTTTTGCAATTGGCTTATTGTCTTTGATTTGGATGGTGAAAGTCTTGCATGAACGCTCATTTTCAGATACTACGACGGGGGCGAGTCATTTTCGATGGGAAAGATTTTTTAAAGGTTTCGGGCTTTGGTTTTTACTTTCTGCATTGATACTGACGGTAGGGTATTTGATGATGCCGGAAGGTTTGGTTTGGAATTTCCAGCCCAAACAGTTTGCAATTTTGGTGGTTATATCACTCATTTTTATTCCTTTGCAAACGGGTTTTGAGGAAGTCTTGTTTAGAGGCTATTTGTTACAAGGTTTTCAATTATTAACAAAAAATAAATGGGTGGCTGTTGTGATTACGGGTGTATTGTTTGGATTGTTGCATATTGCTAATCCTGAAATAGCGGAGTATGGTTTTGGGTTGGTTATGCCTCAATATATATTTTTTGGTGTTTTGTTTGGTTTTATGACGGTGATGGATAATGGTTTGGAACTCGCTTGGGGCGCACATGCTGCGAATAATATTTTCTTATCTTTATTTGTTACACATGAAGCATCCGCTTTGCAGACTCCGGCGATGTTTCGTGCAACAGCGATTGACCCTGTTATGGATTTAGTTGGATTGATCATCGCAGGTTTGGTTTTTATGGGAATTTGTTGGGTCTGGTTTAAGTGGAATTTTAATGAACCCGAACGGGTTTGAATGTATATCCTTCCGAATGTCGTTCTAATTGCGCGTAGAGAAAATTCATGAATTTTCTCTACGCGCAATTGAATGTGTATCTTTGCTCTATGTCTATTCAATTACAATCTAAACTCCCCGATGTCGGTACGACCATTTTCACGGTCATGAGTGCTTTATCTAATGAATGTGGTGCGATTAACCTTTCGCAAGGTTTTCCAAATTATGATTGCGACCCTGTGCTGAAAGACCTTGTGGCAAAATACGTCAGCAACGGCTACAATCAATACGCGCCGATGGCGGGTTTGCCCGAACTCAATGAACAGCTTTATACCAAAATTGCTCGACTTTATGATGTACAGGTTCATCCGGCAAACGAAATCACGATTACGGCAGGTGCGACACAGGCAATTTATACGGCTATTACGGCTTTGGTGCAGCAGGGAGATGAGGTGGTTATGATAGAGCCGGCTTATGATTCTTATCGCCCGTCGGTGGAATTGTGCGGTGGTGTGGTTGTTCCTTACGAACTGTCAAAGCCGGACTTTAAGGTCGATTGGCAAGCATTTGAACAACTCATCACGCCGCGTACTCGCGCTATTCTTATCAATACGCCACACAATCCTTCCGGTATGATTTTTTCGCGTGATGATATGCTTGAACTTCAACGCATTACGCAAGATACGAACATCATCGTTTTGAGTGACGAAGTGTATGAACATATTGTTTTTGATGGGGAAGAGCATCAGAGTGTTTTGCGTTTTCCTGACCTATTTGCGCGGAGTATTGCGGTTTATTCTTTTGGTAAAACTTTTCACAATACGGGCTGGAAATTGGGTTATGCCGTCGCGCCGGAGTATTTGATGGAGGAGTTTCGTAAAGTCCATCAATTTAACGTCTTTTGTGTCAATCGCCCGATGCAGCACGCACTCGCGGACTACATGAAAAACGCTAATAATTATTTGGATTTGAGCCCTTTTTATCAACAAAAAAGAAATTATTTTTTGAAGGCAATTGCTGCCTCGCGCTTTCGTCCGATAGCTTGTGCAGGTACGTATTTTCAAGCGGTTGATTACAGCGACATTAGTGATGAACGGGATACGGATTTTGCCAAACGACTGACGCGCGAATTCGGCGTGTCGGCTATTCCTATTTCGGTTTTTTATGGTAGTCAAAAGGACGAAAAAGTAGTCCGTTTTTGCTTTGCAAAGACGGAAGATATGTTGGCAGAGGCGGGAGAGCTTTTGTGTGGGGTATAGTAGAGAAAGGCTTATTAGAAATGTAAAATAATAAATTTAAAATGTAAAAGGTGTGTAGTGTGATTGAACGCGAAATATTTTATAATGTTTCATACGTACTACTGCTTTTCATTTCAAAAGATATTTTTTTGCAGTCTGTTTTGCTTCATTAAAAAAGAGAAAAACATACGTGGATAAAAAAGCCACAACACGCTTGTGCATTGTGGCTTAAATGTTTGCTATTTGTTTTTCAGTAGCTTATACGGGAACTTCTTTTAAAAGGTTTCATAAAAGCACATTTTTTTTAATTAAAGTAATAAGACAAAAACAATCTAACAAGTTTTTTGTGTATAAAACATTGATAAACAGGTACTTATTTAATCATTTAGGTTCATCTCCATATTTTACGAGGGATGTTTTTGCCTTTAGTTTAGATGGGTATCTACTCGACGGACATTTTTAAAATGTCAGGCGAGATGTATTTTCGCTACACTTTTCAATACATTTTTTATTAAAATTATGTAAAGTATTATAATTTAATAAAATGTAAAAGTGTTGTCGCCTGACATTTGTAAATGTCCGCCGACTTATATTATTCCCCAAACTATTATTTAAGTACAAACCTCCAATGTTTTACAACAAAAAAAATAATTGTCAAATATTATTTCCGTAAAATATGAAGATGAACCATCATCTATTCATTTACTAATTTAGTCATTGTACTTAAATCATTCATCCCTAATTTTTTATCAACTTCTTTCGGTTTACATTCCTGACAAACTTTGTCGTAGAAAGCATCTAATCCGCATTGTAGGAATTTATCGAAAAATTTAGCTTTTTTATCGTTTGTTCCTTCTTCTGGATAGCCCGTTGGGTTGGTCAGAAGCTGTTGACCGTCGTGGCTGAGGAGGACGTAGTAAGGCTGCGAATTATTGTCGAAATTCTTTGCCTGAAAATCCGCCCATTTATTGCCAATGTTACGTTTTTTCTTACCATCAAAATCGGAAATATACGGTTCTGCCAATTTTGTTTTATCATCTACATATAAGGAAATGAGGACGTAATCTTCTTTCAATTTTTCTAACACACCTTCGCGGGGCCAAACATGCTCTTCCATTTTACGGCAGTTGACACAACCGTATCCGGTGAAGTCTAACATGATCGGCTTTTTCACTTCTTTGGCGTAAGCCAAACCTTCTTCATAATTTTTAAAACAATCCAGTTTGAGTGGGCAGTTATTGGAATGGTCGTCTTTGAAAATGGCATATTGCGTAGAAGGCGCAAGTCCACTCATGACAGATAATGCCTTATATGTACCCAGTTCTTTATCAGTTGTTAAGCCAAGAGAAAGGTAGGCTGCAAATAAGAGCGAAGCTAATCCAAAACCCTTGCGTCCTATTGAAATAGGTGTGCCTTTTGGCGAATCATGCGGGAAGCGGAAGGCACCGAATAAGTATAAGCCCATCAGTCCAAATATCAATATCCACAAGCCCATAAATACTTCGTATTTGAGGATACCCCAGTGCTGCGTGAGGTCAACGAGCGAAAGGAATTTGAGTGCCAAAGCAAGTTCCAAAAATCCAAGTACAACTTTTACAGTGGTCATCCAACCGCCGGATTTGGGGAGGGATTTGAGCCATGCAGGGAAGGCTGCAAAGAGTGTAAAGGGCAAGGCAAGTGCTGTCGCAAAACCCAACATACCCGTAGGTGGCGCGAGTGGCAATTTGCCGCCCAAAACCGAAGGTCCTGTACCATTGAAAGACTCGACCAAAAGTGTACCGATAATCGGACCGGTACATGAGAAAGAGACGATACCAAGCGTAAACGCCATGAAGAAAATCCCAATCAAACCGCCTTTGTCTGCCATGCGGTCGGTAGCATTTCCCCACGAACTGGGTAGCGTAATTTCAAAGAAGCCGAAAAATGAAATCGCGAAGATAACAAAGAGAAAAAAGAACAATAGATTGAGCAACATGTTGGTCGAAATGGCATTCATAATTTGCGGTCCGAAAGCCAATGTCAATGCTGTACCAAGTGTCACGTAAATCACGATAATCGACAAACCAAAGATAGCGGCATTGGTAATACCTTTGGTTTTGCTGACATTACCTTTGGTAAAATAACTTACAGTAAGCGGTATCATCGGGAATACGCAAGGTGTGAGTATAGCGATAAATCCACCAATCATTCCCATTAGAAAAATTTTCCACAGGCTACCAAGACTTTGTTTTTTGATACAGGCATTAATCGGTTCTTTGAGGCTGGCTTTTTGGGCGTTTGCGGTATTTACTGCAAAAGCAATGGTTTTTTCATCTGCCGGAACGATGCTGAAATCAATATCTTCGGGTGGCAGACACTTGCTGTCGTCGCAAGCCATAAAGGTAAGATAACCCGAAACAAGGTCTTTTGGGGTATCCGTATATATTTTTTGTGTAATGATGTAAGTTTCTTTGAATTTGGTCAAGTCCAAGTCGAAAATCGCATCGTAACCAGATTTTTTATTGCCTGTTTCAACACCTTTTCCAACAAGTTTAAAGGCTTTTTCGCTTTCATAATTGATGCTTGTTGGTACAGGTCCGTCGTCGCCTTCGATGAATTGAGTATAGACATTCCAGCCTTCGTCAATTGTACCTGTATAAACGAGTTCGTATTCTCTGTTGGAGATTTTTCGACTACCAAATGTCCATTTGACCGGATTCAAGATACCCTCATCGGTATTTGTATTGATATTAAAGTTGGCAATGTTGCCAAGGTCTTCAGGAATATCTTTTAGATTTTCGAGGTCTTTTAGCTTATCGAGGTTTTTAAGTTTACTAAGATTTTCTAAACCTACCTTTTTACCATCGTCTGCCTTATCTATCGCTTTTTCGATTTCTTTTTTCTTTTCTTCGGCAGATTGTTGTGCTGCTTCTGCCTTAGATTTAGCTTTTTCAGCTTGCGCTTTTGCCTTCGCTTCGGCTGCTTTCATTTTATCGGCTTGCTGGCGAGTTTGTTCTTGTTGCTTCGCAAGAGCTTTTTCCTGTGCTGCTTTTCTTTTGGCATATTCCTCATCGATTTGTTTCTGAACGGCAGCTTTTTCGGCAGCGGCTTTTTCAGCTTGTTCTTTGGCAAGTGCTTCTACGGCTGCTTTTTGTTGAGCGGCTTTGTCAGCAGCAATTTTTGCAGCATCTACTGCGGGTTGAACCACTTTTGGTGTTTCTACGGTAGGTGTAGTTGTGGTCGTAGTCTGCGGTGTTTCTGTTACTGCTTTTTCAACAGGAGGCTTTACGCTTCCGCTTGCCAACTTGACCGTAAAATCAACATCCGTAGGAGGGAGACACATTTTATCATTGCAGGTCATAAAGGTGAGATAGCCCGTAACAGGCTTGCTCGCGTCTGTGACTTTGATGCGCTGCGTGATAGTGTAGTCGCCTTTAAACTTGACGACATCCATACCAAACATCGCATCGTAACCTGCCTTTTTATCACCTGCTTCGGTGGATTTGCCGGAAGCCTTAAAGGCTTTTTCGCCTTCATAATTGACACTCGTAGCTACTGGTCCTTCATCACTCGCCAAGTATTGCGAATAGACGTACCAGCCTTTGTCTATCTTGGCTTTATAAATAATATCGTACTCGGTATCAGAGATTTGCTTACTGTCAAATGACCAATCTACGGGGTCATATTGTTGCGCGAAAGCAGTTTGCACAAAGCAAAACGTCAGGAGTAATAGTAATATCTGTTTCATTTCTATGATTAAACGGTAAACGATGAACGGCAAACGATGAACGTAAACAGAATAATTCCGTCTGCCGTCAATCGTCAGTCGTCAGTCGTCAGTCGTGTTTACAGTTCAAATTTAAAGTCAACGTCTGTCGGGGGAAGGCATTTTTCGCCATTGCAGGTCATGAAGGTGAGGTAGCCTTCGATGAGTCCTTTAGCGTCTTTTGTGGTGATGCGTTGTTTGAATTGTACTTTTTTCTTATAATATTTCAAATCCATATCAAATATGGCATCGTGGGTTTTGATGACTTTACCGGCTTCCTCTACTTTGCCCAACTTCTTACAGCCTTTCAAAGTTTCAAAGGTAAATTCGGTGGGAATCGGTCCGCCATCGTCAATGTCTTGTGCATAGACGTACCAGCCGTCGTCAACCGTAGCCGTAAAGATAACGTCCACTGTATTTTCATCAATTTTTTCTGTGTCGAATGTCCATTTGACGGGTTCAACAATTTGGGCTTGTGTGAATGTGGTGAGTAGTGTGAATGATAATAATAGTAAAATTCGCATGATTTGATTTGTCTTTATTTAAATATAAAGTGTAATTTTTTTTAAAAATAATTTATCTCGTTTTATTTTCTAAATATCTAACGATAATCATATTGTGAGATACGTTTTTGTTGCGCCATTGGTTGAGGTATTTTTGATAGTTTGCTTTTTTGTTGGGGTATTTTTTGTGTAAATATTTTCTAAATTCGTACAATCTCGTTTTACGTGCTTTTTTCAAAGGAGAAATATTCAGGTTTAATATCTCGTCCAATTCTTGTTGAAAAATTGGATTGGATGATTTGATGCCACCTGATGTTTTTTCGTAAGAAATTGTACTGACATGGAGTTTATTTGTCGGACTTAATGTAATGATAGTATCTGCTTTATGAGTATCGCAATGCAAATATCTGCCAGTCTTTCCTTGACAAACACCAAACAAATTATTATAGTCTAAATCTCGGTCTTCTGGTGCATCTTGCGGATACCAATGTTCGACTTTCATGTTGTTCTTGCCCCTTTCTTCATCAAATATTATCTCTCTCGTACAATACGCACACAAACTGTTTTGCTCCGTCAATAATTGATTTTTAACAGCTCTTTTGCCTTTATCCAATGAAAAATCATTCCACTTTCCGCCGCTATTTCTAAACTCTTTGAGTTCTCGTGGTTCGTTTTGTTTTTTAATATGTCTCATCCTCCTCCATCACAATTTGGGTTTCGAGTTTGATGACTTCGTAATCATTTGGGTCGATGATTGCCTTCAATTCGTCTAATTTTTTTCTGGCGCGTTCGGTATTTGGATTATCTTCGTCTAACAATTTTTCGATGTCATTCATCAGGGTTTTTACATCCAATGGTCGATACGAAGCTCCCATAAAATCCTCAATAATCGCATTGACATCGCGTCCGTAAACCTTATGAACTTCTTTACCGGAGATTATTTTAAAATCATCCAAAATACTCAATTGATGATTTTCTAATTGATTAATCACTAAAGGAGAATGAGTGGTTACGATAAATTGCACATTCGGAAATGTCGCGGTCAATGCCTTCAAAATCGACATTTGCCATTTGGGGTGCAAGTGTTGTTCCAATTCATCTATCAAGACTATGCCTTCAGAAACTAAGGGGTTTTCGAGTTGTGGATTGGCGATAGACATGCGGTAGGCGATGTCTAAGACCATGCCTAATACCATTTTTTCGCCTGATGAAAGATGACTGAATTTTATCTGCCCATCAGCTTTATTTATGACTATAATCTGTTCACCGCTGTCGTGGTTTATATCTATCTCTATCTTCGATAGTGTAGTATCTTGAAGATTATTGAAAAAATAATTTAGAGCGTATGTTACATTGGATAATTTTGGCAACACATAATTCAAATCTTGGCGTTTTACTTTTTCATTATTTTGGATATTAATTTGTTTTAAGTACCACTTGAAAATATCGCTGAAATCAGTGTGCATATTAAATGCACCTTTGTAATGCTCTAAAAAAAAATTTTTGTTCGTGCCATGTTCGTCTATTCTATCAATTAGACCTCCATTTTGATGAAATATTCTATCTGAACGATAATAAATTAGGGTGATGTAGTTGTAGTCGTCTGATTCCAATAGATTTTGCAGCGGCTGTACTATCTTCATGAATGCAAAGCCTCTCCACGCCTTATTGAAATCATATTGTATAATTGCATCATCGCCATCATTTAAATAAAAAGTTAATGAAGTATGATCGGAATGAACATTAACAAGGTTCAATTCATCCTCTATCAGTACTCGTCTATCACCTTCGATTGTAAATGCTGCTACCTCTTTAAGAATAATTCCAATAGCATCCAAAACAGAAGTCTTCCCCACCCCATTCACGCCTACAATAGCATGAATATTACTATCAGAAAATTCAATCTCGTGTGTACCACGAAATCCTCTGAAATTTTCGATATGTAGTTTTGTTATTCTCATAAAACTGGTGTAAATTCCAAATTCTAAAAAACAAATTCCAACGTATTTTCGAGTAGTATTTTGTTGGTATTTGGAATTTGTTACTTGGAATTTCCCCACAAATATACGTCGTCCTTCACAAAGTACGGGTTAATGAAAAGTTAATCATATAGTAAAAAAAACCTAAAGGTCATTTATACGACAGCGACGGTTTCAATGAGCGATTCAAACAAAGCGCGTCCGTCGGTATTACCCAATACAATTTCGGAGGCTCGTTCGGGGTGAGGCATCATGCCAAATACATTGCGTGTAGCATTGCATATACCCGCGATGTTTTGGAGTGAACCATTTGGATTGGCAGCAGGCGTAATCGCTCCGGTTTCATTACAATATTGAAATAGGATTTGGTCGTTTTCTTTTAAAGATTGGAGCGTAGCAGCATCGGCGTAGTAGCGTCCTTCGGCGTGTGCAATAGGGATTTTGAGGGCTTTGGTCATGTTGATAGAACGCGTGATGTGGCTGTTGGGTGTCGTGGTTTTTAAATAAATATTCTTACATATAAATCGTTGGTTTTCATTGCGTAATAATGCACCGGGCAATAAGCCGGATTCGCAAAGTATCTGAAAGCCATTGCAAATTCCGAATACATAACCGCCATTATTGGCAAATTCTATCACCGATTTCATAATCGGCGAATGACTCGCTATCGCACCACAGCGCAAATAATCACCATAAGAAAAACCGCCCGGCAAAATAATACAATCGCCTTCTCCGAAGTCAGGCAATTCGGTTTCTTTGTGCCAAAGTTTGACCACCTCTTGTCCCATGACTTCACCGATGACGTGTAGCATGTCGCTATCACAATTAGAACCGGGAAATATAACTATGCCAAATTTCATATTGATGTTTTGATACGTAACAAAGCAACAAAATTAACCTTTTTTACTGACAATCACATATTTTTTACAAAACACAAAACGACATGCCGTTTCTATCAAACGACATGCCGTATATGAAGGATCTCGACAAGTTTAATCAGGATGAAGTTTATTCCAGTTCATTGGGGGATTTTGAGTAGGAAATAAAACCACCACTTATCGTGGCGGTCTTATTAAATAAACAACTTACATTTATTACTTACTCCGTTTTTCTGGTGTTAATGGTTTGTTTTGGTGTGTTAATGAATTTATCGGAACAATGTTGTTTTTATGGTGCTAATGGTTTGCCTTTGTTGTTGATGAATTATTGGGCGTTAATTCTGTTTTACTGGTTTTAATGGTTTGTTTTGGCGTTAATGGTTTTTTTGTGTTTTTAGCCTTTTCCGTGTTACAGAGTCTATTTGTCTATACTGTTTTTTGTGCTAATCCATTTTCGAGAGGTTAATCTGTTTTTGATATTATCAATTCGTTTTTTTGGCGTACCACTTATTATAAAGTTCCGCTACTTCGTCTATATCCTTCCATTTGTACTCCTTTTTTTTGATTTTTGCGGCTAGTTCGGGGTAGTCTTTGAAGTATCTCTGGGCAGAGAATCTAAAAACTGAATTACCGTTTAGCACTTTGCCTAAAGAAACGATTGTTGCAGCATCTTCCCCTTCTCTGTAAAAGACCCAATATCCTCCCTCCGTGCGCGTTGTCAAATGTGGGTTCATATTATGATTCTGTGCCTTTTCTCTGACATAATATATGGTAAGATAATCTCTCTTGATTACTTTTACCCAATACATTTTTTTGGAAGGTTTCTTACTCAAAGGTCTGTTATACATTCTTAATCTGTCGTATTCAACCTTTGCGTCCGGATAAGAATAGATAATTTTCTTCAAGTTGTCAGAGGGAATTCTTTGCTTTTTGGCATTCTTTGTGGCTTTGAACAAAACATGCTTCACTGGATTGGCACCAATCCGCTTGGCATATCCCGTTTGTTCTTTTCCATTTGTATCAATCAACTTCACCGGAATATAATCAGCGGCATTTACCGTAGTCGAAATCAAGGCAAATATGATTAGGATTAATAATTTACTTTTCATTTGTTGAGTTTTAAATGTTTATTTCAATTGACAATACAAAGGTGCAGTTTATACCGTTTTTGGACAACTACAAAAAATGTTTTTTTTCGATAAAATAGACTTAAAAAATGAATTAATTTTTTTATTTAAAATTTCATAAAAAACTAATAATGAGTTTATTATGAAAGATTATCCCTTTATCATTAAATGATAAAATCCGAAAAAACAGGTACTTTTTTAACGAAAAAAATGCCTAAAAAACAGAAAGCACGAATGGTTTTTACCATTCGTGCTTTCTGTTTTGTATAAATTTTTCGCCAAAAGCGACATTATATTATCGTCTTAATTTCTATCGTCTTTCTTCTTTTTAAAATCGCCGTTTTTCCATGCCTTTATGAATTTTGCCCATGCGAAGGCATTAAAAATTTGCATCGGCGGAGCTTGTCCGTAATGATAAAACTTCTGTGCTTGATGTCGAAGATACAAATCTGAATTTTCGTTGCCGTCCATCGCCATAGTCTCACCGATAGCTGCGAGTTGACGCTGATCGAGATTTTCTTTGGCGCGGTCTTCCAAATCTTTTGTAACCTCCAAAGCGAGAAATTCCAACTTGAGATGCTCTCGACTGGGCCACGGGAATATGACCGTTTCGGGCAAATTATAGGCATCTGCCGTCAACAATTGAACAAGCGTTAATCGACTTCCGGCATAGTCTTCCGGTATAATATATTCCTTCTGCTCAAAACCAATTGACGTAAATTGTAGCGTCTCGCCCTTACGCGCAACGATAGAAAAGAAGCCTTCATAATTCGCATAAGTTCCTCTGCTCGTACCTTTTACAGCGATAGTCGCATACGAAACAGCGCCAAGACTGTCACTGGTCATTACGATACCGGAAACCTGTACAACATCTGTGTCTTTTTTGGCTTGTCCCATTACCGCGACGGCAAAACTTAACAGTAATATAGATAGAATGATTTTTTTCATGGTAAAAAAGTAATTCGTTTTGGGTCGTTCAAAGTTAAGGAATGTTTTGTATTTGACATATTTAGGCGGAAAAAGTTTAACATAGAACGGGCAAATAACATGCTGCGTTGGCAAAACGAGTCGGTCTTAACGCCGTCTTAACAAAAAAAGTCTGCACCAATACATCATCAGAAAGGTATTTAAAAATAAAAAAACGATTTATCTTTGCGCCATATTATTTTACAAATTTAACGAATAAAAAAATGAGCGCATTAGGTCGTCACGTACTGGTCGAATTTTTCGGCTGTTCCAGTGAGATTTTAAATGAGGTGAGTACCATCGAAAAAGCGATGCTTCAGGCTGCCGAAGATGCCGAAGCGACTATTATCAATTCCACTTTTCACCATTTTTCGCCTTATGGCGTATCGGGTGTTGTAGTGATTCAAGAGAGTCATTTGGCAATACATACTTGGCCCGAATTTCAGTATGCTGCCGTTGATATTTTTACCTGCGGCGATGTTATCAATCCTTGGATAGCTTACGATTATCTCAAAAAAGCATTTGAGGCAAAGCAAGGTTCATCCATTGAATTGAGGCGTGGACAAACAGACTTGTTAGAACGTGTTGATTTCAATATTCAGCAAGACCGTAAAGACAAACAAACCGAGCTAAAGCCAGAATATAAGCGAGAAGTTTGGTTTACGGATAGGGATGATGACATCGCCCTTTCCATTCGTCATAAAGGTCAATTATTGTATAATAAAAAATCGCCTTACCAAAAAGTACAGGTCTATGACACCTACGAATTTGGTAAAATGTTGGCGATAGATAATATGGTCATGTGTACGCAGAAAGACGAGCATAATTATCACGAAATGCTCATTCACGTTCCGATGCAGACACATCCGGATCCCAAGAATATTCTACTTATAGGTGCAGGTGACGGTGGTAGTGCGCGTGAATTATTGCGTTATGAAAATGTGGAAAAAGTAACGCAAGTAGAGATTGACGAAAAGGTCATCGAAGCCTCCAAATTGCATTTTCCAGACCTTTCTTCCGCTTACAATCATCCTAAACTCGACTTGTTGATACAAGACGGTATAAAATTCGTCGCTGACGCTCCTTCCGAATGTTATGACCTTGTCATTGTAGATGGCAGCGACCCGCAAGGTCCGGCAGAAGGTTTGTTTTCTACCTCATTTTTTGAAGATGTTTATCGTATTCTTCGTTCGCAGGGTGTACTCTGTTTTCAGAGTGAAAGCCCGCATTGCAACAGCAAAGCATTTGTCGAACTGAATCAATGTCAGAAAAAGATTTTTGGTCAGGAAAAAGTACACACCTATCTCGCTTATGTGCCGATGTACCCATCAGGCGTATGGAGTTTTATGTATGCTTCGAAGGGTGATGCACATCCTTTGAATGTCAATGATGCAACTGTCGAAAAATTTGCCAAGCAACACGACTTACGATATTATACGGCTGCTATACACCGTGCAGCTTTTGCCTTACCGACGTATGTACGTGAGATGATTGAGGAAGTGTGAAATTGTGGAATTGCATGATTGTGGAATTGTATTTACGTTTTTTTGCTTCGCAAAAAGCTCATTTTGACAATCATACAATTTCACAATTACTCAATCCCTAATTTGTTTCTGTTTTTCGTTTTTTATCACCAAAGCGATAACCTACATTTAAGCCCATAGCTGGACGATCTTCAAGTAAATAGTCATCAAGTAAAGTACTCGTAGAAAGTAGTAAACTAAATGTAATAGGAACTTCTTTGAACGAATGGGCAATTTGAAGATTGAGAGACCAAAGTGAAAGCGGAATGGTATAGCAGCTATTGGGTTTTGAACATTCTTCTGGGAAAGCGTGCATGGCAAAACCCCAATTGATGCTGGTCGTAGCCATACCCTCATGCCTGATTCTGACACCTGTGCTGAGAGCCATGTCTATAATGCTGTTGTGTCGGGCATACAAATCCACATACCTGTCATGCTTTGAGATTAAATCGCGTTTGAATCGAGGGTATTCGCCAAGTTCATTATACAACCTTACACTAAACTTTAGCACATCCCAATCTACTTTTTTTCGCCCCAGCAGGTAAACATTACTACTAAACATCAAGCCAAAGCCACCGTAAGGTTTTTGCGTTTGGGCAGATAGGAGTGAATCGCTGTGTCCTCCAAAACTGTAACGCCCTGCATATCCGAAAGCACCATAAGATATACTGCCGGTACTAAAAGCATTGGAGCGATGAAAACTCAAACCGCCGAGTGTATTTTTATCGCTTAAACGATATCGACTTCCTGCTGTCAAGCTACCTGAGATGTAATTCGCACTTACATCTTCACCGCGATAGGCAGGTGTTTCCAAATGTGTAATTGCGCCAGTTTGCCCCGGTCCGACATAAGTACTACAAGCTGATAAACACAGAGTTGCGAGTCCAATAAGACCATAAAGTCCACTTAATGTTTTGTTTGACATAATCATATATTTTTTTGATGAGCGATTGTTAGGGTTAGTTGTCGATTCGCTCTAATGTGTAACATTTTTTATTGTGAAAATAAAAAATATGTATGTCAATTTGTGCTTGATTCTAAACCTCAATGCCCATCCTACGCATCAGTATCGTCGCATTCATACTCTGGCTGATACCGGACTTTATTTTATAATCAAAATCCAGTTTATCGCCTTCTACGTCAACTTCAAAGCAGAGGTTTTCGAGGTCATCGGCATATTGCGCTGCCAATCCGCCTAATTCCAAATCATGTGTAGCGATAAGCCCCGAACCTTTATCCCTAACCAATTGAAGGACAAGGGCTTTTGAGCCGGTGTGTCGGTCTTTGGAGTTTGTACCTTTCAAGATTTCGTCGAGTAAAAAGAAGATATTATCGCCGTTTTCAACGGCTTTAATGATAAATTGTAATCGCTTCAATTCGGCATAAAATGATGACGTACTTTCGTGCAAAGCATCCTTCGTCCGCATACTCGTATAAACCTGCGTGAGTGGTACACGAAAGCGTCGCGCACATACAGACGCACCCGTCATGGCAAAGACAATCGCCAATGCCGTACTCCGCAAAAAAGTACTTTTTCCTGCCATATTCGAGCCCGTAATGAGTTTGATATGTCCGCGATGTGGGATGTTGAGGTCATTGCAAACGCGCGTATCGGGATTGAGGAGTGGATGTCCGATTTCTTCTCCATCAAAGACCGTCTGACCTTCATTGACGATTTCGGGAAATACCCAATCGGGGTTGTTGTGATGCAATGCGCCGAGGCTCGACAAGGCATCAAATTCGCGTAGGGCAACGAACCATTTTTTAAGGTCATTTTTATGTTCTGCTTTCCATTTTTCTAATTTATAAGTGTATTGCAAACTCCACAAACCACCTAATTCCAAAACCAAAGCAAAGGCATTATGTCGCACATTTAATTGACTGATAATGTAGGATAGTTTTTTTAAATGAGTGGAAACAGGTTTGTTTTCTGAAAATAATAAACGTTTTAATCCGGCGAGTTTTTCACTATTAAAATCCTCATTTTCAATATGCTCTATCAATGTCGCGTAATTGGCAATCATTTCTTGCGATTTGGCAGTTTTTTCATGTGAAATTTCGACGCGCTCCATCGTTTGTCGCAAAAAATAACCCGGAATGAGTAAGAAAATCCATTTGTATTTCCACGGAATAATCGCTGCCGGAATGAATATAGCAATCAACATAATGATCGGCACAATGTAGAGGGCAGCGATAAGTTTTTTATTGCCCAAAACGATGGGTTCGTCCTCTATCCACTCCATGAGACGCGTGACGTAGGTGGACGTTTCTTTCTTGTCTGCGCCTTTGGCTTGCAGGTTTTGTCGCCAGTCCAATTTGGTAGATAACTCGCTGACGGCTGCTTGACGCGCAAGGATTTCGTCACGGTCGGCAGCTTTGCTAAGGTAGTCCGCGAGGGTCTGTTTTCCGATTGAGGTGACGGTACGATTGAGGTATTGAAAAATGGAAAACTCACCGAAAATATCCAAATCAACCGTGTAAGGATGGTCAGGATTGACAAATTCTTCTCCTGATTCAAATTCCGAAATATCGCCTGACAGATATTTTAATTCGTTTTCGTTGATTTCTTTTAAACGGGTAAGATATGCCGACTTGCGTTGTATCCCAAAATGCCACATCACAAACCGCGTGAAGCCCGCCAAAAAGACCAAAGCAAAGCCCCAAGCATACGACATTCCCATAGAAAATAAGAGAAAAAATACCGCCACACCAATCAAAAAAACAATCAGACGCACCAATGCCAAACGGTCATATTGGCTTTTGAGTGTCGTGGCTTTCTGTGCAAATTGCTGTATTCTTTCTTGGTATAAATCATTCAAATTCATGGCATAAAGGTACGGGTAAATATTTAAAATTTTCTATGTAGAAAACATAGTACATAAATTGCAAGTGTTGTCATTTGGAGGGGACGGAACAATTTTTTAATTTTCGCAAAATTGTTTTGTGAGACATTGTACAGGCGATTTCAATCGCCATGTGAAAATAATTCGCAAATTATTCATTTGTAATTTTTTATAAATAAAAAATATTAGACATGGCGATTGAAATCGCCTGTACGAGACATTACAAAAAAACACAAATTAAAAATTTGTCCTACACCCATTTTTTGTGTAACTTTGCATACAACTTAATTCTAAAAAACATCACTTACTTTTTTGTTTTTAACCAAATAAAAATAACATCATGTTTAAAAAATTATTTCTTTTATCGGTTCTATCCTTGTTGTTTTCTACATTAATACCCGCTCAAAAGGTGATACTTGAAGGCGTGGAAAAAGCGTGGCTGCGCGGGTCGGGTCCCATTACCCAAAACAACGAAGTTGCCGGGTATTACTTTTTTTATGCCCTCAAAAAAAAGAAAGGCAAGCGACCGTATATACTCGAATTTTACGATAAAGACCTCAACAAAACTGCTACCAGAGAGATTGAAGGTAGAAGATCTCTCTACTTGGAACAAGGAGCTTATGATGGGGAAAATATCATGCTTCAGTTTTATGATCGCGGTCTTGATGAATATACTTATGCCGTCTATAATCAGGAAGTCGAATTGCTCAATACGGTCAACCGTCCTGTTTTTGGATATGGAAATATTGAAAATATGGCGGTAGAAGTTTCCGAAACTCCCAATACGCTATTTGCTACGCCTCGAAGTGGATTCCTTACTTATACCAGAGAGTCGGGGAGGAAAATCGGATACAAAATCGAATATTTTAATACCGATGGAAGCGAAGGTTGGGAGTATGTCTCCGACTCGAAGTCAAAATACAATCAGTTGACAGGTTTGCTGACGCTCAATGACCGAGTAGTCGTCAATCTCGTTGGTAAAAGTACTCGTCCGAATGGTCGTAAAATGAGGTATTCGCTTTTGGGTTTGGATGCGCGAACAGGTGAGCAGCGATTTGAAGTAGCTATACAAAATGAGCAATATACAGTTACATTGATAAATGGAGAAATAGATGAAGAGAGTGGAGAGATGTTACTTTTTGGCGAATATTACCCCTTGAACGCCAATCAGTTGAAAGTTCCAAGTTTGGGTATGTTTACTGCTCGCATAGATGCAAGAGGACAGATGAGTCGAGAAAAATATATCTCTTGGGCAGGAGATGTGAGCAAATTTCTTCCGGTAAATAAACGCGGGCAGCAAGTCGGAAAAGGCTTTACATGGTTTCATAAAGTCATACAGACCGAAGACGGTAGAGTTTTTGCCATCGGCGAACAATTTAGAAATGTAGTGGATGGCGCGGCGGTTGCCGGAGAGGTTTTTGTTGGAGTGGTTGCTGCACTACTCGGTGGTGGTTATTATGGCACCGGAGGTAACCTTATGAAAATGGTAGTGGACGATTTGGTCATTTATGAATTTTCACCTGAATTTGAATTGATAGACGTAAAAGTGATAGAAAAGGATAAAGTCAGCCTCAAATTGCCGGGCGGAGATCGGTACACAACTCGCGTATTGGGAAGACAAATCGAAGCCTACGGCTTGTTTGGTTACGCTTTCACAAAGGTAGGTGAAAATGGTAAAGATTTCTCAGTCGGTTATACTGACTATGCTTTTGAGGAATCTCGTACAGGTAAAACATTTTTCAATACCTTGTCTTATCAAGACAGCGAATATGTCGAAAATAAAGTAGAAATATCGTCTGCCAGAGAGGTTACTGCCAGCAGAGTCTATCCCGCAAAAGAAGGATATATTATGATTGCAGAGTATTTTAAAAAAGATAAAAAAATCGTGAATCGATTGGAGAAAATTGGTGAGTAAAAGGGCGATAAATCCGTCCGTAGTTTATCAGTCGGCAGTCCGCAGTTTACATCCAACTGCGGACTGCCGACTGATAAACTTAATGAGGCACTTTCTTTAAACGCCGAGTGGTGCGCCTTTTTTTCCGGCTTTCTTTTGTGTTTTTTCCTCTGGCTTTATCTTCTATTGTAATAGAAAGTTGATTACCGGCATCTTGTGTAAGTGTAATCTGATTAGTCGTTCCATTATTCTTAAAAATAGCTCTGCCATCGTCATAGCTTTCCAGTTGAAATTGCCCTTTGACGAGTTGTCCATTGACCATAAAATAGACCTCTTTATTGAGTTCTACAATTTGCATGGACTGCGTAAATGTCGTATCTACATCAATCACAAAATAGCCTTTTCCTTCAATCGTATCTGCATCTGTACGATACCATTCTTCAAAAGAATTATCGTCTTCGTCTGTCCATTTTCCAAGTAGCCAATCAAATTTATCTATACCTTCCGTCGTAGGCATAGCCTCTTCTCGAATGGAAGTACTTGTAGTCGCGGTAGTTGTCATTCTACCGGATTTGCGGCTACGAGTGCTCGGTGTTCTGGGTGTTATGACACGTTTATTTTTGCGGTCTTTATTAGCGTTTGATGTTCCGGATATGTCCTCATCTGCCATTACAATAATAGCAGCGTTTTCTTGGGCAACTGCAATTTCGATGTTTTCATCTCTTTCTGCTTCTGCCTCTAACTGCTCTATTTTACCTACCGAATCGTCATAATTGTTGATACTTGGTGCTTGTTTTGTCTCGGTTTGTTCTACGACTACCTTATCAACTGTACTTTCCTCCACCACCATACTTTCTGCCGGATCAGCTACTACGGGTGCTACGACTTCACTGACTGCCGAAAGGTTACTCTGTGGTTTGACTGCTTCCTTTTGATTCCTCAAATCATTGGAGGCGATAGCTTGTGTTTTTTGCGGTATGGTAGGAGGAGGCACGACGCTTGGTTTTGTCTTAACTGTGGGGCTGATATTTCTTGGTTTATATTTTTTACTTTTATCTGCCAATGTAGGTTTTGTATTGATACGAACATTATCCAATTCGGTCAGATACTTGCTTCGCTCACGGTGCGACATCAGTATCGGGTAGGCAGGAGAGGGAACATCACTTGCTATGATTTCGCTGGGAAGTTGCTCTTGCTTAAACATGGCAGTAGTTTCCATTCCAGCATGATTAAGCGGGTTGATGTACGTCCACAAAGCCACCATAGATAATGCAATCAAGACCGCAGCCGCTACTGCCATTCGCTTTAAAGTGAACGGCGTTTGTTGTGCGTCACGACTGTCCAAACGTTCTTCGAGCCTATCCCATATTTGCATAGGAGGCATCTCATCAAGTTTGTGTTGACTGTCTTGAAAAAGTTGTGATATTTTATCTTCTTGTTTCATGGTCTGTATGACCTATTTTCGTTTGTGTTTTTTATACGATGGACGACGGGCGGACACTTTGTTTGACGGACGCTACGCTTGACGGAATCTTCCGTTCGCCGTTTATCGTCAGTCGTCCACCGTCTATCATCCTGTTTCAGAATATCCGTCATTCGTTTGAATGAGTTGTCGGAGTCGTTTTTTTGCCAATATCAATTGTGATTTTGAGGTGTTGATGCTAATGCCCATGATTTCGGCGATTTCGCGGTGTTTGTATCCTTCCACGACATACAAATTGAATACCGTTCTATATCCGGTTGGCAATTTGTCTAATAAATTGAGGATGTCTTCGGCAGCGAGTTCGTCTTCTATGCTGATTTCCGTTTTGACTTCTATATTACTAACTTCAACTGTAAGAGCAAAGTTGTGTTTTTTGCGTAAAAACATCAATGACTGATTGACCACGATGCGACGTATCCACCCCTCAAAACTACCTTGCCCTCTGAATTTTTCAATATTATCAAAGACTTTGAACAAACCCTCTATCAATACATCTTCGGCATCTTCTCGCCTACGCACATACCGTTTGCAGACCCCATACATCTTGGGTGCAAATCGCTCATATAGCAATTTCTGTGCGAGGCGATCCCCTCGTTTACAGTATTTTATGAGTTCTGCTTCGGTCAATATAGTTCGTTTTAATATTGAAATTGAGTGGTTTGAGAATGTGGCAAAGCCATTGCTATTGTTGAATTGTTGCGCTACGCTGATTGTTTTATTGTCAAATGATTTTTTTGCGAAGCAAAAAACATCGCTCATCCCCAAATGGGGGGTGAAATTTCTTTTTAATTCAAAGTAACACAGGCTTCCAGCCTGCACTTTTGATGGATTTCCTTCACAACTAACGCGGTGCAGGCTGGAAGCCTGTGTTACTTTTCACCTTATCTTGGGGATGAGCGAAAAACGTAATAACAATTTATAATCAAGCAATTCAATACACTGTTTCACAAATTTATTTACTTTTTTGAGTATTTCTTTTAAAATGACTCTTCACCAAAAAATCCTTAAATACAGTGAGTATTCGCGTCATTTTTGATTCGATTCATTTCAAAATAAACGTCAAAAAATGTAAATAAATTTATAAAACAGTGTATTCAACAATCACATATTCACAAATTTAATCATTTTCTATCGGATTCTCAATAAGTAAGATGTTATCCGAGGCAAATTTGGTGGGTGAGGAAGCGAGAAATTTATAAATCCAAGCATTAAAGTCAATCAAATCCGTATCTTTGAGTCCAATAAAATTACATTAGCATGAAGCTATTACTGCCGATATACATCATCATATTATTTTTGCTGGCTGCTTGCAGCACCAATCAAGCGGATACCACTGTACCCGAAAACGAAGACATAGATAAAGAGACATCCATTAATCATGCACATGGAGAGGATGATAAAGAGGTAGAAAACCATTTTGCAACAGAAGACACGGACGAAACTTATACCTTCCAATCAGATAGATATAAGTATAAAGACGGTCATATCATATTGACATGGGAGGAACTTGCACGAGTGACATTTGAAGAAGATTATGATAAAACAGTGGAAGAATATATCTTTCGTCCGGTTTTCAGTGACACGCTGAAAGCCCTTGACGGTAAGAAGATTATGATAGAGGGTTATGTCATTCCATTTGAAGAGACGGGCGACGAAACATTTATCGTACTTTCGGGACTGCCTTATCTTCAATGTTTCTTTTGCGGAGAAGCCGGACCCGAAACGGTTATTGATATTTTACCAAAAGGTAAACTCAAAAAACGTTTAAAAACGGACCAAAAAACGACTTTTAAAGGAAAGCTAAGACTCAATTCGGAAGACCTTGATTATCTCAATTACATTTTAGACGATGCCGAAATCGTTAAGTAAAAGCATCTGAAATCTCAAATTACATTCACCTCCGGTGTAAGTAAGATTTTATATTTTTGGTGTACAGCATCTTGTATTTGACGCGCCAAATCCCAGATTTCTTCGCCTCGCGCTCTGCCATGATTGACGATGACCAATGCCTGATTTTTGTACGTACCGGCATTGCCGACTTGTTTGCCTTTCCAACCGCATTGCTCAATGAGCCAACCCGCGGGAATCTTGACACAATCCTCCGGCAAATCATAACAAAACATATCAGGATGTAAAGCTTGCAAGACTTCAAATTGCGATTTCAGCAGCACCGGATTTTTGAAAAAACTACCGGCATTACCCAATTGAGCAGGGTCAGGAAGTTTGCTTTGTCGTATCTGAATAACGGCATCGCTAATCGCTTTAATTCCAAGATTCTGTACTTTTGATTTTTCTAAAGTCTGTTGAATTGCGCCGTATTCCGTATTAAATTGATGATTGGTTTTGGTAAGTCGTAAAGTGACCGAAGTAATGAAGTATTGTCCTTTCAAAGTATTTTTAAATACACTATCTCGATAACCAAATTCACATTCTGTGGGGGTAAACGTCTGCTCTTCGTGTTCTTTTAAATGTACCGCTTCAAGCGACACAAAAACGTCTTTGATTTCCACACCGTAAGCACCTATATTTTGCATAGGAGCCGCTCCGACCGTACCCGGAATGAGTGACAGATTTTCGATACCGCCATAGCCTTTTTCGATACACCACAACACACAGTCATGCCAATTTTCCCCTGAACCAAAACGCACTTCGACCGAGTTATCGTCCTCATTGACGATTTCTTTGCCGATTAAACGGTTTTTGATGACCAGACCATCAATGTTTTTTCTGAAAAGAATATTACTACCGCCACCGAGTATCAATTCGGGTGTGTGTGTACCAAGTAATTGGATTAATTCTTGTACAGTATTAAGTTCCACAAACTGTTTCGCCCTCGCTTTTACACCAAAAGTGTTGTGCGATTTGAGAGAAACATTCTCCAAAATTTCCATAGCCATGTTAAAAATTTATTTGAGGGTAATTGATGCATATTTTTTACGCAAGTTAGTCAAATAAGAATTGAATTGTATTAAAACGAAGTTTGTTTTAAATATATTTTTTATATTAATAAAAATAAATAGACAAAAAAATGACGCTAATATTCAGGCATTTACGACGAAATGCACTATATTTAGTTACTCCTTGCTCATCTCCAAACGTATTAAAATGAAAAATCTATTTTTATGTTTTTCCCTATTTTTAATAGGGCTACCTTATTTATCTGCCGAAAATTATTACTGGATAGGCGGTACAGGTGAATGGTCAGATCCTATGCACTGGTCGCTCTCAGATTTGGGAGATGGCGTATCTGCGGGAGTCGTTCCCGGAGTGGGTGATAATGTTTATTTTAACGAATATTCATTTGATAAAGACGGTGACACGATATTTGTCAGTCAGCATATTGACTGCAATGAAATGGACTGGCTATCGCTTTCCAATAATGTTGTTTTTTATTTCCGTCCAAGTGCCGGAAATATAGACGTTAATATTGGTGCGTCTCTATTTTTGGACACAAAAATAGACCTTATTGACGATGGTGTTAATTGGATACTTAATAGTAAATGGCAAAATAATCTGCTTTTGGCTTCCGACAATGAGTTGAGCAATGTAATATTTGATGGTACTTCGGGAGATTGGAGATTATTCGGTGACTTGAATGTAAGTGGCGATATACGCCATCTTTCAGGCGAATTGATTACAGATAGAAAAAACATCACTTGCAACAATTTTGAATCACTCGGAGATAAACTCAATCTGGGAAGTTCTACCTTGTACGCTCGTCAGAGCATCATCTTTGGTAAGAGCCTTGATTTGGAAATGGACAATGGAAGTTTGGTTTGCACGACCCTCAAAGCCTCTGGTTTTACACTTGATAATCTCACCTTATTGCTCGGCGGAGAAGTTCCGAGTATTGAGGGTGATAACCTGACCATCAATAATTTAGACTTTGGCGGTGTTGATGTCATCGACTTATTATCTACAAATGTGGGTAGCTTTATACCTACATTTGAATTACCTGCCGGAGAGACCGTTACTGTTTTGGGCAATCTTCTGATGAGCTCTATTTGCCAAAATCCAGTTAGTTTGGTTTCCTCTGTTCCCGGTACACAAGCCAATCTTGTTTTAGAAGGAGGCGGTATAGCAGCCTTCGGCAATATTCGAGTAAAAGACGTTGCGGCTTCTGGCGGTCAGTTTATTGCTTATGATTCTTATGATGATGGTAATAATTCAGGTTGGCAGTTTGTTGGTACACCCGGCAATTGTGGACTTAATGTAGAAATGAGTAGTTTCAATGCTTCCTGCGAAAACAAAAAACCTGCGCTCGAATGGAGAACTTCAACGGAAATTAACTCGGACTACTTTGTAGTTGAAGTGAGTTCTGATGGTGTGGATTTTAAAGAAGTTACTCAAATTAATGCCGCTCAAAACAGCACGAATGAGCGATTCTATACTTTCACCGATACCACACCGCGTTCAGGGCAACAATATTATCGACTCAAAAAAGTGGACCTTGGTGGCGAGTATGAATACAGCGATACGGTGACTGCCCCTTGTGCCGTGCTTCCACCTTTAGAGATTTACCCAAATCCAACTCAAGGAATGGCAATGTTAAGCTTAAATATACCGGAAGAAGCCGAAGTAAAAGCAGAAGTGTATAACCAAAGCGGACAATTGTTGGTAGAAGAAAATTACGACTTGGCAGCAGGTGTTCACGAATTATCCTTACCCGTCAAAAATCTGCTGAATGGTTTGTATATCATTCGTGTTCAGGTGAATGATCAGACTTTACAACAAAAATTTATTAAAGAATAATATAGTATAAGCGAATGGTTTCTTTATAAAAAAGAACGTCATTCCGAATTGATTTCGGAATTTTACAAATAATAAGGCGCGATTTTAAACAATAATTTCTGTTTAAAATCGCGCCTTGTCATTTAGGAGATTCTTTATGGTAAGTTTAATATAATTCAAAACTGCGGACTGCGGACAGAAAACCGTCTTACATCATTTATGCCCATTCAAATAACGAAAACCTCTCATAATGCCCCTTTGAGAATGTTCGATAAAATCAAGGATGTGATCACGCACGATAGAAGGTGTTTCGTGCGCTTTGATATGTTCGACGGCTTGCGTCGTATTGTGTCCTTGCACAAAAAGCGTCCGATAGATATTTTGTATTTGGTGGATCGTGGGTTGGTCAAAACCCCGTCTTTTGAGTCCGATAGAATTAACACCGACGTAGGAAAGTGGGTTGCGAGCAGCCTTCACATAAGGTGGTACGTCCTTTCGCACGAGTGAACCGCCACCGACCATTGAATGTGCGCCGATTTTGACGAATTGATGTACCGCCGTCAGACCACCAAGTATGGCGTATTCGCCGATTTCGATATGTCCGGCGAGGTTGACACCATTAGCAAGGATGCTGTGTTTTCCAACCAAACAATCATGTGCAATATGCACATAAGCCATGAGCATAGCGCGGTCGTCTATTGTCGTTGCTCCGCGTGATTTGGTGCCACGATTGAGTGTACAATATTCCCGAATGATGACGTGATCGCCGATTTCGAGTGTCGTTTGTTCGCCTTCAAATTTGAGATCTTGCGGTATCGCACCAACGACCGCACCCGGAAAAATTTTGCAATGCTTACCAATCCGTGTACCATCCATGATACATACATGCGCTCCAATCCATGTACCGGAATCAATCGTTACGTCTGCGTCAATAGCTACAAATGGACCGATAGTCACATCATCGGCAACCTGTGCTTCGGGGTGAATATATGCTGAAGGATGTACCATGTACTAAGTTCATAATTCAAGTTGCGGATAACGCAACTTAGTCCGTAGTCTATAGTTGTTAGTCCGTAGGCAATCGTGATTTTTTATCATACTTCACATATCTATCGACTACCAACTATGGACTATCGACTGTTGCGGTTTTCCGCAACTTGAGTTCCTTATTATTTCAAATACGAAAGTTTCACATGAAATTTCGGGTCAATCGCGCCAAGTACTCGCGCCACATCCGGCGATACCACCACTTCAATGGTATAGCCATGTACGTCTGTAGAGACACGCCCGATAACACGGGCAAAGATAGTTCGATTATTCATCGGATTGGTTATTTTTACGATAGAATTTTCGGGCGCATCATTGTGAGAACAATATAACTTAGCTCCTACGGGCGTTTTTGTTTTATGTTGCCAAAAAGCGATGCCGTTTTTATGATGTTCTTTACGAGTGACACTTTGTGCCAGATATTTTTCGTGAAGTCGGTCTCGCGTCTCTAATGCCAGAACAAATTCTCCGGTATATTTGGGCTTGACATTTGTGAGTCCATAGACGCTAATCCAACCAATCAAAACTATATCACCAACGCCGATGATATTGTCTTTAATGTGTGAATTGTGGACAGAAAAGAGGTCGGGCGTGGTCTTAAAATAAGTACGAGCAATGCGATAAACCGTCTCGCCCTTCTGTACGCGATAACAAACAGGCACATAAAATTGCTTATCAAATTTATCGTCTTTAAGTCGTTTGATAGCACGGGTAGGAATCGGAATTTTTAATCGCTGTCCCAACGAAAGTGGCGCATCTCGAACCATAGGATTATGATAATACAACATTTCCTGACTTACGCCATAATATTTTCCGAGTGCATACAGCGTATGTCCTTTTTTGATAATATGCGTAATTGTTTGCTCACCGTCAGGACTCATTTCAATCATTAATGTATCTTGTGGCGTAAGAAGTTGATAAGCCATTTGAGGCAGGACAGTAGAGGTTGTTTGAGCATTGGCAGCTACAATATAAAGTAGGAAACAATAAAGGGCTAAGTTTCTGATTATCATTGTGTTGAATTTTTAATGTAAATTTACATATTACAAAATCATTGCCATAACTTATCGAAGATAAAATATAAATGAAGTAAATTAAACTTTTAATTTTTTCAGATATAATTGATAAAGAATTGATTAGCGTTTTCGCCAAATTTGATACCATTTGCTTGATTCAGAAAAATACAAAGTGCACACATGTTTTATTTTTCAAA
>Ga0209187_1001187_pt1 | contig 32892 bp, 17 predicted proteins | sample BantaG_FD_187430 | JGI IMG/M metagenome (GOLD analysis project Ga0209187, IMG submission 187430) | Marine algal microbial communities from Bantry Bay, Ireland - BantryBay_4 metaG (SPAdes) (version 2) | ecosystem: Host-associated > Algae > Red algae > Unclassified | place: Bantry Bay, Ireland...
GAAAATCCCGCCAGCGTGAGAAAGATCGGGCTGGAGAATAGAGGAGGCACCTTTTTCCAAAACTTCGCGAACCCCCCATTTGGTAAAGAGTCGTTCCCCTGTGGCAATGGGAATATGAGTCTTACGCCGAGATCTACCATAACATCTACATTTTGGCACTAGACAGCTTCTTCAAAAAACACAGGATGAAATGGCTCTAATGCTTTAATGAGTAATCCTGCTGACTGTGTGCTGATGGCTCCATGGAAATCAATCGCAATATCAATTCCCCGCCCTACTGCAGCGCGCCAATACGCTCTACAACCCGAGCAATAAAATCTGGCGTCTCGATAATACGCGCCGGACGACCGCCATGAATCCCCGTCTTAAGAGCTAGAAACCTCTGCGTCACTTTTGATTATAAAAAGTAAACCACTGCCAGAGCCAGTGGAATAAGAAAGGTTCCACGAGTTGTATATGGGGTAATGTAACGGGCATTATGTAAAAACCTAGAAGGTGCGAAACTAATAGGAGATGCACAATGACCCGTCGATTAAAGAAGTTATCTCATAGCGTGTATGAATGCAAATATCATATAGTATTCTGCCTAAAATGTTATACAAGATACTGGAGGAAGAAGTAAGAAGCTATGTGATACGAAAGCTACATCAGTTATGTGATCAAAGAGAAGGCATAGAAAGAGAGGAACTGAATGTACAGCCAGATCATGTGCATGTGGCATTGTCGATAGCGCCAAAATTTAAAGTGTCGGACGTGATAGGATGGCTAAAAGGGAAAATGGCACTGGGAGCCTTCGACAACTTTCTCAAACTCAGAAAAAGGTATTGAGGTCAGCATTTCTAGTCACGCGGCTACTGCATAAGCACAGTGGGCTTAGATGAAGAAGCGATCCACAAGTGGGGCAATCAAACGATTCTATTCTATCAAAGATTTGGTAAGTCGCAAAACGACTTTTTTTTACCGTATAAGATCGGAAGAGACACTTTAATATTGCTGGGTTCAACAACCAAATCCACTTTAAGTCTATGTAAACTATTTCTGATTGTCAAATGTAAATTGTTGACAATTAATGATTTCTAATCTACTCTCTACCCATGCTTGTTTTGCCAATTTATACAAAAAATCCTGATCTCCTTACAACTTATTAAATCGTATATTTTAATTTCCCGATAACCATCATATGTCAGAAGTACTCATTTATAGAACGATTCCCGAGCAGGTGACTAACCGATTGCGTCATGAAATTTTATCGGGCAAGCTTCAACCTGGGCAGCCGCTGCGTGAACAAGAAATATCGACTCGTTTTGAGGTCAGTCGTGGACCCATTCGCGAAGCACTACGCCAACTAACACAGCAGGGTTTACTTGTTTCTGAACCCAATAAGGGCGTACGCGTTGCCCAATATTTAAGTGAATCTGTTCGTCCTCTTACTGTGGAGCTACGGCGTAAAATTGAATCTTTTGTTTTAGACAGCATTTTCGAGCAGATTACCGAGACTAATATTGAGTCGTGGGCGCGCATTTTAACCGACATAAAAGCTGCGTGCGAAACTGGTGACGTTGCCGCTTTAGTTGATCATGATCTGCGCTTTCATCAAGCTATTATTCAAAGCCATGATGACAAAGATCTCTTTGCACTCTGGCAACCAATCGCGTTACGCATATTGATGCAGTACAACCGATTTCCCGATCTAATGGACAGTTACCACGAACACAAAACTATTCTCGATGCAATTCGAAGCAGTGATAAAGCAGCAGCGATAGCTGCACTGGAGGCAAATATTCAATGACGCAACAAGCAACTTATAACGGCAACCGCACAATTGAAGTGAGCGAATGTCAATCCCAAGCGCCGAAAGCAGACGAAGTGCGGATCAACGTAGCATATTGTGGCGTCTGCGGCACGGATCTGCATATTTTCCTCGGTCATATGGATCAACGCGTAGATATGCCGCAAGTGATCGGCCACGAAATGTCGGGTGTGGTGGCAGAGGTTGGGGCTAATGTTTCCGACTGGCAAGTTGGGGACCATGTAGTTGTTCGCCCGCTGGATCCGTGCAACGATTGTCCGGCCTGCGCGGCTGGGCATCAACACATCTGCCAGAAACTCAAGTTCTTGGGTATCGATACGCCGGGCGCATTTCAGGGCAGCTGGACGGTACCTGCGCATACTCTGCATCGCTTGCCAGATGATCTGCCGCTAGACAAGGCTGCCATGATCGAACCGATTGCGGTGGCCTGTCATGATGTGCGGTTGGGTGAGGTGACAGATGGAGATAAAGTTGTGGTAATTGGCGGCGGTCCTATCGGTATCTTAAATGCATTGGTCGCGCGCAACGCGGGCGGGGATGTGCTGCTCTCCGAGGTGAATCCGTTTCGGGTCAAGTTAGCGCGTGAATTAGGCTTGGCCGCGGTGAATCCAAAAGAGACGGATCTTGTTGGACACGTCAGCGAATGGACCGGTGGGGCGGGAGCCGACGTAGTCTTTGAGGTTTCTGGCACGGCTATTGGTGCGGAAACGATGACAAAGCTCGCTCGCACTCGTGGTCGCATTGTGGTGGTAGCAATTTTTGCCGACGCACCCAAGGTTGATCTCTTCCAGTGCTTTTGGCGCGAGTTGACTATGCGGGGCGCTCGCGTCTACGAGCCGCAAGATTACGAGCGGGCGATTCAACTGGCTGCAACCAATGCATTGCCGTTAGATCAATTGATCACCGAGCGCTATCCACTCTCCAAATTGCAGACTGCGTTTGAGCAGATTGCATCGGGTGCCGAAGTGATGAAAATTCTGGTCGATACGCAGGCTGTGTGATCTTGTTGAGCGAGTAAGGCTAAACCAGAAAAATAATTATACGGAGCTTACTTTCGGGCAGCAGCAATATGCTTCGCAATTAAGTCCGCAAACCTATACTCGCTATTGTCTTGTGGTTCGTAGCCAATGATTTTGCGGGCGTTGGCAATGCTCCAAAAGGCGTGGGAGTTGGCGCTGATGCCGTAGAAGATCTGGAAAGGGACACCGCGCTCGTCGCGGATATCTTCGGTTTCGATGCTTTTGATGATGAGTTGCTGCATGTCGCGGGCGCTAATATAAACGGCCAATGCACGACGCACGCGGCGCATGTCGCCTAGATCAGCTTGGGCCACATCTGTCTCGCGTGGGCCACCAATGCGGAGCTGCACATTTTGGAGTTGATGGCCTGTTTCGGGCGCTGCACCTGTGGTAAAGGTGTTGTTGCCGCGCACCTGCTTACCACAAGCGAAGACAAAGCCAAGATGTTCGTAAGCCTCTTTGGCCCAGCCGTAGAAGTTATCCGAAAGGGCGCGCTTATTGGGATCAACAAAGTCGTGCGTTCCATCGAGGATGAGCGGCTCGTAGTAGTCTGCGGCATGATTAGAGCTAGCGACTACGACGCGGTGCACATCTTCTTCGAGCGCGGTTTGGTAGATGTTGTATGCCATTTGCACGTTGGCAAATTCGTTCCAAAAGCGCTGATCGGACGAGTTGGAAATGCTGGGATTTGAGTTGCCGACAAAGGCAAAATGGATGATTGCATCGCAGCCTTGAAAGAGGTGGCGATAGCTATCCCGATCTTTGTTTACGAGGTCGGCAATTTGGACGCCCTCGATTTCGTCCCCGTCGTGGTTGGTGATGCGGACGTCGAGCAGCACGAGATCATACTTTTCGCGCAGGGCGGGCAGGACGAGTCCGGCGATGGTGCCACACGCTCCGGTGACGAGTACTTTTCGTTTGGACATGTGAGTTGCTCTCCTAAATACTTGATACTTACCCAGAAAAGCTTCGTACCACATTTCAAGAGGCAGAAATGGGACAGAACTTTTTCGGGGAGGTAAATCAATCGATGAGTTGAAGGTTAGTTGGCACAAATGAAGTAAGACGCGCAAAGGCCGAGATCGCGTCTATTATTTTTCCGTTGTGAAGTTTCTAATTATACGTGATTTAGGGTTGTGAAGGAAGAGAGGTGAATCTGGCTGTTAGTTAGTAGGGGCACGATCTATCGTGCCCCTACTACTATTTATTCATGTCGGCGGCGCGTTTTGCTTCGCGCTGGCGGGTGTTGTGATCGAGGTTGCGTTTGCGGATGCGCAGAGACTCTGGCGTGACCTCGAGCAGTTCGTCGTCGCTTAAATATTCGATTGACTCGTCAAGCGACATGACGCGCGGTGCTGTGAGCGCTTCGACGATAGCGCTTGGGCCGGAGCGAGTTTTTGTCAACACTTTGGCTTTGTTGGTGTTAATGACTAGCTCTTCGGCGCGCACGTTTTGGCCCACAACTTGACCGGCATAGACTTGGTCACTTGGCTGTACAAAGAAGGTGCCGCGCTGGGTTAAATGCTGAAGTGCGTAAGCCATAACGGTGCCGCTTTCTTGGGCAACAAGTGAGCCGGTTTCTTTAATATCGATCGGGCCAACATATGGCTCGTGGCTGTGATAGATAGTGTTGAAGATACCCGTACCGCGGGTTGCCGTGAGAAATGGCTGGCGAAAACCGAGCAGCCCACGGGTTGGAACCATGTATTCGGCATAGACTGTGCCATCATCCCCATAGCGGATCTCTTTCATGATGCCGCGGCGTTTGCCCAACATTTCGCTGGCCGCACCAAGATACTCTTCCTGCACTTCGATGAAGGTGTGCTCGATTGGTTCGAGCCTGCCTTCGGGCGAGTCGCGGAAGATAACTTCGGGTGCGCTGACGGCGAATTCGTAGCCTTCGCGGCGCATAGTTTCTATGAGCACGGCGAGATGTAGTTCGCCACGACCAGAGACGATAAAGTCGCTGGGGACATCGGTGTCTTCAACGCGTAGGGATACGTTGCTTTCTAGCTCGCGATAGAGCCGATCGCGCACTTGGCGACTAGTAAGAAACTTGCCTTCTTTGCCGGCAAAGGGACTGTCGTTAACGCGGAAGGTCATGCGTACGGTTGGCTGTTCGACGGTGATGGGCGGCAATGGTCGCGGATCATTTGGGTCGGCTAATGTGTCGCCGATGCCGACATCTTCGATGCCCGCTACCGCAACAATATCGCCCGCGAAGACTTCATCTACTTCTACACGTTTAAGGTTGCGGAAGTTATAAACGGTGCCCGCTTTTTGCATTCTTTGCGTGCCGTCGGCTAAACAGTGCATAATCTGCTGCCCGCTTTTGATGCTGCCACTACGCAGACGACCCACCGCAATTTTACCAACGTATTTGCTGTACTCTAAGGTTGTAACGAGTAGCTGAGTTGGCCCTTCGGCGTCAATCTCTGGCGGCGGCACATGTTCGATAATGGCGTCGAATAGGGCTGTTAGATCATCATTTAGCGAATCTGGATCTGTGCCTGCCTTCCCTTCGAGCGCGATGGTGTAGATAACTGGGAAGTCGGCCTGTTCTTCTTCGGCACCGAGATCGATGAAGAGGTCAAAGGTGGCGTCGATGACGAAATCGGGCCGCGATGCGGGACGATCCACCTTGTTAATGACGACGATAACTTTGTGCCCTTTCTCGAGTGCTTTACGCAGCACAAAACGTGTCTGAGGCATGGGGCCTTCGACGGCGTCGACAAGCAGCAGCACGCCATCGACCATATTGAGCACGCGCTCAACTTCGCCACCAAAGTCGGCATGGCCGGGGGTGTCGACTACGTTGATGGTGGTATCGTTGTATTCGATGCCGGTATTTTTGGCCAGAATGGTGATGCCGCGTTCGCGTTCAAGATCGTTCGAGTCGAGAACGCGCTCTGTGACGGCCTGATTGCTGTGAAAGACGTTTGTTTGGCGCAACATGCCGTCGACAAGGGTGGTTTTCCCGTGATCAACGTGGGCGATGATTGCGATGTTGCGGATGTTCTTCTGTACTTGTGTCATTTTGCCTTGTGCTCTAATTTTACTTTGCGCTAATTTTACCTGCGATTTAGGCGCAAAAAAAGCCCAACCAAACGTGTTTGGACTGGGCCATTACTTTTCGATATGTGTACTATACAATATATGGGATTCGCATGTCAATAGTTGGCGAGTACTATTTTGTGGAACTAGCAGCTTGTCGGAGAGAAACATTCGGTACTCAGATTGCTCCAATAAACACAGATTTTGAGAAGTGGGACAGCCATAATCTCATTTCTAAGCCATCGTGTGGCTAAATCTGAATATAAAATCAGTTTTTTCGGCTCTCTCCGACAAGCTGCTAGTAAATAATTTTGTCCTTTTTGCGTGTAGTGAAAACTTATATCATTTTTGGTATGAATTTCTTCTAGTAAAGTCTGCTATGATAAAGCCGTGTTGCATTAGATGGCATTATAGACGCCGAATTTCGGCGCAGCCATAGAAATGTCAAAACAACAGAATTCTAATGCTATTGTCTAGTACCAACGCAACAAATGGTGTACTTTTTTCGTATACATTAAGTACCCCATCATTTATAGAAGAAATATGCGCTTGGTTTTTGCTAGTAGCAGGCTGGTAAAACAAGCTGCTTATAAACGAAGGAAGTTATATGCGGATGATTGATTTATGCCTAATTAGAGGCAAACAATTAGTTAGAACCATTTTTATTTGTACTATTCTGACGTTTCTACTATTCAGTTTCAGTAGTTACGACTTTTTGTTTACTGCTACGGCATCAGCTGCTATTCAGGGCCAGCCAGCGGCAGGAACCACCTATTATGTCAGCGCGATTTTGGGTGACAACAGCAACTCGGGTCTTTCAAAAACCAGCGCTTTTCTTACGCTGAATTACGCGGTTACGAAGACCAATCCGGGTGACACGGTTCTCATCATGGATGGTACGTATATTGGCGAAGGTACTTCAACTGCAACATTAGCCATTAATCGTGCTGGCACAGCCGATAACTGGATCACCTATAAAGCATATCCGGGCCATTTGCCCGTAGTTCAAAGCAATGGCGCGTGGCAGGCAGTACGGATAGATGCCCAATACATTGTTGTAGATGGTTTACGCGTGCATGGAATACGCGATCAAGTCTCTTTTGCTGAAGCAGAGCAAGCTTTTAATGACTACCGTTACAATAATGCAGGACTGAAAAGGCGCATTCACGGCAGCGGTATCACATTAAGCCCATTTAATATTGTTCGCAATAATGAAGTGTGGAACTTTGGTGGCGGTGGTATCGAGGCGATTGGCGTCGATTCAGTCATAATCGAAAACAATCTTGTCTATGATACCAGCCACTATTCTCCGATGGGCCATAGCGGCATCTCGGTGATTTATTCAGAAAATATAGATGGTACACAGGTTGGATTAGAAGGAACCAAATACAAAACTATTGTTCGGGGCAATACAGCCCACAGCAATCTTAATTATTTCGAATGTGCTTGTTATGATTATCGAGCGGTGACTGACGGTAATGGGATTATTATTGACGACCTTGGAGATTATGATGGTTGGACATTGGTCGCGAGTAATTTAGTCTACAATAATGGCGGTTCTGGTATTCATACATATCTGGCTCGCAATGTCGATGTTATCAATAACACTGCGTACAAAAACGCACAAAGTGAAGATATACAAGGTGATCTGTACGCGCGACGAAGCGAGAACATTAACCTAATCAACAATATAATTTATGCAAAGACCGGTGAAGCCGTAACAACTGAAACCCCCGGCACAAATGTTACTTACGCATATAATATTTATTATGACGGGACCAATTCACCCAATATTCCAACTGGATTGGGTGAGGGCGACATTATCGCGGATCCACAGTTCATCAATCCTGGCTTGGATCCAAACTTTATTGAATTTCAGCTTTCGGCAAGCAGCCCCGGGCTAAATAGCGGTAGCGATGAGTATCCCACGGTCTTAGATATTCGAAATGCGCCACGAGCCACAGGAACGACCGATCGTGGTGCCTATGAGAAGACAACGCCAAAGATTTATTATGTGAGCGCCAATACGGGGAGCGACAATAACAGTGGCTTGTCGGAATCTCAGGCATTCCGCACCTTGTTTCGTATCACCGAGAATACCTTTCCCGGAGATACGGTTTATGTGATGAATGGGACCTATATTAGCGAAAATCCAGAAAAAGCAACATTGGGCATTCGCTTTTCGGGTACAGCCGAGGATTGGATCACCTACAAGGCATACCCAGGGCATTCTCCACTAATTCAAAGTAATGGTCGGTGGCAGGCTGTTCGCATTGTAGCTCGCTACATTGTTTTAGATGGGTTCCGGGTCCGCGGCATTCGCGATGAAGTCCCGTACGAAGAAGCAGAGGCGGCATTTAACGCATATCGAAATGGTGAAGGATACAACAAGCGGGTTCACGGCAGTGGGATGATTGTGGGCTCGTTTAACACTATCCGCAATAACGAAGTATTTAACTTTGGTGCTGGGGGAATCGAGATACAGGGTGTCGACTCAGTGATTGTCGAAAACAATCTTGTGTACGATAACAGCCACCATTCGCCTAACGGTCACAGCGGCATTTCCGTTATTTACCCATCAAATACCGACGGGTCACAAATAGGGCCAGAAGGAACTAAGTATAAAATAATTGTTCGAAACAATATATCACACAGTAACTATAATTATTTCCCTTGTGCCTGTGCAAATTACGAATCGGTTACAGACGGTAACGGCATTATTGTTGACATTACAAATGACTACGATGCGTGGACAATGATTGCCAACAATTTGGTCTATAACAACGGTGGATCTGGCATCCATACTTATCTAGCGAAGAATGTGGATATTGTCAACAATACAGCGTATCACAACGCGTTACATCCAGATATTCAAGGTGAGATATTTGCTCGAAGTAGCGAAAATGTCAATCTTATCAATAATATTCTCTATGCACGCGCTGGCGAACGGGTAACGAGCGATCTAGCTGGAACAAACATCGTCTACGCATATAACATCTATTATGATGGAACCAATTCGCCCAACATTCCAACTGGCTTGGGGGCGAACGATCTCGTTGGGGATCCACAATTTGTCAATCCAACTACTGATCCAAACACTATTGATCTTCGGCTTACGTCGAATAGTTCCGGGATCGATAGCGCTAGCAATGACTATTTGCCAATGAATGATTTTGACGGGCGTCCTCGGTCAGCAGAAGCAAACGATCGTGGTGTGTATGATAATGCAGAGCTAAACGTGGTGCCAACACCCGCACCACCAACACCCGCACCACCAACACCCGCACCACCAACACCGGTACCACCGACACCCGCACCACCAACACCTGCACCACCTGCACCACCTGCACCACCTGCACCACCTGCACCACCTGCACCACCAGCACCACCAGCACCACCAGTCTCCACTACTTGTGGCCCGTTGGAGCAAGAAGCCGAAGCTGGCACTCGATTTGGTAACTTTGTTCTAGGCAATGATCGCTTGGCATCTGGGGGGCAATATGTATATGTACCGACAAATGCTGATAACGTTTGGGCTGGACTAGATGGCGTCAACCAAATACGTTTCTGCATAAATGTACCAGCAGACGGACTATACCGAATCAGAGCAGAGGCAGCGGCCAACGGCGCTCTGGCCGATTCATTTTACGCTCAAATTGATAATTTACCATCTAGTGGCTATCTTTGGGACATGCCCACGAATAGCTCATTCACGACGAGCTATATCAGCGACCGGGGCGGCATGGATCCAGTCGAACTGACTCTCACTGCTGGTGAGCACATGCTCATTATCTCCTTGCGCGAATCTGGTGCTGAACTGGACAAAATTGCTTTAGAGCTAGTCGAATCTTCTGCTTCGCCCGCAGGCAGTTGTATTGGGCTAGAACGGGAAGCAGAAGATGGAATTCTTACAGGTGATTTTGCCATCGTCAACGATGGAAATGCCTCTGGTGGTCAGTTTGTCCATATTCCAGAAGACAATGATAGTGAATGGAATGGCGCTAATGCATTCCAACAGGCTGAGTATTGCTTTACCGTAGCAGAGGAAGGAACTTACTTTATCCAAGGCTTGGTAGCCGGAGTCGATGAGTTATCCGACTCGTTCTATGTGCGGGTCAACAATGCGCCGAGTCGTGCGTATCTTTGGGATACGCCGACCACCACTGCTTACGCACCAACGCTAGTTAGCGACCGAATTGGTCAGAATCCGGTAGTGGTTTCTTTCGCTCCGGGCGTCCACAATGTGACCGTCTATGCACGAGAAAATGGCACTCGACTGGATAAACTGACGCTTATTCCGCAGCAGACTACGCAGCCATCCATGGCCTGTTCGGGTCTTACGCGCGAAGCCGAAGAAGGGCTGCTAAGTGGTGGCTTTATGGTTGGTCGCGATGCGGCTGCCTCTGGGGGTGCATACATCCATGCTCCCAATGGCCTAGGCTACGAGTGGAATGTGCCAAATGAATTACGCAAAGCGGACTTCTGCTTTACTGTTGCCGAGGCAGGCAGCTATTCACTTCTAGGTGGGGTCTATGGCATAGATGATCTTGATAATTCATTCTATGTTCGGGTTAATAATGCGCCTGCTGCGGGCTATCTGTGGGACACGCAGAAAAATGCCGCGTATCTCGTGGACTATATCAGCGACCGCAACGACAACGCCGCACCACTTATAGTAGAACTAACCACGGGTGAACATATTGTCTCGGTTTACCTACGCGAGGACGGTACCCGGCTGGACACGCTAACATTGGAATCTGCCACTGTGGAGGCTGCCATGACTGGCGAAATTGCACCAGTATTAGCTGCTGGCATCTACGGCAACATTTTGCTACAGAGCAATTCGGCCACAATTGCATTAGACACGGTCGATTTTACTCGCTTTAGCATCACGCTGATCGACGTAGCCACGGGCGGTCGTACATTCAGCCGCACGATTCCATTAGCACAAGATGGCAGCTATCGCATGGAAAATATGGCCGTTGGTGACTATCTGCTAACGCTCAACGTACCAACCGGATATCAATCAACTATAGCAGAAGAGTTGCCTGTTTCGTTGGATGGTGATCAAGTGCGTCGAGTCTCTCCAGATGTGATTCAGCTTGAGGAAGATATACAAACGAACCTGATCTTCATTCCTATTGTGAGTGATTGATTTTTAGTTAATTCTATTAAGTTAAGGCATCGGAGAGTACTCCTGGGACCACTCCTGGGGCCACGGACATAATAATGTCCGTGGCCCCAGGAACCCAATGTTGTTAAATTAAGCTCTAGACTCGTTGAGAGCAGTGCAAATTTTTAATTTAATTATTGTATCTCCTACTAGCTTAATCAGCGGTAGAGTACCAAATCCACTGGCGGCGGTAGGCTTTACGGCGGTAGGCTTTACGGCGGTAATTTTTACGGTGGTAATTTTTACAGTGGTAATTTTTACAGTGTAATTTTTACGGTGGTAATATTTACGGTAGCGACGGGAAGGAGTTTACGCGGCTAGCTGATGTAAATTCGGTGTAATCAAACGGTCACTAAATTTATGAAAAATTATGCTTTAATTGAAGAAGAAAATTATGAATTTGTAATTAGAAATCTATCTTTGCTCATCAAACTTGTATGTTTTGGAAAGCCCCATGCAAAAGCTAAGTACCCAACCCCTAGGTACCCAACCCCTAAGTACCCGAACTCTTAACTGGTTCTTGAATGAATCACAAAAACGCGACGCTAAACTATTACCGCTTCGTCTCTTCATCGGTCTCGGTTGGATCCGCGCCGGTGTTGCAAAACTTATTGATCCAGAGTGGTATTCCGGTGATCTGTTAATTGAATTTTTACAGGCAAATCTGTTGCATGGTGGGGCCACATTCCCTATCTATAATGGGTTGATGATGGGCCTGTTTACAGAGCATGCCTCCTTTCTAAGCAATCTGGTTACTGCTGGCCAACTTTATACTGGGCTAGCAATTTTTTTCGGTATTTTCACGCGCCCAGCGTTACTAGCAGGACTTTTTATGAACATGAACTTTGTCCTCGCTGGTACCGTCAACCCGTCCGCATTTTATATGATCATCCAACTAACGCTGCTCACATCAAACGTCGGACGTGTTCTGGGCATAGATGGCTTCTTAAACAATATGCGTGGTGAGCGGCTACATGAAAGAGCAGAAACAGTCGCAAGTGAGCGTTTTAGAGCGAGGCTATTTTTCTCCGGCTGTTTATGTAACCTCATACTATTGTTTGTCACTGCTCCATACATTCAAACGATACATCCAGCCGATAGCATTGAGGATCCAGCCATGTTGCTCGTTATTCTTTTTGGCCTGTACACCCTTCTCTGCTTAATTCTCGGTACGCAGGCCGTTATCCGACAGCGCGAACTTACCACCTTTGACATGAATAACCGCAAAAACGTTGACGCTTACCTATCGCCACTAGCAGGTATGCCGACAAGCTCGGCCCAATGAGAGATGGATCCGAACTACAGCGGCTCGGCAGAAGCGATCTCATACTTTTTCAGTGCGGCTGGCCCATTTACAACTTCTGGCAACACTTTACGAAACTCTGCCATGTGCGATGTCTCTCCGTGTGCCGCCAGCGTCTTGGCATTTTCCCACTCTTCAAAGATAAAAAGCGTGTTCGGATCGGCTAAATTGCTGTAGAATTGATACGTAATGCAGCCCTCTTCCTTCTGCGTCGCGGCCGCCATCACAAGCGCTGCAGCGACTGCCTCTTCTCTCTTTTCTGCCTTAACAGGAATACTGCCTGCAATAACAATCATCTGTTTTCTCCTAGCTGATTTAATTTAATTTAAATTATTCTCATCTACTTATAGATAAAATCGGTTAGCTTTTCGGGCACATCGCTCCGAACTCCATCGCGTTGTTGTTTCGTACAGCCCATGTTTTGGTAATTATTTTCCAGCACTTGATACAGGCTTATAGGCTATCGGAAAATTCTCTCCTGCGACGACCCCATGTGTGTTGATACCATAGATGTAAACTCAAGCCGTTCAGTGAGCACGCCCCGTGCGGATTCATCCTCAACAATTTTGGCTACGAACCCGCACGGGGCGTGCTTACTGGACCTAAATTAATAGGGTGATACTTGAGTTTACACTTATGGTGTTGATACAAACCTTCTTCCACAAATATACATGGAATCGACAAAGGATCATGGTAGTATGTCATCCTCAATTACGCCAGCCGTATGTCGCACTTTATGCTCGGCAGACCAAACCGTTACGCCTTGCCCAAATACTTCATATTGCCCATCTCTTTGTACAAAAGCCGTATTTCCCTCTATACCGATAATGGTGGCCTCCTTGCCTATCACCAGGCGCATGGATGAGATGATTGCCGACGGAATTTCGTCAAAGTGTGGAATCACAGTAACGCCGGGCCACAGCCCAAACCCTGCCTGTTGACCACTCCGCCGAAAGCCCAAAAAGCGTTCGCCTTGAATCATAGCTCCGGCGCTACATCCCACCAATAGGCCACCTTTTTGCAGCACACCCGTAATTGCTTCCCACGCCAAACTCTCTTTGAGCGTTTCGTATAGATACGCTGGCTTGCCGCCCGAAAGATAGACGAGGTTTGCGGCTGATATGCGCGCTGCATAGGCTGGATCATTCGCCGTGGCTCGATCCCATATGCGGACCGATTCGACTGATGTGCCCAATCGGGTAAAGTGCTCTTCGCCCCGTTTTGCCCAACTATCAATCATGGCATCGCCCTCTGTGCCAGCCGCTGTGGGCAAACAAACTACGTGTGGATCATACTCAAAAAGCCCCAGCAGTTGACGATCCACTGGCTCCATTCTGGGCAGATATTCTCCGCTACCGATCAATGCTAACATGGTTCAAATTTTCCTCTTTCATGCTGTGGTCCTAACAGCTGTGGTCCTAACAGCTATAGTCCTAAACTATAAGCCTGACAACTATAATCCTAAACTATGGTCGAACTGGCGTACCGTCCATCAAGCGTGTCTGCGTCCAAAATTCGACTTGATCCTGACATGGATATTTGGCAGCTAACTCCTCATCGATATCGATGCCAAGCCCCGGCTTATCGTTGGGGTACATATATCCCTCTCGAATTTCGGGCAAGCCCGGAAAGATCTCATAGACCAATTCGTTGAAGCGGCACCATTCTTGGATTCCAAAGTTCGGTGCCCACAAATCCAACTGTAAATTTGCCGCATGACCAATTGGCGACGTATCGCCTGGCCCGTGCCACGCTGTGCGGATCCCGTACATGTTCGCCATCGCAGCCACATTGCGCGCAGGGGTCAAGCCGCCCATTTGGCTCACGTGCATCCGGATAAAGTCGATCAGACGGCCCTCAATCAGCGGCATCCACTCGTGCGGGCTGTTAAAAAGCTCGCCCATTGCTATAGGTGTTGCGCACTGCTGACGGATTTGCTTAAACCAGGCAATGTCTTCTGGCGCGAGCGCGTCTTCGAGAAAGAAGAGTTTAAATTGCTCTAAATCTTTGGCAAATTGTACTGTCTCAATTGGCTGTAGGCGCTCATGAATATCGTGCAGCAACTCGATGCGCGAGCCGACTTCGCTACGCACATGCTCAATCATTTCCAGCATAGTTTGCATATATTCGCGGCGGTCGAAGAAAGCACCTTCCTGCACGCCGTTGGGGTGAACCATCAGCTTCGAATTTCCGCCATAGCCGCCCATTTGTACACGAATGTAGCGGTGACCCGCGTCCATATATTTGCGTACGTTGTCGACAACCTCTTCTTTAGACGAACCGTCTGCGTGAACATAGACGGCGGCAGCTTCGCGTACTTTCCCGCCCAAAAGTTGATAGACTGGCATGTTTGCCATCTTGCCCTTAATGTCCCACAGCGCTTGATCGACACCCGATATAGCATTGTTCAACACCGGGCCGTTTCGCCAGTAGCCATGGACCATCGACATTTGCCAGATCTCTTCGATACGCGCCACATCGCGACCAATCAGGAATGGTTTTAGATGGTTTTCAATTGCGCTGACAACAGCATGGAAGCGTTGAGTAAAGGTAGCACAGCCAAGGCCGTAAAGCCCCGGCTCCGAGGTGTGAATCTTTACAATGACGAGGCGCGATCCGGCTGGCTGCGTGGTGATCACCTGTATATCGCGGATTGTTACGGGTGCTGACATAAGTTCGCTCCTATAGTTTGGCAGAGGGTTTATGATATCTTTGTTAATATTTCATTACTGGACACTCTTGAAAACATGGATTCTTCGTTGTCATTCCCGCAGGTTTTTGGCGGGAATCTAGAAGTAATCAACGATATGGATGCCCAATAACAACCTTTGAGCATGACAACGAAGGGGATTTTTGGCAAAAGTGTCCAGTAGTGAATTTAATATTTAATAAAAGAGGGGGAGACCGCTTCAGCCTTGACCATTTGCATTGCGTGCAAAGCTCAGCCTGCGCTAGCTACCTTGTCATCTTGAGCCAAAGCTTATCCAGCATAGCAATGCGAAGGAAAATGTAGATCATTTGGACTGATCGGAGCATAGAATGCGAAAGATCTGCAACGCTGAGCACAAGAATCTTCGCATTCGGCGCGGGTATCTAGCGGAGTCAATTGATTTTTGCCAAATTGCACGATATGGGGAAAGTCTGGCTCAGAATGATATTGTACCTGCTACTTGGATGGCCCCATTAGTTGTACATCTTAGAGTTATCCCGTGGCGAATAATTAATGATATCACTCTTCTGTCAGATTTGATGGGATCTCTAGATCTGATAAAGGATCTCGTAGTGGCATGATACATGGTGTCAAACGTTCGTTAGGTCATTCCAAAAATTAAGATATACAGTATGGCAGTTTTAGGCTAATCCAGAAAATCGACTGAATACGATAATTACTTTTCTGAATTAGCCTGAAACGGCCGTATCCATAAACGCATCGAGATCCTTCTTCATTTTTTTCAACGAGGGGAAATGGGTATACATCATGTGACCCGCTTCATAATAGGCCATCTGAATATTCGATTGCAACGTCGGTGCCAAGTCTAGGTGGTTGAAGGTATATTCGGTGGCAAAGTATGGTGTCGCAAGATCATAATAACCATTGCCTACAAAGATTTTTAGATACGGATTTTTGGTCATTGCGCTACGCAGCGTTTCGGCCACATTAACGAACTCGTTTTGCTTGCCAAAATCCCACTTTAAATAGAGGCCCGTCAAAATCTCGTAGGTCAACTCGCTTTCGAATTTCAACTCCCCACGCAAATAGTCGTTGACCATCGCGGTATAAACGCCCTGCACCGTTACATAGCTCGGATCGTAATCATACACTTCACCCGCACCGTCTCGATCCGTGCCGATCATGCGCGAATCGAAACGACCGACCGTCGCTTGCTTGCTGCGCAGCACCTCTTTTGTAAAGCGCTGAATGTTGATGCGTAGATTTGTGCGCTCAATATATTCTGGCGTCAGCCCCGTATATTGAGCCAACTTTTGAACAATGGCCGCACGCTCATCTTGTGCTAAGGTCGCGCCTTTCATCAAAGCGATCGTATAGTCACCTTGGGCAAAGGCTTCCACCTCATCTAGCAGCTTCCGCAGGCTCTGCTTTTGGTGCGTTTTTGAGAGCAATTTATGGTGCCATGCGGTGGCTGTATAGGTGGGCAAAAAGAGAATGTATGGCAAGTCGTTGCCGATGCTAAAGCGGGCCGTCTGAAAGTTGAGAATGCTAGAAATGAGCATGATGCCGTTGAGATACATGCCGTGTCGATCTTGCAAGTGGCCAGCCAGCCCAGCGGATCGCGTGGTGCCGTAGCTCTCACCGATGAGAAATTTGGGCGATGACCAACGCTTGTTGCGTGTTGTATAGAGACGAATAAACTCGCCCACTGATTCAATGTCCTGCGCGAGACCGTGAAATTGCTTGGCCTCTTCATCGGGTGCAGGGCGACTGTACCCCGTGCTAACCGGATCGATAAAGACGAGGTCGGTTTTGTCGAGGATGGAATATTCGTTGTCCACTAAGTGGTAGGGGAGCGGTGGCGCGGTACCTTCATTGGGCATTTGCACGCGACGTGGACCCAACACACCCATATGCATCCAAACTGAGGACGATCCCGGCCCACCATTGAAGGAGAAAGTGATGGGTCGCGTGCCCAGATTTTTGACCCCGCGGCGACTGTAAGCCACGTAAAAAATTGATGCTTTAGGCTTCCCTTTCTCATCTTTGAGCAGCATTGTGCCAGCCGTGGCGGTGTAGTTGATCTTCTTACCGCCGATTAATACTGTTTTTTGCGTCTCGCTTACCTGCTCTTGTGGAACAATCGACGCGATTTCAGGCTCACCATTTACATCGTTTCCTGCATTCTTTTTACTCTCTTCTTTTGCCATAAGAGTCCTCGCCTTAACAGCGCTTTACTATTTTGGAAATATTGTGAACTATATTTTTTGCTTGACTATTATTGTACACTATTTTTTTGTTAAACCGATTTTGAAAAAAATAGTATCTATACAAAAACTTTTTCGGATCAATCACATGAGATCCACTATTGTTTGTGTCAATGTTAACCAAACGAGATCCTGAAGAGTCACTTTTTCTGTTAACTAAAGTTGGAAAGCTTTAGTTAACAAGATATTATGTGTCTTGCTTATTCCTCATCTATTGACTATAACTAAATAATTATCAGAATGGAATTGAGAATACTTATATTGAATCCGGTTCGCTTTGAATAAGGTAGAAGTTATCATATTTATAATCGTGGAAATAACCGCGAAAATTTGTTTGTTGAACCATGTAACTATTATTACTTTTTGAAATTATATGCATATCACAAAGACGTGTAGAATTTATTTAATCGTGTAAGTCTATGTTATATCTGCAAGAAGTTTCAGCTATTCTTCCCTGTTGATTAGCCGTGTCCGCTGTCGCTGGGTCGAGACTTGTCTGGCTGGGTGGTGTGAGCTAAGCAAAAGACTGGACAAAAGATTAACGCCCACTGTCTCACTAATCTGACAAGAGAACCACCGGTTGACACGGGATGGCGTAAGATGTTCTATCCACAAATTCGACCTGACAGATGCGGGCGAATCGTATTTTAACTAGCTGTCCAACTACTATATGATCCCCATGATCGTATCTGTCAGGTCTGGTGACCCAATAATTCTGGATCCGAGACAATTCGGACTACTATAACCACTTATTCATACACAGCATCATATTTCAGGATCAAATTCCATGCGCCTATCGCTAAACGCCCTCGATCAATCACTTACCACCCGCATTATCGACGAAGCAAAGACCATATTAGCCGAAGTGGGCATCGAGGTTCGCGGCAGAAAGTTAAAAGAGCGGATGTTGCAAAGCGGACTGGTGGCAGATGCCTCGGGTAAACGTTTGCTTTTTCCTAAAGAGGTAACGGAACAGGCGTTGCTGACTGCGCCAAGCACCTTTGCACTCTATAATCGCGATGGTGCTCTACACACGACAGTTGGGGGAGATGCGGTTCACTTTACGCCCGCGTCGAGCGCACTCAAAATATTGGATCACCGCAGCGGCGAAAGTCGGCTGGCGAATACGGCTGATTTTGTGGAATATATCCGTCTTGTCGATGGCATGGAGCATATTGATTATCCCTCAACGGCCTTTTCGACCAATGCAGATATCGAGGCCAAGGTGTCGGACATTTGGCGACTCTATCTTTGCCTGACACATTCGAGCAAGCCAATTGTGTCGGGCGCATTTACCGAAGAGGGTGTGCCACCGATGGCTGAAATGATGATGCTTTTTCGCAAAGATAAGCAAGAATTGATTGAGAAACCGATGTCGATTTTTACGATTACGGCAACGGGCAACTTCCGCTATAGTGAGGATTCGTGCCAAAATCTGCTGGACTGTGCCGAGTGGGGGATCCCAATTGAGATTGTGCCGGTAACACTCATGGGCCTGATTGCGCCGGTGACGCTTGTGGGCGCGACCGTCTTTCATACGGTGGATGTGCTGGCCGGGATTGTGATGGCGCAGTTGGTGAATCCGGGTGCGCCCGTCATCTTTGGGGGCGCGCCCGCGTCGTTCCACATGCAAGAGGCGAGTGCGCCGATGTTGGGGATCGAGGCGCTGCACCTGGACGTGCTTTATGCCGCGATTGGTGATGAGCTAAATTTACCCACGCAGGCATATATGGCGCTGAGCGATGCTAAATTTTTGGATGCACAGGCTGGTGCCGAGACCTTTGGCTCGGGCTTGCTGGCTGGATTGGCTGGCGTGAATTCTGTCTCTGGGCCGGGGATGCTTGATTATGTGATGACCTTTTCGCTGCCGAAACTAGTCTTTGATAACGAGCTTTGTGGACAGATCCAGCATCTTTTGCGTCCGGTTGTGCCGATTAACGATTTGCCTACAATGGATCTCGTTCGTGAGCAGATGAAGGATGAACACTTGCTCACGGCACCGCACACATTGGAACATTGGCCCGAACAGCTCTATCTAACGGGTAAGGTGTACGACCGCAAAAATGAGGATAGTTGGGCCAAAGCTGGATCAAAGGATCTGTTGCAGCGCGCGACGGAAGAGGTCGAGCAGCGGTTGAGTCGATACACGCCTATCGAGACATCCGCGGAGATTGATGCGGAGATGCGGCGGCTAATTATAAGCGGCATGACGCAAGAACGACCGCTGCCGGAGATCCCAACGCCGCCGGAGCGTTCGGAGAAAAAAAAGCGTGGGCGACGTCAAAATCGACGTTCGTTATGATTCTAAGCATTCGCTGAATGAAAATAGGATCGAGCAGATTTACCAGTTTACTAATTTACCATTCTACTGCCGCTCTGCGTCGTTAATACCCAAAAGCTCTATATCATAAATTAGTATAGACCCTGGCGGAATTCCAGGTATTTCTAACCTATCTGCATATCCCAACTCGGGTGGGATGATCAGCCTTGCTTTGCCACCAGAACTAATCAACTTGAGTCCCTCTTCCCACCCTCGAATCAATTCGCCAGCCCCCAACCGAAAAATTGCTGGTGCATCCTGCCCATAGGAATTGCGAACCTCTGTCCCGTTTTCGAGCCAGCCGATGTAGTGTACCTGTATTAGTTGGCCCGCTAGTGGATACTCTCCGCTACCTGCTACTATTTCGATAAACTGAAGCCCGCTCTCCGTTATAATTCCTTCTGCTTGTAGCGGTGGCGGACCCGATTGAGCACCATTTGTACGGTTGTTGTTCGTAACAAATGGTAAATAGTGTGAACGGGACGAGGTACCAGCTGGTGGTGCCATGTTTGGAGTAGGGGTTTCATTTGGTATCGGTGTGCCCATCATCTCTGTACTTATTGGAGTGGGCGTTAAAGTTTGCATAGTGACAGGCGTTGCACTTGGTGTAACAATTACTGGCAAGGTCGATTTTGTAATAAATTGGAACGGTATGTTTTGTCCATCTCCGATAGCAATAATGCGTGTGAACCTGTCTGGATTTAACTCAATTTGAGGTAGGTCAACGATCACGTCGGCGCAGTTTGATCCAGCTACCGCAATCTTTATGTCATAGGTGTTTGGATCCAGCATGAGTAATGGTTTTGTGGCAGATTCGTAAGGCAATTCTCGGTAAATAATTGTGTTGTCCGCGAGGCAGATGTCAACGGTAATATCGGTCAAATCAGAATCAAATGGTGCGAGATGGGTTATCTCTAGCCTCGCTTTAATTTTATCTGGTACATCATTGACTTCAGCATCTTGATAGATGCCTAATGGTTGGATTGATCCATTTCCAATCAACGCGATTGTGTAGGTCATTTCCGCTTCGACCGTAATTATTTCTGTTATCGCAACAACGTCTGTTTCACTTGGTAACACTTCGATTGTGTACGTACCGGCCTCTATCGGCAAATTGCTGATTATATTGCCAAATGTAAAATCTACTATTGTAAAATCGACTATATCGCGCTCGCCATCAAATCGAACCGTGACGCTTGTACCCGATAAGCTATTGGCAAAGGATGCAAGGTGAGAGATGTTGACTGTTGCATAAGCTAGCGGAGGTGGGGTTGGTGCTTCTGGTGTGATAATGGGGGTAGCAGTGATGATGGGCGTAGCAGTGATGATGGGGGTAGCAGTGATGATGGGCGTAGCAGTGATGATGGGGGTAGCAGTGATGATGGGCGTAGCAGTGATGATGGGCGTAGCAGTGATGATGGGCGTAGCAGTGATGATGGGGGTCGGGGTTAATGCAGATTGGAATCCATTACTTATAAATATTGTGGACAACCGATAATTTAGCTCGTCGCCAGTAAAATAGAGTTCGTTAATTGTGTTTTCTGCCAACGTGAATGGTGATAGATTTAGTAATGTTTTTCCGTTGCACCCTTCACTTGCATAAACAATCTTTAAGTCCTTTTGCCCCGCGGCCACTTCAATATATGGATTTGAAAATTGTTTGTACCCTATATTAGCATCAAGTATCTCTCCTGCATCCGTACAAAGAGTAAGCTCCGTTTCTCTTGAAATCTTGCTAATCGGTGCATAATTGATGAACCGAAGCTGAGCTGCTGATGAAGGCGCGTCAGTTTTGTTCGAAAGAAGTGCTAGATCAATTGGCTCGATGACGCCATTCCCGATTACAGATAGGACGTAGCTTTTATCCGAATATAGCTGGAAAGTTCGTCGCGCCAATACAATGTTGACCCCTCTTGGCAGCACTTCAATTGTATATGTGCCTGTTGGTAGTTTAATGCCCGTTCGTCTTTCTCTAAAGGTAAAATCGCTGATCGATTCGCTGCCGTTAATGCGAATCGTAATGTTTGTATTATCTGAGTCGTTTGCAAAGGGGGACATATGTTGGACCGTCAACGTTGCCGTATTATCTGTAGGAAAAGATGCAGGCGTTAATGTGGGCGTTGTTTGGTATTGTATTGCTGCGGAATCTACTGCAAGTGTACTGGCCTGCACATATGTAAAACTCCATATAGAAGCAGATAGTAGAATGATGAACAAAAATGGGCTGACATTACTAGAGACCCATGATGGGTAAATTTGATTCATGTTTTACTCTTGTGTGGATAAGGTGCCGTTCGGAGAGAATGTAGCGACTGTCTGACAATTAGACAAGTTGGAGGAGATTACGGCTAAACTAGAAAAACAAGTATAAAGATTTCATGATTTACCATTTAGTTAGTACGCTCACGCGCTGCTGCTTTCTGATAGACCCATACGCCGAATCTTTTGTGATTAATAGGATGCATTGCACTGTTCAGAAAATTATTCGAGCTAGAATTCAGTAGTGGACAGTAAGATGCACTCGATATGGAGGACCACGGCGAGCATCTTGATGGTTTATATTAATGTCAACCAGATGAGATCCCGAAAAGCCATTATGTATTATGGCACAGACTATATTATATAGACCAAACCATATAGGGTAATTTTCATAGGATAGTTACCTGTACATGATAATGTAATCTGATTGAATTAGGCTAATTTTGAAAAATAATTACGGGGCAAATATTGTCAGGTATATGTAAACTGATGATTGCATAAATATGGTATAGTAGCATAGCAAGTTGTCTCTTCCTCGAACTAACAATTAAAGGCTCTTCAGAAATATGAACCTTGAATCTTCTGTTTACACTCAACCGAACTATCCATCATCTGCCTTTAGTAGCCTTGAAATGGGTCATGCAACAAATTCCACATATAATCCGGACGCAACCGCAAGCGCGTATTTGATTTTTTCATTACCGACTACGCTGCCTACCCCAAAAAAGGTTTACAAAAATGCTTGGTTTTCTCTACTTGCAGATGGCGTTGGCGACAAGCGAACTTGTAATGTTGCTAGCCAGATTGCAGCAGAATCATTCTACTACTATCTATCCAACAGTGACACATCTTTTGCCGGAATGCAGCGTCAGCTAGACTCAGCTTTTCTGTATGCCAATAGTGAGTTAATAAAGGTCGCGGAACAGGATAACTTTGAGAAGGGGTTTTGTTCATCACTGCTAGCCGCTGTTGTGTTAGATGGCAGCTTCTTTCTGGCTTCAGTTGGAGACTGTCAAGCATATTTGTGTCGAAATGATTCAGTACATCGGCTAACGTATGAATCCGTACGTCAGCGCGCTGTTAGAACACGAGTACCACTCTTTCCACCCAAAGCGGTTTTGGACTCACCGAAACCTAGTAAACCAAAGTATTTAGGTGAGGACCCTCGTCTTTCTGTACGCCATATTTCATTTGCGGTTAAAGGGCATTCTGCCGTGGGGCAGCAGGCAACCTCTCGGAATTTGGCAAATCACCTGACGCTTGAACCTGAAGATGTTGTTGTGCTCTGTTCGAATGAGATTTCTTCTCTTTTGGGTCAATCGAAGATTGAAACAATTGCAACGTTGCTCCCACCCCAAGAAGCGGCAGAAGAGATTGTTCAATTAACGGATGAAACGAAGGCTGATGTATCTAGTTCGGTTATTATATTGCGATGGAACGGCGACATGCAACCAGCTGAGACCTATTCACAAAAGCGACAGTTTTTACGCAAACAGTAGATACCGTAATAGGTCGACTACCCAAATATTCACTATAAGTGCAAGATCATAGTGAAATCAGGAACATTTGCTGAACAAATATCTTTAGTGCAATTTTTGATGAATAGTTAATGTGTTTTGTAACTATTTAGACCAGCAAACGTTGGTTAAGAGCTAGCCGCTGACGCTATAGCAGTATACAGTGTATCAAGACTAAACGGGTTATTTACCACCATTTATTGAGTATCGGCTAATGTTAGAAAATGGCTTCTATACAGAAGAAAATTAAGCAAGCGGTTTTTGTCGCTGTACAAACTGAAATGGTGTGCTCCACGGATCGCGCATGAATGCTAACTTATCGCCAGCGGGCGTGGTCGAAATATCTCCTTCTGCTGTGGCTCCACCAGCCATGAGCTTTTCTCGATCTGCATTGATATCGTCGCTAGAAAAAGCAATATGTAGACTAAAGCTACTCATTGCAGCATAGTCCGTTTTTGGCGCAGCAGGATTGTTGTAGAGTTCTAGCATACTGGTGCCAGCCGAGTCTACAATAAAATGAATAAATGGTGATTCCTCGTTAGATAAGATAACCTTCATGCCTAAATTTTTGGCCCACCATTCCGACATTGCCTTTGGATTCTCAACATTTAGTGCAACATGTTCTAACTTCATCATTTTTCTCCTCTTTGTAAATAGTATTAATATCTAATTGATTGTCTGTATTGTAGAGTAAGCAGTGAATAGCAAGCTGGTAATATAGTAGCCGCAAAAGGGTATTCAAAACGACATGGGAATACCAATCCGATAACTCGTTTGTATGTCCTATTTGCGGTCGCTGAACTGAGATGCCCCCAAGTTGGTCGTACACTCATCGCTTACTGCTGTTCACTGCTGTCTTTTACGCTGGCCATTGAGTTACAGACATTTTGGTTTCGGCTTCAATCTCTAACAGTCGATTATATTTTGCAAGACGTTCAGATTGCGTAATAGAGCCAACTTTTATCTGATCACCTTGCCACCCAACAGCCAAATCGGCTAACCATGAATCCTCGGTTTCTCCACTTCGGGCGCTAACTGTTACCTGCCAGCCTGCTGAACGTGCAAGCGAACAAGCGTGCATCGCTTCGGTCAATGTACCGATCTGATTCACTTTTAATAGCAGCGCGTTGGCCGATTGCGTGTCGATTGCTCGCTGGATCCGTACAGGATTCGTGCAGAGCAGATCGTCACCAAGTACGAGCAACCCGCTGTCTGCCGAGTCATTTTGTTGAGACTGCAACGCACTGCTTTTCTCCCTGCCAGCATTTGTTAGCGCTGAGCGTAACTTCGGCCAGTTCTCCCAATCATCTTCTGCAAGTCCATCTTCCACACTGACAATCGGATATGTATTTACCCACTGTACAATCTGCTCTATCATTGCCTCGCTATTCAATGTATGATTATCTAACATGTAGAGACCATCTGTATAAAAATGGGTCGCTGCTATATCTAACGCTAGCGCGACATCATCCCCAGGGCGCAATCCAGCTGCTTCGATAGACATCTGCGCATCCTGCAACATGGACTCGGTTGTGTCAAATGGCGGGGCTAGCCCTCCCTCGTCTGCTGTGAGCGCACGTGCACCATATTTTTGGTTGGTGTATGCGGCGGCAGCTTGATAGACGTCATAAATCATTGCCAACGATTCATCAATCGTGTGGGTTGAAACGGGTACGATTAGCAGATCCTGAATTGCAACCTGGCCGCCTGCATGCTTTCCGCCGCTAAATAAATTAACCGTTAGGCGAGGCAGCACCTGCGTTGCTGGGATGGTCGGAGTGCTACTCTGGTGAAGAATTGCAAAGTATGTGTAAAGCGGGATCGATTTTTCTTGGGCGCTAGCTCGTGCAAAGGCAAGCGATACGGCCAGTAACGCATTGGCTCCGAGATTTGCCTTGTTTTGGGTACCGTCTAATGCTAACAGCGCGTTATCTAGATCCGATTGCTGGAGAAAGCTCTTTTGGGTTATGGCGGTGGCGATAGCTTGGTTGATGTTTTTGACTGCTTTGCGACAGCCCAAGCCGCCATATCGTTGCGGATCTCCATCGCGCAGTTCGAGCGCTTCGGCTGCTCCAGTTGATGCACCGGAGGGCACGGACGCAACACCGACTGCACCGCTGCTTAGCTGACAGCGGGCTCGCACGGTAGGGCGACCACGACTGTCTAGAATTTCGATTGCGCTTATTTGAGTAATTACTGGCATGAATGAGTTGGGTTTGTGAGCAGGTTGTATTTAGAGCGCGCAGCAGGTTGGTTAGAGGGGCGGGTTAGATGCTTTATATTAAATTTAGATGATGGATTGATGGACACATTGTACCATATCATGCCCTATTGTAAAGCTGTTAAAAAATAGGAGAAAATAAAATGGGCTTGACCAGTATAACCGGTCAAGCCCATTTTGCTGTGGGTACAGCTATATAGTGGAGCACCCAAATTGTATCACTTTGAAGTACGATTGTGTATTACAATATTCTGTTAAATAGGATACAAAATTTGGCCTTTTTCCCTACGGTAGACCGTCTCTCTAATCGCTTGTCAGAGAGAAATTTTCTAGGTCTGTCGGATTTGATGGGAGACGTTTTGCTACGTTATTAAAACAGATTAAGATACAAACGGATAGTGCTTGTCCGACCAGTAAATTAAGTATTGATGATCTACTGGATTGGGGCGCTGTGGATAATAGTGTTGGTAAGAGGTTCGGAATGGTAATTTTGGAGCCTCGGTCATTACCATCCGTAAGCCGCAAGATCGGACGAAGTACTACACGGGCATAGTAACGTTCGTAGTCCCGTACTATTCCGCGGCAGCACACAATAACATTTCTATGGATGATTATTTTCTATAAAGACCTTAATGCCATTGCGCTCTGTGAGACGGTCCAACGTCAATGGATTGTGCGAATGGATCTGTGATTGCAACTGCGTTTTACTTTGATGCGTGCCGATCTGACGGTAGTTTTTCCTGAAAATAATATGCAGCGATAAAATAACTATGAAGTTTATTTCTGTACGATTGGTACATATATATATAGTATAGCCGGTAACTGTGTTAGGTGTTCTGCAAACTCTGATGAACTGCCGCTAACGTCTGTGGCGACTGCTGTGATATTTGGTGCCTGCCAAGGGGATGTGATTGTTAAGGTAAAGCGACCATCTGTACCCGTTGTTGTACTGCCTTCATAGTATTGACCACCATTACCATCATCTGAATAGATATCGATTAGCGTATTTGGGGGGGCTGAGCCGGTTACACTTGTTGCTTCTACTGTAATGATTTGAGGGGGGAGAACGCCATTATTAGCATCGCTTGTATTGTTTATGCTATCGGGTAGATTGGCATAAATTTGATTGTTGACCCAACGGTTGTCGCGTGTTTCTACGCCGTTTGTTCGAATTCCATTTCCGTTATTTAGATAGATTGAATTGCCTTCAATATTTGTCTGTATTGCGCCATTAGAGAGATAAATGCCGTGGTCTCCATTGTTATAAATCATATTTTTTTCTACGGTTGTGGCGCTCACATTTTTCAATTCGATACCATCGTTTAAGTTACTGTTGAATGTATTGCTCACAATTTGTGTATTTGTTACTTGTGCGAAGCCGTTTGCTGTACGCACGCTGATGCCTGTATTTTGGTTTTCTGCACTTCTATTGCGCTCTATACGATTGTTGCTCGCTAAAATATTGATGCCGTGACCACCATTTTGGATGCTGCTATTTTCGATTATGATGTTGTCTGTGGCTGTCTCGCGAACGATAATACCGTGGCTTTGATTGTTTGTAACTGTATTCCTTTGTACGAGGTTCATTTTACTTTTGGGATCGAGCACCAAGCCGCGCGCGTTATGGTGAAAATTGTTGCCTATAATTATATTATTGTGTGACCCTAAAACGCGGATACCGTACCCTTCGTTGTTATAAGCTTCGTTGTTTTCGAACCGATTTTCTTGAGATGGAGATTGCGAAAGGTGGCTGTTTGGGGAGCCTGGATCAAGCATGAAACCGTGGGCCAAGTTGCCGCCTGAATCAGCATTTTCGTATGATCGATTGTTGCGAAATGTCATATTATTGCAGCCACGTGAGATGATAAATCCATGGCTGCCATTGCTGTATGCTTCGTTATTTTCAATTGTAAAATGATGCGAATAGTCGTGTGGGTCAAAGCCATAGCGGATGTTATGATGAAATTTATTGTCTGTAAAGAGCATATTGCTGGCTTGAAATGTGTAGATTCCATAGTAATTGTGATGAAATTCGCTTCCAATTACTGCACCTGTTACGCGTGTGAGTAAAGGCTCTGGCATGTTGGATGGGTTGACATCACGCCATGAAACCCCATAACTTTCTCCATCCGAAAAGCCTAGATAGCCTATATCTGAATTTTTGATGTTGAGTGCGGCGTTACCACGTGCCAAAATATAGCTTCGTCCATTGCTGATATCTTCGTCTACACTTTGCGTTTCTTCATCCCAAGAATAGATTTTTACACCGCTAATATTGATTGTGCCGTCTACTGTCGCGAGGTATACATGGCGTGTATAATCGACTCCATTCTCTGCAACGGTAATGGCTCCGGCTGGGGTAGATTGGCTGCGAAGCTGTAGCGCGGAGAGGCCGTTTTCAACATCAAGATTGAGTGTTGTGTCTGCAGCGATGATGAGATTAATCCTTAATCGCCACGTTTTGTCGCCCATATTTTCGATGTATTCGCTTTGCTCTGCGGTAAGTATTTTTTGAATATCGGCTAAGGTTATTGACTCTCCAGGACCACTGATATGGAGGGTCGGCTGGTCATTATCATCTGGCAAAATATAATATGAAATACCCGGTAACCAGATTGTTTGGTTGCCGAATGTGGATGTGTTGCCTTGCTCATCTATGGCGAGCGCGGTGAGCTTTATGGCATTTTTTGTGGCAGGCAGATGCGCGTGAACTTGCTCTATATCTGGCAATTTGAATGACCAGATTCCGTCACTATTTGTGCGTGTGCTGCCTATCATAGTGAGTAATTCTTTGGGTGCTGTGAGCTGTTGCAGCGATGCATTATTCACCATAGCGTTGACTGTTGAAGGGCGCTGCTGCGTTCCATTTTCTGGCGCAAAATCTGTCAGGTTTGTGTCGCTATATATTTCGATTATGGCACCAACGGCTGCCGTTCCGCTAATAATATTTGCCGCGTCGCGTCCCATAATTGTGGGTGGTTGGATGCTAGATTGGGCATCATTTGCGATGCTTAGATCAAGATTTTGATTGGTGCCGAGCAAATTGCCGCTGATGATATTACGTACACTTGTTGCGCCTTCAATATGAATTCCGTGGCGTCCATTGCTGTAAATTCTATTGCCCAAAATTAGGTTGTCCGTGGCCAATTTTCCGCTGCTGCTTGCCCGAATTTCTATCCCATCTTTTGCATTATTGCTAATCAAATTCTTGGATGGCTGCTCTACTACAGCACTTTCCATTGCTTGAGTAATCTCATTTTCTTGGTCGCTATTTTGGTGGATATCTTGGTCTGTGGTTTGACCGATTTGTTTGTTGACACCCTCTAAAATACGGATGCTAACGTTACGATTGTTGAAGATTTTAGAGCGTAGAATTATGTTGTTGTGTCTCGATTTTTCAAGGGCTAATTGTGCATCGGCGCGCCTATCAGTTGCTATGCCATCACCATCTTGACCAAAGATTATAATACTATTTTCAGCATCTGAAACACTATTTTTTTCTAGCTGATTTCCCCCGCTTTTAATGTAGGTCCCACTTATGCCACTGCCGCTAATTTGGTTGTTTTGGATCAGATTTTGATCGGCTCGAGCATAGAGGTAAATACCAAACTCTGTGCTGTTTTCGATGACATTATCGAATAGCTGATTGGCGGTTGCTTCGCCGTCAAATAGGTCATCTAGATCGATGGTTGCGTTGACGCGAATGCCCCGTTTATTGTGGCGGATTGTATTCTCATGGATGCTATTTTGGCTTGATTGGAAGAGAGCTATTCCACCTTGATTTTGATAGATGAGATTTGACGCAACCACATTATTGTTGCTGCCTCGGTCAAACATAATACCGTGACCAGCGTTGTCGAAAACCTCATTGTGATGGATAAAATTATTGACGCAGTGGCACGAAAGGATGATGCCATGAAGCCCATTTTTGTATACGGTGTTGTACACAATTTCTAAGTTTTGAGAGTTATCGTGTGGATCAATTCCATACTGTATATTCTCGTAAAACTTGTTGTTGAAAATGCTCATATTCACCGCTTCGAAGGTATAGAGGCCAAAATAATTGTGATGAATTTTGCTCTCTTCGACTCGGCCTGTGGCACCTGTTTCGGGCCTCATAAAATCAAGTCGATGACGCCACGCAAGCCCACTTTTTTCATCCGCTTCTGCACCTAAATAACTTACCTCGCTGCGCAGGATATCGACACGCCCGCTGCGGTATGCCAAGGCGTAACTTCGGCCATCTTCGATCGTCGTATCGGCGGCGTTTTTCGTGGTATCCCATGAGCTTAATTCGATGCCACCAACCAGCAAGTGGCCACCATATTCAGCTCGAATAAATGATGGTTTTATCATGCTTTTAGATCTGACTTCTGTCTCACTTTCTGCCAAGACCGAGGCCACTGGATTGCTCTGTAATCGTAGTGTCGAAATGCTCTTGGCTGTGGCATCTAAGCGTACGCCCGTTCCAGTGGATAGAGCTGCTGCAAGGAGCCAATTACCCGCGCTAATTTCAGTCAGCAGATTGGGGTACCCTATCTGCAATAGGTGCATTGCTAAGAGCGGCGCTGTGATGGATTTGGCAGAGAGGGAAGGCTCGATGAGGGTGAGTTCAATTAGATTGATTTCCGAATCATGCGAGATAGAGAGATGATTATCTTCCTGCGCACAAACCGTGAAATTGAGCAGCATAGCGGCATTGATAATGAGCAAACATGTAACAACCATCAGCAGAATTTTTATAGGGCTAGGCCAAAACGTCTGAATCAGTGAATTCTGCCAAAATCGAGAAAAATTCGCATAGTGGTAGGTGTTTTTAGCTGAATTTAGGCTAAAACGATAGTAGTTTGGGGTAAAATCGTATGCTTCTAATTCTCTATTTCGCATATCAATTTAATCTGTTTGATGGAAATGTAGTGGATTATGGCGCTTGATTTGTATGTAGATGGAGTAATTGAAAAGGTTTATGATTGTTTTACACTGCTTTTATTACAGTTGTCATGCCTATTACAATACGGTTGGTAGGCATTTATTCTGTAAACAATCTATGGTCAGGATAAATGTAGGCTACCGTAGAAAAATAATGTACGGGTTCCTAAGATTTTTTTGGAGTAGCCTGCGGACATACTGCTTATTTTTATAAAGTTTCTGTGACTGTGATATATGTAGTTGACTAAAGGTGAATGTTGTTATGCGAAAATGCCTTTTTTATTGTTTCAAAATAGCGTTGAAAGGGGCGATATTGACTGAAAATAACGATGGAAATGCGAAATCGGTCAATCGCACAAATTCTGTTGAAAGTAGAGAGTTGCTCATGTATACTGAATTCTATAGCAGGTACATTTTATCGCTATGACTTATAGTTGTTGATGTTGAGTAAATGTAATCCTCAACGATAGTTCTAGTTAGATAGAAGCTTGCTACCTGTCTATTATTTGAACTCATCTTATCCTATTTATTTATGTGATTTAACTCATGTTTTGGTGATCTGAATTCGAGTGGGTGGTAGACAAAAATTGCTGGTAAAATTATTTTATTTTTTGTCGCAATTTTAATTCAAAATCTACTTTGAGTTTTGTCTTCATTTTAGCAGGTGTGACAGTTTGTTTTTTGCCCAAATTATTTGATACCAAAGTATTTAGTTAGGTTGAAGTTTCTCAACTAGTCATGAACTACTATTCATGAAAGGAGGTAATGTGATTTTTTTAGCGAACGCTGCGGTTACGCAAAGTCGTGTCAAGCGTAGATATAAGTATATTTTTAGTTTATGCTTGGCGCTTCTTGCCGTTGTCATTGTTCCCAAACTCGCTTTTGCCAATGAAGATCAGACGGAAATAAATTTGCCGGCATATGGCACGGTAGAACTTCCGGTTAGTGGATATTGCATGGAATATGGGAAACCGTTTCCAGGAAAGGTTTTGGTGCCAGTGGAGTTGGCCTCTGATGAGGTAAGAATGGCAATTAGCTATAACCTTGAACATGGCATATTGGATTCGGATATGTATGCCGCGCAGATGGCAGTATGGTCGTTGACCAATGGTATGCGCCCTGAGCAAATCGCACATTCATATGCTCAGGCAGAGCAGGCTACAGCTGTGGTTACTCATGCCCGCCAACATGCTGTACCAGCAGCTGGATCGTCATCGTTGATCGAGGCAATTAAAGCTGGTTCTATCACGGTTAGTTTGTCTGATTTTCATAGTGTTTCTTCGCCCGAATATTTTGGGCAGGGAACGTTGGTCATTTCAAATCAGACAGCTCAAGAGCAGATTGTATATATGTCGCACGGTATTCGGTTTCGCGATTTGGCGACACCGACTAATCAGGACATGGCACTCTTCCCGTCTGGTCAACCACATATAACGGTTGCTGCCGGACCAGCAGGTCCACAAGGAATCAATGGTCTAAATTGTTGGGACAAGAATGGAAACGGTATTGAGGATTTGGATGAAGATACAAATCGAGACGGTTATTATAATGCGCTAGATTGTATTGGTCCTCCAGGCCCACAAGGTCCAGCCGGTCTTCCAGGTCCACAGGGTCCAACAGGTCCACAGGGACCAGCCGGTGCTGATGGTGCTTCAGGTACACAGGGACCAGCCGGTGCTGATGGTGCTAATGGGTTGAACTGCTGGGATACAAATGCGAATGGTGTTGGTGATCTCGGTGAAGATACAAATGGCGACGGTAATTACACTGCGGCTGATTGCAAAGGCGAGCAAGGTATAGCGGGTCCACAAGGCCCACAAGGCGAACGTGGTTTGCCAGCGCCGATTCCACCGTCACCGCCATCACGACCTGGGCCGCCAGGACCACCTGGCCCGGAGGGTCCTACTGGCGCTGATGGAATTAATGGAGCCAGTGGAACCAACGGATTAAATTGTTGGGACACGAATGCAAATGGTATTGGCGATCCAGATGAAGATAGAAACGGCGATGGAAATTTCACTGCTGAGGATTGTCAAGGACCTCCCGGTCCACCACGTCCAGCGGGTCCTGCACCACAACCCGGTAAGGATGGCGCACAAGGTCCAGCGGGTCCAGCCGGTCCAGCGGGAGCAAATGGTGCTGATGGACCTGCTGGTCCACAAGGTCCGGCAGGTGCTGACGGCGCAGATGGTACTGATGGAACAGTTGGCCCACAAGGTCCGGCTGGCCCAACGGGTGCGACCGGTGCTTCAGGTCCACAAGGTCCACAAGGTCCAGCAGGTGTTAGCTGTTGGGATCGAAATCTGAATGGTACTGCGGACGCTAGCGAAGACATGAATGGCGACGGCG
>Ga0209187_1001188_pt1 | contig 32871 bp, 28 predicted proteins | sample BantaG_FD_187430 | JGI IMG/M metagenome (GOLD analysis project Ga0209187, IMG submission 187430) | Marine algal microbial communities from Bantry Bay, Ireland - BantryBay_4 metaG (SPAdes) (version 2) | ecosystem: Host-associated > Algae > Red algae > Unclassified | place: Bantry Bay, Ireland...
TTTTTTTTAGCATTCCTACACTAAACCCCCGTCTGGCTGTCTACAGCGTAGACGGACAGGCTTCAATACTGGGTGTCTTCTCCTAGGATGAATCTTGTTAAAATAATGATTTTTCTCTTATAACTTCTAAATATCTAAAACAGTTAGAGTCCTAAATAATAATTGGTTAAGTCATTACACGCATTTTTTGATCGCTACCCAATATGCGGATAGTCACTAAATACTATTTGAAATTCAAAACGACTCATATATTTCAATTACTTTTCATCATTTTTGCGTTTTACTCGTAGATATTGACAACTACATTTTCGAATGTAATTGATATAAACCATAAAACTCACTCATGGCTTCAAGAGTTATCATGCTCCCGTTTTTTATTTTGTTCCTGATAGCAGGCTACAAGGTGCTTGATATAGGTGCGTTTGCGATGAATGAAATCGGAATTTGGGAATACTTACTTCTATTTTCTGGACTAGTGACCATTACGCTGTATTTCATTGGAAGTGAGATAGATTGGTGGTGGTGGAGCAAAAATCCACCTGCATTGGCGGATGGCTTCAAGCTACTATTGATCAATCATGTACCTTATTATCAAAAGCTGTCCGTTGAAAATCGCAAAAAATTTCAGAACAGAATAGCTTTGTTTTTCAAGGCCACTGAATTTATGCCGATGGGTGTATTAGCAGAGCAGGATATCGAAGCCAAAGGTGGATATTTTGATGGGGGAAGCAGCCGCTCTGCTCAAGATGAGGATAAACCCTTGGGACGCCTTCCTGCGGATTTGATGCTTTTCGTAGCCAGTAGTCTGGTGCAAATGACCTTTGGGATGGAAAAGTGGCTGCTCAAGAAAACGGATCAAGTAGTCATGTACGCTAAGCCATTTCCCACTCCGCAGATGCCTGACCGCTATCATACGAATGAGACTTTCTTAGAGGATAAGGTGATCATGTTCTCTGCTGAACAACTTGAGCAATATTACAATCTGGGTACTCGAGCGTATTGTATTGCGCTACATGAATACACCAATGCTTTTCAACAAAATTATCCACAAATTCAATTTCCAGATTTGCCAGATGATTTTTGGGAGCGTGCAGAGGCAATATCTGGATTCAGTAAGTCTTATATACACGAGTATATGAATCTCCCAGCTATGGATGAAGTGTATAATGAGCGGGGTGAATTTGATGGTGAACAGGCGAATGAATATAGAAAGGTGCAGCGTCTAAATCCGCAGCATGTTGGGGTGACTTTGTTTTTTACACACAGCCTTACTTTTAAGGAGCAGTTTCCAATACTGCACGCAGCATACAGTGGCATCTTTAATCAAGATCCCTGTCTGATTAATAATCCAAGAATAAGATAAGTAATACCTTTTAATTCAAATCTAGAATTGGGAAAAAGCTTAAAAATTAAATTTGACCATTTTTAATTTATTCCTGTATTGGCTTGGAATAATTATTTCGTTGGCACTAGTCTGCAGGGCATCACGTACGCGTAGCTTGATGTTGATACCAATCGTGTTGATGATAGCTCGCCGCTTATATTCTCCATTGCCCTTGATGGTGAAATCAGAAATGGTACTTTGGTTCCTAACCTCATCATTAAATAGGAGATGGATTCCATTATTGGATACAAACTGGTAGAAGGAGGAGTAGATGCCACCGTCATCAAATGAATACTGCTTCTTTTGTATGATTTCTGTCCAGTGTTCTTCACCATCTGGATGAATAGAGGAGATGAAGACTTGATCATAATAATAGTCCGCTTTTATATTCTCTTGAAAGCTAAAGCCGACAGGAATACTAGCTCCACCACGGATTTTCGATTCTATTTTTTCTCCCATCAATAAGACGCCACCATCTTTTCGTAAGACAATATCTCTGATCTCCGTACTAGCGATACCCGTATTATCTCCGACATTTCTTTTTTTGAGGTATTCTTCAAGAAACTCTTCACTAAATTTAATGAAGCGAAGTTTAAAGGAGTCAGGCTGTATAAAAGGGATATTGACATAGAAAAGACCTTGTGCGCGGATCGTATTTTTTTCTGAATATAATCCTCCACCGACTAGACTATTGTTTAATTCGTCAAAGACAAACTTAGAACTAGAAGAAAGCTTTCCTTTAGTGGGGACAGATATGAATTGTAATTCTTCAGAATTAGGCCTTAAGGTGTACAATTCAAATCTGGTTTTCTTTTTATTGATATTCGAATTGTCTTTTAATAAGACTATACATAAATCACCGTTATTACTGACTATGAGTTCTTTGATTTGAAATAGTTGGTTGATATCAAGTTGGTCAAAAGTCTTACTCCATAGTACCTTTAAGTTTTTCACATCGACCATAATGGCATCTATGGTTTTGTCAAATTTGGTGCTATAGATAAGTGCTTTAGTTTCGTCTTGCGATTTTTCAATTTGATAATTAAAAGTCTCGTATAGATTATTTTCAGCAAGGACAGTAAGCGAATCTTGCATAACACCAAATCGGTCAAAATTTTCAATACATAGATATCGAGTACCTTTTTTCTTGGCAGAGTAAACGACGCTAAATTCATTTGCTCTCGCTTTTAGTACATCAAAAATTTTTGGATTTTTAAACTGAAATTCAATGGGGACCTCACCAGCATCCATCATCTTGTCATCCATCAGATGAATCTTATAATCTCTAGGAATATCCCTAAATAAAATAAAACTGCCTCCAACATTCTCGATCAGATAATAGGCTACATCATTTCTAATAGAATAATCCTCCGAAAAAGTAATATCCTGACCAGATAGAATAAATGGAATAAATACTAAAGAGAAAATTAGTTGTTTCATGCCAATAATTATTGTCTTTCTCTGCGAACTTCATTGAGATCAATGGGCTCTTCCAGGCAAAGGAAGGTATCTGCCACTTTAAAAAGTAATTTTTTTATATCAGCAGGTTCATCAGAATTCGTTACTACCGAATATAAACTTAATATTTGATCACTGCAAATAAAAGTGATATAATGCTCAGACTGGACAGTTCTTGGTTTTTGTTCTGAAAGCTTACTAGACGGCGACATAAAGTGCCAATAATAAAAAGAAATCCCAGTTCCACTTTGCTTGGTTTCCTGACGGATTGAAATTTCTGTGTCCACATTTTCCTCAATAAACTTCTTTTCATCTGATAAAAATGCCTCAAATTTATCTTTTGGATTAGAAGCCTTATACTTTGCAGCAGGGAAAGTAAATAGCTGAAGAAGCATTCCATCCATGGAGTAAGTGATATCGTCTGCTCCATCCACAAAGTAGATTTTATCATCAGTCTCCATATCTACCAAAAAATGGGAATTCTTGGTGTTGAATACTTGCACATAGTGATCCGCTTCAACTTTAATACTTCCGCTATTATAATTATGCGACTCTTTGAGTACCCCATCATTAGAATAAATATCTCGACCAATAAGCCTTCCGTCGACAGCCCAGTAAAGTGCCTCGCCAACGTGAAGACTGTCCCTAAATTTTTCTACTGACTTTTTTTGTCCATTGCTATACCAAAGCAAGTAATCACCCTCTAGTTTTCCATTGTTGTAATTAGCGTCAATTTTTTGAACTCCGTTTTCATGCCAAGCCATCATCTTGCCCTCTTCTTTGCCATTTTTAAAATTGACGGTTTGATCTTTTTTACCAGTAGCGTACCACCAATTATGTTCTCCTACTTCATTGCCATTGACAAATTCACCCAATGATTTTTTACCACCCGATTGGTGCCATTCTGTGCATACACCATTAGCTAGCCCATCTTTATAAGCTACATGAAGTTTTTGAAATCCATCATTATACCACTGTTGCTCTTTTCCTATTTGAACACCATTTTCATATTCCGCTTCGTATACCTTCTCGCCGCCACGATCCCACTCCTTTACTTTTCCGTTTAGTTTACCATCCTTGATATGAACCTCCATTTGTCTATTTCCATTTGGATGTATCTCAAATGCAGTACCGGTATAAGGATCAATTGTGTTCGGTTGAAAGTACAGTCCCTTGATGATGTCCAGTTCGTAGTAAGCAATTTTCTTCTTGACTTGAGCATCGAGAAGTGAATGGGACAACATCACCCCCAAACAAACGAATAGAATTCTAAAAAACATACAATAGTATTTTACTGCTTTTTTAACGATAAATAATATATAAAGGTAAACGAATCATTACCCAATATTCATCTACTTTAGGAGATAAAAGTACGTGTGAATGCCATAAAAAAAGGTATTTGCTACCTATTTAGAGGCTAATAGTAAAGCAAAGGCTCTTTCGACATCATCTTGTGCTATGAGATGTTTTGCTTTCATGTGGACGGCTTCGGTATCATTCGACTCGCTCAACTCAGCAAATTCAGCCTTGACTGCTGTCATTACTTCATCTGTGGGCAAGGTAAGCTGCCCAGCTATTCGAGCCACATCATTGGCGGAAAGGATTGTCGACGACTTAATATGTTCCGGTATTTGATCATAGCCAAGGGGGATTTTACCCACATTTTGATACACTTTCATAACGGACTCACCCGAAGCCCGTGAATAGAACGCTCTTCCCAATCTACCCATCAAATCAATTTTTTGAGGGTCAATTTTTTGGTCTTCATCTAAAATACGATCATCGATATGCATACGCACGACACGGCAAATAATCAAGTGTCCAGCACCACCATGCGTCCCTAGTGCAATGATTTCTTGCACCTTACATTCCATTTGTACTGGAGACTCTTTGACTCTAAATGGTTTGACCATGTCCGAAGGTAGTGGCGTGAAACCTGCTTTTACAAATTCACTCTCTGTCGGACTAAATGCAACGCTGCTGAGTGCCATCTGCCTAAGTATATCATGCGAAACAACATTGATAACCACTTCCTTGTTATTTTGGATATTGTGAAGGGTATCTTTTGTTGTATTATCTTTGACTTTACGGTTAGATGAAAAAACCAATATGGGAGGGTTAGAGCTAAAGGCATTAAAAAAACTATAAGGAGCTACATTTGCTACTCCATTTTCGTCTATAGTGCTAGCCAAGGCGATCGGTCTAGGTGCTACAGAACCCAAAAGGTATTGATGTAAATCGGCAGTTGGTATTTTAGTCGGATCAATGATCATAATTTTAGTTTTATATTTTCAAAAGTACATCAAAAAAGTTTGAGATGAATAAATCATTACCACGCTTTCTTATTTTTATTAGCATTTTAGCCTTAATTTTTTTTGGTAAAAAGTGGTTCATGCAACCAAAATATAATGATGGAGAGGTAGCACCCCAATTCTCAACTACCCTCATAGATGATCGTACTTTTTCATTGTCTGATCTCCAAGGAAACTATGTCTTATTGCATTTTTGGGGAACTTGGTGCGGTCCGTGCAGAGCAGATTTCCCTAAGTTGAGAGAATTGCATAAAAAGTACCACGACCAAAAAATATTGAACGCAGAAAACTTCTACATCGTAGGAGTAGCCTTAGAGGGAGCAGAAGACCTAGAGCGCACTAAACGAGCCATTGATAAACTCGGATTAAATTGGGATTATCATATCTTTGATCCCATTTCAAATTTTAAGATGTTTAATGCAAAAATAGCCACCGAGCTATACGGTGTGCGAGAGGTGCCTACCAAGTATTTAATAGATCCCAAAGGCATGATAATAGGGGTAAATATGCCTATTGAAGAGATAGAAATGGTGCTTCAAGGGAAGTAAAAGACTTTATTTCATGTCCAATTTGAAATTCTATGCCAAAATGGCGTAAAATGGCCAGTGGCATAGTAAATGTACTTCCATAAAGTAGGTAGCCTGAGGACGTATATTTCCTACAAGAGGGATGTCCATCAAAGCCTCATTTTACCCTAAACTATGTTCAAAAAATTGAGAGATAAGATGTCAAAGAAGAAAGATAATAATGCAGACGCTCCAGAGGTAGATTTGCAAGATCAAGTAGATGAAACAACACAGAATACAGAGGAAGTAGGAGAAGAGCAGCAAGAACCTGAACTATCGGAATTAGTGATCCTCCAGCAAAATAATGCAGAGCTCAAAGATAAATATCTTAGACTCGTTGCTGAATTTGAAAATTATAAGAAGCGTACAGTCAGAGAGAAAATAGACTTGATGGATAACGCTGCAAAAAATACCTTGACGAAGCTGCTTCCAGTAGTAGATGATTTCGATAGAGCTAAGAAAATTTCAGATGACGAAGGAAGCCAAGAAGTTTTTCCTGATGGGGTGACTATGGTTTACAAGAAGCTACATACCACATTGAAGGGTATCGGACTGAGTGCTATGGAGACCAATGGTGAATTGTTTGATGCAGAAATGCACGAAGCCGTAACAGAAATACCAGCTCCTAATGATGATATGAAAGGTAAAGTCATAGATACCATCGAGAAAGGATTTTTGCTCAACGACAAAATTATACGCCACGCTAAAGTAGTAGTAGGTAAATAATACTATTTATACCTGAGGCTACTCATACTTTAAGGTTCAAACAGTATAAGACCATTCTCAATCGTAAATGGTATAAAACAAGAAATTAAATTAGCATGGCAAAAAGAGATTTTTACGAAATACTAGGGGTTCAAAAAAACGCTGATGCAGGCGCAATTAAAAAAGCCTATCGTAAAATAGCAATGAAGTATCATCCAGATAGAAATCCAGATGATAAGGCGGCAGAAGAAAAGTTTAAAGAGGCAGCAGAAGCATATGAAGTACTTAGTAATGATGATAAGCGAGCGAAATACGATCGCTTTGGACATGCAGGTGTAGGTGGCAATGCAGGTCAAGGCTTTGGAGGTGGCAGTATGAACATGGAAGATATTTTTTCTCAGTTTGGAGATGTTTTCGGCGACAGTGGATTTGACTCATTTTTTGGTGGCGGTCGCGGTGGCGGGAGATCGGGAGGCAGACAGGCACGTGGTCAGAGAGGTAGCAACCTACGTATCAAAGTTGCACTAACCCTAGAGGAGATCGCCAAGGGAGTAAACAAAAAAATAAAGGTAAAAAAACAAGTGAGCTGTGATACATGCGGTGGCAATGGAGCAAAAGATGCTTCATCCGTTGGTACATGTAGTACATGCAGAGGACAAGGCTATGTTCGTCAGGTAAAAAACACGTTCCTGGGTCAGATGCAGACCACCGTAAATTGTCCTACCTGCAGCGGAACAGGACAGATGGTGACCGCTAATTGTTCTTCATGTAAAGGTGAAGGAAGAAAATATGGTGAGGAGATGTTAGAGCTAGATATCCCGGCAGGGGTAGATGACTCATTACAGATGTCAGTCAAAGGTAAAGGTAATGCTGGACTCAAGGGCGGACCTCCGGGCGACCTTATTTTGAAGTTTGAGGAAAAACCGCACGAACACCTTCAGCGTGACGGCTCCAATCTAATTTATGAATTGTACTTGAATTTTGCAGATGCATCCTTAGGTACTTCGGTAGAAGTCCCAACGATCTCTGGCCGTGTCAAAATAAAAGTACCAGCAGGTACACAGTCAGGCAAGATGTTTAGACTGCAAGGCAAGGGACTTCCAGCAGTGCAAGGATATGGAAAGGGAGATCAATTGATCCACGTCAATATCTGGACTCCCAAGAAGTTGAGCAGCCGTGAAAAAGAGCTACTTGAAGAGATGAAAGAATTGGCTAATTTCAAACCTTCTCCTGGTAAATCAGAAAAAGGCTTCTTTGATAAGATGAAGGATTATTTCAATTAATAAAATTTCATGAAGCCATACATCGCTTCTTTATTCAGTATTCTAATTTTGCTATGCTTTAGCTGTGGAAAGGATTATGCATTTACCCAGGCTAATGCAATACCTGATAGTGGCTGGACCCATCAGAATATACTCAAGTATGAATTTGAGGCAATAGATACGACCTCTTTATATGATTTGTATTTGGAGATAGACTATTTGACTTCCTTTGCTTCTCAGAATGTATATGTGAATGTGTACACTGGTCAAGAGACGACTGATATGCATAAAACACAACTATCATTGGATCTTTCTAATAAACTAGGTATTTGGAAAGGAAACTGTAGTGGGGAAGAATGCACCTATCTCCTGCCTTTGCAAAAATCAATTTTCTTCAAAAAACTAGGTAAGCAACTGTTTTGGATCGAGCAATTTAGTCGCAACGAAAATGTCAAAGGTATAAAAAGTATAAAATTTGTAGGGGATAAAATAGGCGATCGATCAGATCAAGAATAGAAGATACATTTTTATCCGCTACTAATTTTAATAATAATATTTTTATTTCAAGGTCTAATTGTTACGCCTCTTCAGCTTCCTTGTTAGTTTCCGCTACATTTATTCTTTCGATTTCTTTATCTATATAGTACAATGCCTGCGGACCATCACCGATCAGATTTATTCTATCTAGGATACTTCTCATGAGCGCCTCCTCTTCCATTTGCTCAGCGACATACCATTGCAAAAAATTAAATGTCGCATGATGATTTTCCTTCGTACTTAGCTCTACCAGATTATTGATCGACTTCGTCACTTTTTGCTCATGCGCATATACTGCCTTGAATACATCCACGGGACTTTTAAATTTACCAGGCGGCTGCTTTACACCAGGGATGATTGCCTTCCCATCCATCTCCAATATATAGTTATACATTTTCAGCATGTGCTCCTTCTCCTCCTCAGACTGCCTAAACATAAATTGCGTACAACCCTCCATGCCCTCGCTATCAAACCAAGATGCCATAGAAAGATAAAGAAATGAAGCATAGCATTCCATTTCCATTTGCTCGTTTAGTGCCTTTTCCAATTTTTTCGTTAACATATTTTTCTATTGTTTATAAGCTTTAAACGACCAGCTGGATTGATTTGTTCACCTCTAAGATTCAGATAAGCTTATTTAAAAGTGGTTTAAATAAAGACTAGAAAGAGGTGGGGCCATACCGAATTTCATCGGTACCGCGCCATCCGCTATATCCATCCCGATAAAAAAATCGGAACGGATGCCGCTTCTACCGCTTGTCCTGCTCTCCCGTGGTACCACAGGATCGACTCGCTTTGGCACCTGCGGTGCGTCGCACCAACTATGATGAAGTCTTTTTCTATTTCGTAACGACAACCTTTTTGTAAGCCGTTTGATTTGACTGCATGATCTTGAGAAAGTATATACCACTCGGTACATCTAGGTTGATACTTGTCTGTTGGGTGTTGCTTATGAAACTTCTTATTGGCCGACCTTGCACATCGATTAGTTCCACATTTATATCATTACTGGAGGCATCCATTCCCAAAGTGATCGTTCCCTCAGTAGGGTTTGGAAAGACTTCTATACTATTTTGAAATGCTTGATCTACAGAAGATGGAATACCTGGTATCACCCTAAACCTTTCGCTATTGACATTGAAGAATATATTATCTGCAGCTTGTACCATGACCCGAGCAAAAATGGTTACTGCTTCATCAGGCACAAAAAAAGTGTGCGAGCCATCATTATCTACATTTTCAGCAAGCATGATATCAAATGTCATACCCAAGGTCTTACTCAAAATGATATTTACTTTTTCACAGTTTACGGGAGCTTGATCTGTATTGGCCACATCCCAAGTTACAGTAGCTAATCTATTAGATTCCCATTCTACATCAGGTTCATTTTGTGATGTGACTGTAAAAGGACCAGCCTCATCTGTTACATCAAAGTCTATATCATCCCATACTACTGCACCGCCTCCTAGCTTATTGTCTCTTACAGTACATTGAAATGTTAACTCTTGAGCATCAGTAGGGAGGACTTCGCTACTATTAAAAGCACCACTTACGACGGTACTTAATTTTGGAAAATATCTTGTAGGACTTTCTTTAGGTTTGATGGATCTAAACCGAGGGGCATTTCCTTCTGGAGAACCATAGTCAGATTTAGGTCCCAAAGTGTATTGTTCCCAGCAGTAAGTAAGCCCATCCCCATTAGGGTCAATTGCATCAGCTGTAAGCTCAAAAGGCGTTTCGATTGGAATAAAAAAGCCACCTTCACCAGCATCTACTGTAGGTATTCCATTTTCGTTTGCACTTGTTTCTGCACATTCTCCACCATTCCCTTCTATCCAATCTGAAATCTGAATCAAAGTACTCACATGAAAATAATCATCACTACCATTCTGAACATTATTATTACCACATAAGCCACCATATGCCATAATAGTACTGCCACTACCAGGTTCATATGCAAAGTTGGCTACCTCTTGACCTACATTTCCACAATTGTTAAAAGTGTGCTGTGAACCCAGCTGGTGACCGATCTCGTGAGCTACATAATCTATTGCAAAGAAATTTCCCTCTGGAGGAAAAACTCCCGACACACCTTGTGCTTTTCTATTTCTACAAGAAGCCCTCAATGAGGCAAGCCCAGCACCTGCAGTAGCAAAGACATGACCTATATCATAGTCGTTTATACTGACTTTAGAATTGATAAAACCTGGATTTGCGGACAGCATTTGGCCAGCACTACCATTATTATTATTAAACGGATCTTCATCTCTGTCTAGATTGATCAATTGATCATTATCGTCTATTAGTACGAAGCGTACAGCCAATTCATTTTCGTAGACCACATTTACTTGATTGACAGCCTCTACTATTGCTTCTAAGACAGCACTAAGGGTACCACCATGATAATCAGAATACTCTCCTGTAGTAGATACAGCTAAGCGAAAAACTCTAAGCTCTTCTCCGATTTGCACCATACTCCGCTGGGAAAGTTCATCATCAGTATGAATGTGTTGTTCCTCAGTACCACATTTTAAAACACCTGCAGATATTTGTTCTGATCTCTTGAATACAGTATAGGCATCGCCTGAATCTTTCAATGGATAGATAAAATAGGAACCCGTTGGAGATTTTATATATGCTTTTACCCCCGCGCTAGTGAAGCTCAATCTTCCGCGTTCACTCGGATTTTCCATATTTTGAATTAAGAATGTTCGGATATTCGGATATTTCTCTGCGAGCTCGCTTTCCATGATAGGTGCATCCCAAATCTGGAATAGGCTTATTAGTCCTTCGGCGCTTGGTAGCATGATTTGAGCGGGAGCAGCATCTTGGCTTGGGATCATATTAGCAAAACTTTGCATCTGAAGCTCAAATACTTCGTAACTATTTAGGCTGCGGGTAAGCGTATTTTCTGCGTAATTCGATTTTTTAGCTGATCTCCAATAGCTAGTTTGGCCAAATAACAGATTAACACATAGGATTAGACTCAGGCAAAGCACCGTTTTATTACTTAACATCTTTCTAAATTTTGCATTTTCACTAGAACAACAACATTCTAGTACAATAAAGTTTACTCTAAAGCAGAGCTTTGATGCTCTTCTCCAACATTTGTCTTTCAGCTAGCTTATGGATGAATACTGGAGGGTTTATCCGCTCTTTACAGTCAGTGGCTGGGCACCTTTCACAGGTAATATTCACCTCTTTTCTTCTGATATTAGGATCTTTGATAAATTGTATAGTTTCTCTGGCATTATCATCTAACAGCATACCAATAGATACACTAGTATTTGTGTTTTGGAACGAGCTAGAGCGTCTAGCATGAGTTATGACTAGATATTCATCATCTGTACCTATATACTTGGATCTTTGCATTTGGTACAGCTGGGGAATATCTGGATTTTGTTTGAGTTGATTCAAGGAAGACAATCCTAACCACCTGCGACAATAGTGCTCTGCGACCAAGTTCGCATGAGGTAGGTGTTTCTTACTCAGATGGAGTTCTTTCTCTAGCTCAAAAGCATCTTTATCTAGGTAGTGCTTAGCCTGAAGATAGAATATCTTTTGAATCCCAAAATATTGAGGTAGCACATTGAAGCGTTGAAAAAGTACAGAAGACGTCGCGCTATATTTTTTTGAGATCTTCATTAAAAATATAGGGTCCAAAGTCTTTTGCTTAAACCATGCCGTCAAGTCTGCCAATAAGCTCTCTTTGTGAATTAGAATACATACCGAAAAATAAGCCGCTTTGAAATTATTTAGCACCTCTTCAAAAGTATTGATCTTGATCATGGTCGAGCTATATTGACGCTTTCCCAAGTCTAAATATAGGAATCCAAGTTCCTTACCTAGTTGATAGGCTACTTGCATTTCGTTGAGCCTTGGGTTGAGGTAAATCAATTTTTTACTGACGTTGACAATACAGCGCACGTCTTTGAGCTCAGGTTTATTCTTTATAGTGGACCGGTCTACATTGTATTTGAAATGATCAAGGAGTATTCCCTCAAGCATGCTTGAGGGTATAGATGAGCCAACAGGCAGCTTATATTTTTTTATAAACTCATCTGCGGCAGACTCTAATTCAGGGAAGTAATTAAGATTCATTTCCTGATACGCTCTTAATGCCAGAAAGTAAAAATGAGTTTCCTGCATTTGGTAGGTTCTAGACAGCTCTACCAATGCAGATATAAAAGCACCTACTTTTGCAGGAGAGTTGGCTATGATATCTACCACTTTTGCTAGCTCTATTCCGAACAAGTCTAAGGGTAACTCATTGAGAAAATTAGATTTTAGCAAGGCAGCTAAAGGCGCCATATTGCCAGATAGATTTAAGGAACTCAGCTCTTCAAAACTAACACCCAGGCCCTGAGCAAGTATTTTTAACTTATCTTCCTTAGGGTATTTCTTTCCTTTCTCGATCTCGTTTAGATAGGATCCTGATAAGCCAGTGATCTTTGCTAATTCAGAAAAAGAGTAGCCATTCTTAGATCTTAGGTGCTTTACCTTGAGTCCAAGTATAAGTTTTTGGCTGTTATTTTTTACCTCCATAATGAAAAGCTAAAGTACTAAAATTGAGCGTAGAGAAAATCTATGATAATTGATAAAACAGATAGATGCAAAAAAAAAGCAGCACCTAAAATGGTGCTGCTTCTCCAATAAAATTGGTGTATTCTTTACGAAGAGGTATTATTGTCTTCGATTTTCTTTTTATCTCCATCCTTCATACCCTCCTTGATTTCTGTCTCAATGGTAGCACGAGCACTGTTGAACTCTTTTATCCCTTTACCTACACCTCTCATCAACTCAGGGATTTTTTTACCTCCAAATAGAAGCAATACCACAAAAACTATGATGACCAACTCCATTCCTCCTGGGATTGCAAATAACATTTGGCTATACATGATAAATTCTTTTTACAAAAATACTCAAATCTGAGCAAACTCGCTCATATAAAAGATCAATCTGCGTAATATGAGTGTAAAACCTACTTTTTTAAGCCAATTTCACGCAGTCTCTCATCCAAATATTCCCCTGCGGTGATAGGCTCATAGGCTAAAGGTGCTTCCTTATTGATACAATTCTCTAGACAGGTCAGATCCATATCTGATCTTGGATGCAAGAAAAAAGGCATAGACAGTCTTGGCATATGCCATTGATCTCTAGGTGGATTGACTACTCTGTGGGTTGTAGACTTCATATAATTATTGGTCAACCTCTGCAACATATCTCCTACATTGATTACTATTTCATCCTCCTCGGGTACTACAGCTACCCATTTATTCTCCATAGTAAGCAGCTCTAGTCCGCCCGCAGATGCGCCTACTAGGAGAGTAATTAGATTGATATCCTCATGTTGTTCAGCTCTGATTGCAGTTTCTGGCTCTTGCGTGATAGGTGGATAATGTATAGCACGTAAAATGCTATTTCCATTATGAATTTTATCATCAAAATAATCACCTCCCAGATCAAGATAGATGGCGATGGCTCTCAATAATTCCGCACCTGCGGTCTCAAAGCTGCTGTAAAGATCTGTACCCATTTTGCCAAAAGTTGGCACCTCGGAGACATTTACATTATCAGGATATTGAGACTTGATGGGGTCATCATCCCTCACTGTTTGACCTATTTGAAAAAACTCTTTAAGATCTGCGACCTCAGATTGCTTAGCGTGTTCCTTACCGAATGAAGTATAGCCTCTTTGTCCTGCTAAACCAGGCACCTCATATGTTCGCTTGGCGTCTGTGTCCAATCCGAAGAATTCTTTTGCATTAGAATAAAACCCATCTATGAGAGACTTCGGTATGCCGTGATTTTTAACTGCTACAAAGCCAATTTCGTGAAATGCTTTTCCAAGTCTCTTGACAAAGTCTGTCTTCTCTTGCGCTGTTCCATTTGTGAAATTTGAAAGATCAACTACAGGGACAATTTTTTCTGCCATTTTGAATTATTTTGATACTTATCAAAGATAAAAAGTTTTTTGTTTATCACTATTGAGTCCACTCTGAAAACTGACAAATTGCCCAAAATGGAATAATTTAGATGATATTTTTGGGTTTGCGAATTTTCGGAGTGGGCTCACTACTTGTATAATGGATTATACTTTGAGTTATCAAGTATGAATTGAGCATCTTTAATACGAGTCAAACTATCTAAGCTAATTTTTGTCCGTTTCATAAAGCGATCTACTATCTTATATCCAGTGTAGTTGGCAGTTCGACCAGGAGATTGGGCAGGCATTCCTTTAGAGCTGGGGCTGTAGTCTATGAGCGATTTTATCTTTTTGGTACGTGTTTCATATAGAAGATCTTCACCTAGGATATACACATAGATATCTTTTTCATTGTTTTCTACCCACTCCATCTGTTGACTTGTGAATTCCCATTTGATACTATCTGGAGTATAAGGCATAGCTCTATCCAAGAGGTACTGTTTTTTGCCATTTACGATCATTTTATCTAGCAATCTATCGCCCATTGTTTCACCTGCTAAGTCATCAATAACTGGATCTATTAATTTCTTGACCAGATGTTCCTTATTAAAAGAACGAGTGATATAATCAGAGAAAGTAGCATTTTTTGAAATGAGGGCCTTGTAGGGAAATTCATTTCCTAAAAACATATCTAAGCCCAATCCCAATCCATCCTTGCCATTGCTGTCAGGCATGATAAAGGTCTGATAGCCAAACTCCGAAATAAAGGCATATACGTTAAAGTTACCTGTTTTGGGAAAGTAATATTTGAGATACCTCAGAGCAGTTTCTAGCGCTTCTTGCTCCGCATCAAGATTCGGAAAAACAATCTGAACGGTGTCATACAAGGACACTACGAAGCTATCATTGATATATTTACTAATATTTGCTCCAAGAAGTGTTTTGTTATTTGGGTCTGTAGGACTACTCAGCGGTAAGATCCGTGTATAGAAAAGTGGAGCAAAATTGGGATATTTGAGATCTAATTCTGCAATGCTCTTCTCAAAGTTTAAAGTGTCGAGATTGTTAAAATCTTGGTCAAAACGATAAACGTCAACATCTACCTCAATATTAGAAATATCTGGTACTTCAATATCATCTCCACATGCTGTGACTAAAAACATTGTTATTATAGCTAGGAATAGCTTTTCACAGCTAGGAATAAACATCAACAATATATTTTTCAGATTTTTAGACATTAAAGTTAACTTTGACTAAATTTTAATGATTTATACCCTACATTTTCAATATACATACGTTTATCAAAATGTATAGATTAAAAGTATAAAAATCAAAAACTCAAATCGATGAAAAAAATTGCATACATAGTTATTATTCTTGTCTTTGGCTTTCAGATATATAGCCAAGCCCAAACGGCTGTCAGATTTGGCTTTCAAGTAAGCCCAAATCTAACATGGCTTTCAAGTAATGATAACACGATCAATAGAGATGGAACTAATCTAGGTCTGCGTTTAGGTGTAGTAGGAGAATACTACTTTGCTGAAAGATACGCTATCACAAGTGGTCTGGGCTTTGCCATCGGACAAGGCGGAGGTCTTAGACATGATGTAGGCGGAAATTTTTTGACGAATTCGTCTCTTTCCAATCCTAATCTCAATGACTCTAATATAAAACAACCACTTCCAGATGGAGTTTTATTAGGGTATAAGATACAATATATAGAAATTCCAATTGGACTAAAAATGCGCACCGATGAGATAGGTTATTTCAGGTACTTTGCTGAAATACCAGTATTTAACTTTAGCTTTAGAGCCCAGTCAAGAGGTAATATTGAGGGAGAGGGTATCAATGAAGATGATTTAGATATTAATAAAGATGTTAATCCATTTAACCTCTCTTGGGGTTTAGGAGGAGGAGTTGAATATTCCCTCACGTCCAACGCTGTTCTAGTTGCAGGTATCTATTACCAAAGCACCTTTATTGATATCACCAAGGATGATGGCTATAAGGTAGCTTTAAATCCTGGTGAAGAACCAAGTGATCCTAGAGGTGATTTGGATAACAGAATTAATGAAGATAGTAACGTTAATATAGGCAGTATTACTTTGCGTATCGGCGTATTGTTCTAGACTCAACACTTATTTTCATAAGCACTTTTTCATTCTATGGATCAAATACTAAGAGATCAAATACAGGCTTTTATCAAGCAGGGTTTACAAGAAGATGTGAGAGATGGAGATCATACCTCATTGGCCTGTATCCCAGCTAAAAATAAGGATAAAGTAAAATTGCTTGTCAAAGAAGATTGCGTACTCGCTGGCGTAGAGTTGGCAAAGCATGTTCTGAAGTTTGTTGATCCTGAAGTTAAAATTGAATTGCTTAAGAAAGATGGAGATGAAGTGGTTTATGGAGACATTGCTTTCTACGCAACTAGCTATTCTCAGGCACTACTCAAAGCGGAGCGATTGCTGCTCAATGCAATGCAGCGGATGAGTGGAGTAGCTACTATGAGTCGCCAGTTTCAAAAAGCAATCGAGGGACTTCCTGTAACTATATTAGATACCAGAAAAACAACCCCTCTAATTCGATTTTTAGAAAAGTGGGCAGTGCGTATTGGAGGATGCACTAATTATAGAGATGGTCTCTACGACTGGATTATGATTAAGGATAATCATGTCGACGCTAACGGTAGCATCACCAGCGCGGTTAAAAAGGTCGAGGAGTATTTCGCTGAAAAAAATATGAAGCTAGGTGTAACGGTGGAAGTGAGAAACTTTGAAGAGATGCGCGAAACTATGTCTGTGGGAAAAAATATAGTAACCCGAATCATGCTAGATAATTTTGAAATCCCAAAAATGGCGGAAGCTGTCAAGATAATCAATGGCGCATATGAAGTGGAAGCGTCTGGTGGAATCACCCTTAAAACAGTAAGAGATATAGCCGAAACGGGTGTCGACTATATCTCTTCTGGTGCCTTAACTCACTCTCCAACGAGTAAGGATCTAAGCTTAAAAATTGTTAAAGATTAGCAAGCAATATTATCATTATTGCCTTTGTTATACCAACGGTAGTGTTCATTACCGTAAAATAACGATCTTCTCAGTTGCCTCTCTATCTTCTAATTTTATATTAATCAAATATGTTCCTTGAGCTAAACCTGATGAATTGATATCAATAGTAGTCTGCGAATTGATCTCTCCATTCCAGTATTCCTTCACCACTCCTCCTTGAAGATTTACCAATTGTACAGAAGCATTACCTACAGTACCATTCATGCCGATGATTAACTGAGTTTGATTATCGATCAGGTTGCTAGCTAACTGGTAAGCATTTTTATCCAAGCGTTGCTCTGAAGTAGAAGAAGTAATGCTAAACAATTCATTTTGGGTTGCAGTATTTACAAATTCAAATTTGTCATTTACTTTATTCCATAAGATGAATGAGACTGAAAGATTATTTTCATTCCAACTAGGATCTAGATCAAAAACAAAATTATTCTGAAGTTCTGTGTCAGCTTGTACCGCACCTTCGATTAGAAGATCACCGAATGCACTACTGGTAGCAGAGGCACGCAATATATTTTTGTGTACAGCATTTGCTCCCTGACCTGACTGCTGGTTGACTACATCGTTTTCAACCAATAAAATACTTAGATAAAATTCACCTTCCGTTCCTTGAAAAAACTTGGTATTAGCTGTCATATTTATCTTACCGTTCACAAGTTCTCCAGATACGATAGCCGTATTTGCGATTGGCGTATTTGTAGCATTTTCATCTACCATTATTTTTAGAGAAGATTGTTCAGAAGCAATATTACCACTATTGACAAAAAGTCTCTCTTCTCCGAAAAAAAATACAGGCTGTCCTGATGCGCCAAGGCCAGAAGCCAATTCTTGTCCAGCTGTAGTCGAAAGGTCACCAGAGTAGTGAGCAGCTATAACGGTTGTTTTATCCTGATTGTCTTCAAGTGCACCTTCAAAAAACTGCCAACCCCAAGTACCACAATTTATACACCATGATGCTGTAATCTTAGTGACAAGAGAATTTTGGACAGGTTCCTGAGCAACGGCTGCACTAAATAGGCAGAAAGCCAAAAGAAATGTTAATAGGTTTTTCATAAAATTATAATTTTTGTTTTGCCAAGTTAGGCATCTCATAGGTTACCTGCAAGGATTTTAATTCCAAAAAATGAAAAGCATATCCCAATTAGCAATAATTGTAAGCCAGACGATCATTAATAGCGATATACCTACGATCCACATTCTGCTATCCTTTAGCATTGAAGTTTGATGTCCTTCCATTTTACTTTACGGTTTATTGGTGATAGTTAATGGAGGGATTACTCCTGAAGAGTATTAGGAGTACAACCAAAAAAGTGCCAAAATTGGAGGTTCATTAAGGATCAAATTTTTACGTATGATGAATATTTAAGCAGTGATTGATTTGGGGCCATGCCGATGAAAAAATCGGCATCCCGTCTGACAATCTAGCGACTGCGTAGACGGGCAGGCAAGTTCTTAACGGGGTCCGCTTTGCTCCCGTCCCTATATCACCTCCGAGAAAAATCGGAGTGATATTGTGACCAAGCCCTATCGATCCCTTGTCCGAAAGGAGGTGCTAGGTGCTAGGCACTAGTGTAACTTGTATTTAATCATTTTTGCAAGATCAATACTGTTTGACACCGAAGAACAGGATACCAAAAGGTAGCTAAAGATTTGTGACGTTAGCCGTAAAAAGACTTTCCATTTTAAATCGATTTTGATCCATGCTCAACTCTTCATGCTGAGAACCTGTTGCTCACTAACCAACTAACCAACTAACCAACTAACCAACTAACCAACTAACCAACTAACCAACTAACCAACTAACCAACTAACCAACTAACTCGCGAGAGGGATACGCAGGGTGGGCGCGATAGCGGCCAGTGCGCGACCTAGCTTGTGCGCTAGCAGGCACCGAAGTGAAACGGAGCCTGTAGGAGCCCGACGCAGACAAAATCCCTCTTCAGGATTTTTGGCAGGGTCTCGCCCAAATTAAAAATTGACTACTTAGCTGACGCTATTTCTGGCTAAGTATACTTTGCTGCGATGGCCTTGTTGATATCCTTGATTAGGGTGGGGCCAGCATAAACAAGACCAGAGTAAACTTGGATCAAATGTGCTCCCGCTTCAATTTTTTCGATGGCATCTTCAGCACTGCAAATGCCGCCGACTCCAATAATGATCTTGTCAGAATGCATACGCTGAGAAAGGTACCTGATGACTTCGGTAGCGCGATCTTTGAGAGGTGCTCCACTGAGGCCGCCGTTTCCTATTTCTTTAATACGCGTGGTAGAAGTTTTGAGCCCGTCTCGGGAGATGGTCGTATTGGTTGAGATCACGCCTTCGATGTTGGTGTCTTTGACTAGATCTAGGATGTCATCGAGCTGTTCATTTGTGAGGTCCGGAGCGATTTTTAGCAGGATAGGCTTTCGGGATGGGTAAGTTTCATTTTTTTCTTGCAACAAATTGAGCAGTGCAGTCAATGGTTCCTTGTCTTGTAGATCGCGCAAATTCGGTGTGTTTGGCGAACTAACGTTGACTACAAAATAATCAACTAGATCATGCAAGGCCTCAAAACATTTGAGGTAGTCTTGAGCGGCTTTATCATTAGGTGTGATTTTGTTTTTGCCTATGTTACCACCGATAAGTATATTTTTATTTTTTCGGTTGCGTAGTCGATGAACCATCGCTTCGACTCCTTCATTATTGAAGCCCATGCGATTGATAATACCTCGATCTTCGATGAGTCTAAATAGCCTTTGCTTAGGATTTCCAGCTTGGCCGACTGGAGTGACAGTACCAATCTCGATGAATCCAAAACCTAGTTCACACATATCTTCAAAGTACTTTCCGTCTTTGTCAAATCCAGCGGCAAGCCCAACTGGATTAGGAAAATCTAAGCCCATAAATTTACGATGCAGTAATGGATTCTCGTATTGCCAACTCTTGATAACTAAAGATCCGAGTAACGGAATCTTTTTGAGAAGACGCAACATACTGATGGTAAGGTGGTGTGCTTTTTCAGGATCGAGTAGAAAGACAAAGGGCTTCAGAAGCTTATACACAGGTTCTATCTTTTGGAGGCAAAGATAGCCTTTATGAAAGAAGTTTTAAGCTTCAACTACAGCTTCTTTTTGGAGAAGATCCATATCTCTTATTAGGAGTCTTTTGCGATCAAAAGTGAGAATATTCTTATTACGTAAATCATTGAGTAAGGTCGTCACAGTCTGTCTAGATGTGGCAGTGAGATTTGCTATCTCCTGGTGTGTATTAAATTTTCTAACTAATAATTCGTAACCTACTCTTTGGCCTCTAGTGTTAACAAGTTCAATGAGATACTCTACGATACGAGTTCTGGAATCTTTAAAAACTAAGGACTCTAACCTTTTTTCTACGGACATGACTCTTTTTCCTAAAACAGACATCATGAATTGTTGAAAAGTACTATGGGTTTTCATGACCATTTTCAGCTCATCTAATGTACAGATACATATCTCAGTATCTTCCATAGCGTAAGCGAATTCGGTGCGCTTTTTTTGTCCAAACATGGCCAACTCTCCAAACACTTCACCTTTTTCTAAGATATTTTTTATGATTTCTTTACCGTTATTACCGAACACGCCTATCTTAATACGGCCTTTTGCTATGAAAAAGATTTTGTCTGCATCATCCTCAGGGAGATAAATGTTAGTCCCTTTTTTATAGTTGATTACTTTATGGTCTTTCCCCTCATTTTCTGCAATTTTGGTTGGGCACAGTATGTCGAATAGATCAAAATCTTCAAAGTACCAAAAGGATTGTTCAGTCATGTTATACTTGAATAATTTGGTTAATTAGCCTTAAAATAGATATTTTTTGCCATTTTCCTTCAATTAGCAGCGAGTAAAACTTCTCCTTATATCATAGAAATGATTCACCTTTACCTTAAATGGAATAAACTCTTGAGCTTGTCTATTGGTTTTGAGAAATCATTACATATTTGGATAAAAGTCCAAATCTTTTGTAAAACCTTCAATTAGTGGATTTTTTTCACAAAATTTTGTAAAAATTTCTTTAGGATTTAAGATTTTTTGTGCCTTTTGATGCTCTTCCATTCTATTAGCATCCACTTCAATTAATCTTTTTAGACCTGCATCACCGAAATATGTTCTTAAATACTGCATCAAGCTATCTTCTTCTTGAAGATGACCAGCGGCTACCTTTGAACCAACTTTTGAGATAATTACACCGTCATTTATGCTTAATTCAGTGTCCATTAAGGTAGTTCGGACAGAGTTGCTTTCGACCGTTTTGCTGTAATCGATCCATGCATCAGTCAAATTTTCTAGGGTAAGTTCTTTTTTGACTACATTTTTCTGTGCTGCATCATTTTCTATTACAGATTCAGTGATACTGTCCAGTGATAACATCGGCTTCTTTAGTGCACTAAGCTTTGACTTGAGGCCTGATACGGCCTGGGCGGCTACTGCTGGATCTGGGGTGTTAGTTTTTTGTGGCGTGGGAGGAGGTGAAGTAGGTTCTGTTTTTTTTATTGTTTCTACTGGTTCGGATACGACTTGCGCATCAATATTTGTGGATAGACCTTTGACAGGCTTGTTTGTCTTCTTCTTTTCAGCTTTGACCTTGATAGGTAAGGGAGCAGCTTCTTGCTTTATAGGGCTTTGGTCAAGCGTTTTTTTTTCAGCTACTTGAGTTGGGCCGCTAAGCTGTACTTGCACAGCCTGATTGATATGAGCCACCTTTATCAAATACAATTCAATATGGAGTTTTTTATTTTTAGCCATTTTGAAATGTACATCGCATTCATTCAGGTAATGCAATGCATTGAGTAAGAAGGTCTGACTACTATTTTCTGCTTGTTGGATATATTTCTTCGCCAACTTTTCGCTTACCTCAAGCAGTGGCTGAGTTGCTTTTTCTTTGGCGACGAGCAAATTTCTAACATGCTCTGCCAAGCCTACCAAAAATATATCTGGTTCAAATCCTCGCGAAACAATATCATTGAATGTCAATAATATATTTGAGGTGTCAGCAAGTAAGAGGTGATCTATGACTTTGAAGTAATAATCATAGTCAAGGATGTTTAGGTTGGTAGTGACTACGTCTAAGGTAATATGTCCCTTGCTCAAACTAGAGATACGGTCAAATATAGACAAGGCATCTCTCAGTGCTCCATCTGCTTTTTGAGCGATGAGATGTAAAGCATCATCATCCGCTTTGAGGCCTTCCTTTTTGCAAAGTGTCTGCAAGTGCTTGACCATATCCTTAACCTGAATCCGCTTAAAATCATAGATTTGGCATCTAGACAAGATCGTAGGAATGATCTTATGCTTTTCTGTGGTCGCCAATATAAAATATGCATAAGAAGGTGGCTCCTCCAAAGTCTTCAGAAAAGCATTGAATGCAGGTAAAGATAACATGTGTACCTCATCTATAATGAATACCTTGCTTTTGCCTTGCTGTGGTTGAAAACGTACCTGCTCTATTAGGCTTCGGATATGTTCTACACCATTGTTAGAGGCCGCATCTAATTCTGTGATATTGAAGGAAGCATTGTTGGCAAATGATTCACAGGAGCTGCATTCGTTACATGGTTCAAAATCCTTACTAGGATTGAGGCAATTTAGGGTTTTTGCTAAAATTCTGGCGCAGGTTGTTTTTCCTACTCCTCTGGGCCCTGTAAACAAGAATGCTTGCGCGACTTTCCCTGTAGACAATGCTTGCTTCAATACATTGGTCACATGTTGCTGCCCTACAACGTCTTTAAACATATTTGGGCGATATTTTCTAGCTGAAACTACGAATTTGCTCATATTCCAAAGGTACAAATTTTTATAAATGCTACCTTTGTCATGATTACATAAGTTAAATGAAATATGAAAGTAGCAATAGCGCAACTAAATTTCCATATCGGTGATTTTGAAGGTAATGTAAAAAAGATGGCTAATGCCGTTGAAAGTGCAAAAAGTGAGAAAGCTGACATTATCTGTTTTAGTGAGTTGGCAACCTGTGGCTACCCTGCGAGAGACTTTCTCGACTTTGATGATTTTATTGATCTATGTTATCAGGCCATAAAAAAATTGACTGCTTTAGCAAGCGATATTGCGATTGTAGTAGGCAGTCCATCTCGGAATCCTGTCCCTGAGGGAAAAGACTTGTATAACTCCGTTTATTTTTTGGCTGATAAAAAAGTAAAGCATGTTCAACACAAAGCATTGCTTCCGACCTATGATGTTTTTGACGAGTACCGTTATTTCGAGCCTGGCAATACGTTTGAATTAGTAAGGTACAGAGATAAAAAAATTGCGCTTACAGTCTGTGAAGACATTTGGAATATAGGAAATGAGAATCCGCTTTATACAGTTTGCCCGTTAGATGAAGTAATAGATCAGAAACCAGATTTTGTGATCAATGTGAGTGCTTCCCCTTTCAACTATGAAAAAGGGCAAGATAGAATTGATATAGTCAAAGAAAATTTGAAACGTTATCAGGTACCTATATTTTATATTAACCATGTTGGCGCGCAGACAGAGTTAATCTTTGATGGCGGCTCTTTGGTAGGTTCTCCGAATGGGAAAATTCATGCTGAATTATCCTACTTTACAGAAAGTCTTCAATATTTTAATTTAGACGAAATTATTAGTAATGAAAAAGAGGTTGTTCGCAAAAAGGACAAAATAGCTTTGATACATGACGCACTGCTTTTAGGCATCAAGGATTACTTTGGAAAGCTTGGATTTAAGAAAACGATATTAGGCTTGTCTGGAGGAATAGATTCCGCCGTCACAGCTGTACTGGCAGCTCGTGCCTTGGGCAAAAATAATGTGCGAGTCATACTTATGCCTTCTCAATACTCTTCGGATCACTCGGTAAATGATGCTCGGCAGTTAGCGGTGAATCTTGGGATTCAGTATGATATCATGCCTATAGAATCCATCTATAATTCATACGAGGAAATTCTTACTCCTCATTTCTACGGAACCGAAGAAAATGTAACTGAGGAAAATATTCAAGCTCGCATCAGAGGAATGTTATTGATGTCGATTAGTAATAAATTTGGAAATATTGTTCTGAATACATCAAACAAAAGTGAAATGGCCGTTGGCTATGGAACACTTTATGGTGATATGTGCGGTGGTATCTCGGTACTAGGTGATGTGTACAAAACGGAAGTGTTTGCCTTAGCCAAATATATTAATAAAGACGACGAGGTGATACCAGTAAATTCTATCACAAAACCACCATCTGCGGAATTGCGTCCTGATCAAAAGGATTCAGATAGTCTTCCACCATATGATATATTGGATGACATCCTTTTTGAGTACATAGAAAATACAAAAGGGCCAGAAGAAATAATAGAGATGGGTTATAATGCAAAATTGGTAAAGCGAATCTTAAGGATGGTTAATATCAATGAATTTAAAAGATATCAAACTGCTCCAGTATTAAGAGTTTCTAGAAAAGCATTTGGAATGGGAAGAAGATTACCAATAGTAGGAAAATACCTATCTTAGGATTAGATTTTTTTTAATCGTACTGTTTGGAGTATTTGTCCCTGCTTATCTTTTAATTGGACTAGATAGATTCCTTTTTGGTGCGTCATCATATCGTAAGTGCAAGAACCTTTTACCTGAATAGTAGCAACTTCTTTACCAAGAAGATTGAAAATGATAGCTGTGGATACAACACCTTCTTTATCTTGTATATTGATAAAATCAGTCGTTGGGTTAGGGAAGATAGCTACGACGGGATTTGAATAATTTAATGAAGAGCTTGAAATACCATAATCATCATTAGACATAAAACTTGACGAAAAGCCTTGGGCTACGACGCAAGTAGAAATGCAAACAAAGATATATAGTAAAATGTGCTTCATAAAAAATTATAATCTTCACGCAATATATTTCATATATGCAGCAATCACAATAGGTGTCGGTTATTTAGCAGTTATTTAACAGTGTTGACATAATAAATGTCATTTTTATCCTAAATTCATGCGTTTCGAACCCTGTAATCAATAAAAAAGCGATATTCGCGTCAAAAAAAAATATAAATGTTATGGATTTTAAGCCCTAAGGCAACGAAATCTTCCAGAAAAAGCACATTTACCTTAGTATCATTTTAGTTTTAAAGCTAAACGTCTACCAAAGTTTAATTATCATACTTTCAACTACAAACCTACCATGGTTAAAAACACTGCACTTACGATTCTATTTGTACTCTTTGGCTGGAGCATTATTTCTGCTCAAGAATTTTCTTACGGATTCAAGGCTGGATTGAATTTCTCTAAAGTTAATACAAGTGATGTAGAGCAATTAAATGGTCAGGATTTAGAAAGTTTTACTCAAAACTCTGGATTTCATCTTGGCGCGGTGCTTCATACTAGGTTTAGCGATTATTTTGGAATCAGCTTAGAGTTATTGTTTTCCCAAAAGGGAGGACGATATGAATATGATGGACCATCTTATTCTACCTTCAACTCCTTCGTAGGCGACGATAAAGTAACGAGATTTGGTTTTAGGACTATGAATCTAAATACATCAAATTCTTATTTTGACATGCCTGTATCCGTGTATGTAAAACCAGTAAAGTGGTTTGAGCTATCTGCAGGTATGAATGTAGCTGTTTTGCTTAGCTCAACAGCTTCAGGAGAGCTGATTTTTAGAGAAAATTCACAGAGTGATGATGATGCATTTAGAGGCATCACACTTGACTATAGATACTATAGTGATGAACCCGGAGAAACTGCTGATGGAAATATAGGTAGCGAAGTAAGGATGATCAATGGTGTTTCATTAGAGATTCCTAAGACCATCACAGCATATTTTGACTATCCAGAAGGGGCTGAAACAGGATTATACAAAAGGTTTGATGTTGGCGTCCATGCAGGGATGAAATTTTTCATCAACAGTAGCCTATTCGTAGGCGGTAGAGTCAACCTTGGTTTGAGAGATATCACTAAAAAAGAAGTAGACCGCTCACTACAAGATACAGATGGCAATTCCCTCATATTTAGAGATGACAAGGATACTAACCTGAGTATCCAAGCATCTATCGGTTTTAGCTTTTAGGCTTTTTTTACAATCCTCTCATGATATAATTTACAGGGCCGAGTTCTATCTTGGTTATTTTCATAGAATTACTAAGGTATATATACATCGGACCTTTATTGGTCTCTAGTTCCATTTGATAAACTTCGTTTGGATTGCTAGCACTATCATCTTGTCTCAACTTCCAGTCCTTTACTTTGAGTTTGGTTTCTGTAGGTTCCGGTGTTCCATCATCGTTAAATACAAAGTCATTGATAATGACCTCGTATTCCATTACGATTTTCACTTTCTTACCTTTAGTCTTATCTTTATTATTGCTTTTATCTTTTTTACTTTCCTGGGCTTCTTCTAGCTTCTCAGGTTCTGCAAAAAGATCTTCTTCTGCAGTTTCTTCCTCTTCTATTATCTCTTCCACTATTACCTCTTCCTCCACAGGTTCCGCTTTTTTCTCTTTTACTTTAAAGTAAGATGGGAAACCATCATCTTCTTTTTCCTCAGTTTCTACAACCTCCTCAATGGCTGGTTCTGGAGTTGGCTCTTCAATGACTGGTTCTGGAATAGGAGCTTCACTCACGGCTAAAACAACATCGTCTTTATTCTTCTTTCCTTTTTCGATAATCTGTTCAGTTTCGACAAAAGAAATTTTTACGTTGTCGCTCTTGCGGAGTCTCTGATATACTCTATTGGGCATTGCGGTCTTGAAAAATGGCATGATCTCCTTGCCCCAGATTTCTTCTTCGAATTCTATTTCAACCTCACTTTTATCCGTAAAATAACTTTTCTCAGATTCTTGCAATCCTTTATCAATTTCAGGAAGCAAGAATACCATTTCAGTGGCGTTATTATTGGCTTTAAATACTAAGGCATCGACAAAATCCTTTAACATGATCACTTTGAGGTGACCTTGCTGTTTAGGATCTCGTGCATTCATGAGAACCATTTGATACCCATATTCCGTCGTATTGATCTGGTTGATATTATGGACACCATCAATATCTTCCCCTTTGACAAACAAATTGCCCCTCGTGACACCAAATTTATAACTACCAGCGGCGATTTTCATTTGATCTCCTGCTTGGGTTTGACCGGGTTCTGGTATCTCCATTAAACTAGGGACAAATGTATACCCAAACAACTCTTCTGCGTTCTTGAATCTTTTATCAGTAAGGTAGGTGTAGTAATCCTTTTGCTGCGCCTGTAAGGTTAAAACAGCAAACATGCAGAAAACTAGGCTAAATACGATCGTCTTTTTCATCATTGTACAATTATATAATAAAGGTTACGCTTTAGATACACCAAAATTGTGCTAATCCTATCGAGAACATGCTTAAATCAGTTTATTAACCATTTTTAAGATTTCTGCCTCCTTTTTATCTGCTTGTTTGGCCAATTTATCTGCTTGTTTAAGCACTCGGCTGACAAATTTCTCATCATTGATATCCTTAGCGTTGATCTTCACATTGAGATAAGCACCATGGATAGCGGCACGTGCACAAAGTGCTCCAACACCCGCATCCGAGGCGGAGTTAGGATTACCAATCTGGGCCATTTTTTTCATGATCGCAAAGGTCGCATCCGTTACCTCCATGACATGCAGAGGTACTTCAGTCGCATATTTGGTAGCCTCTTGGATAGCCTGCATTCTTGCAGCTTTTTCTTCAGGACTAGATTTTGGTAAACGGATCGCCTTGATGATATTATTGAAAGAATGCGTATCCTCATCTACCAATTCTAATAATTTGTCTTTCAGTTCCTGTCCTTTGACTGCCCACTCAGAGTACAGTTCTACTTTGTCATTCCAAGATTTTTTATTGGCAGAAAGATTAGACACCATGGTACCCAATGAAATACCGAGTGCGCCCACATAAGCTGAGATAGATCCACCTCCAGGAGCAGGACTGTCAGATGCTGTCTCATCCGCAAAGGTGCGCAAGTCCATAGCAAGTAATGGAGCAGAAGCTGCATCACGTAATTGATATTCAATTATTTTTTTCTTAGGATCGAATGGCCCTAGTTCATCTAAGCCCAATGACTTCACAGCGATCTTGATGATTTCCGCATCAGATACACCGAGAGAACGATTTTGCTTTTTCAAGAAATGCTTTCCTGCATCGATCAAAACTTTGAGTGGCACTAGGCCTACTAGTTCTGATCCTGTCACTCGCATCCCTCTCTTAGTTGCACTTTTATCACATGCTTCAAATACGGTGTGCAAAGGTGAAACAGATATATTAGTCAAGTTCATAGAGATTTGGGCAACACCATACTCTTCAATAAACCAACCGATCGCTTTTACTGATTTGCAAGCTCCTTTTGTACGAGCAGGATTTCCTTTTTTATCTTTTACGATGGGTCCGTTCAACTGATCACCTTTTCGTTTAATACGTCCTTTTTCACGCACATCAAAAGCAACCGAGTTGGCCCTTCGTACAGACGTGGTATTTAGGTTGACATTATACGCTACTAGAAAATCTCTAGCTCCGATCGCTGTAGCTCCAGCTCTAGCATTGAATCTCGCGGGTCCATAATCTGGTCTCCAAGCTGGGATGCTTAGTTTCTTCGGCAACCCTTCATACTCGCCTGCTCTGACGGTAGCCAGATTAACACGGTCTTTCTTAGTAGCTGCAGTTTCATACATATAAAATGGAATGTCCAATTCACTACCTGCTCTTTCACCTAACTTATGCGCATACTTGGCGACCTCCTCCATCGTGATATTAGATATCGGTATAAGAGGGCATACATCAGTAGCTCCCATCCGAGGATGCTCTCCACTGTGCTTTGACATATCGATCAGTTCCGAGGCTTTTTTAATAGCTTGAAAAGCAGCCTCTATGACAGGCTCTGGTTCTCCCACAAAAGTAACTACCGTACGATTGGTAGCCTTACCTGGATCTACATCTAATAGCTTGACCCCGTCGACCGCTTCGATAGCGTCGGTGATCTGCTTGATGATGTTCATATCTCTGCCCTCACTGAAGTTCGGGACACATTCAATTAATTGTTTTTTGACCATGGAACAAAATTAGTTAAAAGTTATAAATTAGTGGAGAGTTGAAAGTGGATAGTTGATAGCAATAAAACATCAACATTTTCAAGCAAGAGCAAGATCTAATGTAGAGACTCGATGCATCGGTCTCTCTCGCAAATGGTTCAGGGTCGAAATATTTAAGAGTTAGTGGAGCATTGAAAGAGCATAATAGATAGCAAATAAAGATGAATTATAGATCTGCACTATTCTTTAATGAAAAAAAGCTAACTTTAGTGAAAATAGGTCTATTCAAACATGAAATATATATTATATTTTTCAGCTATATTATTATCATTTTCATCTTGTGTTCAACCCGGATGTGATTTTAATGGCGGATATCTGTTTGAGAGGCCAGCAACACTATCACCAGCACAGTCCACGTACCATATCGGGGATACGATTACTATTTCTTCTACTTTTTCTGATAATGTTTATGAAAGAGAGACAGAGCGTACTTATTTATTAGAAAATTTTAATTTTTATCCTGGAACTGGATTTTGCCGCTTAGACACTGTTGGAATAGATACTATAGAAATGGTGACTACTGATCACTTTGATTTTATCATTGGCCCTGAGTATGATTATAGATTATTTATTTCGAGCTTTGATGGGGCTGTGTTGGAAGGTCAGTTTAATTATGAAAATGAATTCTATGATTTAGAATATAAATTAGTAGTCAAAAAGCCTGGACTGTATCTTACGCAATTTGGAACATTTTTAGATCAGTTTGGGCAGAAACAAGATTTTCCTGGAAAATGCAATGGACAGGGAGTGAATTCTTGGACTGTGATAAATGAAGGTTCGGATAATAATGCAGAATTTCTTTTGGAGGCAGTAGATTCAGCATGGCATAGATTGTACAATGATAGATTGGATAATGATTTTCATAAATTGGGAGGTTATTGTTTCAAGGTAGAAAAATGAGATAAATTCTGCTGAGGCAATCAAAGTCTAAATAATGAAATTCAATACTAGGTAAAGGAGAATGATCTCCAGACAAAATATAAAATCCTCAGTCCTTCAGGGCTGGGGATTTTTTTTGTTTGTGTGAGTAGGATTTAAGGATTTGCAGAAAATAATTTTTTGTGAATAGCAATAAATTGCAAGAGCAAGATCTAATGTAGAGACGCGATGCATCGCGTTTTCCATAAGTGCGCAAGATCCAAAGTAAGAGACACCGAATTATCGCGTCTTGAAGCGCGGAATGGCGCCGCCAGAACAACACCAACATTTCCAAGCAACAGCAATACCCAAAGTAGAGACGCAACACTTTGCGTCTTGCACAATTGGAGATGATCCAAGTAGAGACGCAATATTTTGCGTCTTCCATAAGTGAGCAAGATCCAAATCCTGATATTTCAACGGTTAAACACACGCACAATAATCAATGCCATGTGTGTCGACAAATAGCCCCTCGCGCGCAAGCCCGCGTGAGCGGTAGTAAGGGCGCCGACGATAGGAGGCGGTCACGACTATGCCTAGCCTTGCAGTTTTGGCAGTCGGGACGGGAACGAATGTGGACCCCTGTATGACGCGACCTGACCCGAGCTGCGGGTAGGCTTGGGGCTGTTGGCTGCGAAGGGGAGGGGCACGCCCAAAATCAGTTAAAAGTTAAAAATTAAAAGTTAAAAATTGTTGGACAGCTGAAATCAATAATAACATCAATATTTTCACGCAAAGTGAAAATTCAATGTAGAGACGCCTATTTATCGCGTCTAGAAGCGATAAATGGTGGCGGCGGAAAAACATCAAGATTTTCAGATAAGATCCAGACCCAAAGTAGAGACGCAACATTTTGCGTCTTCCACAAATGCGCAAGATCCACAGCATAATCTATCCGCGCCGACAATAAGCCCCCCGCGCCACCCACCTACAACCATATCACCCAAAAAAGTGTTATTTTTGTACTATAAATAAATGTAAGATGGAACAAAAGACGGCTAAAAGCCCAATTATGCTATATTTTGAGGATACTCCAAATCCGGAGTCGCTCAAGTTTGTGACGAATAAGATGTTGTGGAGAGGTACGGCGGACTTCAAGACCAAGGAATTGGCTGAGGAATGGTCTCCGCTCGCGGCGAGCCTATTTGAGCAGCCATACTGTAAAGGGGTGTATATCTCGAATAACTTTGTGACGGTGACCAAGGAGTTTAATTACGACTGGGAAGACCTGAAGTATAAGCTCAAGGAACTGATCAAGGACTATATCGAAGAGGGTGGTGTCCTGATCAAGGATGGATTTCAAGAGGAGATGGACAAGTTAGAGGCAGAGCGTGGCGATAGCTATGACTACTCTGAAAATGACGCAGAGATCGTGAAAAAAATCAAAGAGTTGATCGAGACTTATGTGAAACCAGCGGTGGAAATGGATGGCGGAAATATCGCATTCAAGCATTTTGATAAAGGGATCGTGACGGTGATCTTGCAAGGGTCATGCAGCGGATGTCCTTCCTCTACAGTGACACTGAAGGCGGGTATCGAGGGTATGCTCAAGCGTATGGTACCTGAGGTAGAAGAGGTGGTTGCGGAAATGGGCTAATACCATTCATAATATGAATAAAGAAGAATTAGAAAATATATGTAAACGTGCCTGCGAGGTTGTAAAAGTCGCAGGCGCTTTTATTTTGGATCAGGCGGGTAAGGTGACGCCCGAGCAGATCGAAACCAAGGCGCATAATAGCCTTGTGAGTTATGTCGATAAGGAGTCCGAAAAGATCCTGGTGAAGGGTTTGTCAGAGATCTTACCCGACTCGACTTTCTTGACCGAAGAGGAGACCGTCGAGCAAAAAGAAGGACCATTAAGATGGATCATAGATCCACTAGATGGTACGACCAATTTTCTCCACCAACTTCCAGGCTATAATATCAGTATAGCATTGCAAGTAGAAAATAAACTCTCCATCGGTATCGTCTATGAAGTAGAAAGAAAAGAATTATTCTATGCTTGGCAGGGTGGTGGTGCCTACCTAGACGGGCAGCCGATACACGTCCGAGAAAACATCACCTTGGCGGATGCTTTAGTCAGCACAGGCTTTCCTTATTATGATTTTGGCAAGACCGACAATTACCTAAATACACTACGAGAACTGATACAAAAAACGAGAGGTATTCGTCGCGTTGGTGCAGCTGCTATTGACTTAGCTTATGTCGCCGCTGGTCGTTATGATACCTTTTTTGAATACAGCCTTCAACCTTATGATGTCGCTGCAGGCATCGTCCTTATCCAAGAAGCAGGTGGTCTAGTCAATGATTTTCAAGGGTCGGAAGACTACCTATTTGGTAAGCAGATTGTGGCTAGTAGCACTGCTGTACATGAGGAGATGTTGGAAATTATATTGAGGTATTTTTGAGAAGGTATTAGGCGTTAGGTATTAGCAAATGTGAAGATGAAGGCCAAAAGCTAATCGCTTTCTATCGATCCATAACTCATATTTAAGTGTTCAGACAAATAAATTCACAGTTTTTTTCCATGCTGACTCGACAAAACAGACCTGAATAACATTAGGGCACCTCTAATTACTACATTCTTTGTTCGATCAGAAAATTAAAAATTTTCTTAAGCGAATCAATTGACTTTATACTTCGTTACTTATCAGTCG
>Ga0209187_1001189_pt1 | contig 32871 bp, 46 predicted proteins | sample BantaG_FD_187430 | JGI IMG/M metagenome (GOLD analysis project Ga0209187, IMG submission 187430) | Marine algal microbial communities from Bantry Bay, Ireland - BantryBay_4 metaG (SPAdes) (version 2) | ecosystem: Host-associated > Algae > Red algae > Unclassified | place: Bantry Bay, Ireland...
ATGGGTGGAGGTATTGGCGGCCGGTGCGGCCGGGGACTGCTAGCTCTGGCTGGGTCATGCTTGGGTCTCCAGGGTGTACTCGATGGTGGTGGATTGATCGATGCCCAGGGCGACGGTGTGGGTGGGGTTGGCCGTGAGCCAGGTGGTGATGGCCTTGGCCGCTTCCCGTTTGTCGTAGCCACTGTGGATGGCGTATTGGCGGACGGAGCGTCCGGCGCTGTCTTTGACCACGGCCGAAGCGTGGTAGAGGACGTCGTCCGTCCTGGTGGTGGTTTGGGTGACTTTCATGGTTGGTTCTTTCGGTGTAGGTGATCTATTGCGATTGTGACAGCGAGGTAGGACAGTGCCAGCCAGGCCAGCGGTTTGTGGCCGGTGTATGCCCAGGCGATGGCGGCCAGCTCGGCGCCGACGAGGAGTAGGACTATCCAGCGGAGTGGCGACCTCGGGGTGGTCCCGTAGTGGTCATGCCAGCCTGGAGGGATGAGCACTGGAGCGGACACGTTCGGGAGGTGGCGGTGTCGCCGGTTGTGGCGGAGCGTCGAGCGGACGGCGGATGCCCAGCTCATCATCGGGAGAGTTTCTGGTCGTTGACGTAGGTGGAGGCGGAACCGGCGAGCCAGAGGCCCAGGCGGAGTCCGGCGTTGCGCCAGAATGGGCGACGGACAGGGGACTCCCAGAGCGCTCCGCCGATTTCGATGGTGTAGACCAGGCGGTCCCGGTGCTTGTGGCCGGGGGCCACGACGACGTCGGAGTGGCGGGCGTGGAGGGCGAACTCGTCGGCCCTGGTCTGGGCCTGGAGGCTGTTGGCGTAGGTGTCGATGCACCACCAGCGGCGACCCAGGGCCAGGTAGTGGAGATATGCCTCCATCTGGTGTGGCTCACCGATGCAGATGGAGGCGATGCGAAACTGGGGCATTACTGGCCGTACTTGGTGCGGAGGGTTTCTCCGGTGTAGATGACGGCGCCGTCGGTGTCGCTGTCGAGCTGGCGGGAGATGGCGTCCCAGCTCAATCCCTCCCCTCGACGTTCGGCGACCCAGTCCGGGAGGGCCTGGTCGAGCTTGATGTGGGCGAGTGTTTCCTGGGGTGTCTGTTTGGTCATAGTCGCAGATCATATGGCAGATGGTTTGGAGAGGTCGGGATGGTGGCGGTGGGCGGGCCTATCGTTGACGGAATCCCTACAGAAAGCAACACACCCATGACAACCAACCGAGCGACACGGCCCCTGTTGGTCGTCGCACTCCTGGCCATGCTCCTGTCGAGCTTGTTCATTGCGACGGCCTCCGACTCCCAGGCCCAGGACGGCGCTACCTGTCCGGCCGGGTTTCAATTGACGGCCGACGCCACCGCGTGTTTCCAGGCGGCGACGACGTCGACCAGCCCAGGAGTATGCGCCACTGGCCAGCCCACTCCCGACTCCCAGAATTGCTACGTCCTGGCGCGAGCTACAACCGAGACCGGCGAGGCCGTATGCCCAGATGACTACTCTCCAGACGACTCTCTTGGTGGGACGTGTGCTCGATTCGAGGCCGCCGCCCAGGACGCCGACATCTGCCCCGCTGGCGCCCGTGGAACTCCTGGCGCTTGCTACATCCTCGTGGCCAAGGGCTCGGACTCGGCGCCCGCTTGCACGGCGGAGGGCGCGGCCGCTGGCGGTGTCGTCTCTGGCTCCACTTGCGTCATCCCAGGACCGGCCCCGGAGGCTGGCACCAGGTGCCCCGTATCGGCAACGGTGACAGAGGCGGACGGTTCATGCTTTGAGACGGTCAGCCAGAACGTCTCCCCTGGCGCTTGCTCGGTCCCCTACATCGAGGTCGGCACCATCTGCAAGTTTCTCCCACCACTGGTCCAGGACGGTGGCTATGTCTGCCCAGAGGTTGCCGGTGTCACGATTGACAACGCCAGCCACAATCCAGGAACCCACACCAAGCTGACCCTCTGCTCCTACACCCCGGCCGCTATCAACACTGGATGTCCAGCCGGGACCACCCAGGTCGGCGAGACTTGCCGACGACCTCACCCTCTGGAGAACACTGGGTTGGCTTGCCAGGCGCCGTTTACCATCATTGACGGAGATACGTGTGTCCGCCACGAGGCCACGGTCATCATGGACGGCCAGTGCCCCACCACCTCGACGGAGGACACGGCGAACAATTGCCGCAAACCAGTCGCCAACCAGGACGGCCCATACATCTGCCCGAACGGCGGGGCGCTCTCCGGGACGTCGTGCGTGTTCACTGCTGGGTTCCTGATTGACACGGACTCCATCTCCTACATGTGCGAGGCCGGTGACAGCGCCGTCCTCGCTGGGCAAGCGGTCTGTCTCCTGGCTGGCCCCACTGATGTCGTCGGTGTTGGATGCCTCCAGGGTGTCCTCTCGACGGACGGCCAGTTCTGCCTCGTGGACCTGGTCGTGACTCCGGCCTCGGTTCCTGTGCCAAGCTTTACTGGCTGACAACTTCCGCTGGGACCCAGGAGCCGACGCCTGGGAGACCACGCGAAAAGGCCCCGCCACTTCCATCGCTGGAGGTAGCGGGGCCTTTCTCGTTTTGGGTTAAGCCAGGAGGTTGCGGCGGAGGCGGAGGCAGTGCTCGGCCTGGCGGTCGACGTCGAGGGCCAGGCGGAGGAACCGGCGCCCAGCCTGGGAGCCGTGGCCCCGCTCGGACGCCTTGCGGCGGAGGTCGTCGGCCTCGTTGCGGTGGATGCCCTCTGCGTTGTAGAGGCGGGTGATGTCTGCGGTGTTGTCCATAACAACACCCTACCGTGTACCAGGTGGCATACGCAACCTTGGTTGTTTATTCGAGCTGGAAAGGTTCCGTCCGCCACGTATGGAGGAGACCCTCGCGTCCACCCTCGGTGTCGATGGGAGTCTCGTGGCCGGTGAGCATCCAGACGGCGCCACCCAGGGCCTCGTCCGCCTCCCGGACCTCCTCGGGGATGAGGTTGACGAACGTCTGAGTGACGCACCCCTCACGGTCTTGGCCGGTACCGGTCAGCAATCCCAGGACCACGCCTGGGGGCTCGACCGATTGCCACCAGAATGAGCCGACAACGTCCACCCTCTCGCGGTAGCACTTGGTCCCGGTGACGGAGACGGACTCCTCGGTGACCTCGTTGACGACCTGGACGGGGAAATCGGCGATGGGGTCCCAGACCCTGTTGGCGGCGACGGCGGCGAGGATGGCGGAGGTGGTGACCAGGGTCATGACGACCAGGGCGACCCAGGCGATTCGTGGAGTGTGGCGCTCGGGGCTCATCTCTTGCCCTCGCTCGCCCAGTCGAGTTGCCGGTCCAGGGCGGCGGCCAGGGCGGCCTCTCGTTTCTGACTCTCCAGGAGGAGGACCTCCAGTTGCTTCTCTCGGTCCGCGGTGTCGGCCGTCTTCTGGCTGACGAGCTGGCCCCTGATGACAGCCCAGCCCAGGCCCAGGGTGACCAACCCCAGGACCCCGGTGGAGCCGTACTGGAGGACGTCGACCCCTGGGGTGACTGGGGTGGTCTGGCCCAGCCAGAGTCCGGCCTGGGCGGCGACGTTAGCGGCGAATGCGGCGGCGGTTGTGCCGAACGCTACGGGGAGGAGTGGGAGTGCCATATCCGGCGAATGATAGACCACCCATCCCCCACCCCTCGGCGATGTCAGGCCAGGCCGTTGAGCGCCCAGGACAACACCTCCCACTGGGCGTGGGCCACGAGCCCACCCAGGCCGTCCTCGCGGGCCTGGATGGACAGCTCCTGGAGCCGCTCCTCCATCTCGGTGTCACTCGGCGGGTCACCCAGCGGGGAGCATGAGGCGATGTCCACGGCGAGCCGGTTGTGGGCGATGGCCAGGCAGTCGTTGCACCACTCCCGGCCCTCGCCCAGAAAGGTGGCTGGCTGACCACAATGGCAGGGCGTGGAGACGGGGAGCCCCTCCAGGTCGAACAGTCTCACGGCGTCCCCCAGTTCGTGAGACGTCGAGGTGGTCGGACGTTGGCGATGGCCAGGCGAGTGGCCACCTCGTCCTCCCGGTGAAGGTGGCAGAGTGGGCGGCGGCGCTCGGCCCTGTTCCTGGTCCACGCCGGGAGCCCGCAATGGCGACACTCCCCGGCCAGGCCGCTGTCCTCACCCAGGACGAGAGGGTCCGGCCCTCCACTCAGGGCGAGGGAGAGAGGGGCGAACGCCTCCGCCACTCGCTCCATGGCCTCGACCCACTGGTCCGACGCCTCGACGACCTGGACGACGGAATCGAACCACAGGTCCGGCCTGGGTAGGTCTCGGTCTCGGATGGTGAACTCCCGGAACCCTGGAGTGGCAGGGCCAGCCACGGAGTGGAGGACCAGCGGGGAGATTCCCAGAGGCCAGCGCGCTCCGCCCGCCTCGACCAGGTCCCAGTAGTCCTCCGCCAGAGGGTCGAGCTGTCGCTCCGACGGGGAGGATGGGAACGGCGGCCGCCTGGCGACCAGGCCCTCCTCGTCCCGGACCTCGGTCATGTAAAGGCGACACGGTTGGCAGAACCATCCGTCCTCCAGGTCGAGGTGGAGCGAGGTGCAACGGACGCATCCATCGTCTATGACTGGGCCGACGTCGCTGTAGTGCTCCATGCTCCGCTGGGTGGGCGAGGCGAGGACGTCGAGGACGGCGTGGGTGGCCCTGGTGATGACGTCGGCCGGGAGGTGGAGGTCATCAATGCCCTCCAGGATGGAGTCGTAGGTGGTGGTCATTTGAGCCAGCCCGATAGTCCGGTCCGGCCCTTGACGACCATGGCCGCCTTGCCCTCGTGGAGGGAGCAGTAGCGGCCGGGGTTGTAGATGGACAGGATGGTCCCGCACCCCTCGGCGCATCGGCGGCCCTCGACCTTGGCCTTGGGCTCGTGGGTGACGGTCTCTCCTGGCCGGTTCCGTAACGTCGCCATTAGAGGAGCGCCTCCGGGACCTGATCGGCGGCGCCTGGGTGGAGGGCACCCATGACCACAATGGCCTTGTCCAGTTGCTTGACCCTGTAGCCCAGGACCAGGGCGACGGCCTTGGTTTGGCTGGGGACGTCGAGCTTGCGGAGGATGGCCTTGACCTGGTTGCGGACGGTGCCCTCGCCTTTCTTGAGTTTGGTGGCGACCTCGGCGATATCGAGGCCCTTGGTGAGGAGGCGGAGGACGTCGACCTCGGCCGGGGTGAGTGTCTTTATGAGCGAACCCAGAGGCTTGCGGCCGGTCATTGCTGGGCCTCCTTGCGTAGGTCGGCGATGACTTCCAGGAGCTGATTGCGTGTCCGCTCGGCGCCGTCGTTCTCCGCGTAGTTGAGGAGGCCGACCATGCGGAGGGCCACGTCCTCGCTCATGCCGGAGATGAGTGGCGTGCGGTCGAGGACTGTGCAGATGGCCCAGCGGTTGACGTCCCAGGAGTGTGGGCGGGCGGTAAATTTAATGCCCATCAGCAAGACCCAAACCGCTCAGAGATTAGAGCGCCAGCAAACTCGCCATTTACATCAATCTCAAACCCATAGGATTCAAGACTCTCAACATGTTCAGGGGTGAGACTTTCCGCCCATCCAGGGCCTGGTGCTGGAATCCAGAACACGTCATGGCTACATCCAGAGAATCGGCTTACCCCTCCATCTGGGAGGTATTGCTGAATGATCCGTAGAGCCTTGATGAAATCCTCCAGGTGGTGCCGGTCCATCAGAATGCCCAGCGGAGGAGGGCGACGGCGGTGGCGAACACGGCGAGGGCCAGGATGGCCAGGATGGTGACGGTGGCTCCGATGACGACGATGCGGGCCGTGTCCTCCGTGAGCTTGTCGTGGGTGGACTTCATAGGTTTCTCCTGTTGGTAGGTGTGGGGGTACCATACAGGACAGGGCGCCCGGTTCCAAACCATCTGGGATATGGGCCGCTCGACCCATGGAGAAACACCCAGCCAGGGCCGACCAGATAGACATGGAAACCACGGCCATCCTCATCGCCTACCTCGACGGACACCTCCGCCTCGACCAGCTCGACGTGGCCCTGGCCTCAAAAAAGGGGAAAGGCCCTCCACCCCTGGAGAAAGGTGGAGGCCCTCGACGTCGGCAACTACGACGTCACCCCGGCGCTAACGTCCCGCGCGCCTTGGCAAGGATTGACTCCGCCCGCTCCAGGTCCCCGCGACCCGAAGCAATGAACCGGCCAGCCAACGCCAGCGACTCCACCAGGTCAGCGTCGACAGAGACAGCAACAGGGACGACAGGGTCAGGCGCCTGGGCCGGTGGGGCGGCCGCCAGCAACCTCTCCGCCCGCCTGGTGTCGTCGCCATAGATGCCGTCCACCCAGAGCGCCCTCATCGGATATTTACCCAGGTCGATGAGACCAAGCTCGGGGCGAGCCAGGGCCGCCGCCCAGAGGTCCGCCTGGAGGTCCTTGACTTGCTGACCGACAGGGACGTCCGGGAGGTCGATGGCGGCCTGGTCGAGGTCCGGCAGTTCGTGACCCAGGACGGCCCCGGCGAACACGGCCCAGGTCCGGTCCGTCATATCTGGGTCCGTATGGTCCTGCTCTGGAATCTGGCCGTGACCAAACCAGCCGCGGCCGTCGTCCCATTGCTGGTTGGTGGCCTTGCGGTAGGGCTTGGTCATGCGCCCCAGGGGGAACGCTGGGAGGACCCAGCCGGTGGCGGTGAGCCAGCGGAGCAGAGCGGCCAGGGCCACGAGTAGCTCGGTGGTGTGCTCGTGACCGGCGTGGCCCTCCAGCTCGATTTGGATGGCGCCGTCCGTGTTGGTCTCCACCCCGCCGCGACGATTACGTAGCGCCCGCGAGTAGTGGTCCAGGCGGTAGTGCTGGTGGACGGCCCCGGTGGCGAGGACGGTGAAATGAGGGATTCCTCCGCTCTGGGGGTACCAGTTGAGAACTCCGCCGCTGGCCTGGTTGAAATCGTTGAGCGAGGAGGGGCCGCCCTGGGTGGTGTGGGCGACGCCCTTGCGGTTCTCGGGGTCACGGAACGCGGCCGTGGGCCACTCTTCATAGGCGGTCCAGATGGCGTCCGGGTAGATGACTTGGCGCTCCATCAGACGTCCTTATAGACGGCGGTGTTGATGGCGTCGGTCATCCGGTCACGGACGGCCTGGACCCTGTCCGGTGCTGCGGTGTTCTTCCAGACGAGGAGGTAGGTGGCGCCCTGGACCAGCATGATGCGGACGAAACACTCGATGGCGGACGACCAGGTGGCACCTATGGCCATGAGGGCCTCGGCGGCCGTCAGAGCCACGGAGGCACCCATGGCCACGAGCCAGCGCTGGGACTTGTCGCGGGCGATAGCGGCGAGGATGGGAATGAGGGGGGCGAGTGTGGCCGCCCACCAGGAAAGCTCGAAGATGGTCATGGGGTAGGTCCCTTTCATTGTTGAGGCCACCCACACTACTGACCGGCGAGCCCTCCAGGCGGACGCCACCCACCTCGAGGTCTAGAAAGTGACAGTCCCCGCCTCCGTCAGACCAGTCCCTCCAGAGGCGGCCACGGCCGTCCCCGTGGTTCGCGCCGTGACGTTGTCGATCCGCTTGAGTGCGGTGGCGGCGAGGACGAGGAGCTGGGTCTCGTGGCAGTCAATGAGGAGGTCGGAGGAAATAACCTCGTCGGTCGCTCCCAGTTTGACGGCCCTGTTGACGGTGCCGGTGGTGACCTCGTCGCGGAAGGTGCAACCGCGGGCGACGGTCTGCCGGTTACTGGAGGTCTCCAGCAACACCAGGAGGGTGCCGGTGGTGTTGTGCACGTACAACCCGACGAACTCGGCCAGGCCGTCGTGGAACGCGTAGATGACCCTGGAGGAGGTGTTGGGGTTGCTCGTGACGAACGTGTCGCCCACACTCTTCCAGTAGGCCAGCGGGGCTCCGTCAATGCGGGCCATGTACTGGATGGCCTCGGTGCCAGTGTCCTCGAAACGATTGTTGCGGGTCTCCAGGCTGGTCGCTGCTGGGGTGGCGCTGGGTCCGTCCCCGATGAACAAGGCCGGACCGGAGAAGGCGCCCACCCACTCGACTGACTCCACGCGGATGGAGCCCTGGAAATACCCGACGGTGTTAGATGCGATGAGCCCCTGGGAGGCGACTGGGCTAGAGCCCTTGACGTCCACCACCTTGAGGTCGCCGGTCATGAACGAGGTGGTGTTCCGGCCTCGGACGATGCTGATGGGTTCGGTGACGGCGTCCGCTACGACCCCGGAGATGGAGACGCTATGGCCTCGCTGGAACTCCACGACGGCCCCATCGTTGTCGGCCTGCCCGAACTTGGAGCCCAGGCGGGCGCCGTCGAGGAGGAGGGACCCACTGTTCATGGCGACGACGGAGTAGGCGCCGTCCACGGTGACGTTCTCGACGTTGACCTGGTCCGTGGTCACTCCGCTGGACCCAGCATTGACAGCAAGGGCGCCAGAGGTCGAGGAGTCGAAGTGGAAACCCACGACACTGTTGATGTCCCCCTGGGCCACCACTCCGTTCTCGAATGCGCCCAGGACCTTGTCGTCGGTGCTCCGGTAACTGGAGCCCAGTTGGTAGCGGAAACCAGTGAGGACAGAGGTCTGGCCCTCGGCCTTGAGGTCGTCCACCCAGATGAGGTTGCCGATAGTTCGACCCACGATGCTCTGGAGTTTCGCTGCGCTCTTGAGGACGTTGCGGAACAGGGAGTCCCGGATGGTGACCTGGGTGCGGTCGAGGGCCGCCTGGTTGGCGGTGGTTCGCGCAGCGTCGCCAGCGTCCTCATAGAAGAAAACGCGCACCCCGTCAGAGTCTGGGAACAGGAGGCCGCCCCCGTTCCGCTTGGTCCAGATGTCAGAGAAAAGACAAGCGTCGAATAGATGGGAGACCGGCGCCAGGTCGTCGGCCCCGTCCGAGTTGTTGGAAATCCAGGCGCCTCCGCAGAAACCTCCAATACCTCCGGTGTCGGTGACGGTGGTGATGTTGGACCAGGAGCATCCGCGGTGCTCGGTGTGGGCTCCCAGGTAGTAGGCGGAGCCGTATTGCTTGTGGTTCTCGGCCCCGTTGACGCTCCTGTAGTGGACGTCCGTTTCGTTGACCTGGGCGCCGTAGTCAATCATCCCCGTCTCCGCCCCGTCGATGAACGAGTGGCCACCTCCGTCGAATGTGACGCCGGAGATTTCGACGTCTCCCTGGAACTCGATGGCTGGACCGGCGTGGCCTCCGGTGGCCGTCAAGATGGGGTTGCCTATCCCCTCGACTTTGATGGTGTCGGGGACCTCGATGCCTGGGGCGTAGCTGGCGTCCTGGTCCACGACGAGCCAGGCCACGTCCGATGTCAGAGCGGCGACCAGGTCCCCTCCGAAGTCTCGGGACAGGAACCGGACCGGAGAGGCGTCTTGGTGCCAGTCGCTCCCGTCGTAGGTCAGGTCCACCCTCTGACCTCCGGTGTAGTCGCGGAGGGTGCCGTTGATGCTGACCGACATCGAGCCGCCTGTTGCGACAGTCAGGCGGACCATGTCTCCGGGGTCGGCCGTTGCCGGGAGGGTGACGGTTCCGGTGGCCACGTAGGAGCCGCCGACCTTGGCCGTCTCCCCGTCTGCCAGGGCGCCCAGGGGGCGGAGCATCACCTCCTGGTTGTCGCGGACTTGGCGCCCCCATAGAGATATGGGGAAATTGACGGCGGCGGTCGGGATTTGGTGAGTGGCGAGGTCCACGTAGGTCATCGGCTTGGGTTCCTTGTTGGGTGGGTGTCCGCCCAATAGTACGGCCCCGCCCCTACTGTCGAGGTCATGTCCAGAGGAGGCCGCCCCTGGAGGCGCAAGTGTGAGCGAGTCAGACGGGAGGAGTCCCATTGCTGGCTATGCCATCGGGAGATAGACAAGTCCCTGGAGTACCCGGACCCTGGCTACTTCTCCGTGGACCACGTTGTCCCGGTCAGCAAGGGCGGAGGCGACGAGAGGTCCAACCTCCGCGCGGCCCACCTCGAATGCAACCAGTCGCGGGGCAATAGTGACCCAGAGCGGACACGGCCTCAATCTCGGGAATGGTGAGATTTCCCACGGAGCGTGGCGTTTTGGCTCTGCCGGCGGAGCATTTCGCCCACTCTCCGTGGGGATTTCGAGCTCAATTTTAGGCCGGTTCTACGGTCACCAGCGGGGTGTCCACCAGGCCGTTGACGCCAGCGGTGGACTTGCGGCCCAGGGTGACGACGGTGTCCTGGCGCTCCGCCGTGATGGTGGTGGTGGAGTCGGCGACGGCCAGGCGGAGGGTCTCCTCGCCCAGGCGGACGTCAACAGACTGTCCGACTCTGGGGATGGACCGGAACCTGGACAGCTCGAAAGTGACGGCCAGGGAGCGGCCGCCAGTGAGGACAGCGGCCTGGGCTAGATCGGTGAGAGTTGCGCCGTCTGCCCCTGCTTGCTGGCTAAGTGCCTCGACGCGGCGCCATGGGTCCCCTCCGCTCGCGTCGAACACGGCGGAGGCCCTGTCCGCTCCGTCCCCTTGGCCCAGGTAGTAGACCGCGGAGGCTGTTGCTGGGACCACGTCGGCGTCGATGGCGGAGGCGGTCCCGGCCTCGATTGAGACGGGGAGGTCGAGGTGGTCGAGGGGTTGGACGGAGAACTCCAGGGAGCCCTCTGACCATCGTGTCTCCATGCGGTAGTCGCTGGTCCCGATGGCGGCGGCCGCCACGTCTCCCACGAAGGTGTAGCGGGCGGAGATGGATGCCTGGGGACCCAGGCCGGTGTCCGTGATTGTCCAGCCGGGGAACGCTCGGCCTGGTCCGGCGTCTGGCCCCATGTTCGCGGCGATGAGGGCGGCGACAGCGGAGCCGACAGGGCCGGTGGCCTCGAACCTGTCGGAGTGTTCAGGTGGGAGGGCGAGACGATGCCAGAGGGTGGCGGTGTCGTCTGGGCCGGTGGCGGCGATGGTTGCCTGGGCGCGCTGCCGTCCGGCCGCTTCGTAGCTGTAGCGGAGGCGGGCGCCGTCGTTGCCCACTCCGATGGGGCCGGAGAATAGTTGCTCGTCGGTCTCTGGGTCGAGGACCACGATGCCGTCGCCTGGCTGGGAGAGGGCGGACGCTCCTGGGTGGTTCTCTGGGTAGGTCAGGACCCAGCCGCCGCGGCCGTTGAGGGCTTCGCGGTAGATGAGGGAGACGTAGCCGGTGGTGAGGTCGGCGGTGGATTCCATCGAGCCGTTCCTGGCCAGGACCTTTAGGAGCATGTCAGCCACTTGTCATACCAGCGGACGGATGCGGACGGCGGGTTGTTGTTGCCTTCCAGGCCGATGATGTAGGGGGTGGCGGTTGAGGGCGGGAACGACCAGAAGGTGGACCGGACGTCGATGTCGCTGTATCTGTTGGCGCCGTTGACGGTGACGGAGCGGCGAGCGGGGTCGGTCACGATCTCCAGGGTTTCGCCGTCGAGGACGTCGCCGTTGAACCATAGGAGGAGGTCTCCCAGGCGGGCGGCGAATGAGGTGAATGGGCCGTCCACCTCCCAGGTTGGCCATGATTCCACGGCGCCGTATTCGCCGATGAGTCCAGAGTCGAAAGACTCGGCGTAGACAGGCCCCCACATTGCGCCGTCGTCCCAGAGTGCTGTTGGTTCATCCCAGAGCGGGGTCACGTCGCCGGAGAAGTCGAGGACGTCGGAGCGTTCCGGGCTCCTCCAGTAGGGGTCCTCTGCCCGAAATGCCAGGATGACCTTGGCGGAGCGCATCTCACAATGGAGGATGGAGAGGCCGGTCTGGCCTCCGATGAGGACGGCGTCTATGTGTCGGTCGTTGAGGGTGCCGTAGGGGCTGGTGTAGGTAAAGGTGACGGGGTCGTCTTGGAGGACGGGGTCCACTCCGTCCATGAGGCGGGCGATGACCTGGTCCACGGTTTGGGTGTCGTCTGTTCGGATGGTGAGGGGGAGGATGATGTCGCGGGCGCCGTGGGTGACGGTGGTGATCTGGGAGCCGGGGAGCCCCACGAGGGGGCGCTCCCGGAACCTCGACGGAGGGCCGCCCCAGAGGGCCGGGTTGGAGCCCAGGCGTAGCTCTGCGTTGGTGTCGCCGAATGCTCCGGTGGCGCTTTCTCCGTAGATGAGGGGGACGGTGAAGTCTCCGCGGCTCATGACTAGCTGGCGGGGTCCCATTACTGTCCTCTCAATGCTTGGGCCAGGCGTAGCTCGTCGTCAATTGAGCGGCCGTCCTGGACGATTAGGTTACCGATGAGTGGTCCCGTTGGCTGGGAGCTGCCCCCGTTGGTTTCCAGGGCGGCGAGCTGGTCGCCGGTGAGGACGAACTCTCCGGCCTCCAGGAGGTTGATGGATTCGTTGGGTGCGATTCCCAGGGCACGGGTGGTGCTCCGCCGTATGCGGCCGACTGGGCCGCCGTCGTGGAACAGTCCGCCGATGTCCACGCCGTCGGCGTTGAATATGACAGGAGGGGCGACCTCTGGGGCGTCGCCTCCGCCGCCTCCTGGGAGGTCCACGAATGGGATGCCTGGGCCGAAATCTCGGATGCCGCCCAGGATGTCGGTGACCTTGTCGTAGATGGACTGGAGTGGGGCCACGACGGCGTCGAGCAAGAACTGGCCGATGCCCTCCAGGCCAGCCTTGAGGCCGTCCTTGAGCTTGGTGAACAGGTCGCGGCCAGCGTTATAGAACGTCGTGGCCAGGCCGACTATCCAGTCCTTGATGCCGTTGAATCCCTTGATGACAGCGGAGCGGGCCAGGTTGATGCCGTAGGTGACGCCCGCCTTGGCGCGGTCGAACACGGCCAGGGCGGCGTCGTAGAAATCCTGGGCGGTGTTTCGTATCCAGGACTTGATGCCGTTCCAGGCGGCGACGATGACGCCACGGACGGCGGACAAGGCTGATGATGCGGCGCCCTTGATGGACTCCCAGGCAGCGTCTATCGCTCCCTTGATTCCATTCCAGCCAGCGGATGCCCCGGCCTTGATGCCAGCCCAGGCGGCGGAGAGGACGCCCTTGATGATGGCGATGGCCGCGGAGACGGTGCCCTTGATGGCCTCCCAGGCGCCGGAGACGGTTTGCTTGATGGCCTCCCAGGCCGCTGACCAGTCGCCCTTGAGTACGGACGTGAATGTTCGGATGATTCCCTGGATGACATCGAGGACTCCGCTGATGACTTGCCGTATGCCGTTCCAGACGTCGGTGGCGACCTTGGTGATGTCCTCGCCCCACTTGTCCCAGATGGTAGAGATGACGGCGACGGTTGTTTCGATGATGGCCTTGACGGCCTGGATGGCGCGCTTGACGGCGATCTCAATGGCATCCCAGACGTCCTCTATGATCTCCTGGATTTGCGGCCAGTAGACCTTGAACTCGTCCACCAGGGCGGACACGACACGGAGGACCACGTCAATGACGTCCTCGATTGTCTCCTGGACTCGGGGCCAGTATCGCCGGACCTGGGTGACAACATCCTCGCTGACCTCCACGATGCGCTCGATGGCCTCGACGGCGAACTCCATGGCCACCTCGATGGCCTCCTGGATTTGCGGCCAGTACTTCTTGAACTCCTTGGTGAGCTTCTTGACGAAATTGGTGATGCGCTTGACGACACGGCCGACGACCTTCTGGATGTCTGGCCACTTCTCCAGGAACTGGTCCACGAGGTCCTCGACCACGGGGAGGACCTTGTCTCCGATGAACTCGGCGAGGCGCTGGAACCCCTTGCGGCGGATGCTTGAGAGCTTGGACTGGAGTGTGTCGCCCATGGCCTCGGCGGTGGCGAGCGCCTGGCCCTCCACCACGGTGAGGCCCTCTCCGGCGCCTTGCATGGCCTCCAGGAATGCGGGGATTTCGGAGGTGCCCAGGTCCTCCAGGGGCGTGCCGAACAGGGCGATGGCGGCGTTGGCCTGCTCCACTGGGTCCTCGATGCCCTGGAGGCCCCGGATGATTCCGAACGTTGCGTCCCTGGCGGCGTCTCCGCCCTCCAGGAGTAGCTCGGCGTAGAGGTCGGCGTCCTTGCCCATGGCCTCGAATGCCTCGCGGCTGGAGGCGCTGGCGTCGGTGCCTCGGATGGTTAGCTCCTTGATGGCGTCGCCGAACTTGTCGATGCCGAACACGCCGGACTCGGCGAAGCCCGTGAGCCGAGAGAATGTCTCCTCCCCGTTGAACCCCAGGTCCGCGAAGAAATCGCCGTATTCGTTGCTGGCCGCAAATAGCTCCTCCCGGATGGTCGCTGGCATCGCACCCAGGCCAGCGTCGAACAGGTCGAACGCCTCGTCCGCGCTATCGACCAGGCCAGCGGAGACGGCCTCACTGGCCGCGTTGATGGCCTCGGTGACGTCCACGTCGTACTTGTCGGCCAGGGCGAGCGCCTGAATTCCGGCGTTCTCGAGGTCGTCGCCGACAGTCTCGCCCAGCTTGCTGCCCTGGATGTCGGCGAGGACCTGGGCGACCTCCTCGACGGAGCCGCCCCAGTTGTTGGAGTAGACGGCGGCGGCGTCCTCTATGAACTCCTTGGCCGCCCCGCTACCCAGTCCCAGTTGCTCGCCGAACTTGGCGGCGAGACCCTGCTGGTCCATGGCCTCTATGAATCCGGCCGTGACGCTTGCGGCGACAGCGACGCCAGCGGCGGCGGCGCCACCCTTGAGGATGGAACCGGCGCCACTGGCGAAGTCGGAGAGGATACCAGACGACTCTCGGACGCCCGCCTTGAGGCCGGAATTGTCGGCCAGAATCTTGGCGGTGATTGTCGTCTTGCGAGCCATGGGGCTCCCTTCCTATCGGCGGCGCTTGTTTGCTTTCTTGGCCGCTTTCTCCTTGGCCTTCTTGATCTCCCTGTATGCCTTGAGGAGGGCCTCCTCCTCGTCGGTGTCGAGTGACATGTAGGTCTCCCAGGAGACCCCGGTGTGAAGGCAGGTGATCCAGGCCGCCTTTAGCTCTTGGCGGTGGTTCGCTTCCCAGCGGGCGCTTTCGCTTTTGGGGCCTTCTCCTCGCCCGCCAGTTCGTAGTCGCTGTCCAGGAATTCGTCCCAGGTCATGGCCTCGTTGCCGGGGACTCGGCGGACGGCGATGTAGAGCAGTTCCATCTCCAGGGCGAAGATGTCCACGCCGTCTGGCATGACGACCTCTCCGTCCTCGTCGCGGCCGGTGCCCATGAGGTCGGCCATGGTGCATCCGGTGTTCTTGCCGAAACCCAGCTTTTCGCGCTTGGTGAGTGTGGAGAACTCGGGGGCCTTGAGTGTGTTTGCCTTGGTTGCCATGGTGGTTTGCTTCCTTGTTTGTAGGTGACTCAGTCGAGCCCGTGGTCCCGGATGATCCGGGCCAGGCCCCTATCGTAGATGGCCAGGACCTCGGGGAGTGACAGGTCGATGGCGTCGTAGATGAATGGCTGGGGTTTGATGCCTCTGGCCTTCCAGCCCCAGTGAATGGGAGGGGCGTATGGGAGGGAGCCGAAACCCACGCGGACCACGCCGGTCTTGGCCTGGGCGGAGGAGCGGACGGAGCCCTTGAGGCGTCCGGTGCGGACGGGGACGAGGCGCTCGGCGACTTGCTCGACGTGGTCGGCGGCGGTGGCGTGGACCTTGCGCATGTTGTCGGTGGCGCCCTCCACCTTGCGGAGTCCTCTGATGAACTCGGGGACGCCGTCGATTTCAACCTTGGGCTGGGTCATGTTGGTCCTCCCTGGAACGACAAAAACCCCGCCCCGTGGAAGTTGGTCACCTACGAACCAAGTTTCCAGGGGCGGGGTCGGCCGGGGTTGCCGCTTGCTAGGCGGTGGCGAATACGGGTTCGCCGATGGCGGTGAGCTCGAAATCGAATTCCGTCTTTTCACCGATGCCAGCGTCGACAAATGGGACCGATGGCAGGAACGCCTCGAACGTCGCCGTGGGGTTGCCCACTGCTGGAGTCCCAGCGGCGTCGGTTGGTTGGATGAGGATGGTCTTGCGGGTCTTGCGCATCGCGTGCAGGAGGTTCCAGGCGCCGTCCGCTCCGAACGACTGGAGGAGCGAGATGGACGAGGTCCAGGTGGTAGTCCCTGGTTGCTCCAGGCCGGGGGCACAGAACGTCTCCACGTCCTCCAGGTTGTCCTCGGGGACCAGTGAGAGGTTGCGGCCGTGGCACTTGAGCTGTAGCTCGTTGGGGCCGCCTGGGTCGATTGTGATGAGTGGGTCCACCATCAGGTGAGCGTCAGCCATGGGGTTGCCTTTCGTTTGCGGGGGTTGTGGGTTCCGGGTTCCAGGCTACTCGGTGGACCTGGAGCTGTCGGTCTTAGTCGTCGACCTTAGGAGGCTTAGCGCCCTCAATGAGGTCAGGGCGGACACGGGTCAGGAAATCGAGGGTCCGGCCGGGTGGCACGGTGTCGCCCTTTTTGTAGGTGGTCCCGGCGTGCTCGAATGTGCCGGTGGCCTTGAATGTCTTGGGGGTCGTCTTCATGGGTCTGTCCTTACTTGAGGGTGGTGGAGAATGGGGCGAGGGTGACGACCATGGCCAGGAGGGAGGAGGACTCCGCCACGGAGGACGGGGGGCCGCTGGTCATGGCTCGGGGGCACTGGGCTCCGCTGGGGAGTGGTTGCTTGAATAGCTCGGCGAATAGCTCGACGACCCACTCCTCTAGCTGCTCCTGGGCGGCGACGAATTCGACGGCGGAGGCGAGGAGGGTGATTTGGAAAGTGACGTCCACGTCGCAGAACGTTCCGTCCGCTGCTGACAGCCAGTCCCCTGGGGCTGGTCGGATGCCTGCCGTGTCTGGCTGGGGGTCTCCCTCGACGTCGGAGGCGCATGGGATTCCCAGGACGGCGGTGACGGCGCCCGCGATTTCCTCGCGGATGGTGCGGAGACGGGTCATGCCTCTGGTTGGTAGACGTACTCATGGAGCATGCGCTCGACGTCGGCGTCTGCTCCGCTGACTCGGACGAGTAGTTCCTGGGTGGCGATGACTCCGTTGGCGGAGTGGCGGCGGGTGAGGAGTCGGGCGCCGTCGAGGATGAGGGCGTCGCGGATGTCTGGCCAGCAAGTGTCTCCGCCCAGGTCGCTGGCGTCCGGGTCGTAGTTGGCTGGCATTGTGTCTGGATAGATGCGTCGCACGGCGAGCCGCTTGACGGTCTCCATGAGGTCGCTGACGAAAGGCGCGGCGGCCTGGGCCGTTGAGGTGTCTGTCCCCAACCATGTGGTGAGGTCGGCCCCTACGGGCCAGGCCACTGCGCTCATCTCGTTACTTGCCTTTCTTCTTGGCTGCCGCCTTCTTGGCGGGCGCCTTCTTGGCGGGCTTGCCTGCCATGAAGTCGTCCAGCGTCTGGCACTGGTCGGCGGTGACGCCGTCAGGGAGTTGGTCCTTGCGGAACTGTTGCCCGCGATAGACCAACATGGTCACGTCTGCCATGACTACGGAGCCACCGTGGCGAGGCGGACAACGTTGGCTGGCTGGAGAACGTCGTTCATGCCTCGGGTCTCACCCAGGACGGTGAGCTTGTTCTCCTTGAACTGGTCGTTAACCCAGCCGGTGCGGACACTGACCGGCGAGCGCGAGACCCACATCAGCTCCTCAATCGGTCCCAGGTAGGCGGTGCCTGCTGGGATGGCGGAGGTGCCGAACTTCTGGAGGTCCCATGGCTTGGTTGCTCCGCCGCCGTATGCGCCACCACCAAGGAACTGGCCGTTGGCGTCCGTGAGGAGGTCGAGGCGGGCGGAGTCCATGTTGTTCATGAGGAGGCCGGTGGCGTCGGAGAATTCCTCCACGCCAGCGATGCCCATGCGGATGGTGGTGAGGAGGTCGGTGTCCCAGGCTTGGACCTGGACGCCGGTCAGGGCGGCGAGCCAGGTGGCGGCCTGGGCCTCAACGCGGCGGAGCACCCCGTTAATCATCACCGTGTCAATGAGTGATTTCATGTACTCATTGTCTGCCAGTGCCTCCTCGGTGATCTCGATGGAGTGCGCGATCTTGACGACGTTCTCGGTGAAGTCCGCGAACGTGAGGTCGCTGGGTGGCTTGGCGGCGCCCTCGGCGACGACGTCGGCGCCGTTGACGAAGGTGGCGCGGGTCGTGGTGATGGAGTCGCGGCGGGTGCTCATGCCGGTGTTCATGGCCGCCAGGAGTCGGCGGGCCTTGAATTGTGGGCCGACCACGCGGATGGGGCCGGTGCCGGTGTTGTTCGCCTCGACCAGGTTCTTGGTTTCCACGCCGGTGCCTGGCTCCATTGAGACCACGCACTGGTCGCCGGAGGGGAGGCCGTCGGCCTTCTCGATGGCGGTGGTGTAGCCCTTGGACTCGATGAACTGGTCGCCCAGGCTCTTCTCCTCCACTGGTTGGGCGGCGCCCTTGATGAGGTGGAACACCTTGTCGCCGATGGCGTCGGTGATGTCCTTGGTTTCGCCGTCGTCAGCGGCGCCAGACTCGGCGCCTCCGGCGTCGGTGGCGGCGGCGGCGGTGGCCTTGAAACCATCCAGGAGGGCCTTGCCCTCGGCGGTCTTGGTTTCGACCTGGTCGCCTTCCTTGATGAGGCCGTCGAGGACGCCAGCCTCGACCAGGAGGGCGTCGTAGCTCTTCTGTTCGGTGTCGTCCATGGGGCGCTTTGCCTCGTCGGCTTGCGCCTGGAGGGCTTCCATCTTGGCGACCTTGTCGGCCAGTGCGTTCTTGAGTGACATGGGGTTTCTTTCCTTGTTCGGGTGGTGGGGTTGCGTTAGAGGCCGTGCTTGAGCTTCAACAGTGCCAGGCGGTTGCGGGCGTCCATAGATGCCTCCGGGGCCTCGTCTTGCGAGGGGCCGGTGGGGACTATGTCGGCGGACTTTGCCTCAATCATTGCTGTCTTTGGGTTCATACCTCGGAATAGCGGGCCTGCCTCGAATACTTGCATTTCAAGTATTTCACGCAGAGTCCGGCCCTCGTGGGTTATCCGGTTGAATCGCGTGACCTTGAATGTGAGGGAGAACTCGCGGATGCGGCCGCCCTTGAGGAGCTTGAATACCTGGCGCGCCCGGACGTCTTCTTTCTCCTTGTCCAGTCTGGCGTGAATCCAGAACCCACCATAGGGTCGCAGCTCCTCGGGGAGGAGAGGGTCGCCAGCGGCCAGCTCTTTCATATCCAGGGCGTATCCGATATGGGACGCCGGGTCATTGAAATCGTGAGCCCAGAGCACTGGCATGGGCTGGGCCGGGTTGCCCAGCCAGGCGGCGATGGCCTTGGCGACGGCGCCGTAGCGGATGACGTCGTTGTTGAAATCCACGACGTCGTAGACGGCCACGATGGCGGTGAATTCGTGGTCATCGCTTTCGAGGACTTTGACGGAGACGGGGAATGCCTTGGTTTCCATGGCTGGCTGGGTGGTGGTCATGGGGTTGGCTCCTCTGTTGGGTTGGCCTCGGGGTCTTGGATGTAAATGGGGATGACCAGCTTGTCCATGGCTGGGTCGTCGTGGAATCGGGGGAGGTTGAGTTTCTCGCGGCCCTCGTTGGGGGTGAGTGTTGGCACCCCGGTGGCCTTGGCGATGGCCTCCATTTGTTCCCCAAGGTTGCCCTGGTTGCGGGTGGTGGAGAATTCGACGTACTCGTCCGGGGCCGCTCCCACGATGGGGAGGAGGCGGAGGTTGTATGCCTGCTGGACTTGGACGACGAACGAAGAGAGGACGGCGCTGTCCAGTATTTCGTTGTAGGCGGACACGTTTGAGTAGTTGGCGGAGTCGCTGGCGCCGACCAGGGTGGCGTCGACTCCGAAGAATGAGGAGACCTCTGCCTTGGAGATGACGCGGGCGGCGACTTGTTGGGCGTCGTGAGGGGACAGTCGGTTGACCTCCTGGACCTTCATGCCGTCCTCTAGGAGGCGGGTGCCGCCCTTGGTTCCGCCGCTCCATGAGGACTTGAATTTGTCGCGCACTGGCTTGGACCAGGAGGGGGCGGCGAGGGGGCGGCGGATGACGACGTCGAGGCGGGCGCCGTTCTCCCAGAGCTGGGCGCTGTACTTGGCGGACTCGTCTTGTTCCACCAGGATGCGCTTGATGGCGTCGATGGGTGACCCCTTGGAGGGGTAGGTGTCGAGCCAGAGAAAGTTGTCGAGCGGCCAGACGATGGAGTCGCCGTTGGGCATGTTCTGTCGGATGCCCTCGACCCCGCTGATGCTGTCCCGGTGGAACTTCCAGGTGGCTGGGTCCAGTCTTGAAATCTGCCAGCCGTGGTCTCCCATTGTGACCATGGCGGCGTAGCGGTCCCACATGCAGAGGTCCACGATGAGGTCGAACATGAATTCGTAGGGGGTCCGCTTGGAGCGTCCGCCCTTGTATGGCATCGGGTTGGCCATGAGCTTGGCGGCCGCCGTCTCGCGGTTGCGGATGCGGTCGCCGTTGTCACCCCTGCTGAATGAGTGGGCGACGAGCTGGGCGGCGTTCTTGGCCAGGAATTTGACGACGGTGCGGACGTGGGGTTGCCATCTCCAGATGTGGTGCGGGTGGGTGGAGAATGTGTTGCCGTCCCCTGCCAGGAATGACTCATAGTCCAGATACCCGCCATAGGTGTCGACTCCGTCGATGTTTTGGAGGCCGGGGGTGTTGGGGAGTCCATCGGCGAACGAATAGACGCGATTGTCGAGGGAGACACTGAGGCCCCCGGAGCGGATGAAATCCATCAGACTCGGACCTGCCAGACGGTCACGCGGCGGACCTCAATGACGACGTATTCGCCGTCCATGGGGACCATGCCCTGGTCAGTGTGGGCCTCGGCGTTAGCCAGTCGCATGAGCCGGGGGCCACGTCCGACCAGGAGGCCGTCGATGGCCTCGCCCGTGTCGAGGTGCACCGTGACGGGGCGACCGTGGAGGGACTTGGCGCGCCATCCCGCCGCGCCTATGGCGAGGAGGATGGGGGCGGCGACGAGGAGGGCGAGGACCATGGGGGTAGATGGTAGTGGCCTCTACCATACGGAGGCGCCACCCCTGGGGCATCACCTCTAGAACGGGTCGAAATCGTAGTCCTCGTCATAGGCGGTGGACTTGGGCTCGATGGCGCCGGAGGCCCAGACCCCCACGGTCATGGCGGCGAGGGCGACGGCGGCGGAGCTTTGTGCCCAGGCCCAGCGCTGGACCTTCTCGCCGTCCTCGCCCTGGGCGACTCCGTAGGCTCGGACGTTGGCGGCGCTGATGGCGTTGGTGATGTCGATGTCGCCCAGGTGCCAGAGCTTGCCCTCCTCGATTTGGTTGGCGACGTTCTGGCAGGCGGAGACGTAGCCGGTGGTCCCTACTCGGACGACGGGGACCTCTGGTGTGGCGGCGGAGCAAACACCCTCCACCTCCTTGGCGAGTGAGCTGGCTGGACCCATTGAGTCGTAGGCCACGGCGTCCGGCCGGTTCTTGGCGACGAGGGCGGCGAGTCTTGCGGGGACCCAGGTGATGCCGGGGGAGGATTCGATGGTCTCGGTGTGGAGGTCTCCGTCGACTCGGTGGCCGGTGGCGTTGATGAGGGCGCCGTCCTGTTCGGGGTTGAGGGCGACGGTGTAGACCAGGCCGCCCTCGATGCTGGACTTGCTGTCGACCTGGGCGGCCCAGTCCCCGGTGGCAATCTTGTCCTGTTTGGTTCCCTTGTCTCCGGGGAGTGGGTCCCAGGCGCCAAGGTGTTCGCGGACGAATGTCTTGGGGAGGAGGAGCCGCTGGTTGACCATCCAGTCCTCATTGAACCTGCCGAACTCCATGGCGGAGCTGGCCAGGTACCAGTTGGCACGGTCGTCCTCGTCCGGGAGGATGAACACTGGCCGCCCGTGCTGGTCCATCGTCCAGCTTTCCGCGGTGCGCTCCAGCCACACCATGGTCCCCACTCGCTGGACGAACGAGCCGCCAGCAAAGTCCTTGCCGTTGGCGATGATGGCCTTGAGTCGGAGACCCCACCAGTAGGCGGATGAGGCCAGGCCGCCAGAGCCAGCGAACCATATTTGGGAATGTTCGGCGACGCCACTGGCGGGCGAGCTGGCGGCGACGTGCTCCTCCGGGAGATGCTGGGCCTCGTCGTAGACCACCAGGGACACGTCGTCCAGGCCGCGGCCTGCCTTGCCAGAGCGAGCACGGTAAGCGATCACGCCACCAGACAGGAACGAGATGGTGGGGCCGGGAGACTTGCCGTATGCGATCTGGTCGATTTCGGCCTCCAGCCATGAGCCCATGATGGCGGCCTCCGCTCGGTCGAATGCGTTCTTGGCCGTCTCCATGTGGTGGGCCGTGTGCATGATGCGATCGGAGAGGACGTGGGCGCCGTAAAGCTCGCGCGCCTGGAGTCGTTCGCCCTTGCCGTCCTGGCGGGTGTCGCAATCGGCGACGGTCTTGGATTTCCAGGAGCCGCGCCGGTCCACGACCATCTCCTCCTGGAGGCATCCCGCTTGGTACGGGTCGAATGTCGTTCCTAGTGAGGCGGCGAACTCGATGCACTCGTCCGCCAGTGCGGTGGCCTTGCTCATTTCTTGGCCCCGGTCCGCTTGCCTGGTCTCCGGCCGACAGTCTTCTTGCGACTGGAGCCAGCCCCGCGGCGGCCCTCGAACTTGGCGACGGTCCCATCCTTGACGCCCTTGTCCTCCGCTGCTTTCTTCTTGGCGGCCGCCGTCTCCTCCTTGGCCTCCGCCGCCGCTCGGAGTCGGTCCGTGTCGATGCGGGTCAGTCGCTCGTTGATTTGCCGAAGCTCCCGCGACAGCGTCGATGCCTTGGAGCCATCGGTCTCCGCCTTGAGCAATTTGCGGAGCTGGACGCGCTGTTCCTTGAGGTCCTTGATTTCCTCGGTGCGCGCTTTCGACGTCGAGGAGCGCGAGCGCTTGCGGGCGGCGGAGCTGGCGGACTCGGTCATCGGCTTAGCGCCTTTTTGATTTCGCCCTCCAGGTCGCTAGGGGGGTCGAACGGAGAGAGGCAGTCTCCACGGGGGTGGGGGGGCTGGTGATTTTTCGAGCCCCCTGGGGGCTGGGGGTGGGGGGTGCCATGTGGGACTGTGCTGGAGGGTGTCTGGGTTGCCCGGATTTCGGCCTTGTACCAGGTGGGAGGGGGGGTGCCAGGTGGTATACTGGAACCAAGCAACCAGAAAGGCGCAAGATGCGCATTCAACCTACATACCAAACCATCGGCGCGGAAGGTGTTGGTAACTGTATGCCAGCGTCTATTGCAACGATCACTGGCATTGACCTGGCGGAGATTCCGCACTTCGTTGAGGCGGCGGTGGAGGCGGGGGCGGTGGCCGTTGATGGCTCCACCCTTGAGCCCATGGCCTGGCTCGGGGTGTTCGCCACGGTCCAGGGTTGGCTCACTCGGAACGGTTGGTCGCTCGATGTTGTCGAGCGCAACGGTGCGAGTCAGCTCGCTCACTCGGAGCCGGTGATGTGCTTGGCGTTGGTGATGTCCCAACAGGTGGAGGGTGCCCCCCACGTCATCGTTGTGGATGGGGCGGGTCGTCAAGTGTGGGACCCCCAGTCGCTCAATGAGCGAAGCTATCAGCCGGACGAGGTGCTGGCGATGGGGGCGGTGACCAAGCTGGCCTGGCCGCCTCGGGACTGAGTCGGTGGGTGTGGGGGGGTGGGTGGATACCCACCCCCCCTCCTCGTTTTGGTTGGTCATGTTGTGGCCTGGTTGATGAGTTGGGTGATGGGTTCGATGGCTCTGGTGTGGGTGGCTGGGAGTCCCAGGTGGTTTAGGTCTGGGTCTCGGACGGCGGCCTGGGTGAGGTGCCACAGCCAGAGGGCGTCCGCCTCGTCCTCGCTGTTGCCGTCGTAGTTCAGGCGCCGGACGGCGGCCAGGAGGACGTCGGTCTTGCTGGCGTTGCCCTTGCCAGTGGCGTAGGTCTTGATGGCCTGGGGTGGGACCTCCACGAACTGTATGCCTCGGAAGATGAGGCGCTTGCGGAGGATGCCTCCGAACTCGGCGAGGTCGTAGGCGCTGGAACCCTTGGCGTTGTAGGCGTATCGCTCGATGGCGACGAGGGTGGCTGGCTCGACTGCCTCGACCACGTCGGCGGCGAGGTTGTCGTATCGCTCGATGCGGAGGCGAGGGCTGGCGTCCTGGTCCTGGTGCTTGGTGCTGGTGTGGACGCTGGCCTCGCCTTGGGGGTTGATGACTCCGGTGGCTCGGATGCTGGGGTCGATGGCGGCGATGAGGTGGCTCATGGTGTTGGCTTTCTGTAGGTGGACTGGATGGTAGTTCGCGACACTCGCGACACTCGCGACAGGTGCGGCGGCCGCTCTGGGTGTCGCGAGTGTCGCGTGTCGCGTGGGGTTGCCGGAGGCCGGTGGGCTGACACGGTCACACAATCCCATAATCCCTGGAAACAACAGGGAGAGAGAGAGAGTTATCGTTTTGACCCTTTAACGCGACACGCGACTGGCGCGACACTTCGCCACTGTCAGCGGTTGCCTCGCGCTCTGGGTGGTCGGTGTCGCGTGGGTGTCGCGTCGGCTCCGGGACTGACGGAGGTGTCGCGAGGTGTCGCGAGGCGTCCACGACGGTCTGGACGAGGAGGGTGGTGTCAGAGCACTGGAGCGCCCACTTAGCCACTCCGCTGGCCGTGGTCCCGGCCGGTGCCACCCAGCCCGCCACCACCAGCTCCAGGAGTGCCGCCTCGACGTCCTCGGCCTTGTGAGCTTTCCCTCCTGGCGAGCGCGGCCCGGTGCGGGTGATGTCTCGAAGGGTGTAGGTCTCGGTGGCCCTCTCGTCTCCGTTGCGCTTGGTTCGGCACCACCACTGGACCAGCTCGACGGCCAGAGTGACGTCGGCCTCCTCGGCGGTGCCGCATAGGTTGACGATGTGGGCGAGCCAGTACTGGCCCAGCTCGATGGCGGACTGGACGGTGGCCACACCTATGTCCGGCGCCGGGACCCTCCCCCCCTCCATCTCAATAGCGAGATGGAACAGGACGGCGGCCCTGGCGGTCGAGGACACCAGCTTGGGGATGTGGTCGGTGATGCGCCCCTCATATTCTCCGCCTGGCCGCTGCTTGACCTCCAGGGATTGATGCCACGCCAGGAACGTCCGCTGGGCGTCCGGGTCGAGGCGAAACTCCTGGGTGTCCGCCTTGGCGATGCGCTCCAGGAGCTGCTCCCACTCCGGCGCCAGGTGCGGCGGCGGTGCATTGAGGACGGTGCGGTCGGCGTAGCCAGGGACGAAATACGGTTCCGCTGGCATGAACCTCTGGGTGAGACCCCGCCCCGCATACTCGGCGTTCCGATAGATGCGGTGGGCCACGATGGGTTGCATGGCCAGGCTGATGACAGCGCGGGCGTTGTCCACTATCAGCTCCCTCCCATCGGCGCGGTCCACGATGAGGCGGCCAGCGTCCCACCCTATGAGTAGGTTCTTGAGGGCCGGTGCCTTGCCTGGGTTGGCGTAGCGGTCGAGGGATTCCAGGAGGTCACCCTCGGAGCTGATGGCGTTGAGCTTGCCCCTGTTCCCGGCGAGGATGCGGACCATGCCCTCCGGGGTGAAGTCATCAGACCAGAACTTTCGGACCTCGGGGATGTCGACCTCCACTCGTTGGCCGATGATGCGGACGGCCTCGTCCATGGCGGCGCCTTGCTCTGTTGGGTCCTTGGCCTTGGCCGCCCGCTGCTCCTCAATGGACAGGGCCTTGTCGAGGACCCTGGCCTTGGACTCTGCCTCTGCCCGGACCATAGAGGAGCGGGCGCCCACCCTGTCGGCGGTGGACTCCAGGCCCTTGATGAGTCTGGAGATGGTGGGCGACTTGCCGCCTCCGGTGCGCATCGCCAGGACCAGGTAGAGGTTGCATGGTTCGATCCAGCCGCCTCCGATGTGGATGGTGGCCCCCGACTCATTCCCGGCCGCTGACAGACAGGCGAGGGCTTTCTGCCCTGGGACGGCCAGTGGGGTCTTGAGGGCGTCGGAGATGGCGGTGGTGTAGGTGCCGACGATGCCGGGGAGGACGTGGACGGGGAACGCCGGGGGATGCCTACGGACGATAAGCGGCCGGGGTTGACCCTCCACTGGAGGTGCAGACTCCGCCCCCGTTTCGCCACTCTGGGTGGCGGAATCGGGTGAGCTCGCAGCTGCCGGCGCCACTGTCCGTGGGATTTCCTCGAGCAAATCGTGGGAGTGAGTGGACGACTCGGCGGCCTCCAGGAGCCACGCATCGGACTCCGCATTGAGGACAGCGGAGGCGGCGGTCGAGTGGTCCCCTCCGTGGTCGAGCGTCGCCATCAGACCAAAGGCGTCATACCAGCGGTCTTGCTCCAGCTTGTCATCGGCGGAGGAGTGACAGTTGAATGAGCCGTCCGGGTAGGTGGTGCCGGACTTGCCAGCGGTGTCCTTGCCTGGGCGGCGCCAGTGCTGTTGCCCAGGTGGCGCCCGGTCTGGCATTGGGGTCCAGCCGTGACGGAGGAGGACCTCGGAGCATGGGGTCACGTCGTTGTAACGGTTCCCTGGTGTGTCCGCTCCATCGTGCTGGCGGAGCTGGTCCATGCGGCCGTGGTCGACTGGCTCGGCGAGGAGGTAGGGCTCCAGGTCGTCCAGGTCGTAGGTGACAGGTGTGTCCTTGTAATGGGCGGCCACGGTGGGGGCGAGGCCGTCCACCTTGATGTTGATGGTGCCGGGGAGTCGGAGGACTCTGTCCAGGTTGGACACGTTGTCGAGGTTGTATCCGGCCTGGACGAACCTGGCGTCCCATGTGTTGTGCCAGGCCCTGGAGAGGTCCGCGACGTCGGCGGCGTCCTGGGGCTCGGTGAATAGCCAGTAGAGGTGGAGGCCGTAGCCGGTGTCCACTACGGCGGATGGGCGGAGGGGGAACTCGGCGAGGATGGCGGCGGCCGCCTCTGGTGTCGGGTTGGGTAGCTGGCTGGGTTTGCGTTTGTGGGCCTGGTCGTGGTGGTAGTCCACGTCCAGCCAGAGTCCTGGGATGGTGACGACGTCGTCGCGGGTGCCGCGGCCCTCGACCACGTCGCGGCGGGTGCCTACCCCCCACCAGACGTTGTGCGTTCCGTGGAGGTCCTCGGCGACGATGTCGGCCAGGAGGTGGCGGTCGGCGACGGTGGCCCACTCGATGACCTGGTCCCCGGCGCCGTTGATGGCGAACAGGTTGAGGTATTCGTCCTGGGGGTGTTCGGAGTAGAGGAGGTCCAGCCAGTCGGTGAGTTGTTGGCGGTCGTCTGGTGTCATCGGTTGTTTGTCCTCGACGGGTTGGGGCGGAGATGGAGTGGGGTGTGGATGGTGCCGTCCAGAAGCTCGAACGAGCAAGGACCGGAGGGGCCGCGGTAGTTGTCCCAGACGTCGGTGCCGTCGTAGAACCTGGGGAGGCCCAGGCGTTCGCGGGCGTCGGCGAAATACTCGTGGGGGAATTGGCCGTCGTCAATGATGAGGGGCTCCTCCAGGACTCGCCTGGCGCACTCCTCCAGACAGGGGTCACAATGACCCAGCGCCCTGGTGTGACGGCAGAATCTCGGAATCACTGGGCGGCCTCTCTGGGGAATTGGTAGTAGGTGGTGGCCGGGGTGGCGGCCTGGGTTGGTGTGAGTGGGTCTCCGTTGTCGTGGTGACCCAGGCAGGCGAGGACAGTGCCTGGCGATGCCTCGACGGTGGCGATGACTCCGTGGGCGGTGAGACCCATGGCGGCGGGCGAGGTTCCCCAGGCGGCCAGGACGACGTCGGCGGCGCGTATCTCCTCGCTGGTCCTGGCTCGGTCCGGGTTGCCTCCCCATCTCCAGAGGTTGACGATGGCGAACGACTCGGCGCCCAGGCTGGCGGCGTGGTTGGCGGCGTGGCCCTGGGTGTCCTGGGTGCTGTCGAGTGGCTCCCAGGTCAGAAACAGGACCCTCATGACTTGCGCCATGGGGAGAGGGTGACGACGGCCTGGGCTAGATGGCTGGGAGACTCGATGGCTATGGCCACGCCGGTCACCATGTCGCTGATGTCGTTACCGTCGAGGGAGAGGCGATGGTCTGGCCCCTTGCTGGTGAGGATGAGGCGGCCCTCCCCCAGGTTGACGTGGAGGACTTCTGGAGTCAGGTCGACCACCTCGGTGACCTCGACCACTGGCGGGGGCATCTCGATGGGCCGGACCCTCTCGACCATCCTGGAGCTGGAGCACTCTGGGCAGTCGTAGACACGGAATTCGGCCTCCGTCCATCGTCGGCAGGCGAGGCACTTGAACCATCGGCGGAGGAGCTTGCGGTCTCTCATGCTGCTGTCCTTGTGAACACCAGGAGGCGCTCGGCGTCTCGCTCCCTCGTCGGAGACAGGCCGTATCCGGTGTCCGACTCGATGACGACCTCCTCGTCCAGCGCCCAGCCCATCGCCTCCAGTGTCGAGGTGTGCCAGCCGGGGACGTCCTGGAACACGTCGCCCTTATAGAAACCTTTCACGTTGAGGAGGAGCTGGCCGTTGGGCTTGACGAGCGGGGTGAATGCGGCCCAGGCGAGCCGGTGGAGGTCGCGGTAGTGGCGGCCCCAGTGGAGCGCCCCTCCGTTGCCGTGGGTGAGCTGGCGGCCCAGGTCGATGACGTACCCGAACCTGGACGTACCGTCTGGGAGTGTCGTGTCTGCTCCGCGGTTGCCGTAGGCGCATGAGGTGACGATGGCGTCCAGCTCTGGCCCCTTGCGCTTGTTCTCCAGGGCGGCCCGGTGGCGGTCGTAGGCCCAGAGGATGGAGTCGGCACACTCCGTGTCTGGGTGCATCGCCGCGTACTCCGGTTCTAGCTCGGTGGCCAGGATGGTGAGCTGGTCGCGTTTGAGGCGGCCACGGAGCTGGTGGAGGTCGTGGATGCGTCCGCTCCCGGCGTAGGGGTCCCATATGGTTCCGCCGTCGAGGTGGAGGCTGATGGCGGCCAGGATGGCGTCGGAGTATTTCGCCCAGTGCTTGGAGGCCGGGAGCGGGGACGATGAGGCCCATGAGAGGCCGCAGTCGGAGCATCCAACAGAGCGGACGCTTTCCGCCTCGATGGTTCCGGGGCAGTTGGACTTGGGGCAGTTGGAGGCGAGCGCTGGGAGGTTGCTCATGAGTATCGGGCCTCCAGGCGATTGCGGGCGGCGCGGCCGATGTCGGAGATGACTTTGGTGATGGGGCTTGAGTAGTAGTTGACCCTGGGCTCCCAGCGGCCGTTGGTGTTTGGGGTCTCGGCCTCTGTGAGACAGTGCTCGGCCCAGGAGGCGAACACGGCGGCGCATTGGATTAGCTCCTCCTGGCGGAGGGTCGAGGCGGTCGATTCGTCCAGGGCCTCGCCGATCTCCTCCAGGGCGATCTCTAGCCACTCCTGGTCCCACCTCCCGGAGAAGTCGGTCCCCCACTTGTCGTCCTGGCGGAGTCGCTCCTCGTGGATGGCGTCGATGACGTCCTGGGTATTCATGGTGTTTCTCCTTGGTAGGGTGGTGAGAGAGTGGGGGCGGTTGCAGACGAGGAGGCCGTCTATCTCCTGCCAGTTGGCCGGGGTCTTGGCCATGATGAGGGTGGACGGGTTGGCACCCCTGCCTCGGGGGGCGGTCCTGGATGGGGCGAGGTGCTTGACCTGGCCGCATAGATCGCATTGCCAGCGGACGTGGATGGCCATCAGTCGAGGTCCGCCCGATAGGGCAAGTCTGGAAGGTCGTAGTCCTCCTGGGATGGAGAGGCGCCGTATTCGATGAGGCAGGAGTCGCAAGTCCCGACCACGCCCTGGACCCCGCAGAGGTCACAGACAGGCGCGGCCGGGGCTTGCTGGCTCGGGGCGGGAGACTCGGAGGGGGAGTCCGTCTGTCCGTCCCGGCGTAGGTGCTCCACGTAGCACTGGGAGCCGCTGGGCTCCCCGTCTCGCGGGAGGCAGAAGATGGAGCCCTGGACGCCGACGATGGCCTTGGCCCCTGGGACTAGTTTGGCGTCGCAGAATGAGCAACGTGGGAGCGCCCTGGCCTCCTGGCGGAGGTGCTTGGCGATGGTCTCCAATTGTTGCGCCATCCCTGCGGTGGATGTTGTGCGCATAGCCCCCGCCCCAGGTCTCGCTCCTGGTGGCCGTCTCTGAACGGCGGCGGGGTGTCATCTACTCCGTAGCGCTTATCCGAGAAGCGACGCCGGAGCGACTGGTGGAGCCGCTGCTGGTGCAGGAGCTGGAGCCGCTGCTGGTGCAGGAGCTGGAGCCGCTGCTGGTGCAGGAGCTGGAGCCGCTGCTGGTGCAGGAGCTGGAGCCGCTGCTGGTGCAGGAGCTGGAGCCGCTGCCTCGGTGAGGTAGTGGCCCTTGGCGACGTCCAGGGTGAAACGCTTGGGGGCGTTCTGGCCAGGCTGGGCCTCGCCGTCCTCGGTGTAGATGAGGACGTGGCGGTCGCCGGACTCTGGCTTGGCCGCTGACAGGAGACTCTTGGCCATCCCCTGGCTGGCGGTGTACCAGAACAGTTGCGGCCATGGCGCCTCCGGGTCTCCCATTGCGATGCCGTCAGAGACCGGGGCCTCATGCTCGGCGCAACGGTAGAGGACCTGGGGCGAGCGCTTGCCCTTGTACTCGTTGACCTCCATGCGGACGTACTCTCCGCCGATCCAGTCGCCCATACGGTGGGGCTTCCAGTAGTTGCTTGCTGTCTCGAATTCGGACCAGCTCATAGTTGGGTTTCCTTGTTGGTTGGTGATTGCGAGGCGGGCGCCTCTATGTCACGAAGTGACAGATCATATGGCAAGTCATTTGCCGGGTGGTGGATGTGGCACTCGGGGTGGGGGTTGTGGTCTCCGTGGCACCAGCCCTGGCGGGTCATGTTGCGGCGGAAGTCCTCCGGCGTCGACCAGGTGACTGGGTGGCCGTCACGTAGGCCCTCCGACAGCGGGGGCACGATGAGACTGTCCCCGTCTCTGGACCCAGCCGAACCATGCACCTCGGACACTGGTGCCAGACCGGCGCCGTCGTCGTCTCTCATTCCTTGCCTCCGTCGATGACGGTGAGGGCCGGGGCTGGCGCCTCGTCTGGATGCTTGGCGGCGAGGTGGTTGGCGAGACCCCGCTCAGTCTTATAGGTCTTGGGACAGTGGGGACACTGGCCTGGGTCGATGGTCGGCGGGGCCTCGGTTGGCTCCCCTGGGGTCGGTGGGACTGCCTTGGGCTTGGCCTTGGGTCCGGCGCTGGCCGCCACCACCTTATTGCCGTCGTCCTTGGGTTTGACCAGGACGGACTCCGGTGGGTCCGCTTGCATCGTGAGGGCGTAGAGGACTGGGTCGTTGGCGACGGCCTTGGTGGAACGAGGTGAGGGGCGGCCGTGGCGGTTGGCCTGCCAGCGGGCGACCCCGCGGGCCACGGTCTTAGTCCCCCAGTATTGCTCCAGCTTGTACTCCCGGTCACGAGCGGTGGCCTCCAGGTAGTCGGCGTCCCCCACGGGGTCCACACTGATCTCATCGAGCGACCAGTGGCGGACCAGGGCCACCAGGCGCTCCAGCTCCAGGTCAGACATTGCCGAACCGACAGCGTCTTTGTTCCCCGTGGCCGCCCAGAGAATCGCCAGGGCCTCCTTGTCCAGGACGTTGTGGACCTGGAACGCTACACACTCGGCGCGTCGAGCGGCCACGGCCTCGGCGACGTCGAGGATTTCGGTGATGCGCTCGACGTGGGCGGACGAGGCCTTGGGCGAGGACAGGTTGGGGATGTCCTCGCGCATCCTGGTCAGGTTCACGCGGGCGGCGAGGTCCTGGGGCAGGGCGTGCCAGCGCGGCCCGATGGCCTCGACGGCGGCCGGGTCAGCCTTGACAAACGTGGGAGTATCTGGCCCTGGCGACGCCTCCACCGCGGCCATGGCCGGAGTCCTGGTCGGTGGCGCCGGGGTCACGACGAATGGGAGCTGGTTGTGGGCCTCGACCCTGTCCAGCCACTCGTGAATCTGGCGGAAGTCTCCGGGGGTGTAGGTGTAGCGGGAGGTCTCGGCGCCCTCCGGCCCCCCGAACGGTGGGATGGTGCCGGTGACCCAGAGGGTGCCCAGGTCTAGGAGGGCCTTGGCGCCTTTCTTGACGGTGGCCGGGTCCTCGGAGTGCTCCATGGCCATGATGGCCGCAATGCGCGCCCTGGCGACGTCGTACGGGGTGGACGGTGTCGCTGTCGGGATGGGCTCCGGTGGGAATATCTCGTCGCCGATGACGGAGCGCTTGCCGACGTTGGACCAGTCGCCGGTCGGGATGGCTCCGACGAAGATGGCGAACTGGGATTCGTCGCAGACCACTGGTTTGACGTGGAGGCCGGTGGACCAGTTCTTGGACTGTTGCCACTCGGGGAGGGTGTAGGTCTTGCCTCCGTTGACCTTGACGTTGCGGGCGGGGTGGACGGGGAATACGTGCTCCTCGTCCGGTCGGATGGAGATGGCGACACCACCAGCGACCTCGGGGATGGGCTCCCGGCGCCAGGTGCCATCCTCGCCCTTGATGACCATGTAATCGGCGTAACGGATGGCGGCGAGCTGGAGGGCGACCTCTGGCCAGATGCCGGACCTCGATGTCTTGAGGTCGGCGACGACGAGGCCGTAGCCGGGGAGGTAGGCGATGAGGTCGAGGGTCCCGGCGTAGCCGTAGGTCTCGGAGAACACGGTGACCTCGACGTGGTCACAGACCGGTTGCCACTCTCGGAAAAAGCGTTCCACCACTGGAGCGAACGGCCCGCACGATGTGCGACACCAATCGGACCCAGGGCCGCCCAGGGCCAGCTCCTCGAAATACTCGTGGGCGGCGTCGCCCTGGTCCCCGGCGTGGTCACGGTCGCGGTCTGATGCCTTGGCGATCCGGTCCATGATGACTTTGGGGTCATCGGGGTATTGGGTGGAAACCTCCAGCCACTCCTCCAGGCCCCAGTAGGCATACTCGGCGGTGCCGTATTTGATCCAGTTGTCGAGCTGTTTGGGGATGCCGCGCTTGATGACGGTGGTGATGGAGGTGTAGCGGTAGTCCAGGGGCCGGTGGTCTGGTTGGTAGTCGGCGGGGAGGGGCGGGTTGTGGGCGGATGGGTGGAGGTATTGGCGGCCGGTGCGGCCGGGGACTGCTAGCTCTGGCTGGGTCATGCTTGGGTCTCCAGGGTGTACTCGATGGTGGTGGATTGATCGATGCCCAGGGCGACGGTGTGGGTGGGG